>ERZ773213.1425-NODE-1425-length-12669-cov-11.821468_pt1 | contig 12669 bp, 8 predicted proteins | sample MGYA00580996_ERZ773213 | MGnify/ENA primary metagenome ERZ773213 (study PRJEB29015, sample SAMEA2738152) | human oral metagenome | biome: human oral; feature: human-associated habitat; material: saliva | place: China | collected 2197 ...
CCCCAGTTGGGCGCCGAGCAGGCCCATCGCGGAGGCGAAGACCATTGCGGCGGGCCCGCCGCCGGGCGCCCGCGCGCGCTCGGCTGCCTCGCGGGCGCCCGCCCCGGGGCCGATCATTCCGGCCTCGGCGGCGCGCCGGGCGATGGCCGAGGCGGAGGCGATCTGCTCGAGGGGGGCCCTCCTGCCGGGGTGGTCGGGGTCTTCGACCACGATCTGGCCGATCTCGCCCGCCCACGCGGGAGCGGGGCAGGGGCGCGAGCCGATGACGAGCGCCGAGGCTATCCCCGTCCCGATGGCGACGTAGAGCATGTCGGCTTCGCCCACCCCCCACAGCGACTCGGCCAGGGCGCCGCAGCGCACGTCGTGGCCCAGGGCGACAGGGGAGCCGAGGGCGGCGGAGAGGAGCCGGCGCAGTGGGGCGCCGCGCCACCCGAGGTTGGCCGACAGTACGCCGACGCCCAGGGCCTCGTCGACGATCCCGGGAACGCACACGCCCACGGGCACTCCCCGTCCCGCGTCCAGGCGGCGCACGAGGCCGACGACGGCGCCGACCAGGCCGGGGACGTCGTCGACCTCGAACAGGAGATTCGCCCCGAAGGGGACCCGGGCGACCGGCTCGGCAGTGCCGGCACTGCCGGCACTCTCGGCGCCGTCGGAACCGCTGAGCACACCGGGCAGCTCGATGCTCTCCACCCCGGCGGGCAGGGCGTCGCCGGGGGCGAAGTGCCGTTTCTCGTAGAACTCCCGGTAGGTGGGCAGATAGGACTTGGGGGCGACGCCGCGCACCCGCCCGCCCTGGATGACCAGGGCGCAGTTGTAGAGGCGGTCGCCCAGGCGCAGGGGCGCGCCGACGACGAGGGCGGGCAGGAGGTCGGCGCTGGCGGCGCGCAGGGTCTCGATGGCGGCGAGCACGTCGGACAGCAGGACGTCGGACAGCAGGAGGTCGTCGATGGCGTAGCCGGTCAGGCACAGCTCGGGGAAGGCGGCCAGGCAGACGCCACCCTCGGCCAGGGCGCGGGCCTGCTCGATGATGGCGGCGGCGTTGGCGGCCGGGTCGACGGGCACCACCGGCAGGGTGACGGCGGCGACGCGGGCGAAGCCCTGGTCGTAGGCGGAGAGGAACTCGATGTCAGTCGCTGGAGCAGTCACGGCGTCGGTTGCGGCGTCATTCACGGTGTCGGTCACGGCTCGATCCTCCCATCGACGGCGCCTTCCCGCGAAGCCGCCGCCCCCGTGTCACGGCCGGGAACGCTGCCTGCTCCGGGCTCCGGCCGATGGGCGCCGCCACGCACTGCGCCCACCACGTCACCCGTGGAACCGGGGGCGGCGAGGTGGGCGCAGCCCATCACTCACGCGTGGACCCGAGGCGCCGCCTGGAACCGATGGCAGCAGGGACGGGCATGCGTCAGGAGAAAACGAGTGATGGACAGACGGCAGGAGAGAAGCATTGAGGAGAGCGAAGAGACAGCCATCACCTTTCTTTCTACGAGGCCGAAGACGTCGACGTCCTCGGCCGATGTCGGTAGTCGTGAGTCTGGTACGGGTCGTGTTACCGAAGCGCTCAAGGCCTCCGGAGGACTGTCACGGCCCGGGCCGGTCGGCTCGGACCCGCCCGGGCAGGCTGAGAACAGTCAGTACTGGGCGGGGGCGGGCTCGTCGAGCATGAGGCACCAGGCTCCGACGTAGACCAGGAACATGGGGCCGGGCAGGAAGCTGGCCAGGATCACCCCGACGCGCACCGCGGTCACGGGCATGTTCCAGGCCTCGGCCAGCCCCCCGCAGACACCACCGAGAATGCGGTGCTCGCGGGAACGGCGGGGCAGGGAGTCGCGGAAACGGAAGAACTCGCCCGTCCGACCGGAGGCGGAGCCCCCGCCCTCGGAGCGGGCGGACTGGCTGAACTGACCGGGGTACTGCTGCTGCGTCATGGCAACAGTCTGGACGATGAGGCCCGCCATCGACTATCGGGGAGCACCCTGAGAAGTCCCCGATGCTGATCGGGAATGACCCCGGGTGCTTGCCCGACGTCGAGGGGCCGCGTAACTTATTACCGGCGCTAACGCGCGTTATCGGATCGGCGTGGGAAACGGGGCGGCAGCCCCTGAGCACCACCCCGACCCGCAACGGCGCCCGCCCTCGTTCACGCCGAGCCCGCTTCCCGGAGGACAGCACATGAGTCGGACCACCCGAGCACTCAGCGCCCTGACCGCCTTCTGCCTGCTGGCAGCCGCCTCTACGCTGACCTCCATGCCCGCAGCCGCCTCCGGCCAGGCCCGACCGGCCTCCGCCGCACCGAACGCACCGGCGCCGCCGAAGGCCGACCAGTCCGGCGAGCGGTGGCGCCCGCAGAGCCACTACACCCCCCAGAAGAACTGGATGAACGACCCCAACGGACTCGTCTACTACGACGGCGAGTACCACATGTTCTACCAGTACAACCCCGAGGGCTCGGACTGGGGCAACATGTCCTGGGGCCACGCCGTCTCCAAGGACCTGGTCCACTGGCAGGAGCTGGGGGTGGCGATCCCGCACACCTCGCAGTACGGGGTGTTCTCCGGATCGGCGGTCATCGACACCAAGAACACCTCCGGCCTGGGCAGCCCGGACAACCCGGCCATGGTCGCGGTGTGGACGCGGGCCGACGTCGGCGGCAACCAGTCCCAGTCCCTGGCCTACTCCACGGACAAGGGCCGCACCTGGAACCTGTACAACAACGGGGACCCGGTCCTGGACATCGGCTCCAAGGAGTTCCGCGACCCGAAGGTGTTCTGGGACCAGACCTCCGGGCGCTGGACCATGGTGGTCTCCCACGCCACCGAGCACCGGGTCTCCTTCTACTCCTCCCCCGACCTCATCCACTGGACCGAGCAGTCCAGCTTCGGTGGGGAGGGCATCACCTCGGCGGTGTGGGAGTGCCCGGACTTCTTCCCGCTGCCGGTCGACGGCAGCTCCAAGGAGGTCAAGTGGGTCCTGGTAGTCACGGTGGCCGACTCCGCCCAGTACTTCGTGGGCAGCTGGGACGGCACCACCTTCACCCCCGACGAGATCCCCCACTACACCGGTGAGGAGGGCACGACCCTGGCCGACTTCGAGAACGGCTACGCCGGTTGGAAGGCCGACGGCGCCGCCTTCGGCTCAGGCCCGGCCACCGGGGACCTGCCCGGCCACCAGGGCAAGGCCTACGTGGACTCCTTCGGCAGCGGCGACGCCGACACCGGCACGCTGACCTCGGATGAGTTCACGGTCTCCTCGTCCTACATCAACCTGCGCACCGCCGGCGGCAAGCACCCCTACAACCCGCAGGCCACCGGCGACAACGGCGGCGGCAGGCTCCTGGCCGGCTTCGACGGCTCCTGGGAGGGCTGGACCGTGGAGGGCAACGCCTTCGGGGCCACGCCACCTCAGGGCGCCACCCCCGGCCAGCAGCCGCTGGTCAACCACTCCAGCGCCGGGCTGCTCAACACCTATCTCGACGCCGCCACCGGGCAGGGCTCGGATGCCACTACCGGCACCGCGACCTCACCGACCTTCACCATCGACTCCCCCTACCTCAACCTCCTCATGGGCGGCGGCAACAACCCACGCCCCGAGGGCGGCGCCGACGGGGACTCCGGGGTGAGCGTCGTCGAGCTGGTCGTCGACGGCAAGGTGGTGCGCTCGGCCACCGGCCGCAACCTGGAGGAGCTCAACTGGCAGAGCTGGGACGTCAGCGATCTCAAGGGCAAGTCCGCCCAGATCGTCGTCACTGACACGGCCACCGGCCCCTGGGGACACATCCTCCTGGACGAGGTGCGCGCCTCGGACAAGAAGGCCTCCCCCATCGCGGACAACACCTCCGTCAACCTCGTCGTGGACGGCAAGGTCGTCGCCTCCGCCACCGGCAACAACTCCGGGACCCTGGAGTGGACGAGCATGGACGTGACGGCCTACAAGGGCCGCAAGGCCCGGCTCGTCATCGAGGACCACAACGGCAACGCCGAGGACTGGGGCCACCTCATGGTCGACCAGATCCTCCAGTCGGACACGAAGGCCTTCTCCGGGGCCGACGTCGTCCCGCGCCTGGACTACGGCAAGGACTACTACGCGGCCGTCACCTGGGACAACGTCCCCAACGGCAAGCGCTACCAGGTGGGCTGGATGAGCAACTGGGCCTACGTGCGCGACCTGCCCACCACCACCTGGCGCACCGCCATGTCGACGGTGCGCGAGATGGGACTGACCCGGGTGAACGGCAAGCTGCGCCTGACCGCTCAGCCCGTCACCGCCCTGGAGTCCCTGCGCACCGGCCAGGAGCTCACCCGGAAGGACACCGACATCCCGGCAGGCGACACCTCCCTCGGCCAGGCCGCTCAGGGCACCTCCCTGGACATCAGCGTGGACCTGAGCCCTGGCGCCTCCTCCTTCGCCGGTCTCAAGGTCCTCGACAACGGCGAGCAGTACACGCTCATCGGCTACGACACCAAGGCCAAGCAGCTCGTCGTGGACCGCACCCACTCCGGGGTCACCGACTTCTCCCCGAAGTTCCCGGCCCGGTCCACCGCGCCGCTGTCACCGGACAGCAAGGGACAGGTCCACCTGCGCATCATTGTTGACGCCCACTCCGTGGAGGTCTTCGCGGCCGACGGCACTCCGGTCATCACCCAGACCGTCTACCCCGAACAGGACGCCACGGGGGTCTCGCTCTACGCCGAGGGCGGCACGGCGCATCTGGGTTCCCTGAGCCTGTGGCACCTGGGTTCCGTCCAGGACGCCGGCGCCCCGGCCGAGGGCCCCGACTCCCCCGGGGCCGGCAAGCCCGCCGTCCAGGGGCCGGCCCGCGGCCAGGCGAAGGCGGCATCGGCGTCGGCGAGCCCCACCGCCGCTGCGGCAGGCAAGAGTGCCTCCACCCGGTTCCCGCTGGCCCGCACCGGCACCTCCCTGACCCTGGGCGCCCTGGGTGCTGCCGCCGCCGCGACCGGCGCCTACACGCTGCGCCTGCGCCGTCGGCACTCCTGAGCGGCAGCGTCTCCCTCACGGCCGGGGACCTTCCCCTGCGACCAGGGACATTCGACGCCGTCGGGGACATTTCGGTGCGGTCAGGGACGTTCGACGCCGTCGGGGACCGGAATCCTGTCCCCGACGGCGCAGCATGTCCCCGCCGGGAAGGTTCCGCACCCGTACGCGCACAATGTCCCCGGCCGCATGGACGGCACGATGCGCTGTCAGGCCGAGGAGCGACGGATGATCGTGCCCGGCAGGAGCGTCTCAGCGGGCACCTCCTCGCCCTCCATGAGGGCCAGCAGGTGGGAGACGGCCACCTGCCCCATCTCCTCGAAGGGCAGCGCGACCGTCGTCAGGGCCGGATGGACCTGGTCGGCGATGAGCTCCTGGTCGTCGATCCCGATGACGGCCACGTCCTCACGCACCCTCAGCCCCTGTTCACGGATCGCGGCATAGGCCCCCATCGCCATGCAGTCGTTGCCGCACACCAGCCCGGTCAGCCAGGGATGGTCCGTCAGGAGGCGGGAGGCGGCCGCGTACCCGTCCCGGGCGGTGCCGTGGCCGACAGCCACGTGCACGGTGCTCCAGGGGATGCCGGCCTGCTCCAGGTAGGTCCGGCAGCCGACGCGCCGCCCCGGAGCGGCCTCACCGTCGTTGGGGTCGAGCTCGATGACGCCGATGTCGCGGTGGTGGCCCTCCAAGAGCGCCTGCGCGGCCAGGCGCCCCATCTGCTCCTCGTCAGGGCGCACGCAGGGAAGGCCGGAGACCGGGTCGATGCAGTGGACCAGGACGGTGGGGATCTCGCGGGCCTGCGCCGGCATGCGAACCCGGCAGTTCCAGCCGGTGGCGTAGATGATCCCCTCGACCCGGGACTTCAGCAGCGTCTCGAAGGCCTCGCCATCCACGGTGGCCTCCGTCGAGGTCGGCACGATGAACAGGGTGTAGCCGGCGGCCCGGACGCTGTCCTGGATCCCGCGGATCGTGGCGGCGGCAAAGGGACTGGTGACGATCTCGGAGACCAGGCCGATCAGGGAGGACCGGCGCGAAGCCAGGGCCCGCGCCCCGCCGTGCGGGCGGTAGCCGAGCTCGGCAGCCACCTGCTGGACGCGCTCGCGGGTCTGCGGTGGGATACGAGCCCCGTCGCGGTTGTTGAGCACGAAGGACACCGTGGTGCGCGAGACGCCGGCCGCCTTGGCCACGTCCGCCATCGTGGTCCTGTAGGTGTCGCCCACCCGCTCTCCTCCCGGCCCCTCCGACTGCGCCGCCACCTGCACACCCCGTTGGGTTCCGGCACGTGCACCACCTGGCGTCCTGACGGCAGTCTGCCAGGACGACGGCGCAGCGCATAACCCCGAGCGCCGGCAGGCGGGTCATGAGGCAGCGCGCCCAGTCCCTGTGCGCCGCGCCACCCTCCGGCTAGGCTATTTCTCATGACGACCTCCCCCACTCCCAACTTCACGGTGCGCGCTGTCCTGTGGGACATGGACGGCACCCTCATGGACTCCCAGCCCTTCTGGGACGAGGCCTTCATCCACCACTGCCAGGCCCTGGGCGGCGACCCGCGCCCCGAGCTCGTCGCCCAGATGACGGGAGCCTCGATCCGTCAGGCCCGCGAGCTCATTGCCGCCACCGGCGCCACCCGCTCCTGGGACGATCCGGCCACGCAGGAGGTCTTCGAGGCGATCGCGCACGACGTCGAGGCCTCCGTGAGCGCCGCCCCTCCCCTGCTGCCCGGGGCGCTGCGGATCACCTCGGCGCTGTCGGAGGTGGGGCTGGCCCAGGGAATCGTCTCGGCCTCACCGCGCCGGATCGTCGAGAAGGTGGCCTCCGCGCTCGGCGACGTCTTCGCCGTCCTGGTCACCGGTGACGACGGCGTCGGGGCCAAGCCCGATCCGCTGCCCTACGCCACGGCGGTCGAGCGCCTCGACCTGCGCCCCCAGGACTGCGTCGTCGTCGAGGACTCCCCCACGGGGGCGGCCTCGGCCCGGGGCAACGGGATCCACGTCGTGCAGATCGGGACGACCAAGCACTTCCCGGCCGACCCCGGCCTCGTCGTCGTCCCGGACCTGGCCTCGATCACCCCGCACCTGCTGCTGTGGGCGGACCGCTGAATCGGTCCGGAATCAGGCGGGCCACCCGCTCACGACCGGCGCCCGAGGACAGGACCGGCTCGGGAACGCGAGGTTCCCGAGCCGGATGGGATGGATAGGGATTCTGATGAGGATTCGTGGAGGCGCCGAGCCCAGGGCGACGCGGCGCCTCTGACCGTCAGGCGGCCTTGGGGCGCTGAGGGGTCTCCGGGGTCTCCTGGACCTCCCACTGGCTGCGCAGGCAGTCGGCGTAGAGGCGGATCTCCGCCACCAGGTCGGTGGACAGGGACTCCGCAGCGGCCGTCCCGGGCGTCGTCGAGCACAGCCACTGCAGCTGGAGGCCATCGATGAGGGCGACCAGGCTGCGCGCCACGAGGCGCGAGGGCATCTTCGGGTCCACGAGCCCGGCGGTCTTGCCGGCCTCGAAACTGGACTCGAAGCGCTCGACGGCGCTGTTGAGGTGGTTGGCCATCCACCGGTGCGCGGGGTGCTCGGCATCGAGGACCGAGACCGCCGTCGCGGTGTAGATCGCCGTGAGGTCCCGGTGGGCGACGTTGCGCTCGAGCAGCTCGATGTAGCGCTCCAGCAGGGCCCAGGGGTTGCCGTCCAGGTCGGAGGCACCCGCGACGTCGAGGGTGTCCAGGTTGCCGATGGTGTCGACGGGAGCCTCGGCGGCGTCGCCCTCGACGGCCGGGGACTCCACGAGAATGCTCAGGGCGTCCTCGCGGTCACGGCGCTCCAGCACCTTGCAGAAGAGCTCGTCCTTGGAGGAGAAGTGGTGCAGGAGTCCGGCCTTGGAAATGTCTGCCGCGTTGGCGATGTCGGCCAGGGAGGTGCCGGCATACCCGTGCTCTCCGAAGAGAACCACGGCTTCATTGAGGATGCGTGCTCGCTTGTCCTCGCTGCCCGCTCGGGGGCGCCCGGGTCCGCGCCGCCTAGCCGGGGCAGCTTGGGGCGAAGTCGGGGTACTGACAGTGTTCATGGCGGCATCATGGCACCTTCCAGTAAGGGAATTGCAAGGCAGAAAGGCCCTCATCGGAATAATCCGCTCAAGTGTGACCTCCACGTGCCCTCCCCGTGACGTGAGTGACGACTTGGTCTCGGTTTTCACACAATTAACCGGCTCCTACCAGCACAGAGTTCCCCGACCGTGCGGTCTGTTGGGGCTGCTGGGATTGCTGGCCGCCACAACCTCCCGTCGCCACCCAGACTCTTTTGTGATTTCATCCAGGTTCGCAGTGCAGCACCGCGTTGGTCACAGTTGCATAACACTTGCGAGATTCTTGTTTCCGGTTCAAATACATGCCGCGAGCCTCCCTGACGGCCAGCCACCACCCCCACCAGGGGCCACCGAGGCGCATCGTGTACGCATGCACATGCAAACTCAATGCATTACACTCGTGCCATGACTGTTCTTGCCGGACTGCTCGACCAGCTCGACCTCAGCGACGAGGAGCTCGCGGACGCGATGCGCGAGGCCACTGCCCGCACGTCGCAGGGCGGCGTCGGCCCGGTGTCCGCCGGCATGACCGACTTCCTGGCCCGAACCACCCCTCGCGGCCGCAGCAAGTCCACAGCCCGCACAGTGGAGCGCATCCTGTCCGATCGCACGTACGCCGAGCAGCTCACCGCCCAGCATGAGGCCGTCCAGGCGGCCTGCACGCTGGCGCGCTCTCTGAGCACCCGCCAGGTCGCCACCCTGCTCGGCCGGACAACGACGACGATCACCCGTGCGGCCGGGCGCACTCTCTACGCCTACCGCGAGGGGCGGTCGCTGAGGTTCCCCACGTGGCAGTTCCATGAGGGCCGCCCGATCCCGGGCCTGGCAACGGTGGTGCCCGCCCTGCGCGAGGGGCTGACGCCGGCCACCATCGAGGCGCGGATGACGACGTCGGACCCCGAGCTGCTCGACGGGGCGACACCCGCGCAGTGGCTGATCGCCGGCGGGGACCCGGCGGCGGTCGTCCAGCAGCTCTCGGATGCGGACCACCGGTGAGTCCCCGACCGAAGAATCCTCCGCAGCCGCCGTCGACGCTCCACACCCGCCCGGAGGACATCGTGACGGTGGAGCACGCCGAGCTCGCCCGCGTCGCCTTCGCACACAGCACTCATCCCCTGCCGTGGGGCGAGCTGCGGACCTGGGGGCCGCACCCGCGATGCCGTTGGGATCCGCACCCGCTGCCGACGGGGGAGCATCCGGAGCACGGGGTCCTGTACACCGCCGGCGACCTGCTCACATGCGTCGCGGAGGTCTTCGCCGATACCCGCGTCATCGACACGCGCAGCGATATGCCTCTTCTGCAGGTCTGGGAGGCGACTCGTCCGCTGCGCCTGCTCGATCTCACCAGCACCTGGGCGCTGCGCAACGGAGCCTCGGTCAGCCTCGACAGCGCCCTGCGCTCGACGTGCCGAGCCTGGGCGCGAGCCATCCGGATTCAGCTGCCCGACATCGACGGTCTGCGCGCCCGCTCGACGATGACCGGGGGCGAGACGACAGTGCTGTTCTCCCCCGCGCGCGACAGCCTGCCGACCCTGCCCCGGGACACCGCCCCGCTGGCCGACGCCACGCTCTACGCCCTGCTGAAGACGCTCGCCCCCGACATCGGCTACGAGATCGTCTGAGCCTACCCCGACGCCGCGTGTGACCTTGGGCGCGCAGGGGTGCCTCCCGGCGGGTTGGTCGGGCGCACGCCCCTACGATGGTCGTATGCGTCCCTCGACCCCGCAGCCGCCGCGGCGCCCCTCCCGCCCCGGCCGCGCCTCATCGTCGGCATCTGGACGCCGTCGAACATCCGCCGGTCATCGACGCAGCCCTGAGGGCCGGCCCTCCCCGCAGCGCCCTTCGTCGGACGCGCCCGATCCCGCCAGCCGGCGAGCCCTCACCATCGCCCGCCGGGAGCGACGTCGGCGTCGCGCCCGCAACCGGCTCCTGTACGGCACGACCTTCGTCGTGGCACTGGCCCTGATCGTCGTCGGACTGCGAGCCTGGGGGCTCCACCCCGGTTTCGCCCTGCCGCTGAGCTCCTCCGCACGCCAGTCCTCAACCCCGGCCAAGGCCGCGGCCCAGTCCTCCGCTCGGGCGTCCGCCACCCGCGCGGCCTCGCCGTCGGCCTCGGCCACCCCCTCCGCCTCATCGACGCCGTCGGCCTCGGCGCTGCCGTCCCCGCAGCTGGACTCCGAGGGCTTCGCGCACTCCGGCGCCGTCGGCAACGGCAGCTGGACCATCGCGCCGGCCGTGCCCGTCTCCCGTCCCGCAGCCGCCACCGTCTACCGCTACGTGCTGCGGGTCGAGGGCGGCACACATGTCGACGCCGCAACGGCCGCCCCCATCGTGGAGCGCATCCTCAATGACGAGCGCGGCTGGCCCACCGCGCAGAACACCTCCTTCCAGCCGGTGGCCGACCCCGCGAGCGCAGACTTCACCTTCAACATCGCCACGCCGCCCAGCGCCGACGCCCTGTGCTCACCGCTGGACACCGGCGGCATGTGGAGCTGCCGCAACGGGGACAACGTGGTCATCAACTCCGACCGGTGGAACTGGGGCGCCGTGACCTACCCCGACGTCGACTCCTACCGCACCTATGTCACCAACCACGAGGTGGGCCACTTCCTCGGCCACGAGCACGAGTTCTGCGCCGGGGCCGGCCTCAAGGCCCCGCTCATGGCTCAGCAGAGCCACGACCTGGCCGGCGGCTGCGTGTACAACGCCTGGCCCACCCAGGACAACCAGCCCGGCTGAGGCGCGCGACGCCGCCGGCAGCATGAGCCGGCAGCATGCGCTAGCAGCACGAAGGGGGCGGGCCCACCACTCAGGTGGGCCCGCCCCCTCAGCACTGGCCGGTTACCGGTCTGTTACAGCCTGCACTTCAGGCTGCCGGCTCGGTCGGGTTCCGGGATCAGGCCGGCGACGCCGCCGAGGAGGCCGACGGCAGGTGCGCCTCGCCCTCGGCCCGCAGCGTGAGCCCCTCGGAGCCGTCAACCTTGTCGACGACGACCTTCTGTCCGTCGAGGACCTCCCCGGCCAGCAGCATGCGGGCCAGGCGGTCGCCGATCTCGCGCTGGACGAGGCGGCGCAGTGGCCGGGCCCCGTAGGCGGGGTCGTAGCCCTCGTCGGCCAGCCAGCTGCGGGCGGCGTCGGTGACCTCCAGGCTCAGGCGCCGGTCCGTCAGGCGCTTGGCGATGCGCGCCAGCTGGATCTCGACGATCTCACCCAGCTCCTCCTTGGAGAGGGCCTCGAAGATGATGATGTCGTCGAGGCGGTTGAGGAACTCCGGCTTGAAGGAGGCCTGAACCACGCTCATGACCCCGTTGCGCTTCTCCTCGGGGCTGGTGAGCGGGTCGGTGAGGAACTGGCTGCCCAGGTTCGAGGTGAGCACGAGGATGACGTTGCGGAAGTCGACCGTGCGCCCCTGGCCGTCGGTGAGGCGGCCGTCGTCGAGCACCTGCAGGAGGATGTCGAAGACCTCGGGGTGGGCCTTCTCGACCTCGTCGAGCAGGACCACGGAGTAGGGCCGACGCCGCACGGCCTCGGTGAGCTGGCCGCCCTCCTCGTAGCCGACGTACCCGGGAGGGGCGCCCACGAGGCGCGCCACGGAGTGCTTCTCGGAGTACTCGGACATGTCGATGCGCACGATGGCGCGCTCGTCGTCGAAGAGGAACTCGGCCAGGGCCTTGGCCAGCTCGGTCTTGCCCACGCCCGTGGGGCCCAGGAAGAGGAAGGAGCCGGTGGGGCGGTCGGGGTCGGAGATGCCGGCCCGCGAGCGGCGCACCGCGTCGGCCACGGCGGCCACGGCGGCCTTCTGCCCGATGAGGCGCTCACCGATGACGTCCTCCATGGTCAGGAGCTTCTCGGTCTCCCCCTGGAGGAGCTTGCCCACGGGGATGCCGGTCCAGGAGCCCACGACCTCGGCGATCTCGGGGGCGCCGACCTTCTCGGCGATCATGGGCTCGCCGGCGGTCTGCTCGGCGGCGTCGTCGGCGGCCTCGGCCTCGCGGATCTGGCGCTCCAGGGCGGGCATGTCGCCGTAGCGCAGGCGACCGGCCTCCTCGAAGTTGCCCTCGCGCTCGGCCAGGTCGGCGCGGGTGCGCATCTCGTCCAGGGCGGCGCGCAGCTCACCGACCTTGTTGTGGCCGGCCTTCTCGGCCTCCCAGCGGGCGTTGAGCGAGGCCAGCTCCTCGGAGGCGTCGGCCAGCTCGGCGCGCAGGCGCTCGAGGCGCTCGACGTCAGCCGGGTCGGCCTTGGAGACGTCCTCGATGGACTCGTCCAGGTAGGCCTCCTCCATGCGCATGCGGTCCACGCGACGGCGCAGCTCGTCGATCTCGACGGGGCTGGAGTCGAGCTCCATGCGCAGCCGGGAGGCGGCCTCATCGACCAGGTCGATGGCCTTATCGGGCAGCTGGCGACCGGTGATGTAGCGGTCGGAGAGGGTCGCGGCCGCCACGAGGGCGCCGTCGGAGATGGTCACCTGATGGTGGGCCTCGTACTTGGGGGCAATGCCGCGCAGGATGGCCACGGTGTCCTCGACGCTGGGCTCACCGACGAAGACCTGCTGGAAGCGGCGCTCCAGGGCGGGGTCCTTCTCGATGTTCTCGCGGTACT
>ERZ773213.1427-NODE-1427-length-12660-cov-2.382309_pt1 | contig 12660 bp, 11 predicted proteins | sample MGYA00580996_ERZ773213 | MGnify/ENA primary metagenome ERZ773213 (study PRJEB29015, sample SAMEA2738152) | human oral metagenome | biome: human oral; feature: human-associated habitat; material: saliva | place: China | collected 2197 ...
CGGCAGGAGGTAACGGGCTTGATGGTAACGGAGAAAGTGAATGTAAGCCGCCGTTATGTGCGTGAAATTCGTTCCTTGCTGTATATCTGGGAGCGTTACGGCTATGAAGATGCCTGTCAGGCTGCGTGGAAGAGCTACAGGTTGCAACACGGAAAGACAAAGGGACATCAGCATTGCGTACCTCTTAATGCTGTTCTGAGGGGTAAACTGAACTACATGAAGATGGTGCGTGGAGCCGATGACCCACTCTATCAGCGTTTTGTTAGTCGTTATACTTCTTTGCAACAACGAAGTAAGGGAGATATAAAAGAGGTGGAATATAAAGCTTATATGGGTAAGTATCTTTCTATATCGGCTAAAGATAGAACGACAAGTGCTAACGTTTTGCCAAATGACAACACTTCATCACGTCAGCTCGGAGCTACAAGCAGCAATCCTTATGACCCAAGAAAAAAGAGCAAACGCATTCTTAACTTTATAGTGATGGTGATTATATTGGTTGCTATTATACTCATCAAATTGTTTTTAAAATCATTTCTGTAAGCAGTAAAAAGTAAGTTAATAAGTAGCGTAATTCTCATCTTTCGTCATGTAGATGACTACCTTTTGCGCTGTTTACTTAATCTTATCAACTGGTAGGATTACTTCTCCCAATGAAATCATGGCATTGAAGAGGCTTATATACTGATAGTTAGGAATGTCAGAAACCATGATTTCACGCTCTTGAAGCAGTCCACAGTCGAGCAGTCGTTGGCGCATCGTACCGCAAAGGAGCGGTGTAGAGGGTGTAAACCATTGTTCTCCATCATAGAGTGCAATGTTAGTATAGGAAGTATCTGTAAGGTGATTGTCACGAACAATAAGTATTTCGTCACAGTCACCTTGCTGTTTTTTTAGTTCGTTAAGTGCCGAGCGGTCAGTACTCTTGTAGGGATAGCTGATGTTATTGTCGTAGACAAGGTGTAAAGAGTTGATTTCCTTACATATATAAGGAGTACAGGTGATATCGTGGATGCCCTCTTTATCATAGACAAAGCGTAACTTTGAACATTCCATCGGTAAGCTAACAGCCTTTAGAAGGTCAGCTATACGCAACGGCTCTGGCTGTCCTAACATCTCTTTTCGTGTGCGGTTCATTCGCTGTTCGTGGTAGGCAAGATTGCAGACACAGCCGTCTATTACCCTTATTGTCTCAATATATTGGCACATAAACCTTTTCTATCACCTCTTTATATTCGTCATCGTTATTGCTTTGAGCCGTAATACCGCCCCCAGCCTTGTAGTGAAGCTGTCCGTCTTTATCCTGATCAATAAAGCGAATCATCACCGCACTGTCTAATTGTCCTTTACTATAACAGCCCATCACACCCGTATAAAAGTCTCTTTCGTAGGCCTCAGCCTCATCGATTATCTCCATTGTACGAGGCTTAGGGGCACCTGTAATGGAGCCAGCAGGGAGCAAACGGAAGAGAAGCGTACCGATATTCTCACGATAGTCTGTAGGGAGTTGTCCTGTAATCTCTGAACTTGTCTGTAGGATTTCACCCTTGTTTGTTGTCAGATGGTCGATATAACGATAGCGTTTCACTTGCACTTGCTCTGCTATGATACTCAAGTCGTTACGGATAAGGTCAACGATAGTAGCGTGTTCGGCTGCTTCTTTCTTATTTTCCATCAGTTCCTTCTCGGCTTCAGGACGTGTTGCATCAATCGTTCCCTTCATTGGGAAGGAACTAATAAGTCCTTCTCTATTGATACGAACGAATATTTCTGGAGAGAAACAAACGAACTTCTCTTTCATCCAACAGCGATATAACGCCTTTGAACGCATGAAGATATCGTGCAAGGAAAGATTTGTACGGACAGGAATTTTGCATGTCAAGTTGGCTAAATAGCTGTCGCCTTCACGCTCTCTTTGCTTGACAAGGTTGATACGCTGTTCATAGTCATCTCTTGTGAGTGGTTCTGTATGCCATTCCACAGCCTCATTGCTGTAGCTTTGGCCCTCAGGGATATTAGAAAGACTTGGGAAAGCAAAAAGCAGTTCGTGTGGATTGATGTCCACATACTCCTCTATGTATGCACCATCGGCTTTATAATTGATGATAAAGATAAAGTCTTTACCCTCCTTAGCCAGCGTGTTCATCCGCTGAATGGCATGTTCACGGTCGTATAGTATCATATTCTTTTGTTACAAGCAGATGAGATGTTATGTCTCTTTATTTATCTTTCTCCTATCTAACTAAGCACCCAACATAGTACTTGAAAATATCCTTTGGCTCAAATACTCCTGACTTCTTTGTTTTTGCAAGTTCAACCATACAATGCGCAACGACTTCTGTTTTCATTGGTCGTTGGCTCTGTAAGAGTCCTATTTGATTGAAGAATTGCAGTATAGAAACAGACAGTTTCTCAGAGTTTCTTGTAGTATTCTTACGAATTAAAGCAGGTGGACGAAGGATGGAGATATGCTGAAAAGGAAGCTGTTTGATGGCTTCTTCTAATTCACCTTTCATCTTTGTATAGAAGAAAGGTGAGTTGGCATTAGCCATAGCAGCCGATACCAAGACAAAAGATGGTACTCCCTGCTCTGCTGCTATCTTAGCGAAATTGTATTGATAGGTATAGTCTATCTTGTATTGATTCTCCTTTGAGCCAGCCGCTTTGCGCGTTGTACCCATGCAAGAGAATACGACATCGCCTTGTACGGAGAGTCTCCACTCATCCGACTGGTCGAAGTCTACGATATGTGTTGTTACCTTTTCGTTATTTATGCCTGGGTCTCTTCTGACGAAGATAGCTATTTGTTCGATAGTATCATCATTGATAAGCTCTTGGACAAGGTCTTTACCTATTGCGCCAGTAGCTCCTAATATTATTGCTCTCATTGAGGGGATTGGGTGTTGGGTGTTTAATGTTGGGTGATGGGTGTTGAATGTTGGGTGTTGATGATTTGTGGGGATGGAGTGTTGGATGTTGAATTTTGGGTGGTTATGATATGTGGGGATGGGGTGATGGGTGTTGAATGTTGGGTGTTGATGATGTGTGAAGATTGGGTGTTGGAGGTGAAACATACATTATTATTATGGCTTAATAATAATCTTGAGGTGGTAAACCTCTGGTGTTATACGCTGTTCGATGTGATACCTATCAGGGTAAATCAGCTCTAAACGGCGGTACATATTCTCTAATCCTATACCCTTTCCACTCTTGTCAGTGTCGTTTTTTGGATAGTTACTGTTCTCACAGAGAAAGACTATCTTACCATTATCTTCTGTGATAGATATGTGGATAAACGATGGTTTATTGGCACTTATACCATGCTTAAAGGCATTCTCAACAGGTGTTAGGAATACCAATGGTGCAATGAGTAGTTGTGTGTTATGGATGATGAATTGGCTCTTTATCTCTACATTACTACCCGACCGTAGTGTCATCAGATTGATGTAGTTCTTGATAAAGGCTATCTCACCATTCAGACTCACCTCCTTAGGCTGTGTCTCATAGAGTGCGTAGCGTAGGAGTTCAGACAGTTGACCGATTGCCTTTTGGGCATTATTCGGACTTGTCTGGGTGAGTGAGGCGATGTTATTGAGCGTATTGAAGAGGAAGTGTGGGTTTAGCTGGTTCTTAAGCCATGCTAATTCGGCTTCCGTCATCTTTTGTTTCTCCTCTCTTAACTGTCTTCTGAGCGTACTATGGCGGATATAATAACGCACGAAGATTGCCGCAACGACCATTGCATAGTTGAGAATCATCCACATCACACCAAACTGATAGAACCCTATTCGTATAGGTGCGTTCGGTAAATCGGCATTATAAATGCTGAAAATATGATGATTCCAAAGGACGATAAACAGCAGATTGATTACCCAGAATGCCCAGTGCTTTATCTTATTCTTTGCTTCAAAGAGATAAGGAACCAGCACATAGAAGTTCGCCATGAAGACAATCAGTAACAAGAAAAGTACGAAGGCATTGACACACATGGACTCCTTGGCGGCATTGACATCGTGCTCAAGCAGCATAATGACCAATGACCAGATAGATACAAGGAGCGCATAAATGCCTACCTGTGCGCCAAGAACGGACAGGTTATAGCGACTCAGGCAATACTTCTTTATTTCCTCCAATACCTTCATGCTGCAAAGATAGTCTTTTAAAAGGAAAGAAGCAAGCAGAATCTATACTACATTTTTACTTTTTCTTGTTTTAACACAGAAATGTAATTATCGGTAAATCAGTGCTTTATAAGGGTAGATTGTTTCGCTTGTTAGGCAAATAAGTCTAATTGGTACATTCTTTTAAGCTGATTAATCGGCTTTTTATGCCTAATTATCTAAACTCTATTTGCTATTTACCCTTAATCATTAAGCCCCAAATCTATCCTCTCCTCTTATCAAAAGTATGATTAATTGTAGGGGAGTTAGCCCTCCGCACCATTGGTGCTTACGGTCCGCACGTATGGTGCTAAGCATGAACACCACGCGTGCGGAGTATTAAGAGCACAGTAGGAAACGACAAAAAAGAGGCGTCCCTGCCGTTGGGATGATAAGGAAAAGCACCGATGTTTAATTACATCTATTGAGTCCTAATCGCCGATTTAAGCCTTATTCTGATCTGCCTTAATCAAAGCAAGCAATCGTTCGACTGCTTCCTCCTCTGGGATATTGTGCTCAACGCATACCTGTTTGCGGTAGAGGCTCACCTTCTTTGGACCTGCACCCACATATCCATAGTCTGCATCAGCCATCTCACCGGGACCATTTACAATACAGCCCATGATACCTACCTTCAGTCCTGTCATTCCCTTGGTAGCTTCCTTGATACGAGCAATTGTCGTGCGAAGGTCGTAGAGCGTACGTCCACAGCCCGGGCAAGAGATGTATTCAGTCTTCACCATGCGCAATCTACCTGCTTGAAGAATACCGAAAGCCGTTTGCTCAACATCCTCTTGTGAGAGGTTGCCATTGTTCATCAGCCAGATACCATCGGTAAGTCCGTCCATCATGAGTGCACCCATATCTGCTGCAGCCTCCAATTGGAACTTCTCTTTAGCCGTAGTTGTCTCTGACTCTTGGCTATTGTCGCTTTCTTCCTTCTCTTCGGTAGTTGAATGCTGATACATCTGGGCGAAGATGATAGGGTTCTTTACCCCTGCTATCATCAGTTGATGCGCCAATGCACGCTGGTCGCCGAGGCGGTTCTGATGGCTTGTCATACATACCACAACCACCTCTGGATGTGTTTTCAGACAAGCAAGGAATTCCTCTGAAGGTGTACCGAACTTCAAGACGAGGAACTTAACATCACTGTTTATCGCACTGATGAAAGGCATTCCCGTCACAGGGAAGATAGGATAGACGTTCTCTAAGGACTGCTTACCACTGTTGGCAAGGTCCATATAGGCATCATAATCAAGGATATACTTCTGTTTCTTGCCCCGTTTCTCAGGCAGTTCGCCCTGTACATAGATATAATCGGGCTTTGGTAGCTCTGGTGATGACACCTCGGCAGTTGCTTGATTAGCCTTTCGAGTGGCAATAACAACAGGAACATTCTCGCCACCGATATTGCCTGCAGCCACTGTCTCACGTCGGTTAGGATGGAGATAATCAAAGCCATCATGCTGTTCAGCAGGGATGAGATGATGTTTCTCGTGTCGACGGATATACCATGTAAGGTGTTTAGCCACCGGAATCTCGCACTCTGGCTCTTCACTCAGTGATACACGGATCGTGTCACCGATACCATCAGCGAGTAAGGCACCAATACCTACGGCACTCTTAATACGTCCGTCTTCACCTTCACCAGCCTCGGTAACACCAAGGTGGAGCGGATAGTGCATACCTTCCTTGTCCATCTCAGCCACAAGAAGGCGTACGGAACGAACCATAACAACCGTGTTTGAGGATTTGATAGAGATGACAATGTCATGGAAGTCATACTTACGGAAGATGCGGAGGAACTCCATACAGCTCTCTACAATACCTTCTGGTGTATCGCCATAACGGTTACGAATACGGTCAGAGAGGCTACCATGGTTGACACCAATACGTACAGCGGTGTGGTTCTCCTTACATATATTGATGAAAGGAATCAGTCTGTCCTCAATCTTCTGTAGCTCTTGCGCATATTCCTCATCGGTATACTCCAGTTTTTTGAATGTACGAGCAGGGTCGACATAGTTACCCGGATTGATACGAACCTTCTCTGCATAGAGTGCAGCAACGTCTGCTACATTCGCATTGAAGTGAACATCCGCACAGAGCGGAGCCATATAATTGTCTGCACGTAGTTGTGCATTGATATTCTTTAAGTTCTCTGCCTCACGCTTTCCCTGCGTTGTGAGGCGTACAAGTTCTCCTCCTGCATCAATGATACGCTTAGCTTGTGCAACACTTCCTTCGGTATCATCCGTAGAAGTCGTTGTCATTGACTGTACACGTACAGGGTTCTCTCCACCAATGTTGAGTGCACCAACATGCGTGACAGAGGTTTTCCTTCTTTCAAAGTTGAATAAATCTATCATGTTCTATTTGGATAATGGGGTACCTCCCCAAGCCCTTTTGGGATGATGAAAAACCTCCCTACGCCCCTCTGAGAGAGGGGTTATAGTAAGAGGTAATAAGTGGTAACGACCTTTACCCTAATTGTTTCCCATTGTTACTCCACCTTTTTGAGGGGTTAGGGACGGTCTTAGCACTTAAACTTATAATCCTTTAGTTCAGCTAACTCCTTGTTAGCCTTCTCTATCTTCTTTCCTAATGAAGCCTTCCAGTTGTCAATCTTCTTTGCAATAGTCTCATCACCGAGTGCTATCATCTCAGCTGCAAGGATGGCAGCATTCTGTGCTCCATTGACGCCAACAGTAGCAACTGGAATGCCGGGAGGCATCTGAACGATAGAAAGTAAGGCATCAAGACCATCGAGCATACCCTTAATTGGCACGCCAATGACTGGAAGTGGTGTTGAAGCAGCGATAACTCCAGGTAGAGCAGCAGCCATACCAGCCGCAGCAATGATAACTTTTACGCCACGACCTTTTGCTTCCTTGGCAAAAGTCTCTACTGCGTCAGGTGTACGATGAGCAGAGAGTGCATTCACTTCAAAAGGAATCTCTTGCTCTTCCAACCACTTACAAGCTTTTTCCATTACGGGTAAATCGCTTGTTGAACCCATGATAATACTAACTAATGGCTTCATATTCTTTATGTATTAAGTTTATTTTCTTTGTTTGTTTTATGTGTATTTATTCTTAAGACAGATGTAATTTCCTGTCAGTTTATTCTTTATTCTTTGGCAATCAGTGTACTTTTCTACTGCTATTGATTCTATACAACGATGATTGTAATGAATGAACAGATGATACCTAAGAAGAAACCCGATGCCACTTGCTCCAATGAATGTTGCCTGAGAATCATTCTACTGCTACCTACAAAGCCTGAAACGATGAGCGTAAGACAAAGCCACCACATCGGATTGAAGTTGAAAAGCAGTGAAAAAGCTATCAAAGAACCTGTCACACCACCGATAGCTGCCGTATGTGTTGATATCTTCCACCACACGTTGATGATAGCACATAGAATCTGAATGATCAATGCTACCATAAGTATTGACGTCAGCATGTGAGGTAGGTGTAGGATGTTCATGATATAAAAGCACGTGAAGTAGCAAAGAATAGAAATTACATAAGGAACCATTCTTCGCTCTCGTTGCCCTAACTGAATCAATGTCCAGCCGTGGTATTGGCGGTAAAGGTGGATGAGTAAGGTAGGGATAAGCACTGTAAAAGCGTAAACCAAAAAGACATACGACAGCTTTGCCTGCCATGGGAACATACTAAGATAGCTAAAAGTAAAGATAGCTAATATGCCCACAACGGGTAAATAGAATGGTGTGAGAACCATACTCACAACCCTTGCTGTTAATATAATGTTCTTTTCGTTCATACTTTAACACCTAACACCTAACATCCAACACCTAATTACATCACTCCTTCCTCAGTCTTGCCACAGGTAATCCGAGTTGTTCTCGGTACTTGGCAACGGTGCGACGGGCTATTGGGAAGCCCTTTTCTTTCATCACTTTGGCAAGTGCATCATCGCTGAGAGGCTTGCGTTTGTCCTCTTTGTCGATTACTTCTTTGAGTGCCAACTTGATTTTACGAGTAGACATTTCCTCGCCATCCTCCGTTGTGTAGCTATCAGTAAAGAAGAAACGCAGAGGGAAAGTACCCCATCGTGTCTGTGCATACTTGATGTTGCTCACACGTGATATGGTAGAGATGTCTAATCCTGTACGGTCGGCAATATCTTTAAGAATCATTGGTTTGAGGTCAGCCTCATCTCCATCTTGGAAGAATTTCCGCTGAATATCGATGATAGCCTTCATCGTCACCTGTAAGGTATGACGTCTTTGCTTTACCGCTTCAATAAATCCTTGTGCCTTTTCCACCTTCTCTTTGGCATAAAGCAACGCCTCCTTCTCCTGTCGATTCATATTAGCTTTGTTGTTGCGGTAGGTCTCCATCATATCGTTGAAGGCCTGCGAAACGTGCAACTCTGGTAGATTGCCGTGGTTTAAGCTGAAAGTCACCGTACCATCATCCTCTGTGTCAATGATAAAGTCAGGTGTTATCTGTTGCAGGTTACGTCCTTGTGTCTCACCCATAGACGACCCCGGCTTCGGATTTAACTTACGAATCTCACGCTGAAGTGCCTCTACTTGAAGGTCAGACAGCGACAGTGCGCTTTGAATCTTATCCCAATGCTTCTTTTTGAAAGCGTCGAAATGATGCGAAAGGATATTGTAGATGTATTTATACAGATGACTATCTTTCTCCCACTCACCGTTCTCAACCTTGCGGTCTATCTGCAACAAGAGACATTCTTGCAAGTCTCTTGCACCGATACCAGCTGGGTCAAAGTCCTGCAGAATCTTCAGTACCTCTTCTAATTCCTTAGTAGACGCGTCAATCCCATAGTAGATAGCCAACTCATCGCTGATACTATCGAGGTCTTTACGCAAGAGTCCGTCATCGTCAAGACTACCGATAAGATACTCCAAGATACTCTTCTGACGTTCGGTAAGCTCTCTTTCGCCCACCTGCTCATTGAGTTTATCAATGAAAGAAGTTGTGTCTCCATACACAATCTCCTCATATTCAGCATTATTTCGTTGCTGTCTTGAATCGTATGTAGGAAGATCATCATCCGAACGCATACGCTCCAGTGCCGAGTCGAGCGCATCTTGTCGTTCTTCTCGTTCCTGAAGTGTGTCGAAATCATCGTCTTCTGAATGCTCTACAGTATCGTTGTCATCAATGCTATCGGTCTCCTCCCCTCCTGCTTCTAAGGCAGGATTATCATCGAGTTCAGCGTTAACACTTTCCTCTAATTCTGTCAGTGGCATCTCCAACAACTTTACTTGCAGCATCTGCTGTTGTGAGAGACGCTGCACTTGTTGCTGTTTCTGGGTCTGAATTTGTACTTGTTCCTGTGCCATTGTTTACCTGAATTGTGCTACAAAAGTACTAAAAAACAAGTATAATCAAGTGAAATATTCCTTTAATTGTGCTGCTAAGGCAGAAAGTTTCTCTGGGTTATCATTTCCATAGCGGTTCCATACCTCCTGACAGGGCATTAATAAGGGCGATATCAGAAGGTCGTCACGGTTCAGATAGGGGTCGCAGAAGCGATAAACGTCCATAATTTCCACAACACGACGAGGAGTTATGTTTAGTAATCGTGCTACTTCTTTCACTTCGGGAGTCCCTTCTGTCATCGTTATAGGTGTGAGATGGAAATACAGGTTAAGCACTATTATTAGTGCAATGGGTGTTAAGTCGGTGGCTCTTTCTATAAGTTTAAAGTCTTTTTCAAAGGTTTCTTCTGTTGTTACACCCTCGTAGAACTCCTCAGGTTTGCCAAATCCTTTCATCTTTCTTATGCGTTTGGCATCTTTTTGTAGTTTTTTTGGATTGTTGGCATATACTTTCCAAAGTGCTTGTATACTTGGAAGGTTGTTTAAATGGAATTCTTCCATCTTTGCGTATAGTATGTATGGTGGGATATGTAGCTCTAAACTAAGCTCAACAATGGGGTGGGCGTAAGTTGGCTTTATGCCTATGGGTTTCTTAAAATATATTTGTAGAAGCATAGGCCAATATTCTTCCGACCATAATGAATGTGTTACCATAAGTTTAAATGCGGTTGATGACATTGGCAAAATTAGTTATTAAAAGTGTAATAGCCAAATTTTTGGATAACTCATTATATTGTACGGCTAAACAAGATTATCCTAATGGTTTTGTAAAAATAATTTCATTGGAAAGGTATAAGTACGTTTTTGCGTTGCAAAAGTGCCTTTTTTGAAGCCCAAAAGTGCCACTTTTAGCTTGCAAAAACCATATTATTGTAACGCAAAAATATGGTTTTTGCAAAGCATTGGTAATTAGAATGTTATGCAGGAAATATGCTTACGAAAATTATTTACAGTGTTAATATTTAGTTTTTATGGGTTTTAGCATAGCTTTTATTAGTCTAAACTTGCTTGCATTGGCTATGTATTCTTCTTTGTTTCCAGTGTTTAAGGTATTCTTTGTTGGAGTTTTTGTGCTGTTTTTGTTGCTCAATAATACGTACTGTTGTGCTTCGTTTAAGTCTACTACTGTGGGATTTAGGTCGGCAAAGGTGGCAAATGTGATATAAGCTCTATGGTTTTTATGGTTGTAAAACACATATTGGCTGCCGTCAGCTGCGGCATTGTAAATGGCGAATACTTCTATTTGCGTTTGCTTGTTCTTGCTATTTACTTCTTTTAAAGGTTCTATTTCACTGCCATCTGCACAGTAAATACTTATCAATGTATCCCGTACACCACCTTTGTTTATTACTAAATGGCTCATGCAAGAGTCGTCGTTACTCTCGGTAACTACCATGAGCGAGTCTTTTGTTCTCATGTTCTGTCCGGCGTATACACAAGTATTGGCTAAGAACAAAAGAAGTGCGATGAGGCTTTTATATAGATGTTTCATGTCCTTTTATAGGTTTATGTTTTCTGTTTTGTTCCGTCTTATTTTGCATTCGCTCTTGTTTCTTCCTCTTCATAGCATAGTTCGACGGTAGACCAATGGCACGAACACGTAAAAGTAGAGTCGTTGTTTCGTTGAATTTGAGGTATATTGATGGTGTCTCTTTCTTCATCTTGATATAGAGTTCAGAAAAGTGATAATCGGACACCTTTTGTTCGATGGTTGTAAAGCCTAAATGGTGTAACGACTGCACTAAAGCGGCAATAGGTTCGCACATTTTACTCATTGAATAACTCCTTTCGCTTATATCTTATATTGGGTTTGTACCTTTCCTCTCGTTTAAATAGACCTATTCAAATGCCTCATCTTCCGTCTTCATACCATTGATAAAGTCGGTTAACGACTTTGCAACAGGTTCCATCATCTTCTCTTTATCATCGTAATGTTCCAAGTTTGCAAAGAGAATGTATCCTGTTTTAGCATCGAAGCAGTAGGGAAAGCCCCCACCATCAATTGCAAAAGGAATATGTTTCTTTTGTATTAAACACTTTTCTACGGTGAAAGTGTGCCACAATTTCTCCACAGTATATTGTGAAGAAGAAACCGAATGTTTAATGGGCGCAATGTATTTCAGGGTATATTCGTTTTCCGAATCATTTAAGTAAACGTTTCTATCGCCATCTTCTACCAATCCTCCATTATGTTTTAAGTAGAAGTTTCTTATATCAGCAGGAAGGCAAAAACCTATCTTGTGTTCTAAATCTAATATATCTGCCTCTGTAATAGGCGGCGTACTGTTCGTAATCTGATAGTTTATCATTTTCGTTTTTTACTTACTTCAATTGCAAATATAGAGTTTATCTCTTATACAAACAAGCAAAGAACAATGTTAAGTTCCTTTTTTGTGCTTGTTGCACAGACACTTTTTGTATGTTTAAAGTTGTGCTACGTGGCTGTAAAACATTAGTAGGAAAGACCTATTTCTATCCACGAATCAAGGTAACTCCAAAAGTCTATGTCCATCTTTGGTGCATCGTTGGTCCACCAAATTAGCGCTTTGGGGTTTTCTTTGTCCTCTATGTTGATGCACAGATAGCCGTTTCCGCCATTATGAAGCACGTAGTAAGTTTTGTTTAAGTCGGTAGATTGCAATATCTCTTGGGGCAAACCCCATTCCGATTGGCTTAGGAAACGAACCTTTTCTATAGGAAGTAATCCTAAGCCACCGCTTATATTCTCGAACCAACCATTATGTAAATGCTTGTAAAAGTGCTGCAACTTGTCGGGCAATATTGCGATATGGCTGTCTGTTGTGGGCATATTGCCTACATATAGCACGTATTCTTCATCGACCAACAGCAGGTAAACCATCTTAATTTGTTGCTGATGAAACACTAAAAGTACATCGTCGAGCAACTCTTCCAATATATTTAAGGTCTTAGGAAGTAGGGTGCTGAAGTCCGACCAGCGTTCTATAACGAGGGATTTCTTCTTATCCTTGTTTTCCTCCGTGAGCAGAAACGACCATGTTTCGGGTATTTTTATTTCGTCAGATGCCGATAAAATTCTAGCTTCTGAGAGGTTGTTTTCTTTAAAAATGCTATCTATGTTCATTATGAAATATT
>ERZ773213.1430-NODE-1430-length-12638-cov-11.664309_pt1 | contig 12638 bp, 10 predicted proteins | sample MGYA00580996_ERZ773213 | MGnify/ENA primary metagenome ERZ773213 (study PRJEB29015, sample SAMEA2738152) | human oral metagenome | biome: human oral; feature: human-associated habitat; material: saliva | place: China | collected 2197 ...
AGCAAGGCAACCGCTCCACCATCGACACCAAGAAACCGCCCTACAGACTCATCCCGCTCCCACCCCGACGCCCCCGAACGTCTCACAGGTCATAACCCCAATCAGTGTCTCAGAAGTCATGACACCCAAACGTCTCAGAAGTCATGACCCCCAAATGTCTCAGAAGTGAGGAGACAGCACAGTACCCTTACCCTACGAAGCCGAGGCTTAACCTACGATCGCGCGGGCGTACCCATCTCCTGGGTGTAACCGCGGGCCACTGCCCAGGTCCAGATGCGGTCCAGTTCGGCATCGCCCCGGCGCACCATCACGGACCTCGACAGACCGCGACGAGTCAGCCCCGGCAACCAGACGGCTCGCCCTTGAGGGACCCTGACGTAGGCTCGGGCGCTCAGGCTCACGCCGGCAGCGTCCCCGGCGTCCCCTGCGAGGAGGGCCAGGACGATGAGGACGAGCCCCAGGAGAATCACCAGTAGCGGGGGCGCACTGGGGCGCTTGACGAATAGGTCGCTGCGGGACCGGGGCCAGGGGACGTCGCGCCGGAAGCCGAGAACTCGCGTGTGGATGCCGCTGGAGTCGAATTCGGTCCGCATGGACATCATCATCGGAACCGGCACCAGGAGTATCAGCCCGGTGATGAGCATGGTGAGGCCGAACGTGGAATCGTCCCCGCCGCCAACGATGGTTCTGAGCCCAAGCACCAGGAGCAGCAGCCCGACGGCGCCACACCGGCCGCGACCACACCGCCTCCAAGGGCCCAGTCCTCCCCCTCGACCGAGAACGCTGGAGGAGGCTGCGCGTCCTCGACGTCCACCGTGTGCGCCCCGACTCAGGGGCGGTTCAGGCCCTGACGGCGTTCCTGCCTCGCTCGCAGTCCCTGTTGGACACCGAGCACGCCGTTGAGCTCGACGTACTCGCCCGTCTCCTGGGTGTATCCGCGCGCGACCGCCCACTCCCAGATGCGGTCCAGCTCGGCGGTGCCCTTCGCCTCCAGCGCCTGGGCACTGACTCCGGACCAGGTCAGACCGGCCAGCACGAATGCCTTGCCGGCGGGGTCGATGACGTGCCCCTCGGCGTGACGGATCTGGACCTTGCCGGCGGCGACGCCCAGGGCCGCCGGCGCACCGGAGACCTTGACGAACAGCCCCGTGCGCGACCGCGGCCAGGGAATATCGCGGCCCCTTCCTCCGGCCCCGATGTGGATGCCCGTGGCGTCGAACACCGTGCGCACCGACATGAGGAACAGGATACCGAGCAGCAGGAACAACCCGAGGAGCAGCAGGATGACGAAGGCACTGATCGTGCCCTTGTCCCCGAGATGAATGAGGTTCCAGACCGCGCCGGCCAGGCACACCAGCCCAAAGCCACCGCCCACGAGAAACTGGATACGGCTGGAGGTCGTCGCCGTGGGCTTGAGGACCAGCCTGTCCTGTTCCACGGGGATGGGGCCGAGCCGGGAGGGCTGGTACTCGTGCTGCGGGGCCGAGGAGGACTGCTGCGCGCCCGCGACGCCGTAGGAAGCCGCCTGAGGCCCTGCGGGCTGTCCGGCCTGCTGACCGTACTGGGCCTGAGGTCCGGGGTGACCGTACTGCACAGCTCCGACCTGACTCGTCTGGCCGTACTGGGCTTGAGGTCCGGGGACACCGGCTTGACCGTAGGGGTTCTGCTGGGCGGGGGCACCGTACTGGCCGGGCTGTCCGGGCTGACTGTAGGGGCCGTTGGCCGGTGGCTGGCTCATGAGCACTTTCCTCGATGGTTCTTCACATGCGCGGAGTCCTGATCGGACCCGGACAGGATACCGAGACAGTCACACGGCAGCCTCAGGCAGGACTCCCCATCCCGCCCTCGGAGACGAGGTGGACCGCAGCAATCCTCATCGTCCCCGTGGTCCTTTCTCATTCAGCGCGGAGGCGCTCAGGACTCACGTACGTATCGGTCTCCCAGGTGTAGCCGCGCGCGATGGCCCAGTTCCAGATCCGATCCAGCTCCGCCGAGCTTCTGCGCTCCGTGCCGGACCTGGACAATCCTCGGCGCGACATTCCTGCAAGCCAGACGGCCTCTCCCTCGGCGTCGAGAACGTAGGTCCGAGCGGCCAGACTCATGCCGGGGAACTCATCCGGGGTCAGGTTCCCATCGCTCAGGAATACCAGAACCACGATGAAGAGTCCGGCGAAGGCCATGATGAGGAGCCCCAGGACCGGGTTCTTAGCCGGCCGCTGGACGACCAGCCCGCTGCGGGAGCGGGGCCACGGGACGTCGTGCGCGCTCCACAGCCCCCGCACATGGATCCCATCCGCATCGAACTGCGTCCTCCTCGAGGCCGCCACCGCGACAGGGACGAGGAGCAACAGTCCGAGTATCAAAGCCGTGAAAAAAGCACCACCCCATTCCCCCACGAAGAGTCGTGCGATGTTCAGCAGGTACAGCCCTGGGATGCCACAGAAAATGAACACGATCCAGCCGGAGCCGGTGAACGCGGTTCTACGCACCAGCTTCTCCGTGACCGGCGAGATCGGCGGCTGACTCATGAGTATTTTCCTCAAGGGGTTCTTCGGATTTATGGGGCTGACGACGCTTTATCAGCCTATCGCCCTGGCTCTGTGCCGGCTTTTGGTAGAACTCCCCATCAGTCCAGCCCGCGCTTGACAGCTACCTGTCGCCGGTGAGGCGGCGCAGCACGCGTACCCGTGGACTCCAGGACGCGGGCCGGGCCACCGAACCGGTCGCCTCCCGCTCGGCGTTGTCGAGGAGGTCCTCGACGACGGCGTCGTGCAGGGGCTCGACCACGGCCGAGAACATGAGCCGCATGGCGCCGCGGGCACGGCCGATGAGGACATGGCGGATGCGGGTGCGCTCATCGTCCAGGGCGTCAAGGCTCAGTTCATGGGCGCCGATGATCCCTGTTCGCGGACGGAAGGTGAACCGCACTCGCCGGCCGGGCTCGTACTCGCTCACGTAGTAGCGGATGACGCCATGGCCGCCGTCGGCTCCCACCGCCAGGGGCCGGTCCAGGACCATCGGTGTCCAGGACTGCGAGGGCCAGAGCCGGTCGTCCTTCTGTCCCAGCCCGTCAAGCAGGGCCCCAAGGGACTCGATAGGGGCGTTGATGACGCGTTCGTGAACGTTGCGGATCATGGGTGCTCCTCCATGGTTGTCGCCTGGCTGTCGCACAGCTGTCGGCCGCTTGTCCGACAGGATCGCACCCGACCACGAGGTCGCACAGGACTGCGGCGCGCCGCAGCGAACCACACCCGGCCCATCCAGGGCGGTCAGCTCACAGGTGCAGGAGCATGCGGGCGTTGCCCAGGGTGTTGGGCTTGACGCGGGCCAGGTCGAGGAACTCAGCCAGACCGTCGTCGTGGGAGCGCAGCATCTCGGAGAAGACGTCCGCACCCACCGGGGTGCCCTCGATCGGCTCGAAACCGTGGGCGCCGAAGAAGGGCTCCTCGAAGGTCATGCAGAACACCCGCTTGAGCCCCATCTCCCGGGCCTGCGCGATGAGCTCGCGCAGGATGGCCGAACCGAGCCCGGTCCCCACGGCGTCGGGATGGACGGCCAGGGTGCGTACCTCGGCGATGTCGTCCCACATGACGTGCAGAGCCCCGCAGCCCACGATCCTGGGCGTGGCCGACGCCTCGCAGCCGTCTGCTCCACCGGGCCCGGCGACGCCGGGGATCTCCTCGGCGACGATGAACTCCTGAATGTCCTCGAAGTAGGAGATGAGGTCCTTGGCGATGAGAACGCGACGCTCAGCGTAGGGCCGCACCAGCTCGGCGATGGCGCGCACGTCCGCCGGGCGGGCCGGCCGCAGGATGCGTCGGGAGCCATCGACCCCGTAGACCTCGGCCCGGCGAGCTGCCCGGCCGGTGGGCAGGTGTTCATCTGTCCTGACAGCAGTGCTGTTCATCGTCGTCCGCATTCAGTAAGACTCAGTTCTGGTCGTGGGCCCCGCGAGCCGGTGCTCCACCGACGACGTCGGAGCCGTGAGCAGACCGCAGCGCGATCCGGGCCCACATCCTGCCACGTTCGAGACTCATCGAGAACCGCCTCCCTTCTGGCCGCGGGCCTCGGCGAGATCCAGGACGGCGCGGGCGGTGGCGTCGTCGACGACGAGATCCGTGGCGGTCCGGGCGCGCAGCGCGGCCAGCAGGGCGCGGGCCTTGCCGGTTCCCGCGGCCACGCACAGGCGGCGCGGAATCCGGGCGAGTTGGGCGGGAGTCGGGCCGGTGGCCCGGGCGTTGAGGGTGACGTCGCGCCAGGAGCCGTCGGCGCGCAGCAGGACGGTGCACACGTCCCCCACCACGTTCTGCCGGCGCAGCACGGCCTGGTCCCGGGCCGTGAGGTGGCCGCCCTCGTAGACCTGGGAGGGCAGGGCCCCGTTGAGGGCATCGAGGGCGCCGACGCCGAAGACGGCCAGGCTCGCGCGCCGCACCACCGACAGGACTCGCTTGACCGAGCGCTCCGACCACATGGCCTCGCGCGTGGCCACATGGTCGAAGAAGGCCGGCACCGGGAAGGAGATCGTGCGCGCCCCCAGCGACAAGCGCATCCGGGAGAGCACCTCGCCGGCGCTGGGCCCCTCACGCACAGGATCCGAGGCACCGTTGAGCTGGACGACGGTCAGTCCCGGAACGGACCTCGAGGGCAGGGCGGCGCTGACCTCCGACATGGTGGTGCCCCAGGCGACACCGACGACGATGCCTCCTGCGCCGGCGTCCCGACCCGACCCGGCGGGCTTGTTACCCTCGGGGCCACCGGACTCAGGCGCACCGACACCTCGGCCCCGGCCCGACTCGGCCAGGGCCTCGATGAGATCGACCATGTGCGCGGCGGCGACGGAGGCGACCTGCTGGAGGCGGTGGATCTCCGTGGTGCCCTCGCGCACCGGGACGATATGAGTGCGGACCCCGAAGACCTGGGCCATCCGCCCCTCCAGGGAGCCGGCACCCCCGGGCTGGACGAGGCTGACCCGCACGACACCCTCCTGGCGGGCACGCGCCAGGAGCCGGGAGACGGTCGAGCGCGACACCCCCAGGTGGTGGGCGATCACCTCCATCGTCTCGCCCTGGACGTAGTACATGGAGGCCGCCTCGTAGGCGCGCAGGAGGCCGCCGGGGTCGGCGGCACTGGCCGCGCTCCCGGCCGCGTCAGCAACGGTTCTGCCAGTCACGTCTTCCTCCTTGCTCCACCCGGCTCCGCCCTCCGACGACGGGGCCGTTCCACACGGCTGCTGCGCACCGTGGGAGGGAACGATCCTGCCGCCTGCGACATCGGATGTCCTGTTCAGGAGAGCCGTCCACACAGTTGTGCGGACATTCTTGTGGATACCTCGAAAGTCTCGTGCACATTCGTGCACATCCCTTGCGCATTCTCCCACGCTCGGCGGACAGTGGTGTCCGCCACCACACAAGGGCCGTGCGAGCGCGAGGGAACGCGGCGGGCCCCGGCGCCGGAAGCCGGGACCCGACCTGCCTCCCATCCGGCACCCCGGTCAACGCCGACCGGCCCCGCACAGCCCCATCAGTTTCGATCTCACGACACGTAGGAGCCCAGGAGCCATGACCTCCACCCGCAAGCCCTCGTCCAAGAAGACCCCCCGCAGCTCCGGCCCGGCTGGCCCCTCCTACCCCGCACCCATCCAGGACACCGCGCTCAACGCCGCCCAGCGCGAGCGCGCCCTGGAGGAGATGTCGTCCGCCGAGGGCCTGGACGTGCTGGTCGTCGGCGGAGGCGTCACCGGCGCCGGCATCGCCCTGGACGCCGCGGCCCGCGGCCTGCGCACCGGCATCGTGGAGATGGGCGACTGGGCCTCGGGCACCTCCTCGTGGTCCTCCAAGCTCGTCCACGGCGGCCTGCGCTACCTCTACCAGCTCAACTTCGCCCTCGTGCACGAGGCCCTCACCGAGCGCGGCCGCCTGCTGAGCACCACCGCGCCGCACCTGGTCAAGGCCCAGCCCTTCCTGTGGCCGCTCAAGCACCACTACGAGCGCTCCTACTCCGCGGTCGGCGTGGGCATGTACGACGCCCTGGCCCTGGCCGGCTCCCGCGGCCGCAAGACCGTGCCGATCCAGCGCCACCTGGGCCGCAAGGGCACCTCCGCCCTGGCCCCCTCCCTGGACACCAGCGGCCTGGCCGGCTCCATCCGATTCTTCGACGCCCGGGTCGACGACGCCCGCCTGGTCATCGACCTGGTGCGCACCGCCGTCGGCCTGGGGGCGCTGGCCGCCAACCGCACGAAGGTCACCGGCTTCCTCACCGACGAGCGCGGCCATGTCCACGGCGCCCGCGTCACCGACCTGGCCACCGGCACCGACCACGAGATCCGGGCCAAGCGCACCATTAACGCCGCCGGCGTGTGGACCGAGGACGTCCAGGACCTGGCCACCGACGCGGGAGGCCTGAAGGTCCTGGCCTCCAAGGGCATCCACATCGTGGTCCCCAAGGAGGCCATCGACGCCGAGACCGGGGTCTTCCTGCGCACCGAGAAGTCCGTCCTGTTCATCATCCCCTGGCCCGAGTACTGGGTCATCGGCACCACCGACACCCCCTGGGATCTGGACGTCTCCAAGCCCGTGGCCACCGCCGCCGACGTCGACTACATCCTCGAGCACGCCAACTCCGTGCTGTCGCGGCCCATCACTCGCGCCGACATCATCGGCGTCTACGCGGGCCTGCGCCCCCTGCTCCAGCCCAAGCTCAAGCCGGGTGCCGAGGCCGCCTCCACGAAGGTCTCCCGTGAGCACACGGTCACCCGGATCGCCCCGGGGCTGACCGCCATCGCCGGCGGCAAGCTGACCACCTACCGGGTCATGGCCTCCGACGCCGTCGACCACGCCCTGGGCGAGGCCCTGTCCCACGCCCACCCCTGCGCCACGCAGGAGCTGCCCCTGGTGGGTGCGGCCGGCTACCACGCCCTGGCCAAGCGGGCCGGGCGGATCGCCGGTGAGCGCGGCTGGACCCTGGAGCGGGTCACCCACCTGCTGGACCGCTACGGCGACGAGACCCCGGCCCTGCTTCAGGCCATCGACGCCGCCGGCCCCGAGGAGCGCCTGGGCGAGCCGTTGGAGGAGGCCCCCACCTACCTGCGCGCCGAGGTCGCCTGGGCCGTCACCCACGAGGGCGCCGAGAGCCTCGACGACGTCCTGCTGCGCCGGGTGCGCCTGGACCTCTCGCGCCGTGACCGGGGCCTGGCCGCCGCCGACGAGATCCTGGCGATCATGGCGCCGCTGCTGAACTGGTCCGAGAAGGACGTCGCCGCCCAGAAGGAGGCCTACGCCCAGCGCGTGGCCCAGATCGCCGCGGCAGAGGCCGAGCTGACCGACGCCGCCGCGGTGGCGCACATCACCGAGCCGATCTAGTCTCCTGCTGGCCGAACGGACCGCTGCCGGTACCGCTCGGCCAGCAGGCTCCCCGTGGTGCCCGTCAGTTCCCGTGGAGGCGGGCACCGCGACCACCCACCACCCACACCCCGGACCTCGCAGTCCCGAGTACACCCGCACACCGTCGTGCAGAAAGAGAGCCGCACATGTCTGCGACCCTGACCCAGATCTTCGCCTCGGAGGCTCTGGGGACGTTTCTCCTCATTCTTCTGGGCTGCGGCGTCGTCGCCGGTGTCGTGCTGCCCACCTCCAAGGCCAAGGACAGCGGCTGGATCGTCATCACCATGGCCTGGGGACTGGCGGTCTTCGTGGGTGTCTACGCCGGTTACAAGACCGGCGCACACCTCAACCCGGCGGTGACCATCGGTAAGGCGGTGGCCGGCCAGAACCTCGTGGACATGAATCCCGATGTCCCCGGAACGGTGACCATTCCGGCCACACCAGTCAACATCCTCGTCTACTGCGTGGCCCAGATGGTGGGCGCCATGGCGGGCGCCGCCACCGTCTGGCTGTCCTACAAGAAGCAGTTCGACCAGGAGGCCGACGCCGCTTCCAAGCTCGCCGTGTTCGCCACCGGCCCGGCGGTGCGCTCCTACGGTTGGAACGTCGTGACCGAGGCCGTGGGCACCTTCGTCCTGCTGGCCTGGATCATCGCCTCGGGCAAGACCCCCTCCGGCCTGGGCCCACTGGCCGTGGCCATGGTCGTCGTCGTCATCGGCATGAGCCTGGGCGGCCCCACCGGCTACGCCATCAACCCGGCCCGTGACCTGGGACCGCGCATCACCCACGCCCTCCTGCCGATCCCCGGCAAGGGAGGCTCGGACTGGGCCTACTCCTGGGTCCCGATCGTCGGCCCGCTCATCGGCGCCGTCGCCGCCGGGCTCATCGTCCCCCACTTCGCCGGGCTGTTCTGAGCCCGCACGACCCTTGACCGCATCGACACCATCGCTGCCCAGCGCAGCCCTCACCACCGCCCCCTCACAACGCAGTGAAAGGACATTCCTGTGAGCCCCAACAGCACTGAGAAGAAGTACGTCCTGGCCATCGACCAGGGGACGACCTCCTCACGCGCCATCCTGTTCAACCACGACGGCGAGATCGTCGCCGTCGACCAGAAGGAGCACGAGCAGATCTTCCCGCGCGCCGGCTGGGTCGAGCACGACGCGAACGAGATCTGGGACAACATCCGCTTCGTCGTCAGCGGGGTGCTGGCCAAGGCGCAGATCAACCGCCACGAGATCGCCTCGGTGGGCATCACCAACCAGCGCGAGAGCGCCGTCGTGTGGGACAAGAACACCGGCGAGCCCGTCTACAACGTCATCGTCTGGCAGGACACCCGCACCCAGAAGATCTGCGACCGCCTGGCCGGCGAGGACGGCCCGGACAAGTACAAGGACCGCGTGGGCCTGGGGCTGGCCACCTACTTCGCCGGCCCCAAGGTGGCCTGGATCCTGGAGAACGTGGCGGGCGCCCGCGAGCGCGCCGAGGCCGGCGACCTCCTCATGGGCACCATGGACACCTGGACGCTGTGGAACCTCACCGGCGGGGTCAACGGCGGTGTGCACGCCACCGACGTCACCAACGCCTCGCGCACGATGCTCATGAACATCGACACCCTGGACTGGAACCCGGAGATCTGCGCGGACATGGGCATCCCCGTCTCCATGCTCCCCGAGATCCGCCCCTCCTCGGGCGTCTTCGGCTACGGCCGCAAGAACGGCCTGCTGGTGGACACCCCCATCAGCGGCATCCTGGGCGACCAGCAGGCGGCCACCTTCGGGCAGGCCTGCTTCGAGAAGGGCCAGGCCAAGAACACCTACGGCACCGGCTGCTTCATGCTCATGAACACGGGCACCACCCCGGTGCGCAGTGAGAACGGGCTGCTGACCACCGTGTGCTACCAGATCGGGGACGAGCCGGCCGTCTACGCCCTGGAGGGCTCGATCGCCGTGGCCGGCTCGCTGGTGCAGTGGCTGCGCGACAACCTGGGCATCATCGCCGACTCCAAGGACATCGAGGCCCTGGCCTCCAGCGTCGAGGACAACGGCGGGGCCTACTTCGTGCCGGCCTTCTCCGGGCTGTTCGCCCCGCACTGGCGCCCCGATGCCCGCGGTGCCCTGGTGGGTCTGACCCGCTACGTCAACAAGGCGCACATCGCCCGGGCCGTGGAGGAGTCCACCGCCTACCAGACCCGCGAGGTCCTCGAGGCCATGAACGCCGACTCGGGACAGGCCCTCACCGAGCTCAAGGTCGACGGCGGCATGACCCGCGACGAGCTGCTCATGCAGTTCCAGGCCGACCAGGTGGGCGTGCCCGTGGTGCGCCCGAAGGTCGCCGAGACCACGGCGCTGGGTGCCGCCTACGCCTCCGGTATCGCGGTGGGCTTCTGGTCGGGCACCCAGGACGTCATCGACAACTGGGCCGAGGACAAGCGCTGGGAGCCGACCATGGAGGAGGCCGAGCGCGAGCGGCTCTTCCGCAACTGGAACAAGGCCGTCCAGCGCACCCTGGACTGGGTCGACGAGGACGTCGTCGAGTAGGGCCGATGTCCGACAGTACTCAGGCGGCGCTCGCCGGCGCCGCCTGAGCGCCCAGTCTCCCGGACGCCGCCGACGGGCCCACCTCCCCACGGGCCCGTCGGCGGCGTCCTTGCGCGTCACTAGTCCTCTCATACACTGTCGAGGCCCATGAATGGTCGGTAGATTCCTGGGTGGCGCTCCCTGGCCCGCCCGGGGAGTACTTCCCGTCCCCCTGTCAGGAGTCCCTGTATGACGGCCCACCCACCCGCTGCCCACGTGTCCCCACCCGCCTCCGCCCCGTCGGCCTCGACGCCGGCGCTGCCCGTCGATGATTCCGACGAGCTCTCCAACACCGCCGCCCCCTCGGGTGCCCGCACGAGCGAGCGGATCCTCGAGCGGATCGAGTGGGCCGACGTCGTGCGCATCGCGGTGGTGGGCGTGGCGGCTCTGGGTGCCTGGATCGCGGGCACGACCGGCGCACCCGGCTGGGCCGTGGGCGCCGTCGGGGCGGTGGTGCTGGCGGTGGGCTGCTGGCCGCTCCTGGTCGAGGCGGCCGGTGACCTGCGCGAGCGGCGCATGAGTATGGAGCTGTCGATGCTCCTGGCCATCGTGGCGGCCGCCGCCATTGGCGAGTGGGTGACCGCCCTGGCCGTGACGGTCTTCGCGCTGTGCGCCGAGGTCCTGGAGGAGCTGTCGATGGATCGGGGGCGCGACGCCCTGACCGATCTCATGTCCTTCCTGCCGCAGACCGCGCGGGTGGTGGGGGCCCCGGAGACCACTGAGTCCGCCGAGTCGGCCGAGGCCGCCGAGGCCTCGCAGTCCCCCGGGGTCACTGAGGTCCCCCTGGACGAGGTCCGCCCGGGGCAGGTCATCGCCCTGAGTCCCGGGGGCCGGGTGCCGGTCGACGGCGTCGTGCGCACCGGTAGGGCCGACGTCGACCAGTCCCGGATCACCGGGGAGGCGCTGCCCGTGCAGGTCGGGCCGGGTGACCGGGTGCCGGCCGGCTCCATCACCCGCGGCGCCCTGGAGCTCGAGGTGGAGCGGGTCGGCGAGGAGTCCTCCTACGGGCGGATCGTGGCCGCGGTGCGCCACGCCCAGTCCTCGCGCGCGCCGGTCCAGCGCCTGGCCGACCGGCTGGCGGCCCGCATCGTCTACCTGGCGCTGGCGGCCGCCCTGGTCACCTTCCTGGTGACCAGGGACGTGCGCGCCACGATCTCGGTCATCATCGTGGCCGGGGCCTGCGGGGTGGCCGCGGGCACTCCCCTGGCGGTTCTGGCGGCCATCGCCCGCGCCGCCCGTTGCGGGGCCTTCGTCAAGGACGGCACCCACCTGGAGCAGCTCTCCGCGGTGGACACGGTGGTGGTGGACAAGACCGGGACCCTCACCGTCGGCGAGCCCCGGGTCGTGAGCGTCCGCCCCACCGAGGCCGCCGCCGGCGAGGGCGAGGTGCTGGCCCTGGCGGCCGCGGCCGAGTGGAACTCCGAGCACCCCATCGGCCGGGCCATCTACGCCGAGGCCGCCGTGCGCGACCTGACGGTGCCGATGCCCGGCGACGTCGCCTACTCCCCCGGGGCCGGCGTGAGCGCCCACGTCGAAGGACGCCAGATCACCGTGGGACGCTGCCGGGGACAGAAGAACCAACCGGAGCGGGACGCCTCCGACTGCGACGACGAGGCCGCCCTGAGCACTGAGTCCGACCCGGAGGCGCCGTCGGCCACCTCGGTGGTGGAGGTGCGGGCCGACGGACAGCTCCTGGGCACCATCGCCCTGGCCGACCGGTTGCGTCAGGGGGCGGCCGCCGCCGTGCGGGACCTGGGTGACATGGGCCTGGAGGTCCTCATGCTCACCGGCGACTCGGCCGCCTCCGCGCGCCACGTGGCCGGCCTGCTCGGCCTGACCGAGGAGCAGGTGCGCGCCGACCTGCTGCCCACCGACAAGGAGGAGGTCGTCGACTCGCTGCGCCGGGCGGGCAAGCGCGTGGCCATGGTGGGCGACGGCGTCAACGACGCCCCCGCCCTGGGCGCCGCCGACGTCGGCATCGCCATGGGCACGGGCACGGACGTGGCCCGCGAGGCCGGGGACGTGGTGCTCGTGGGCTCCGCCCCGGCCGACCTGGTCGAGACCGTGCGGGTGGCCCGCCGGGCCCGGCGCATCATCATGGTGAACTTCGTGGGAACGGTGGTGGTCGACGTCGTCGGCATGATCGCCGCCGGGCTGGGGCTGCTGGGGCCGGTGGCCGCGGCCCTCGTGCACGTCGTCTCCGAATCGGCCTTCATCCTCAACTCGGCCCGGCTGGTGCCCCGGCGCCGCCGCAGGCGCTGAGCCGTCCGGCCACCGACACCCACCGACACCGGCCGCAGCGCCGGCGTCTTGAGGGCCTGGCACTGGGCGCCATGAGCTCCGGGCCGCCTCGACCGCCGCGCCCTACGCCCCCACTTTTACCCGGAAGGACGGGAGAAGATGGCACGCGGCCGTCTCATATGGTGCACAAGTCACCATCTCCATGGCATGATCGTTGGGCCTTAGTACCCAGGACGCAGTTGCGCGGTTGCCAGTTCAGCCCCACTGACGACCTGGACGACCCCATCAGTACTCACAGTGGAGTAACCATGACGCCAGCCGTCCTGTCAGCACTGCCGATGCATCCGGCACCACTCGCCCCAGCATTGGCGGGACTGCCCGCCACCTTCACGCCGTCGACCACCGCCGTGGGCGGCAACGTCTACCTCACCGCCGCGGT
>ERZ773213.1432-NODE-1432-length-12629-cov-30.410768_pt1 | contig 12629 bp, 10 predicted proteins | sample MGYA00580996_ERZ773213 | MGnify/ENA primary metagenome ERZ773213 (study PRJEB29015, sample SAMEA2738152) | human oral metagenome | biome: human oral; feature: human-associated habitat; material: saliva | place: China | collected 2197 ...
AAAATATCTATTTTCCTACAACGCTTTAATCTTCTCATTTATCAATTCAATAAATGCTATCACAGTCGCTCCTATCATCGGAAGCCCATAAGGACTAAATAAAAAACCAATGACCAAGCCCGATATACCTATTCCGACTTCTCCTTGAATAAAAGAAGCTAATGCCCCAAATACACAGAACACCATAACGATATACAGTAATGCTGTTCCAATACCAAGCAAGAATGTCAAGAAAGCTATCAAAATTGATAAGACAAGACTAATCGGAAATAAGATAATTTTTAATATCCATCGCATACACTACCTCTTTTTCTCTTTCGCTTATGTGCTGCTTACAACCATTATTTTATTAGATAATGGCTCTAAGCAACACATAAACCATCAGTTTCTTCAGTTTTTAACTTTGGTAGAAGCTTCAAAACCTTTGATTTTACTGAACTATTTGCCACTGTCATTATTATGACACGAAACCCACTAGTAGGGTCGTATATTTCAATCTTATCCCTATCCTTTAAATGCTCTGCAACTATCTCAGACATGAGAACTGAAACTTCGTGAGGTGTATAAAATTCGCCAGCCTTTTTCCCTGCATTTGCAGCGAAATTACTTATAAGATATTCGTAAACAAAACCTAGGACATCATAATCCTGTTTACCATCCATAGGTATGTCTTTAATCAAATAAATCAAATCACTTACCGCTTTTGTCTGTGACTTGGAGCTATCTCCTAGCTTGCTCAGTCCACTTTGCAAGGTATCAAAGATTTTGTTGAAGACTTTCTTATGTGATTCACTAATCAGTCTTGTAAACGCTGACAATGCAGTTCTAACATTATCAACTTCAAAATCACTTCCCATCTCAAGCCAAGTCGAGAAAAGATTTTCATATGCTATAAAATAGCCTATACTTGTCTGAATATCCTTAACTGCATCCTCATCTTCTTCTGTTAGCTCTCTTATATCAGCATCTTCATAGTCATTTTCCTTTAGATACTTCAACTCCTTGTCAGAGAGAAACTTATAAAAAATAAATCCTAAAATGTAATCCTTGTACTCGTTTGCTTCGATTTTAGAACGCATTTTGTTTGCTGATTCCCAAATCTTTGATGCTAGCTGTTGCTTATTCATTAGACATCCTCACATATTCTTTGTAAACAATACCTCAATAACATATTAAAAAACTTACTCTTTATCCCAGTGTTAATCTATCTACAATTATATTCTATGCCGCTCTTTAAAACAAGAAAAAGGCTCCTGCTATTTAATAGCAGAAGCCATGGTCTATCAGTGCTTAGATAACCCCTCATTTAGCCATGTGCCATTACAGCATACCGTCTTCCATATGGCAAATAGATAATTCACTTTTTATTCCATTAAGTTCTATAACTAATTTAGGCTCCTCAGAAACTTCCTTTATATTCAACATATCCTGCTTACATAAAACTTTATTTAGTACTCCTTTTGTGACAAATCCAAATTCATCAGTAGATGCTATATATAGTTTAGATGTGGCTGAAAGCTGATTAATATCTAGCGCTCCCTCTACATTTTTAACATATAGTTTCGCATCCTCATTTGTATCAATTTCGATATGGCTTTTTATATTTTCCAGGGTTATTTCTTTTGACTTCCCACCAAATTCGATATTATCAAGTTCAAGGTTTTTCAGTTCAAGTATATTTGTATTGCCATTCAAATCTACTTCACCCATATATAATTGTGGGATTAGAATTTTGATTGTTAGTTCGTTCTTTGCAACTGTTTCCGATAAATTTCCAACTCTTTTGATGTCAATGTCAATTTTCCTTTTGATGTCGTCAATCTTAGTTTTTAATTCATTTTGAATATCGGAAATTGTATCGGAAAGCAAAATCACCTTAACTTTTTCGCCCTCATATGCATAAAGCTTTAGCTTATTTGCCCCCATGAAGCTAATATCAAAGTCCTTTTTGCCGTCTATATCATACTCTGTAACACTTTCATATAGATAGTCTTTTGCAAGTGTTTCATGCTCAATATCCCTGCCCATTAGTTCGTCTAAAGAAAGCTTGAATAAATCAGCAATTGCTACTAGATTTTCAATATCGGGAACGCCTAGTCCTGTTTCCCACTTCGTGATAGCCTGTCTAGAGACCCCTATTTTTTCAGCCATCATTTCTTGTGATAATTTTGCTTGTTTTCTAAGTTCTCTAATTCTCATTGATATCATAAACTTATCCTCCATTTTCGTTTTACATGCACATACCATAGCAAATAGCTATTTCCAAAACAAGCAACCTTTCTTCACATTTTAAATATAATCGCTACTTTTCGTAGCATTTAAATCAAATAGCTCCTGCTATCTAAAGTAGCAGGAGCCTTAACGTTTATTTATTTACTTAACTACTGATATCTTCTTCTCTTGTTGTAAACAAGTACGAGTAGTCCAAGTGCACTTAGTCCAAAGAGTGCTGTCATGCCACTCCCAAAGCCATCACCTGTGTTAGGTGTAGGAGGCTTATCCTTCTTTGGTGTAGGATTCTTGGTGTTAGTTATAGTCATCTTGCCATCCTGAGCAATTGCGCTATAGCTTACCTTGTAGTGCTTTGCGCCAATCTTGATAGCACCATTTGCCTCGCCAACCTCACGAACACTGTAGACATTGTCCTCTGTTGCACCAGCATCTCTAACCTCTAGGTTATCGAACTTGGTTGTCCAGTTATTGGCGCCTTCTAGAACTCTGCTAGCTCCTAGAGGGTTTCCGTTCTTGTAAAGCTGAACTTCTACCTTTGATTCTCTGTCACCAACCCACTTCTTAGTAACCTCGATTTCTCTGAGCTTAACTTCCTCGTTAGTGATGACCTGATCATAAGCGCCAGAAGCGTTCTTTGTAGCCTTGTAGCTAGCTCTTATCTGCTGAGCTCCAAATGTAGCATTTGCATCATTTGCCACCCAGTTTCCATCGGTATCCATCTCTCTTACGAAGTAGATATTAGGATTTGTTGTGTCCTGAGCATCGTTTACCATGTCGTACTTGAGTAGGTCTACGAACTTGAACTTCCAGTCGTTTGCATTACTCAAAGCAACCTGGTCAATCTGTGCATATGTATTAGCACCAGAAGTCATTAATTTGTCAACCTTTGCCTGGAAGATTTCGCTCTCGCTCATTCCTGTTGTATCAAGCGCGCTTCCGTCTGCATTTGTTAGAGCAACTGCATCAAAGTTAGCTTTTGTTATTCTGAAGAGACCAACAGTAACTGATGTAACGTGGCTAGTATTGCTGTTTTCCCACTTCTTTGATACTGTCAAATCTACCTTGTCGTAGTTAACTGGATCTGTACCGAATGCTACTGCACCGTTTGATCCAATACCACCACCACGAGGTGCTGTATTACCTGTAACGATAACCTTAGCTACATTTCTTGCTGCAGCCTTACCCTCATCAGAAACAATCGCCTTAAGAGCTATCTTCTCTGTTATTCCATCAAGAGTTCCTCTGTCAACAACTGGGCTAACAGTGTTTGGATATCTTGGGCTTCCGTCTGAGTTACCTAGGTAAGCTTCGTCGATCTTACCGTCTTCATACCAGTGTACAAGCCAGTTATCAAGACCATTGTTAGAAAGAATCAAAGTCTGTGTTGCTGGGTCCTGCTTATTGATTGATGCTACATCATCACCTGCTGAGCCTGTATCGTTGTTTTCTGCACCGTTACCTGCTTTGTTATCAAAGAATGATGCTCCGTTTGTAACAGCTGTTGTTGCACTTCCTGTAGGGCATAGCCACATTCCGCCACCTATCTTAGTCGCAGTGTTACCTGTTACGAGAGTCTTACCCATCTGAAGCTTGTATGGCACGGAGGCAACATAGATACCTCCACCCTGCTTACCTGCAGTGTTGTTTGTGAACTGGCCGCCATTGATGTAAACTTCCTTGGAAGCAACGTACATACCTCCACCAACGCCGTTCTCAGCATTCGGGTCTGTAATCTGACTTGTAACAGCTGTCATAGTAGCCTCATTGCCTGTGATGAGGCCATCATTGATTGTAACGCTCGCTGGGAAGAAGCCTCTCCAACGTGTCTCACCAAATCTTTTTCCATCAGCTGAAGTTAGATAGTCAACTACACCAATACCTCCACCAAACGGAGCCTTATTGCCACTGATTGTACCGCCATCCATAGTTAGCTTACCGGTACCGTTTACGGCTATACCGCCTCCTAGTACTGCTGCTGTATTATTAGAGATAGTACCACCCTTTAGGTTAAGAGTACCTGTTGAATAGTAGTGTGCTGGATTGCTGAAGTTATTCTGCATTGTATAGTTTGTACTATATGTTCCAACGAGTATTCCTCCATATTCGGCAGTATTTCCTGTAATAGTACCACCTGTCATCTCCATGGTAGAGCTTCCTCTGATACCTTCAACTCCGACAGCTGAATTTAGACCACTGCTTCCACTGTGTTCTAGTGTGTTGTTTGAGATATCTCCTCCATTCATAAAGAAGGAAGCTCCCTCTGTAATCTTAACGACATTATTAAACTGGTTACTCATGTAATTATCATGAATTGATCCGCCGTTCATGGTAAGCACTGCATTAGGACCTTTTGCCGTTACAATACCTACCATTGGGCTGTTTGATCTTACATTCTTGATTTCTCCACCGTTAATAGTTAATTTACCCTGGTTGTTAATTACTGCGCTCTTATAGTTTGTATCCTTTGCATTTCCGTCAAGCTTGATATCCTGCCATGTAAGGCTACCGCCCTCTTTGATATCAAAGGCAATTGCACTTGATGTTCTTGTTAAAGTCACTCCGCCCTGCAGTGTAATGCTTTTGCCTGCTGGAATTGTAACAGTCGCAGTCAGCTGCATGTCATTCGCCAAAACAATCTCTGTATCCCCTGAAGAGTTGTTGATTGCCTGCTGTAACTCTGCAACGCTTGTTACTGTTACAGTAGCCGCTTCTGATTTGCTACCAAAGAAGGTGAATGTTGATAAAACAAGCACCAGGCTTAGTATAATCGAAACGCACGATTTTCTTTTGCTCATTTCTTAACCTCGCTTTTCTAAATAATTAATTGATTTTCCAATCAAATTAATGCCTTTGCCTTATTATAACCTAAACCTTCAGCAAATTGTAAACTATTTATCATATTTTTATACAAATTTTTATTAATAAAAAGAGGACGTCAATTTCGTCCTCAAAATTTTAATTATTCTCATCCTCACCGTCTTGAATTTCATCCCTTTTTGGCAAATAATCCCTAAAATATCCAGTCTCTTTTCCCAAATTTAACAAGGTTTCCCTATCAAGCCCGTACTTCTTCAAATACTCCTTAACAAAGCCAATATATTTTTCTCCGTCTTCCTTGTTTAGCTTTTTCTCAGGTTCAAAGAAGTAAATAACATCCTTCATAGAGCCCTTTACCATCTTATAATAATATTCCGACGGTGCATCGTAATCCTGAAGATAATAAGCGCAGTAGTACTCAGTAGATTTCTCAAGATCTATGACATAAAAAGCACCGCTGCTGTCATCAAAGCCATTGTCGCAAATTATTCTTCTAAGCTTTCCTGATTCATATGCAAGTTCAATGTAAAAAGGACCTGAAGAGCTGAGTTCAAACCTGACAAAGTACTTATCCTTCTTAAGTTCATCAAATTGCTCTCTTGTCTCAATGTCATCATCGCTATAGATGTGAATATTAAATCCATCTGCCTGAAGCTTCTTTGATATATCACCATTCCTCGCGCACCCCGAAAGGATAGCTGTAAAAGTAAGAGCCACTATTATTAAAATCAAAGTAAGACGATACTTACTAGCGCTTACACTTTTACTAGTTCTATTTGATACTCTCATCATTGAAATCCCCTTTTGATGTATATATAACAATTGGACTATCCGTAAAACTAAACTTATTTCTTCCTAAGTTCTTCACTATGTTATAAATATAGAGCAAAATTATGTAAAAATCAACATCTAAGAAATTTGTATAATCGAGTTATTTATTTAGTATACTTGCTTTGAGTTTTATGATACAATTATAAGACATTTAAAATAAAAGAAGATTTTAAGGATTAGATTTATATTAAGAAAGAGGTATTTGATGAACAAGAAGATTAGAAAAATAAGCTTGCTTTTATGCACGCTAATGCTCATCAACATCTTTGTACTTGGTAACGTATTTGCTAGCTACGAAGTTCCAAATTACACAAAGATTGTAGCAACAGTTGATGGCTCTGCACCTGCACCAGATTATCTAGGAAGGTTCATTTTTGAACTTAGAGATTCAGAAGATAATCTGCTTGGCTATGATGAAATGATTGACAGTATAGTTCCTGAACCATTTGTAAACAGATACGGTGACGGAAGTAACATTGAATTACAATTATATAATATTTTTAGGATATATATTCATTTTAAAGTTCCAGAACAAGGTCCTGGATATAGAGATTTTACGTTAAAACAAATCCCTACGGGAATAGCCGATATGAAATACGACCCTAAGATATACAATATCAGATTGCATTATAGAGCAATTATCAATCCTGATGGTAGTTTCTACAAAAATGAAATCGACTATTATGAGGTAGAGGGAAAAACCTACGATGCATTTGGAAGTCTATTTACCCTAGACGAAAACGGCACTAGAGTTTTCCCTTTGAGAGCGCACCTTAATTTCCTATTCAACAACAAAACCATCCACTATACAAGCCGCACAGTAAATAAGGTTTGGAAAAATGGTTCTGAGACATCTATTCAGGCTCAGCTTTATCAAGATGGTCTAGCATACGGTGCACCAGTAGAACTAAACGCAGCAAATGGTTGGACATACACATGGACAAACCTAGATGATAGCTATAACTGGACAGTGCAGGAATTCAGCGTCCCTGCAGGATACAAGCTCGATATAGAGACAAATGCAGATGGTTCAGTTACAACGCTGACTAATACCAAACTCGCAAGCCCAAGCATCCCGCCTGCAAATACTATTAAGGCTAGCCCTGTAAACACAGGCGATAGTTCAGATGCTGCAGCTTGGTTCATGATGTTTAGCACATCACTGCTTTGCATCTGCTTTATCCTATCTATCAAACTCAGAAAACAAGAAAGATAACAAGATAAATGAACATAAACCAGATAAAGTATTTAGCTGTAATATCGATGCTCTGTGATCACATAGCATATGCATTTTTGCCATCGAGCTCTACCCTTTACATGGTAATGCGCCTGTTTGGCAGAATAGCAGCTCCATCCATGTGCTTTGTTCTAGCGCAGGGCTTTATACATACATCAAACCGAAAAAAATACTTTATAAGGCTTTTCGTTTTCGCCCTTATATCACAGCTTCCGTTTTCGTATTTTGGATTCGGTAGCTACACAGGACCTATGGGCAATGTCATATTTACCTTGGCATGCGCCTTTGCAATAATGGCTGTAATCGAAAATTTAAAGACTATAGGCAAAATACCAGGAGTAGTCGCTGTAGTATTGCTTCTATTCCTCTCAATGCTATCAGACTGGATAATACTAGCACCGATGTTCACTCTATCCATCTATTTCAACAAAGATAATAAGGATAGACAGGCCATAGGATATTTGCTAGTCAGCCTAGCAACCTTTGCAGCTAGCGTCTACTTCGCACTGCAACATGGCGAGCCGTGGCAATATCAAATTTGGCAGCTCGGCACAGTACTAGTAATTCCTATCATCTATGCCTATAACGGAAAGCCGGGAAGTAAGGCTGCTTTCAACAAGTGGTTCTTCTACATTTTCTATCCGGCTCACCTAATGATACTTGGCATACTTTGCTGGGACTACTCATTTGCAATATAGCTAGTAAGCTTCAGATGAAAACAAGCCAAAATCATAGCAATCAAAAATATAAATATGGCGTCCAAAACTTTCTTTGGGCGCCATTTTTTTAATAATATAAGAACAGATTTCAAATCCGCACTTTAATTAAATTTTATTTCTAGCACTTAATGTAAGTACTATCGGTAAAATCACTCCAGCAAGCATCATAAGTCCACCTAATATAATCAAAATTACACTTAGGGCTATGAATATAAAGTTTGTGCTATTACGCACCTGAAGTGTGAAGCTGCTATAGTCTGCATATTCTCTTCCGATTACTCTTGCTCCAAGCGTTTCTTTTCCATCTTTTGATCCTGCTTCATTCTTTGCCGAAATTGTATAGCTACCAGCTTCAGTCTCAAAAGTATATATCTTTACTCTTGTATTTCCATTTACAGTTACAGTCGACTCTCATAATGGATTTGAGAGCTCAACTTCCTTACCTGTTTCATCATTTACTAGCCTTGGCTTTGCAGGTGCAATACTATTGACACTGCTATTTGGACCACTGAGCCAAATGCTATAAGTGCCTTTTGCAGGAATTAGCATAGTTCCCTCACTTCTATCGCATGCTACCTCATAAATGACACCTGCTTTAAAAAAGCTAACAACTCCCATTACTCCTAGAACCAACGAAATTAATCCAATTGGTATAAGTACACAAAAAAGGTATCTCTTCTTCATCCTAATCCTCATCTTCCTTTTTACTTAATCATGACTGTGAACATGGCTATGCGTTTGAACTAGCGAATCAGATACAACAAAAGCGGTTCCGATTATCATTATTATCAAAGCAATTAAATATTTCCAAGTAAGCTCATCCCCAAGCAAGGCAAAGGCAAAAGCCGCTCCTATAAACGGTGCAATGGCGTAAAACGCGCTAGTTTTAGCCGCCCCTAAATATCTCTGTGCTCTAATATATGTAAAAATGCTAAGTCCATAAGCAACAAAGCCTAGCACTCCTGCAAAGAAAACATACTTTATCTCTGGCAAGCTCTCTCCCATTAATATTGCTACTATGAAAGATCCTATGCCTGAGCCAAGTCCTTTTATTGTTACAATCTCATATGTACTCTTATCCGAAATGCTTCGCGTACAGTTATTTTCCATTCCCCAACAAAGTGTTGCGAGCAAGACGAAAATTGATCCATATGAGAAACTAAATTCACTCTCTCCGTCTACCGATAGGATTATACTAGAAACTGTTATCAGCGCTATCGCCATCCATAGTTTTCTTGAAACCTTTTCTTTGAAAAGTAGAAGGGCAATCATGGCTGTTGCAACAATCTCAAAGTTTCCGAGAAGCGAAGCATCTGAAGCATTCCCTAGCCTTATCCCAATCATAAGGAATATAGGAGCAGCGATATCAAGAATAATCATTCCCAGAGTATAAGGCAAATCCTTTTTCTCTAGTTTATCCTCATTGACCCTATTTCTATTAAATATGTACATTAGCCCAACGCCTATTCCCGCACCGAAGTACAAAAACGAAGCCATGAAAACTGAAGGAACATGATCTAGCAAGAGTTTAGAAATAGGAGTATTAATCGCATAAAAGACAGCAGCTAAAACCGCATATATAACTGCCATAAGCTTCTTATCCTTCAAATACGCCTCCATTTCCCAGCACATACGCGCTTCGTCAAAGCTTACTAACTTCCAATTTTCCTTTCCAATTATATATGATTTTTGACATAAAATCGACCCCTAAAGCACGCTGATATCTTCTCTTTTTCTACGCTTTCAACAGTATGCATCGGACTTTATCACAAACAAATATACCTTTGTTTAGTGAGGAGCTTTATTATAAAAAAAGCACTTCGAACATATCGAAGTGCTTTGATTTACATTTACTTCTTCCTTTCGCCTCGGCTACTAGGAAATAGTCCTACTTGTTTAGCTTTCTCTTATAGCTAACCACTCCAAGGAGACCTGCTGAAGCAGCAAACATGCTGAGCATCATAATTAGGTTTCCTGCATCATCACCTGTGTTTGGCTTGTTTGATGTCTTTGGTGCTGTAGGATTTGCTGGTTTTTGTGGTACAACTGGTACCACTGGAACCTCATACTTGTTTGTGAACTCAATCTCATTAGCTGCAGCAGCATCCTTCTGGATATCTACAGTTGCAACAAGCTTGTTATCAGCATCAGTAGTTACATCAACAATAACTGTGTACTCTGCTGCATCATATGTGTAGTTAAGTGCATTTGTATTAAGCTCAACTACTTTGTATGTGTACTTACCAACTGCCTCAAACTTGATATCGCCAAAGTCAACATCACCTGCGCCATTTACTGAAATAACCTTCTTATCAAGTACTGAACCTGCAGGCATTGGAACATCGTTTACTCCTGCTGCAGTTGTTCCTACCGCGCTAAGCTCAAACTTGAACTCTTCTGCCGTAGGAGCCTGATCTCCTGTCAAAGCCTTCTTAACCTTGAAGTTTGCAGTTGTATAGTTGAATACATTCTTAAATGCTGGCTCGCTATCTACTACAGCCTTAAGTGTTCCGTTATCATTTGTTACAGTAACAGTTACTTCCTTCTCTGCATTATCATATACCACGCCTGCTAGAGGATTTGCTCTGTTCTCTGAAACCTTGAACTTATATGTTCCTGGCTTCTTGAACTCAATCTTGTCAAACTCAAAGCTTCCATCAGTTCCTACAGCTGCTGTAAGAGCCTGCGGCATTGTCACACCATCATATGTTTCAGTTGGAATCTGAGCTAGTGTTACCTCAAATGTATTTGCAGGTATTGTTAGAGCTGTATTATCCTGATCAACATATTCCTTGCTTCCCTTGATCTTTGCATCTACCTTCTGGTAGTTTGGAACGATTGCTGAGAATCCTGGCTGCGTTGCATTTAGGATTGAGAATGTTCCCTCAGTTGCATTTAGTGAACCTGATGTTGTATATGCTGGGTTTGGCCTAAATACATTGTTATCAAACTTATATGCCCCTGGTGCTGATGTCTGAACTAGACGATAGTCGCCTCTTGATAGGCCTGTGATAACAGCTTCTCCACTTGCGTTTGACTTTGCGATTGCCTTACGGCCTCTGATGTAGTAATCTGACCACTTGCCGTTTAGCTTTGTCTGAATCTTAAACTCAGCTCCCTTGATAGGAGTTGTGTTGTCAATCTCATCTACAACCTTTACACGAATTGTTCCTGCTGCTACGCTTGCGTTTCCTGCAGACTTATCAATTGTGTAAGTAACTGAAGCTTCATCGCTTGCCTGATCTGAAGAAACCTCACCCTTGTTAGTTACGTTCTCTATTCCAGTGATTTCTGGATAGTGAGTGTCAAACTCAGCAAAGAATGTAACTATGTTACCCTGTGAAGGTCCGTTTGGACCATAGATGTCTTTAATCTTGTTCATGCCACCTAGATTTGGTTCTAGGTCAGTGTACTTAAGTGAATCATTTGAGAAATTAGCAATGAAAGTATCTCCACCTGTCGCTGGGTCTCTAAATACACCATAGCTTAGCTTCTGAGCCTTAATCTTAGCATAGAAGCTGTCGTATGTATCTGAAGAGCTCTGTGTAATCTGCGTGAAATACTGTGATACTGTAAGCCAGTTACTTCCTGATTCAACAGGCATTATTGCACCCGCAGCTGCTTGTGCATAGTGTGGGTTTCCACCTGCTGGAACCTCAGCCCAGTTATATCTTACAGCTGTGAACGAAATTGTATCTATATCAATTACACCGTTGTGCGGAATCTTATCTACAAGCATCAAATTTGTCTGCTCCTGATATGTTCCAAAAGTGCTATCGATATTGTTATATGTGTTGAAAAGTCTGAGCGAACCTAACTGGTTTCCGATTAGCTTGATGTGTGCTGTATCGTATCCAGATGTCCATCCCTGCTTCTCTATCAATCTGTTGTTGATTGTTCTAGCACCTGGACTTGGTCCAATTCCACCAGTTCCTGTTCCAGGAGCTGCAGCTTTAACCTTAAATGTTACGTTTGCGTTTGCATCTTCGATTGTAAGAGCCTTAGTCACAGGATTTCCATCTGTTGCTCCGTTATCTAGAGCCTTTAGACGTGCTCCCGTATAGATACTTCCTGTCAAGAAGTTTCTGTCTGCTGGGAAATCAGCACCTAGTGTGATCTTAACCTCTGTGCCTGTAACTACTGCTGTAGCAATCTGCTGTCCATTATCAGAGAAAATTGCAATCTCTGAGGTTGGGAGACTTCCGAACATCGTTCCAATATTTGTAGAAAGATTGATCGTATCTCCTGGCTTCATTGCATTGCCTGACTGTGTTTCGATATTAAAATCGAACTTAAGTGAAGCAAGCGATCCAACGTCTACCTGACCTGGCGAAACCTGAATGTTTGAAACGGTTATGTTGTAACCATCTTTGGATGTAGTTGCGCTGGCATCATCAATATTTGAAAAAAGCCCGAGCGTAACTGCCATTACTGCTATCAAAGCAATAAATCTCTTAGTAAATTTCACTTTATTCCTCCCCTTTTACCCATATCGTAGATAAAGCTCTAGCGATATTAACATATATACATCAATATATATTATTCACCACCCTTAATCAAGTAAAACAGGTCAAATTTAATAATTTTTATACAAATGTATATAATTATATTAACTTCCTCACTTTCACGGAAATTTGTGTGAAAAAACAGCTATATAATCAAAATAACAGACGATTTGACATAAAAAAACTGCGCACTATTTTGCACGGCGCTCTAAAATATTGGGTTGGGGTTGGTACTCTCTAAATTATCGGGTTGGTAAAAACAGCCCGTTTTTTCTTTGAGGTTGGTGG
>ERZ773213.1440-NODE-1440-length-12565-cov-28.541407_pt1 | contig 12565 bp, 12 predicted proteins | sample MGYA00580996_ERZ773213 | MGnify/ENA primary metagenome ERZ773213 (study PRJEB29015, sample SAMEA2738152) | human oral metagenome | biome: human oral; feature: human-associated habitat; material: saliva | place: China | collected 2197 ...
TTTAAGCTCAGATATAGGTGTTACAGTGCGTCTATCTTCATATGATTTTGGAAAGTAAAGAGCCAAATCTTCTATGGTTACAATTCCCATATCACGAAAGATTTCTACTTTCTTAGGACCTACGCCCTTGAGCACACTTATGCTGTCATTTATCTGCATATTTGAACTTAAACTCCATGTTTCTTGCTGACACATTTTCAGACTTAACACCTGTTATTACTACCGTGATCTCTCTAGGACTTACAGTAAGTCTTTCCTGTAAATGCTGAACTATCTCTTGATTTAGCTTTTTTAGTAGACTTTTGATGCTCTCGCCGAATTTTACTATAGCATAATACTTAATTCTAAATTGCTTATTATCAAAGCTAATCTCTATATTCTTAAGGCTATCGCTTGACGGTATAACATCTTCTTCTAGAAGAAACCTACCTTTAGTTGTAGATAACCATATTAATTCATCATATTCCTTAGTATCAATTACATCTATGATTTCTGTAGCGATAACTCTGTCCGAAAAGCTTATTCTGCCTTGATTAGTATATTTATATACAGACATATCCATATTCTCCGATAAAAAAACCGCGAAAGCAAAAGCCTTCGCGGAGTTAGTCCCTATTGATTAGAGGGCGCGGTCAATCTTGTTTGATCTCATGCACCTTGTGCATACATTCGCTCTTCTTACTGTACCGTTGTCATTGATTCTTACGGTCTGAATGTTAGCATTCCATTTTCTTCTTGTATGTCTCATTGAATGGGAAACATTATTTCCGGAAACCTGACCTTTTCCACAAATCTCACACTTTCTTGACATTTGCCGCACCTCCTTGCTAAAAATTGTATATCCCGATATCGGGTTTATTACCTCTTAAAATGTTTGCAGGCTATAGATTGAATAACCGCAAGTAGCATTATACCATAGCCAATAAGTATAATACAAGTACTTTTTTGCTTGAATTCCGCGATTTATACAAGCGTACGGTCAAGACCAATATATTCTGCTCTGATCATTGATTTCAGATGTAAATCATAGTACTTACCATTCTTCTTTGTAGCACTTCTGAGTATACCCTCTGATTTAAATCCAAGCTTATCATATAGATGAGCTGCTACATCATTCTTAACAAAGTGGTCAATAGTCACTCTCTCCATATGCAAACTTATAAATGCATATTCGAGAATTGAAAGCAGTGCTTCCCTGCCTAGGCCTTGATTTCTAAGCTTTGGATCAGCTATGTATATTCTTGTTACATCTACTGAATCACTATGACTATCAAGTCTTGAAAGATAGATTCTGCCAATAGGAATATCACTTGGCTTCTGCAGGATGGTAAACTGTCTCTTAGTATCATCATTACTATTCTCTATGAATTCAGTAACAACCTCCTCATAGTCCCTGCTTTCGTCAATTGAAAAGAACTCAGTTACTGCTGGATCGGATTCCCAATCAGCAAAATATGAGCAATCATTAAATGTACTTTCCCTAATAATCAAGTTCTTCGTTTCCATTGCGGTATCTCCTTTGATATGCTATTATTATAAAGTATTTTTAACTTAAATCAAAGGGTAATTTACAAAGTTTTTCACGATTGTTATATGGAGGTGAAAATTTGAAAAAAAGAATATATATTACGCTAATTTCTTCAATGCTAATTTTAATCTTAGCATTAACAGCATGTGGAAAAAAATCTTCAAATACCGAGATTCCATTGAATGAAAAAATAGAATCAAAAGCATTTGCATATAGAACTGACTTGCTCGATTCAGCCGAAACTTTGACAGATAATAATAAGATACAGGAATATCTCCTCAATTGGGCTAAATCTAAGAACCTAAAATACGTAAAGGACGACCATGGTAACATTATAATGTCGATGGCTGCTTCTGAGGCATATATAGATGCAGCTCCAGTTACAGTTGTATGTAGCTACGATGCAGATAGCTTTGCTGACAGTATGGATGCCATTGCATCTGCCCTCTATATAATCAAGAACAATGAGGATTCTGGTGAGCTAAATGTTATCTTCTCACCCATATCTAATGGCAACTACAGTGCACTTGATAATCTGAGCAAAAAGTATTTTAAGGATAACACCAAAGTTATAAGTCTTTCTGGTGGACGCAAAGCTCTTTGGTCTGTTAACTCAGGCGGAAACAGCAACTACCTCTTCTCAGGTAGCTTGACTACTGAAGCGCCAACACTAAGCACAGCATATAAGATATCTATAAGCGGATTAACAGGCGGAACACCTGATGGAAGAATTTCATCATATCCAAATCCTGTTAAAATGCTCGGCGATTTACTAGCATCTTTTAAGACGAACTCTTTGATATTTGAGCTTTCAAGTATATCAGGTGGAAATAGCTCAAGCTCATATCCGAAGAATGCTGAGATGATTATTGTTATAAGTGAAGATGATGTTGAAAAATTTACAACAAAGCTTGATAAAGCAATAGAAAAGTTTGACAAGAAATATAAGGAAGACTATCCAAAGGCTACTTACAAGTACGAGGCAGTTAGCCTACCGGCAACAGTTTATACTAAAGAAAGCCAGAACACGCTTGTAAGCTCTCTCTATACACTTTCAGACGGTGTCTTCTATAGAGATGCAGACGATGAAATAGTTACTATTTCAAACATCGGTACTATTGCAACAAGCGAGGAAGCCTTTACAATTTCAGCACAGGGTTATAGCCTTGATAAAGCAAATCTAACAGAGCTTGACAATCAGTACGCTACTACATGTTCCCTTGCAGGAATATCATACAATAGAATATCTAGAGTTCAACCACTTTCGACTAAATTTGATGAGAATAATGTTTCTAAATTTCAAAAGGAAGTTATGGATGCTTATAAGGAATATGATCGCTCTAACCTAGAGTTCAAAAACAGTGTGCAGACAACTCCCGCAGTGTTTATTGCTAAGAAGAACTCCAAAGTAAAGCTTGTCAATGTTGTTATCAATAAGGATAAACTAGAAGTATATACAGGTACAATAATCACACTTTTGAAGAATCAAACTCACAAGGAAATTAAAACCCTAGATGACGATAACTAAAACAAAACCCGCCTAGAGCGGGTTTTTTGATGCTTGAATTTGTTATAAACTATTTGACGAACATTATATTTAAATCAACATTTGTATTTATGCCATCCACTCTTCCTGTTGAAGAATACTGCCACATGGCGTAGTCATACTCGAAGCTGCTCATGGAAGTATAGTGCGCAAGCCATATCTCATAATCAGTTAAAAGAGTTAAATCAATATTGTTAGCTATCCAATCCGGGTTTCCGTAGATTAGTGTTTCCCTTCCGTGCTTTTTCATAATGCACCCAAAGGCATCTGCAACTTCAGTTTTTTGCTCTACTGTCAGAGCTTTAATCCTGTCATTTTCTGTTACTGGCTCCATATCAAATCCTATTGGTAGTGATACATTTCTTCCTTTGATATTTGAGAGCACATACTTTGCTTCCTTGACAGCTTCTTCTGTAGTTACTGCTTGCGAAAAGAAGTATACACCTACATTTATTCCGTTCTCTTGGGCTTCTTCTATGTTCTTTTCGAAGTAATCATCCATATAGATTTTACCATCTGCATAAGAGCTGAATCCAAGCCTAATATATGCGAACTCAACTCCAGATTTCTTTACACTGGCCCAATCTATTTCTCCCTGGTGAACAGATACATCTATACCTCTCTTGGCTTTGATACCATTGTAATTATAGTTGAGGAAATTATATTCATCCCTATAGAATCCTTCACTGCTGTATTCCATTTTCGGATACTCCTTAGTCCCTCCTAGTCCATCATAAGTATTTATATATCTATATGCCTTAACCCAAATAAAAATAGCTAATACTAGAAGAATTGCGCTCAAAACTATTATTAGCCTCTGCTTATCTATTTTATTTTTCCTTCTATTTTTCTTTTTTGCTACCTTATTCATAACGGTATTATACCATTTTTTCCTATACTTAAAATAAATATTTGATTATCACTTTACAAAGACAATCATTAGTGCTAAATTATACTTAGCACTCTAGTATACCGAGTGCTAATAATTATTATGGAGGACAAACATGGCTAAAAAACAATTTAAAGCAGAATCTAAGAAATTGCTTGATTTGATGATTCACTCTATATACACCAATAAGGAGATATTTTTGCGTGAGCTTATCAGCAATTCAAGCGATGCCTTAGATAAACTATATTACAAAAGCTTGACATCTGGAGAGCTCGGAATCAAAAGAAATGACTTCTATATCCAGATAACACCTGATAAGGAGCTTAGAACACTTACAATTAGAGACAATGGTATAGGAATGAGTAAAGATGAGCTTGAAAATAACCTTGGTACTATTGCAAAGAGTGGATCGCTAGGCTTCAAGGAAGAACAGGAAAAGAATAAAGACGAGAATACTAAAGCAAAGAATATCGACATCATTGGACAGTTCGGTGTTGGATTCTATTCTGCTTTCATGGTTTCAGATATCGTGAGCGTTACATCCAAGGCTTTTGGTAGCGATGACGCATATCGCTGGGTTTCACGCGGTGCAGATGGATATACTATCGAAGAAGCAAGTTTAGATGGTCACGGTACAGAAATTGTGCTAACTATCAAAGAAGATACAGATGGTGAGAACTACTCTAGCTTCCTTGAGGAGTACATGATTAGAAATCTAATCAAGAAATACTCAGACTATATCAGATACCCTATTCGTATGATGGTCGAAAAATCAAGACCTGTAGGAGAGACAGAGGAAGGCAAAGCACCTGAATTTGAAAAGTATAATGAGCTAGAGACTCTAAACTCAATGGAGCCTATTTGGAAACGCCAAAAGAGCAAAGTAAAGCCTGAAGAATATAACGATTACTATAAGAGCAAGTACATGGACTATATGGATCCTGCAAGAGTGATTAGAACAAATGTTGAAGGTGTTTCAAGCTTTACGGCTTTGATGTTCATTCCAGGACATGCACCTTTTGATTATTACACTAAGGAATACGAAAAAGGACTTCAGCTCTACTCTAGTGGCGTAATGATTATGGATAAATGCAAGGACCTACTACCTGATTACTTCAACTTTGTCAAAGGACTTGTAGATAGCCAGGACCTTTCTCTCAATATTTCAAGAGAAATGTTGCAACAAGATAGACAGCTTAAGAATATTGCAAAAAATGTTGAAAAAAAGATTAAAAGAGACCTTGAGGATTTCCTAAAGAACGATAGAGATGGATATGAAAAGTTCTTCGAAAACTTCGGTAAACAACTTAAGTATGGGCTCTATGAATCTTATGGTATGAATAGAGAGGTTCTTGAGGACTTAGTTCTATTCTATTCCTCTACTGAGCAGAAAAATGTAACCCTTGCAGAATATCTTGAAAGAATGAAAGATGACCAAAATGCAATATACTATGCAGCTGGTGAATCCATCAAAAAGATAGACCTTCTACCTCAGACTGAATTTGTGAAATCAAAGGGATATGAAATCCTCTATCTAACAGATGAAATGGATGAATTCGTTTTCAATATCCTAGGTCAGTATAAGGATAAGCCTTTCAAGTCTGTGTCTGCTGAGGACATTGCTGAAGACGATGCTGACGCTAAGGAAAATATGAAAAAACTTGAAGAAGACAACAAGGAGCTTCTAGAAGATATTAAGAAAGCTCTAGGAGATAAGGTAAGCGAAGTAAAGCTCTCCCCTCGTCTAAAATCATCTGCAGTATGCCTAACTACCAAGGGAGATATTTCACTTGAGATGGAGAAAATTCTAAGTGCAATGCCTATGGATCAAGGCATTAAGGCTGAAAGAGTTCTAGAGCTTAACCCTGAGCACAGTGTATTTGAAACCTTTAATAAAATTAAGAGTGAAGATGCTGGTGGTAAAAAACTAGAAGTTTACGCAAACCTTCTATACGATCAGGCTCTCCTCATATCTGGAATACAGATTGATGATCCAGTTGAATTTAGCAAATCAATATGCCAACTCATAGTTGATGCAAACTAAATAGATGTTAACTTAACAGACGGTACCAGATATTGGTACCGCCTTTTGTTTAATTATACTTGCATATTCTTTACAAGTGATTCACCCTTCATCTTGATTATAAGTGCCATGATTAACGAAACCAGCAGGTATAATACTAAAACTACACTTGTAAGCTGATTTATCTTAAACATCTCTGTTCTTACTAATAAGAATAGTAAAGCTACAGTTCCGCCTTCTATACCAAGTCCAATTAACATAGAAAGTAGTGGTGCTGTTGACTGCTTGATTGCAACTGCTTCATTAGTCCAGTTAAACTTTGGAAAGCACATACCTAGGAAAAGTCCTATCATTGCGTTAAATAAGGTTGCCGCTATTGGAATTAGGAATACCATTACCCTATCTACAGGATTTAAATCGATAGCAAACTGAATAATTATACCGCTTAAAACTATAACCGGAACACTGAATATAATATGTGGCATTAGCTTTGCAAATATAATATCCTTATTTCTTATTGGTAGTGATTTCAAAATCCATAGCGTCTTCGCTTCAAGCGAAAAAGTTGGGCTAGAAATTGTAATCATTCCTGTGCTAAAGCCAAGTCCCATACAAATAAATACTCCAATCAAATCCATGCCAAGCATATTAATCATGTTATTTAGATTATCACCTCCAAACAAAAGATATATGCATATAAGTGGCATAAATAGCAATCCTGCTCCTGCATTTAGTATATATGTAGGCGAACCTATGAACATTGCACATTCTTTACTGATTAAAGCTGCTTTGATACTCTTTTCCTTAACCCTTTTTTCGCGATATACAATTTTCTTTCCGCCCTTATTCCTAGTTGCTATTGAAATAAAGCTTTTGCTGATAAAATAGCAAACTAAGGCAAAAGGCAAAGCGCAAATTAATATAAACATCAAAGTGTAAAGAATATCAGTTTCAGCAATTGCCATTCCGTAAACATAGAAAACAGCTAGATATTTCTTAAATATCTCCGCAACAGCAGCTCCTGACTTTGCCATTTCGGACATTAGACTCTGCCATTCAAAGCAAAGATAAAAATATCCAAGCATCAAAATCATTGAAAATGCAACAATTAATAACTTAGGCCTTGAAACCTTGCTCGATATCCATGCAACAAACCAGCCAAATAGCACGGAAATTGCCATAGATAAGATTGGTAAAAAGAAGAATATCAAAGTTGATACAACAAATATTCCAAAATTAAAACCAACATCATAGATATAGACAGTTATGGCAGGTGCTATTATTGCTAGTTCATATAAATAATTTAGTCCAAGCAGTGATATTATACGAGAAAATATAATATGCATTGGCTTTATAGGCATTGCAAGAAGTGTTTCGTTGTCATTTGCCTCGTATATCTGTTTTTGCGTTAGAAATATACTTCCTAAAAAACAAATTGTGAATACTACTATTCCGCTAAAAGCAAAGTAAAGCCAGTCAAGTCCCAACATGTGGTATGGAATTGATATGGAATGAAAGATTTGTGAAAACAAAAATCCCACTGATAAAAACACTAATATGTATAGCGCAATAACACCAACTATATTAGTTTTCTTATTCTTTTTTTTGCCGCCCTGCATCTGGTTTAGAATTTCTTGAAAACGCAGCCTTATCAATATCTTAAGCATCTCTTCCCTCCAAATCGAGGAATACGTTCTCTAATGATGTGCTTCCCTTAACCTCTTCCATAGTTCCTGATGCTATAAGTTTACCCTGCTTGATTATAGCAATTTTATCACAAAGTTTTTCGGCAACCTCAAGCACGTGGGTTGAGAAGAATATAGCTCCGCCATTATCGCAGTGCTTTCTCATCTCCTCCTTTAAAAGGAATGCAGCCTTTGGATCTAATCCAACAAAAGGTTCATCCATTATAATAAGCTTAGGCGCGTGAATAAATGCTGCAATCAAAGCAAGCTTTTGCTTCATACCGTGTGAATATGAGCTTATAGGCTGAGCTAAATCTGATGTTAAACCAAATAAATCCGCATATCTACGAGTTCTCTCTGCTCTATCCTCTTCCGATACACCAAAGACATCTGCAATCAAATTGATATATTTGATTCCCGATAGAAATTCATAAAGATCAGGATTATCAGGAATGTATGCGAGTATCTCCTTGCATCTCATAGGATTTTCCTTAACAGAAATGCCATCAATAAAGATTTCACCCTCATCAAATTCTAAGATGCCACAGCATGATTTAATTGTAGTGGTCTTACCTGCACCGTTATGTCCAATAAATCCATAGATTTCACCTTTCTGTATATGTAATGTCAAGTCATCTACGGCTTTCTTGTCTCCGTAAATCTTCGTTAGATTATTAATCTTAAGCATGCTTATCTCCCTTCAATATTTTTGTAATAAATATATCAAAATTTAAAAGCATTTTCAAGCGTACAGAAAATGTCCGAAATATATATTTGCTTTTCTGTAAAATACTCAAAAGCCTTTGCTCCCTGGTATGCAAGCATTGAAATCCCATTTGAAAATGTCTTGCAGCCATCTTCTGCCGCCTTTGACAATAGTGCCGTCTCTAGTGGATTATATATTAAATCCAAAACACATATATGTTTAGGAAGCTTTATTTCATCTCCTAAAGGACTTTTATCTATATCTTGTCCCATTCCAAGGCTAGTAGCATTTATAAGCAAATGAGACTCATTTATGCATTTTGATAGAGTCTGAGTATTCTCTATAGAATATATTTCTACATCTAAAGGAAAGCTCGAGCAGATCTTGTCGACATAAACTTTTCTTTTATCTATGCTGAGATCTCTGACAAATACGCATACCTTCTTGGCTTTATTCTTTGCAAGTGCATATAAAACGGCCTGACCTGCGCCACCAAGTCCGAGAAGACATATCTTGCTATTTTTTATTTCGACGCCTAGTTTTTCTATCGCTTTTTCGGCTCCGAAAATATCCGTGTTGTAACCATATAGCTTTCCATCCCTATTAACCACAGTATTTACAGCATTGCAAAAGCGTGCTTCATCTGAAATTTCATCCAGGTATTTAAGAATTGCGGTTTTATTTGGCATGGAAACATTTGCACCTGAAATACCCAGCGTTCTCATAGAATAAACTGCATCTGCTATTCTATCAAGATTAACATCAAAGGCCATATAAGCAGCATTTATATTCATTTTTTCAAAAGCACTGTTATGTATAAGGGGCGAAAGCGAATGCTCACACGGACTAGCAAACAGCGCGTAAAGCTTTGATCTACCATCAAGATTTCTCATCTAAATTCTCCATACTATTGAAGCTATATTACATAACCATTATAATCTAAAGTAATTATATTGAAAATAGGTATGGATAAATGGATAATTTATATATTATCGGGTTCATGGGAAGCGGCAAGTCTAGTCTTTCATTAGAGCTGGATAAAATTAATATCAGAAAACTAATTAGCACAGATGAACTAATAGAGAATCGTATTGGCATGAGTATATCTGATATTTTTGATAGGCATGGCGAAGCTTTTTTCAGAAAGCAAGAGCATATGCTTCTTTGTGATATATCAAAGAACGACGGACAAATCATAGATTGCGGCGGCGGCCTTCCATTAAATCCCCTAAATAGAGAACTCATCAAAGCAAGTGGCAGATGCATTTATCTAAAAGTAAGTCCTGAAACAGTTATATTAAGGCTTGAAAAAGATGAATCCCGACCTCTTCTTAGAAATAAAAAAAGCATAAAGGAAATATCCCTTATGCTTAATGAACGTGTTAAAATCTACGAATCCATAGCTGATATCAGCATAGATTCCAATAAATTATCGACAAAAGAAATAGCCGAAAAACTTATTCCTTATCTGTAAGCAGTTTCTGATCACAGTAAGGACATTTCTCCGGAACCATCAGAAAACTTTTGTCAACTCTTCCGATGCGAAGTCCCTTTCTCTCTGAGATTATCTGAGCTCTCCTATTACCTGCTGAAGCCTTTGTTCCACTAGGTACAAAGTAAGATAAGCTCTCATTACAGTGCGGACACTTCCAATTTTTCTTTGGAATTGCACCAGCAAGGAAATGAACTATTATATAGGCGATAATGCTGAGCGCCAAAATTAATCCACAAATCTTACCAGCACCAGTCTCAATGAACTTGGTATCTCTTGCTTTAAAAAAAACAGAAGCTCCTGCTACGATTGCAAACGATATGCCAAAAAAGGCAATACAGATAGTCTGAATTTTGTTTATTACAATGCTCTTTCTAATCTGTTCCTTTTGGCCATCATCGATAACCTCATCTATGGATATTTTTTGGATTTCGTATGTCCTTGCCATAATACCTCGATAGTTACTACTTTCTCTTATATCCTGTAATCATTGCAGCAGCAAAACATCCAACTGCAGCCCATGCGAAAAATCTGTGATACTTCATCTCTCTCCTCCTAAAAATTCATGAAATAATAATCTTTATCTAATTATGCTATATATGCATGAAAAAATCAAATACTAATAATCTATTTTTTCCTTTAGAAAGCTACCCTTATCTAGCTCATCAAAAGCTTCTAATAGTTCATCCCTAGTATTCATAACAATAGGACCACCCCATACAACAGGCTCTTCAAGCTTCTTAGAACTCATAAATAGGACCTGTGCATCTCCATTATTAGCTGTAATCTTAAGTTTATCACCATCAGAAAGCTTTGCAGCAGTCTTTTCTTCTACATGCTCACCTTCAATAGAAACACTGCCTAAAAGAGTAAATATCATAACGGAACTATTTTCATCCATATCTAACTCTACAGATTTACCAGAAGCAATGTGTATATCATAATAATCAAAAGGTAGGTAATTTCCTTTGTGACCCATGTGCTCACCAAACTGCCCTGCTAAAAGCCTAAGCTTTCCACCCTCTATATTAAATTCCTTGATGTCAGCATTCTTAATGCTATGATATTCAGGCTTGCACATCTTATCCTTAGCTGGAAGATTAAGCCAGAGCTGAACCCCTAGCATCCTCTCACTTGCAGGAAGAGCTTCTTCGTGGAGAATTCCTGATCCGGCTGTCATCCACTGAACTTCACCATCAGAAATGGTATCTTCATTTCCCATTGAGTCCTTGTGCTGCATTCCTCCCTTATATACATAGCTTACCGTCTCAATACCCCTATGTGGGTGCATAGGAAAGCCAGCAATGTAATCCTCAGGATTCACACTATCAAAGGAATCTAGCATCAAAATTGGATCAAATGCCTCTATATCCTTATGGCTCAAAACTCTGACGAGACTAACCCCTGCTCCATCTTCAGTTCTAAAGCCCTTTACCTTCTTAACTACGCTTCTATTCATTACATCTCCTAAAAGTAAATTTGTTCTCTATATTCTCTAATCCGAATATCTCTCTTAGAACTTATTCACTTTTTGGATGTATTTAATCACTAAATTCTCTTTTCCTTTGAAATTGCTGTATAAGCATAGGCAGAAATAGCAGATATTATAGGTATTATCAAAACGCATCCGATTACGCATACGCTTATAGTCGTCACACCTTGAGCAAAATCCTTAGAATTTATCATTGTTGAAAACGAATAAAACATAAGGTAGTTTACCATCAAAAGCATATACTCACCAAAGAAGATAAATACCAGTGTATTAACAGTTGAATTTAATATCTCTTTTCCTATGTTAATGCCTGAATCAAAAAGTTCTCTCGAGCTGAGTTTTTGCTCATGTCTATAAACCTCATACATGCCCGAACTTATAGCAACTGCTGTATCGATTATAGATCCAGCAAGAGCAAACACTACTACTGCAACCTGTACTGCGAACATATTTCTTCCGATGTTACCCTTATATCCATTGGTCTCATTTATATGCTCACCGCCAATAGCAGTGAATCCTTGAAGATGAGCTAATTTGACTATAAGACATATTAGACCAAACATCACAAGCACAGTTAGCAGAACCGAAATAAATGCGGCGTGAGTCTTTAAATTCACCTCATTTTGATAATACACGGTTATAGCTGTTATCAAAATAACCGCTATAACTGAAATTCCTATAGGCGAAATTCCCATGTTCATAAGCTTTATGGAAATAAGCAATACAACAAAGTCCATACACACTGTTATAAGCGATTTTGCTGTTTTATCTCCTCCTGTTAGAAGGGACAATGTAAGAAAAACTAATGCAAGAATAATTATCATCAAATCTTCTTACCCCCTCTTTTTAGCATTATTGAAGAAACCAAAACAGATACTGGAATTGCAATTAGAATTGCAACAGCAGCCATGAGAAATCTCACTATATCAAAATAAGCATCAAAACGCATAACCGTCTTATATTCTATATCGTTTGCAACTGAAATTATAAATGTCGGAATTATAGCAGCTATATTGGTGAAAAGTACAACGCTTATCATGGTTCCCGTTATATCATCAGCTACGGCCTTTGCTGACCTCATAAGTTCGTTTATTTGTATGTGAGGATTCTTATTTATTACTTCTGAACTTGCAACAGTAATTGTAACCGCTACATCTATAACTGCACCTAGACAGCCTATGATAATCTGAGCAAGGAAAAACTG
>ERZ773213.1442-NODE-1442-length-12564-cov-7.070909_pt1 | contig 12564 bp, 12 predicted proteins | sample MGYA00580996_ERZ773213 | MGnify/ENA primary metagenome ERZ773213 (study PRJEB29015, sample SAMEA2738152) | human oral metagenome | biome: human oral; feature: human-associated habitat; material: saliva | place: China | collected 2197 ...
TGGTCATCCAGTCCAGCTCCCACAGGTCGTCGACGACGCCGAGCAGGCACACCAGCCCCGCCCCCAGGACCACCGCCCAGGCGCTGGAGTCGATGACGTCGGAGAGGTAGGGGATCGTGGAGGCCACGGAGATCGCGGAGAACAGGCCGAAGAACATGGCCACGCCGCCCAGGCGCGGGATGGGCGTGGAGTGGACGTCGCGGGCCCGCACGGGGGTCAGCGCGTTACCCACCAGGGCGATGTGCCGGATGATCGGCACGGCCACGTAGGTGGTCGCCGCAGCAATGGCCATGACCAGGAGGTAGACCTTCACGCGCCCGCCTCCGTCCTGCCGCGGGCCGCGCCTGCCGTCCCCTCGGACAGGGCGACGCCGGCCACTCGTTCCAGGTCCGCGAGCGCCAGGACCCCCTGGCGCAGGATCCGGGGGGCGCGGGCGTGCTCCCCGGCAAGGGTGACGATGGTGGAGGGAACCGGTCCCGGTGTGGCTCCGCCGTCGAGCAGCAGAATGTCCTCACGCCGGACGGCGCCGGCGGCTTCACCATCCGGCGCGAGCTCATCGACGCTCCGGACCCGTCCGGGGAAGGCGGCCCGGGCGGAGGCGGCGTCGGTGGCGGGCGGCGCGCCGGTGGGGTTGGCGGAGGTGACGGCCAACGGGCCGCTGCGGCGCAGGAGGCCCAGGGCGAGCTCGTGGGCGGGCATGCGCACGGCGAGGGTGCCGCCGGTCTCCCCCAGGTCCCAGGTCAGGGTCTCGTCGGCCTCCAGGATGAGGGTGAGCGCCCCGGGCCAGAAGGCCTCCATGAGGGCTCGGGCGGCCTCGGGAACCTGGGCGACGAGCCCGGTCAGGTCGGCGGCGTCGGCCACGAGGACCGGCGGGGGCATCTGGCGTCCGCGTCCCTTGGCGGCCAGCAGCCGCTCGACGGCCCCGGCGTCGGCGGCGTTGCAGCCGATGCCGTAGACGGTGTCCGTGGGCAGGATGACGAGCCCGCCTGCGCGCAGGTGATCGCAGGCCGGTCGGAGGGGGTCGGGGTGGGGATGAGCGGTGCTCGCGGAGGGCTGCGGGGGGTGGCTCACGTCCCGCATCCTGCCACGGATCGGGTCGGTGGCGGGACAGTGCGGAGGTGTGGGCCCGGACGCGATGCCGGACCGTCACCTGAGCGGGTCTCCCCTCACCGGAGTACCCCCCCGGTCCGCTTCCGGGATGAGCCCGGGACGACGTCGGGCCCTACACGATGCGGCGGGCCACGGCCCAGCGGGTGAGCTCGTTGCGGTTGGACAGCTGGAGCTTGCGCAGGACCGCGGAGACGTGGGTCTCGACGGTCTTGACCGAGATGAACAGCTCGGAGGCGCACTCCTTGTAGGTGTAGCCGCGGGCGATGAGTCGCATGACCTCCCGCTCGCGCGCCGAGAGGCGGTCGAGCTCGGTGTCGGCCACCGCCACCTCGCCCGCTCCGGCACCGAAGGCGTCCAGGACGAATCCGGCCAGGCGCGGGGAGAAGGCGGCGTCTCCGGCGGCCACGCGCCGCACGGCCTGGGCCAGGTCCTCGGTGGAGATCGCCTTGGTGACGTAGCCGCGGGCGCCGGCCCGGATGACGCCGACGACGTCGTCGCTGGCGTCCGAGACGCTCAGGGCCAGGAAGCGCGTCTCGGGGACGTCGTGGCAGGAGGCGACGACCTCGGCCCCTCCCCCGCCGTTGCCGCCGGGCAGGTGGACGTCGAGCAGGACGACGTCGGGCCGCAGGGCGTGGACGGCGGCGATGGCACCCTCGACGTCGTCGGCCTCGGCGATGACGTCCAGGTCGGGGGCGTGGGCGGTCAGCTCGGAGCGCACCCCGGAGCGGACCAGGGCGTGGTCGTCGACGACCAGGACCCGCAGGGACGGGCTCGCATCGGCGGGCTGGTGGTGGTCTGTGGTGGTACCGGCGGGCGTGTCAGCCATGAGGGTCTTCCTGGTGGTGACGTGGGGTGATCGAGGAGTGAGGGGCCGGGTGCGGCCCAAGGAGACAAAGCAACGATAGACGGCTCAGTGGGCTCGCACGGGGAGAGTCAGTGCCACCTCGGTGCCGGTGGACATGCGGCGCACCCGGGCGCTGCCGCCGTGGCGCTCCATGCGGGCGATGATGGACTGGCGCACGCCGTGGCGGTCCTCGGCGATGGCGTCGAGGTCGAAGCCGGGGCCGTGGTCGCGCACGAACACCTCCAGGCCCTCCTCGCCGGCCTCGACGTAGAGGGAGACCGGTGGGGCGCCGTGGCGCACCGCGTTGGACAGGGCCTCGCGGGCGGCGGCGACGATGACCTCGGTGTCGCGGTCGGGGGCCCGGTCGCCGACGCACACGGCGTCGACGGCCACGCCGTAGCGGTCCTCGATCTCACCGGCCAGGTCGGTGAAGGCGTCGGCCACGGAGGTGCCCGGTGCGGGGCGGTCGGTGTAGAGCCAGGCGCGCAGCTCGCGCTCCTGGGAGCGGGCCAGGCGGGCCACCGTCTCGGGCTCGTCGGCGCGCTTGCGGATGAGGGTGAGGGTCTGGAGGACGGAGTCGTGCAGGTGGGCGGCGATGTCGGCGCGCTCGGCCTCACGGATCTCGGCGGCGCGGGTGTCGGCCAGGGCCCGGTTGGTCCGCAGCCACAGGGGTGCCAGGACCACGCCGATGCCCACCACGAGCGCCCCTCCGGTGAGGAGCCCGGAGATGAGCTTGTAGGGGGTGCTGTCGGCGGCCACCCACACCAGGATGCCGACGACGGCCAGGCACACCCCGCCCGCCACCCGCAGGACAGCGCTCAGGTTGCGGTCGGGGCCGACCAGGTTGTCCATCTGCGACCAGGCCAGGGCCGCTCCGGCGATGACGACGATGATGACTCCCACCGCACCGATCCGGTCCAGCAGCCCGAAGCGCCAGGAGGCCAGGAACAGGGCAGCCAGGAGGAGTGCGCCGCCGTCGAGGACCGTCTGCGACAGGCCCAGGGGGGCTCCGCCGTCGGCCCGAGACTCTGCGGTACCTCTCCCACTCCTGAGGCGAGCCGCCAGACGGGCACGGGAGACCACCGAGACGGGAGCCTCACCTGATGGCCCGTTCTCCCCGGGGAGGGTCGCCCACAGCAGGGCGTAGAGCAGGGCTCCCGCGCCGCCGCCGAGGGCGAGGACGACCATGAGCGCGCGGATGTATCGCACGGGGATGCCCAGGTGGAGCCCCAGTCCCGCGCAGACGCCGGCGATGCGGGCGGGGCGGCGCATACGGGCGGCCTCGACGGACAGGTCGGCCGGCGCCGGCCCCAGCTGGTGGGGCAGGCGGCGCAGAGGGGGGCGTCGCCGCAGCTGGCGCGGGGGGCTCCAGGAGTACGCGGGCCCGCCGGCGGTCGGCGAGGGCTGCGTACCCCGCTGCTGAGCTGTCGTCATGGCACCATCGTGGCACGTCAGGGTCGCCGCCCCGAGGGTCCCCCGGGGGATTGGGGGGACAATCCGGGATCATTCAGGGGTTCCCCTGATCGTGCCGCAGGCCACGGACGCGAAGAATTGTTGACATGAACGACAAGCCCACTTCCCCGTCTGACGGTGGTTCCCCCACCGGTTCCGATTCCTCTGACTCCTCCGCATCCTTCCCCTCTTCCAATTCCAACACACAGGGTGCCGACGGCGCCCAGCGCGATTCCCGGCAGGGACCGCAGTACGGACCGCAGCCGGGTCCCGCGCCCTCCTTCCAGCAGTACGGCGGCCCCCAGCCCGGGCCTCAGGGCGGATCGACTCACCGCTTCTTCGACTCCCTGCGCGGCTCGGGCCTCATGCGCACCAACGAGCGCTGGATCGCGGGCGTGGCCGGGGGCGTGGCCCACCGCTTCGACCTGGACCCCACCCTGGTGCGTTGCGTGTGGGTGGTGCTCTCGCTCTTCGCCGGTGTCGGACTGGTCCTCTACGGCCTGGCCTGGGCCCTCCTGCCCGAGGAGTCCGATGGGCGCATCCACCTGGAGGAGGCCCTCTCCGGCCGTTTCAACGCGGGCCTGGCGGGCGCCATCGGGATGACGATCATCGGCATGTCGACATTCGGCAGCGGTTTCATCCCCAACTGGTACGTCCATGAGGCGGGCACCGCGGGGATCGCCGCCGCCCTGTGGCCCCTGTTCTGGTTGGGGCTGATCGTCCTGGCCATCGTCTTCCTCATCCGCAGCGCCCAGAACCGGAGCGCGAACCGGAAGGCCGCTCGAGGCCCTCGGGGACCCCAGCCCTGGCAGACCTACCCTGCCGGCGCCGCGCAGACACCAGGGAACCGCCCCGGCAGCCAGGCCGGCCCTGCCGGTCAGGCCGGGGGCTTCGCCCCGGCGGCGGGCTCCGCATCGGCCTGGGACTCCTCAACGCCCGGCTCCGGCGCCCCGGCCTTCAACCAGCCGGCCGGCGGCCAGAGCTGGCAGAGCCGCTCCTACCGGCAGTACCCGTCCTACCAGCAGCCGCCCGTGCCGGTCCGCCCGGCGCGCCCGCGCCGTCCCGGCCCCGGTTCCTCGGTGTCGCTGGCGGTCCTGGGCCTGGGACTCCTGACCGCGGCTGGCGTCTGGTACGCGACGGCGACCCACCACCTGGGTCTGCTCCAGGGTCAGTTCATCCTCATCGGCATCCTGGTCGCCCTCCTGGGAGCGGGCATCGTCGTCAGTGGCCTGCGTCGTCGGCACGGAGGCTGGATGACGGTGCTGGGCTGGCCGGTCCTGTTCGTCGTTGCGATCCCAGCTCTGGCCACCGCCTCGATCGTCCCCACGAGCCTGGCCCGCATGCCCTTCGAGACCCTCAGGAACGCGACCACCGCCTCCTCAAGCACGGTGACCTGGCAGGAGCTGACGGCGTCGGCCAGCGGTGGCAGCGTCACCCGCAACAAGGACATTGGTGACCTCACCCTGGATCTGCGCGGCATGCCCGCCACGGAGGCCGGCAAGCTCTCCACCATCACCACCCACCTCGACGTCGGCACCCTGCGCATCAAGACCGACACCGATCAGCGGGTGGAGGTCAGGGCCGACGTCGACATGGGAGCGATCGACTCACAGGTCGCCCGGGCCTGGACCGTCAACGGCCGCCAGATGGATCAGGACGACGAGGGCCCGCGCCGCCACGACGTGACCGGCAAGAGCATCACCACCTACGCCAGCTCCAGCGGCGGGCTGAACGCCAAGCGCACCCTGGCCTCCCCCAGCAGCGATGACGGGCGGCCGCAGATCACCATCAACGCCTCGGTGGACACCGGGACGATCAACATCGAGGAGCGCAGCAACACCGTCTCCTGGTACGGCAACGCCGAGGAGCCCGTGTGGATCGTCAGCACCTGGTTCGACGAGAAGGGCGATGCCCACGGCGACGACCTGCCGGTTCCGGGCATGAACCACCAGGCCATCACAGCCAAGGACGCTGAGACCTGCATCCGCACGGCCCACGAGAGCGTGGACGAGGACGACCGCAGCGAGGACGTCGGGTGGAGCAACCTGTCCGACCTGACCTCCAAGGAGCGCGCCTCCTACGACTCCTGCGTGCAAAGGACCCTGTCCGGGCAGGGCGCCGGGCAGCCCAGTGCGAGCCCGAGCCCCTCCGGATCGGCAACCCCGACACCGTCCCCGACTCCCACCAAGCAGTCCGCCACGGCCAGCCCGACAGCCGGCTGATCGCGCCCGCGAGCCGGACTCAGCCACCAGAACTCTTCCCCGGGCACGTCCCGGGCCCACCCAAGGAGACCCTCATGAGCAGCACCTCTTCCACGACGTCGCCCGACGACGTCGGCAGCACCAGCACCGAGGCGACCGGCGAGGACGCCACTAGGCCCTTCCCGGCCGCCGGAGACACCCAGCCCCTGACCTCACCGGTGACTCAGCTCGCAGCTGAGCCGGAGACTCAGCCGGTCACCATGCCACTGCCCGCCTCTCAGGACGCCGGCGCGGAGACGGCCTCCACGGGCTCGGCTCCTGCGTCCTCGGCGTCGAGCCCGGTGTGGAGCGCCGGGACGGTCACTGAGCAGGACCGCCCGCAGGCGCCCCAGGACATCAAGGGCTCCACTCTCCTGTGGGGGGCCTTCCTGCTCCTGGTGGGTGGGCTGCTCATCGCGGCGGGCCTGGGGCTGCGCTTCGACTTCACGACGACGGCCATCGCCTGTCTGGCGGGTCTGGGGACCCTGCTCGTTGTCGCCGCTCTCATCCCCAAGGGGCGCCGCAGCGCCAAGAAGTCCTGATCCGCATTCACCACGTATTCGCCCCATGGAGCCGCGAGGACGCACCTCAGGGCCCGCCGACTGCACCTCCACGGTGCGGCCGCGAACCCCACCGTGCGTCCTCGCGGCGTACTATTCAAAGAGAACTCACCGGAACCGAGAACCTCCACCACTGCGACGGATGATGAGGGACATCGATGGTTGAGACAACATGCTCCATACTCATGAGCCTGATCCTGAGCGTGACCGGCATCCTCCTCGTGGTGCTGGGACGCCGGATGGCGAAGCGCAGACTCCCGCCGAACTCGTGGGCGGGAGTGCGTTACGAGATCGCGCTGCGCTCGGAGGAGAACTGGTACACGATGCAGGCCCGGTGCGCGGTGGCGACGATGGGACTGGGCGTGGTCCTCCTCGACTCGGCTGTCCTCTTCGCCATTCAGGCGGTACTGCCCGAGACGATCTCGATCCTGGTCCCCATGGCCATCATGCTGATTCAGACGGTTGCCGGTATCGCATTCGTTCACGTTCAGGCCCGCAGGTGCGCCGCGGAGCTGACACAGAGCGCATAGGTCGGCTCCCCCACGCAGCGACTTTGGTGAGGGAGCCGGTCGGGGATGGTCGGAGTCGGTCGGAGTCCGGGGTGAGGGCTCAGCCCTGGTAGACGATCTTGGCCTTGACGTCGTCGACGGCCTCCTCGCCCAGGTAGTGGCGCACGATCTCCAGGCCGAAGTCGATGGCGGTGCCCATGCCGCGGGAGGTGATGACGGGGCCGTCGGTCACGACGGCGGCCTGGCTGACCTGCGCGCCGTGCTCGGCGAGCACGCCCACGAAGCCGGGGTTCGACGTCGCCTGGCGGCCCTCGAGCAGGCCCAGCTCGGCCAGGATCGAGGGGGCGGCGCAGATCGCGGCCACGGGCCGGCCGGCGCGCACCCGCTCGGTGACCGCAGCCATGAGGGGCTCGACGGCCTTGAGGTTGGGGGTGCCGGGGATGCCGCCGGGCAGGACGAGCATGTCGTAGTCGTCCAGGTTCGCCTCGGCCAGGGTGAGGTCGCAGGTGACGACGATGTTGTGGGAGGAGACGACGGCCCGCTCGGGGGTCACGGAGATCATCGTCGTGGGGATACCGGCGCGGAAGAGGATGTCCACGGTCGCCAGCGCCTCGACCTCCTCCAGCCCGGGGGCGATGAAGACGGCGACGGCCTTGTCGGTCCTCTGGTCGGTGGGCGCGTGGAAAGCGGGCATGTCTCCTCCAGGAAGGTCGGCTCAGGTCAGTGCGGCTGCCGCCATCACCCTACGCGCCGGCCACCGGCGGCAGGAACCGCATGGGCGCATCCGCACTGATCGGCAACTCGACGCCGGGAGTAGTCTAAGTCGATCATTGTCGGCTGCGGCTCGCTCCGACAGTTCAAGCAGCATCGGGAGGCGAACGATGGCGTGGTGCACGGCAGCCCTGTGCGCGGCCGTTCTCGCTGTCATCGTCTGCAGTGCGCTCCTGTTCCACTACCGACGCTCCCTGCAACGCACCCGGGGAGAGCTCGCCCGCCTTCGTACCTTCCATGAGGAAAGGATGCGGCGCCCCAACGTGCTGTCTCATGAGTTACGTACGCCCCTGACCGTCGTGCGCGGCGCTGCCGAGCTGCTCCTCGATGAGAGCGCCGGCCCACTCAACCCCGACCAGAAACGCTTCATTCAGACCATCGCAGAGAACTCCAACCAGGTGATCGATATGGCCTCCGACCTCCTGGCCGAAGCCAGCCTGGAGTCCGATCTGTTCAATCTGCGCCTGGAGTGGACTGAGATGCGCCAGCTGGTTCGCGAGTGTGTCGCTCAGTTGCGCCGGGTGCACAACGCGTCCATCCGCTTGGACAACCACGGGGCGCCGCTGCGCCTCCAAGTGGATCCCCGCCTGATGGGGCAGGCTGTCACGAACGTTGTCAACAACGCCGCCCGACACGCAGGCGAAGGCGTCTCCATCCTGGTGCGCATCACTGAGTCCGAAGAAACCGTCACCATATCCGTTTCTGACAACGGCACAGGTATGACCCCGGAGGACCGGAATCTGCTATTCACCCCCTTCGCGACTGGGGGTTCCCGACGACCAGGAACCGGATTGGGAATGATGATTACCCAACGCATCGTCGAACTCCATGGCGGAAAAGTGCTCGTCGACACCATCTCCCGAAAAGGAACAACAGTGTTTCTCACCCTTCCACGCACGTGGCGGGAACCCGACCACAAGGAGGCGACGGCCAGTGAATGACACGATCAGGTCACCAGGCGCTCCCCAGGTCCTCGTCGTCGACGACGAACCACAGATCCTGATGATTATGCGCTTCGCCCTCGAAACAGCGGGTTTCACTGTTGTCACCGCGACCGATGGAGCACAGGCCTGGTCCACCTTCAAACAGCGTCGCTTCGATCTCGTGGTTCTTGACCTCATGATTCCGGTGGTGTCCGGGGTCGCCGTGGCTGAACGCATCCGAGGCATCTCGGATGTACCCATCATGATGATTACCGCGCTGTCTGACGAGCCGGACCGGATCCGTGGGTTGGAAGCCGGAGCCGACGACTACGTCACCAAGCCATTCAGTCCTCGTGAGCTCACGTTGCGAGCCCAGGCACTCGTACGCAGATGGCACGGACGCCACTCCCCTGCACTTTCCAATGGAGACCTGGTGATCGATACCACCTCGCACCGGGTCTATCTACATGGTTCGGTGCTGGACATGTCCGATACGGAGGTGAGGTTCTTGGAGGTCCTCGCCCGCAACATCGGGCACGTCGTGACATACGCGGATCTACTCAGCCAGGTTTGGGGTACAGAGGACCACAGCGGCGGCAAGGACATGATCAAGACCACCGCCTACAGGGTGCGGCGCTCCCTGGGTGAGGAAGGCAGGAGATACATCCACTCGGTGCGGGGAGAGGGCTACACCATGCCCCACTTGGCGGAGAGTACATCTAGCGACGCAGCAGGACCGCAGCCTGCGACCGTTACACGCACCGCACCACGATGGTGACGGCGGTGTTACCAACCGTTACTTCCCGATACCTCTCCGGTCTCCGACACCAGGGATGATGGGAGGCACCTGGTGGGATGTCATGCATCAAAGGCCTCCCGCCACCCGATCCCACTTGATTCAAAGGAGAATCCCATGAGGAAGCGGCTGTTCTCTGCCTTGCTTGCTGCCACCACCGCGAGTGCCCTGGCCCTGACCGGCTGCGCGGTTGACGAGTCGAAGAGCGATTCGATCACCGTCGCCTGCGGAGCCATGGAGGATCTGTGCCAGAAGTGGACTCAGACCTTCACCGAGCAGACCGGGATCCAAGCTACCTACGTGAGACTCTCCTCCGGTGAGACCGTCGCCCGCCTCGACTCGGCGAAGAACAGCCCCGAGTTCGACGTCTGGCACGGAGGCCCTGTGGATGGCTACGGAACCGCAGCGACCAAGGGGCTCATCGAGGCCTACGAATCCCCCAGCGCAGCCAAGATCCCTGAGAAGTACAAGGACGCCGACCACAAGTGGACTGGAGTCTACGTGGGAGTTCTGGGGTTCTGCTCCAACAAGACGGTCCTGAAGAAGCTGGGCGCAGAGGCACCAAAATCCTGGGACGATCTACTCAACCCTGCATTTAAGGGGCAGGTCTCTACCGCTCACCCGTCAACCTCCGGAACGGCTTTCACCACCCTGTGGACGCAGAATGTCCGCCTGGGCGGACAGGACCAAGCCCTGGACTACATGAAGAAACTGCACAGCAATGTTCTGCAGTACACCAAGTCCGGCACTGCGCCCGGACAGATCGCGGGCCGCGGTGAAGTGGCGGTGGGCCTGGTCTTCTCCCACGACTGCGTGAAGTACCAGGAAGAGGGCATGTCCGACCTCCAGGTGTCCTTCCCCAAGGAGGGAACCGGCTACGAAGTCGGCGGGGTGGCCCTGGTGGCCAAGTCCAAGCACTCCGAGGCGGCCAAGAAGTACATCGACTGGGCGATTTCGGCCGACGCCCAGAACATCGGACAGACCGTGGGGTCCTACCAGATTCCCACCAACCCCGACGCCAAGATCAGCGACAAGATGGTCAAGCTCGATGACGTCACCTTGGTGGACTACAACTTCAAGGCCGCGGCAGAGGCCAAGCCCGCGCTGACCAAGCGCTTCGACGAGGAGATCGCCGCTCAGCCGAAGGAGTGACGAAGGCCCCTCCATCCGTGTTCCGGGACCAGGCGGTCCCGGAACACCTTCTCCACCCTTCCCACGGCCGCCACCAGCCGAGCGGCCCCCTCGATCGGAGTCCTCCATGTCTTCCGCGGCCTCAACACTGCCCAGTTCCCAAGCCCCTGCACCTTCCGCAGCTACGACACGACGCTCCACCAAGGTCCGACGAGACCCGGTGACCATCGGCATCGTCACTGCTATCACCCTTGTCCTTGTCGTCCTCATCGTCCTTCCTCTGGTGACGATCCTCTCTCAGGCATTCTCCGCCAACGGGTCAGAAGTCCTCACCAGCCTGCTGCGCTCCACAACGAACCGAACCACAGTTATCAACACTGTCGTTCTAGGCCTCGTCGTCGGAACCGTCGGAACACTCATCGGTTTCTTCTTCGCTTACGTGCAGGCTCGTGTGGACATACCCGGTAAGCGCCTTCTTCATCTCATCTGCCTCATCCCCATCGTCTCTCCACCCTTTGCCGTCGCCACGGCCTCCATCACGCTCTTCGGACGCAATGGGATCGTCTCCACTCAGCTGCTGGGCCAGCAGTGGAACATTTACGGACTCCCCGGCCTGACCCTGGTGCTCTCCCTATCCTTCTTCCCCGTCGCCTACATGAACATGCTCGGCATGCTGCGAAACCTGGATCCTGCCATGGAGGAAGCCGCGGCATCACTGGGCGCCTCACCTTGGACGGTGTTCCGCACAGTCACCCTCCCCATGCTCATCCCGGGCTTCGCCTCCTCATTCCTCCTGCTCTTCGTCGAAGCGATTGCCGACCTGGCGAACCCGCTGGTCATCGGAGGAGACTTCACCGTCCTGGCATCTCGTGCCTACATCGCGGTCAACGGTGAGTACAACACCGCCGCTGGGAGCGCCTACTCGCTGGTGCTTCTGGTGCCGGCCCTGCTGGTGTTCGTCCTTCAGAGGTACTGGGCCTCACGCAGCTCCGCTGTGACCGTCACCGGGAAGCCCACCGGCCGAGTCCGGCTGGTTCGCGCTCCACTTCCCCGTATCGCCCTGTCCGTGACGGCGGTGGTCCTGGCGCTGTTCGTGGTGTCGATCTATGCGACTGTCGTCCTGGGAGCCTTCGTCAAGATCCTAGGAGTAGACAACACGTTCACACTCAAGAACTTCCAGTACGTGCTGTCCGGAATCGGCAACGACGCCATGATTGACACGACGATCCTGGCGCTTATCGCTACTCCGATCGCTGGAGTTCTGGGAATGCTTGTAGCCTGGCTCGTCGTCGTGCGCCTCAAGGCCAGCGCCGGCCTCATGGACTTCCTGGGAATGCTGGGACTATCGGTTCCTGGAACAGTCCTGGGCATTGGCTACCTCATCACCTTCAATAAGCCGGTCATCTTCGGTCACCTCATGTTCATGCCGGCCCTCGCTGGAGGAGGCGCGGTCTTCGGCGGAGCCATTGCCATCATCATGGTGTACATCGCACGCTCCATGCCGTCGGGCCAGCGATCAGGTATCGCAAGCCTTCAACAGGTGGACAAGTCCATCGACGAGGCATCAACATCCCTGGGCGCCTCAGGCCTTCAAACCTTCATCAAGGTGACGATGCCTCTCATTAGACCAGCCTTCATCGCCGGCCTCACGTACGCATTTGCTCGCTCTATGACAACCCTGTCCCCAATCGTATTCATCACTACCCCGAAAACCAAGATTATGACCTCACAGATCCTTTCCGAGGTTGACGCAGGGAGATTCGGGAACGCCTTCGCATTCTGCACCATCCTCATCGTCATCGTCATGCTCGTCATCGGCGCGACCAACCTCTTGGTACGCGACACCTCAGTGGCATCGTCAGCCCGTACGAGCCTGTAACCCCATTCAGAAAGGACTTTCACAATGAAAACCACCGCCATGAAGAAGGTGCCCTCCAGCTCGGACCAGGATGCTTCCGACACCAAGAGCGGCCGTCTCTCCCTCGTCGAACTCACCAAGACGTTTGGTGACGGGGGCGGTGAGGTGACTGCCGTTGACCACATCAACCTCGACATCGATCCAGGGGAGTTCATCACGCTCCTCGGACCCTCAGGTTGCGGAAAAACTACTACGTTACGAATGATCGCAGGCTTCGAAGATGCATCATCTGGAAAGGTCATGCTCGACGGCGACAACATGGCAGTCATTCCACCTAACCGCCGCCCGATGTAGATGGTCTTCCAGTCCT
>ERZ773213.1450-NODE-1450-length-12522-cov-7.999599_pt1 | contig 12522 bp, 8 predicted proteins | sample MGYA00580996_ERZ773213 | MGnify/ENA primary metagenome ERZ773213 (study PRJEB29015, sample SAMEA2738152) | human oral metagenome | biome: human oral; feature: human-associated habitat; material: saliva | place: China | collected 2197 ...
CCCTTTCAGGTACTGCCCTATCAGCCATGACAGGAATCATCTTGAACTTGATCTTGCCATACGAAAATAAAGACTAAGAGTCTAAACATATCAAAAAACGAGCATTTCCAATTACGGAAGTGCTCATTTTTCTTCTTTCTAAAAAAGGAAAGCCCTGCGGCCTTCCTTTGTCTTACTTGCGTTTCTTCTTCGCTTTCTTCATTTTGTTAGCCATGCGTTTCATGGACTGTTTCATGGCAAATTCACCGATTTTACCTTTGAGTCCACCACCAAACATCTGGCTCATATCTGGCATTCCTGCTCCTCCGAGAGCTGACAAGTCAGGCATACCGCCTTGTCCCATCATTCCTTCAAGGGCAGACATATCCATTCCTCCCATATTTGGCATATTTTTAGGAAGGTTGTTTGGATTGATTCCCATTTGCTTCATCATTTTGTTCATATCCCCAGACATGACACCCTGCATGAGTTGTTTAGCCTGGTTAAAGTCTTTAATGAATTTATTGACTTCGACAAATGTATTTCCAGAACCTGCAGCGATACGACGGCGACGGCTTGGATTTAACAAATCTGGATTTTCACGTTCTTCAGGTGTCATTGAAGACACAATAGCACGTTTACGAGCAATCTGGCGCTCATCTACCTTCATATTTTGAAGAGCTGGATTGTTGGCCATACCTGGAATCATCTTGAGCAAGTCTTCCATCGGCCCCATGTTTTGCACCTGATCCAACTGATCAATGAAATCATTGAAATCAAAGGTGTTTTCACGCATCTTCTCAGCCATTTCAAGGGCTTTCTGCTCATCGTATTCCTGAGAAGCCTTCTCAATCAAGGTCAGCATATCCCCCATGCCAAGGATACGGCTTGACATACGGTCTGGGTGGAAGGTTTCGATATCTGTAATCTTTTCACCCGTACCAGTGAACTTGATAGGTTTACCAGTGATGTGGCGAACAGACAAAGCCGCACCACCACGAGTATCCCCATCAATCTTGGTAAGGATGACACCAGTTACTTCCAACTGAGCATTAAATTCACGGGCAACATTGGCCGCTTCCTGACCGATCATGGCATCAATGACGAGCAGGATTTCATTTGGTTGAGCCAAGGCCTTAACATCACGAAGCTCATTCATCAAGAGCTCATCAATCTGCAAACGCCCTGCCGTATCAATCAAAACATAGTCGTTGTGGTTGGCCTGCGCTTGCTCCAAACCTTGGCGAACAATCTCAACAGCTGGTACTTCTGTTCCAAGTGCAAAGACTGGAACATCAATCTGTTGTCCAAGTGTCTTCAACTGGTCGATGGCAGCTGGGCGGTAAATATCCGCAGCAATCATCAAAGGACGTGCATTTTCTTCCTTCTTGAGTTTGTTAGCCAGCTTACCAGCAAATGTTGTTTTACCAGCCCCTTGCAAACCAACCATCATGATAATCGTAGGAATCTTTGGTGACTTGATAATCTCAGCTGTATCAGATCCTAAAATGGCTGTCAATTCCTCATCAACGATTTTGATAATCTGTTGGGCTGGATTAAGGGTATCAATGACCTCGTGTCCGACTGCACGTTCACGAACCTTCTTGATAAAGTCCTTTACAACTGGCAAGGCAACGTCGGCTTCCAGCAAGGCCAAACGAATTTCTTTGGTTGCTTCTTGGACATCAGCCTCAGAGATTTTTCCTTTTTTACGTAGATTTTTAAAGACGTTCTGTAAACGTTCTGTTAAACTTTCAAATGCCATTTTTTTCTCCTATGTTTCATTAATTCGGTGGAAAACGTCCAAAATCTTGTAAACAAACAAGTTCTTCTGGAGTGACTTCTTTCATTATCTCATTTGGATATCCCCAACAGCTAAATCCCTCTTGAAGAGCTCGAGAGATAGAATCAGACGAGAGGATTTGTAGCCTTGTGGGAAAAGGAGTCTCAGCAGCTAATAGTTTACAGGGTATACCTTTGTAGATGACTATACTCCCCATACTTATTCTCTATTATCAATGCTTGTTAAAATTTCTATCTGCTCCAGCAGAAAGTCATCCTTGGGATAACGCTCCAAGATCTGGTCAAAAATCTGACTGCGAACAATGTAGTCCGAATACATGTGCAATTTCATCTCATAATCTTCTAGAATCTTTTCCGTTCGCTTGATATTGTCATAAACAGCCTGACGACTGACACCGAACTCTTCAGCAATCTCAGCAAGACTATAATCATCAGCGTAGTAGAGCTCTATATAATTCATTTGCTTGTCTGTCAAAAGCGCCGCATAAAATTCAAAGAGCGCATTCATACGATTGGTTTTTTCAATTTCCATAACTTTTATTATACCAAAAATTAGCCTAATCTACCACATTAGCAGGCTAATCCGAGAAGATAGCCAGGTAAATTTGAAAAAGACATGAGACTAGCCCCAAGTAATTTCCAATTGATAGCTGGCAAAGGGATGTCCCTCTTGATTTTGTAGTTGATAATCTAGTTCAATCTTTTGCCCATCAACTTGATAATGGCTCGTTTGGATGATAAACTCCTGCATGCCCATAGGTGTAGGAATATAGGCTAAACTATCACTATCCTTTAGAAAGCGCATAATGGTCTTGGGATTGGAAAATCGGCTCATCACCAGTTCTTGACCATGAAATTTAATAACCACTTTTTCCTTTTCCTCATTATAGAAAAGCAGGTAGCTATAATCTCCTTTTTCATGCACTTCCACGTCATAAAGCTGGTCAATCACTTCCAACTGCTCATCAAACTGAATCGTATTTCGCATCCGAATCTTCACATCAAGTCCTCTTTCTTGTCTCTTGTCCTACTATTTTACCAAAAACTCTAGCTTTTTGCTATAATGTCCACACCTCACCCAGCAGTCCAATAACTAACCAACTCTAGCTCCTTAACCCCAGCGATTTCAAGTCGTTGGGGTTTTCGTGAAAAAGTGCTTGACTCTTCCCCTATAGAGAGTTATGATGGACACACCAATAAGGCAAAGGAGATTTTATGGAAAATTAAACCAGAACAACGAAAGCAGTCAAAATTTCAAAGCTGAACCCAAACTCCCCCAAATTGAAACAGTTCACCTTACAACTTTCGAAGAATTACACTATTACACGGTGTAGGATGTGTTTTTAATCCTCATTTTAGAAGTGAAAATCCCCATCACGGACGAATATTCTTGGTTTTATACTTGCCGTTTTCTTAATCCTGAGTGTGTCGAAAAATATTATACTGCTTGTTGCAGAATGGAAGATTTGGACGAATTTGCCGTTTAGGATTACAAATTGCAGCTAAGTTTAATTTTAGTTATTTTAACGCTTTTTTCAACAAAACTGTTGACACAATTACTTAAAGTCTGTATAATAGATTAAGTTATCTCAAGTAGCTATAAAATATATGCTTTTGAGATAAAGAAAATCCCAACGATATTCGTACTACCGTTGGGGAGAAGATTTCTTATTTTTAGTTATCAGCCTTATAGTTAACCAACAAGAGAACGATAAGACTGATTTGCATTAGCTTCACCACTATTAGTGGTGATTTTTTCTTTTATTTGGTGAAGCTTTATTCCTAGGTTTAGTATAGTTATTACCCTTTCTAAGCCAAGTGGCCATCAGCTCTTTTGAATTTCTGGTTCTTCTGTTAGAATTGATAACCAAGAATGCAAAGCAACAAATAATTAGTGAAATAACGACTATCACTACACTTATCACAGTAAGATTTTCGAACGGTATTTTTAATATATGAACAGAGACTACGCTACCAATACCACCAGCACCTGCTGCAGTCAACATTGATTTTATCTTTTTATCTGTCCCATCCTCACTTTCATTAAAAATGTGTTGGTTAGACAAAACAAGAAATCTTCGGTGTTACTAATATAACGATATCCTTACACTTTGTCAATAGTAGTGTATTATTTATAACTGTTTTTAATTTTTCTGACATTTTTACACTGTATTATAAAATTTTCTATATATTTTCAATTCGAAACAAACGCCCCAGTCGCAAAACTGGGGCAATTTTGTTGTAATTTTAGGTTAACAAATCGCTTCATCGATACAAGTTACTGGCGTTACTAAAATGTATAGCAAGGTTTCGCACATCTCGCCTCTACTTTGGCAAGTGAGCAACTTTTCGATTTTCGCAATAAACTTTTCTTTGCTTTCGTTAATGGCAAAAACTGTTATTTTGCGTTTAAAAACATTAGTTTCAACATAATCGAAGGCAAAACCTTTTTCGAACACTCGTAGTTTCGTTAAAAATGTGGGCAAAGATATCGGGTCGTTAAGATAAAATCCTAATTGGTCTGATTGCCATTCAATTGGCATTTCTGGCACAACACCCCAATATAGCTGGCTACGAATGTCACCTTCTAATTTTTGTAGATACATTTCGGTTTCTAAATCGATATACATATCACTCCTATCTGTTAAATTTCTTTTACATGTCCATCATAACTCTCTGTAGTAATGAAGTCCAGCCTATTTTTGAGTTTAATTTACATCAGTATTTGGGCTAAAAATTAAGATTTTTTACTGGTATTTTTGTGAAAATGTGAAGTTGTGAAAAGCTCAACTGCTGGAGATTTTCGAAAGGTAATCCATCGCAACAGAAGCAAAAAAAGGAAATAAAAAGCTTAGAATATTTTCTTGAAGATTCCTCCGCCCTCCTCTACACAGACTAATATTGTGTATAAATACAATAAGTCGTGTGCCAAAATTGGGCAGAAACGGCGGTACTAGTGCAAAGTTAAGCAACCCGAACCGAAAGGCGAAGCGAACGCAAGAAGCTATCGATTTACCTTAAATATAGTTAAACGAAATAAAAACTGAACAATTTAATTGCGAAATTCAAACCAGTTCCTAATAATTTTTTAGAAAAGTCCGTGGACTATTCCAGATTTAATCTACTATATTTTACCTTTCTCCACTGCGTAAAAGCATTCACCCAACCAAAAAGCCCGAGTTTCATCGAGCTAAATGTGTGTGTTAGGCTTTAACGCAAAAATAACTATTCCTGTTATTTTGCAGATATAAATCATTGTTAACGATTGATACTGTATTTTTCCCCCTCCTCGTAAATGCGTCTTCTCCACCTTCCAAAATATCACATACATGTTCCCTGATGTTGTATTTTTGAAGTATGAATTCAGATGTAGAATCATTATTACGGTTCTCTAAAGCACCATTTACATAATCAAACTTCTTACCATTTTGATTTGGAGAATTATCAGATTGCTGATTAGCTACAATAATATTTTCCGCATCACCAGATACAACTATATTAGGATTGTGAGTAACTATGATTATTTGTCGATTCTTTTTAGTTTTTTTGATGTATTTTGTCAATTCACTATATATTGCTCTGTTATCCAAACTATCTTCAGGCTGGTCAATTAATACGGGGATTTTACTATCTGAAAACTCTAATATTAATTTTAATACAATAAATGCTTTTTTCCCAGGTGACATTTGTTCAAATTTATCACCTTGATATTCAATCTCAAAACTATATTCGTAAAAATTAGTAGTGAAGAAATGTTCAATATGACTGAATTTGTCCCTATTTCCATTAAAGGCAAGACTATCCTCATAAAATACTGAATCGACAACTTCATCAAAAGAATCTATCATTTTTTCTATAAAATCTTGTTTCGAACGACCTCGAGCATTAATATAATCAAATTCAGACTCTAAATCAATTAATGAGAACTTGACCGAAATCTTTAAATTATCTCCATTATCATCTTCAATCTTGAAATTATCCAATAATTCAGTTCTAATATTAGAGTATTCCTTATATTTCGAAATAATCTCTTTTTGAATTTCTTCTGTTACTTTATCGAATTCATCCCTTTGTTTTTCAAATGCTTCAATTTTGGCTAAAATATCAACTTCATTCTTAATTAAAGAATTTAACCTCGCTATCTCTGAATTATTTTTCATTGCCTCAACACATTTCTTATATATGTCATCATTTTCTATGTCCGCAATTTTATTTTCACTAGCTTTGATTAGACTTTCTTTTTCTAACTTAATTATCCTAATTTCATGATCCAGTTGTGCTTTGACGGAATCATGCAACCGAGCTGTAATCTGACCAATTTTAACCCTTAAATCTTGAGACGGAGTAGTCGTTGTGGGAAAACTTTTAATCTCAAATGTAATTGGAAGAATGCTTGATACATATCGCAAGTCAGATTCATGAATCTCTTTTTGTGTTTTCAATAACTGCAATTCTTTGTTTTTATTTTCAAATAAATCTCTTTCTTGCTCCGTTATCTCACTAGCATTTAATAATTCTTTTTTCTTAGTTTCGTATGTTTTTATTCGATTTTGAGTAGCTTGTTTTTCTGCTTCTGGCTTAATTAGCTCATGAATATTTTTTTGGTTCTCTTTATAACTATCAAGTAACCCTCTAATTTCAAGATGTAGAGTAGTGCAATTTTGCTCATATTTCTTTAATTCAGAGTTCATTTCTTTGGATTGAATAATACTTCCTACCAAATCTTTAAGCTTCTTATTGTCTCTGGCTAAAGCAAACATATACTCTTGAGGTATATACTCTATCTGTCTGGAATTATCTTCTTGCTGGTCTTTCCAAATAATTTGAAAATCATCCATATTTTCAAAATAATATGAATCACCATTCAGCTCTCGTCCCAGCTTTTTAGCTATAGAATTTAGTAGAGTTGATTTACCAGTTGAGCGACCACCAATAATTGTATTTAGATTTTCGGATAGATAAATATCTTGACCGTTATATAGAATCTTATCAATGACAAGTTCATCCTTTTTGAGAGTTGGTTTTTCTTTCTCAACACTAATACGATATTCTGGTTCATACTTTATTTGTTCTAGACCATCAAAAGTTAAATCTGCTTTTACCCAAGAATATTTACTTCCTATTTGTTCCAAAGAGTGAGAATCTGAGGATTGAAGTAGCGGTCTTACATATGGTGATTTATCAAGCCAAAATTTCCTATCTACCAAAATATTATTGTGTTTACATTTTTTATCTTTACAGATTGCTGGATTGTCACAACTTGAATGTATTAGAAAGTCTGAATTAACACAGATATTTTCATATACTGCACCATTTTTAGGGTCAGAATCGCTAGTAGCACTACCATGACCTCTTGAAAGAAACCCTGTCAAAAAACGCCCATTTAGCTCTTTATCATTATTTAATACTTTCAATAATTGACTTAAATCAATATTTGCAACATTTTCAATTTCGCTATTTGTTAAAGTATTAAAAGATTTATTAGTACTACCAATATTAGCCTTTAATTGACCTAATAGATTTTTGATAATAATGTCAGGCAATTTATTGTCAAAAATTATATGATAATCAAAAAGTTGGTCAGATTTATTTATATATGAAAGCCTAATTTCCAGATTTAAAAAAGTTGCAATTCCTTCTTTATTCAATCTTTCCTTTAACTTAAAATCATCATCATTAAAGTTAAAATAATTAGTCAATCCAACAGCAGAGATACCTTCATCCCTTATTTTTTGAATGAATTTTTCTACATCTGGACTTCCATCGGACAGCTTATCAAACTGATTATTTAACACTGTATAGGGAGAATGAATATGTAAATCCCATTTTCTAAACTCTGAGCCTCTTTGAATCATTGAATACAAACCTTTCTATATCAAATTATCTTATGTAAAACCCTATAATTACTCACATTTCCTACAGTCTATGCTAAAATTTCAGACACTATCTTTTCACGCCAGCCGTTTTCTATCCTGTGAAGTTCTATATCTGAAAAATCATCTAAATTATCAAAAATTTTCTGCTCACTAACCTCTCTATCCAAAATATTTATAATTTCTGGAATTGTCAAAGCAAAGATATTTAACCCTTTTACACTACCTTTTGTTAATGTGCCATTCAACTGAATAAATGATGTAGCTCTAAAAATATTAACTACATTATCGTCCACTTCATTGGCTACAAATATTGTTTGTAGTGGTTTATTGGTAGATAATACTAAATTCACAGAATGACGTATAACTGGCTCTAACTCACCACGCTTTTGAGTTGATTTATCCATTAATGTTGCTTCAAGTAAAAGCATTTTATCGCTATATTCAATCTCGATATCTCCTTTATTACCTCCAGCATGTGATAGCGGTAGGTTATCAGCGGAAAATGTCAACTGCATGGACTTTCTAAGTTGAAACTTCTTATCTGATATATAGTACCATGCAATAGCCAATATATATTCGAAAATAGTAGGAACTAAAGCATTATCCGTAACAAGCTCTTGAACTTTCTTATCATTTCTTTGAGAAATGAAACTCAAAATTTCAGATACTTTAGTGATATCAAATTCTTGTTCAACAAATTTCCTAAATTCTATTTCCTGCGTATCTTCTACAAATTGTTTGATATTTGAAATATCAGGAACGCCGAATTCTTCTGCAATCTGATTTTGTATTTCTGAAACTTGACTATGAGATAAGTCTAAAATATCCGATATACAAGTATCTTGATAGAAAGGACTCTTTATATTATTTTCGTATTCTTCATAACTTTCTTCTCCTGAAATATTAAAATCATCATTTAGAAGAGAAAAAAGTTTAGGAAAAATCCAAGGCTGACCAAGCGATACAACTCCTTGATTAAAACTGATTACTCCAGATAAAGAAAATATTCTTTTACACATATCACTGTATTCTTTAATCAAATCATTATGCTTAGACCATGCAAATGCATAATATATATCCAAATATTGACCTGATAGCAATGGATTATCACTGTTTTTAATTATAAAATCCTGAATAGAATCTTTATTTTTATACTTGAAAACAGCCTTACCATCTCCAAAAGCTTTCTTAATAGCATCTTGTTTAGAAAGACTCATCATTTCTTCTAATGACCGTTCTGTCTTTTCTTCTATAAAATTTATAATTGAAAGAACAAAATTTTTATATTCTAAACTTTTATTACTATTCTTTCGATTTGGAAAAAGGTTTTTGAAGTTTTCATCCGCAAAATCTTTAATACTAAACATTTTGCGAGCTTCATCCACTCTTTTAGGAATCAATATATGATTAGCAAACTCTTCATCTATATACTGTTCAAAAGTTTTATTGTTATCATAAACAGATTGGTAATTATCGATAATCACTTTGATTTTTTCTTCAGAAAAGTTTGGTTTAATGCTTTCCACTATCCATAGAAAATCTCTAACAGGAACTTTGCTATATCTGTTCAAAAAAACAAGAGCAAAACGGAAATTATAGAAGTATTTATCAGAGTTACTATCATATATACGAAGCTTCAATAATTGCCTAAAATAAACAAGATTATCAATTGTTAAACCAAAAAGTTCTTCTAATTTATCAAAAGCTTGCTCTGTTTCAGAAATATAATTCAGCCCAACTTGAGATAATTTTCTATCATAGTTAATAAAACCAATCTTGACAAGAGCATTTGTTAGAGTTCTCCCTCTTTTGTCTAAACCAGTTATTTCATTTCTATTCAAATTTCCAAAAAGGTTAATTCCATCCTCTGTTTCAGCTTTTGCAAAATCGCTTAAAACTGATGAATAAAAACTTGCTTGACTCTCATTGTTCCATTTCTGATTTGACTGATTATGCTTTTGAAGAGTTTTTAAAATCTGTTTATAGATAGGGACAACTTCTTTAACACGAATACTCGTATCACCCATATTAAAAATGCTTGTTGACTCTTTTAGCCTCATATATCACCTTTCGAATTATAGTTTGTGATCAAGACTTCAACAGTATTACTCATTTTCGCCTTAGACTGATAATTACTATTATTGTAATGGTAATCTAATACATGTAAATTATACTTTGAAGCCCATTTCATCAATTCTTTATTTTCTTTATTGTTATGAATGACAACATTAGAAAGAGCAAAATAAGCTCCCTTATCGTTTATGCTATCTAAATACTTAAACAAATCCAAATCATCCTTTAATGTCCACGCACCATTTTCATTGTAAGCGGCAGTAGTAATGCGATAAGGAGGATCTGCATATACAAAATCTCCTTTATTTACTTGATTCATAGTTTTACGAAAATCACAAGATTGGATAACAAAATTGTAATTTTGTAAACCTTGAATGAACGTAATTAGTTTAGATTTCATATTAGCGTTAAAATCACGCTTACCTACAGGAAGATTGTACTCTCCTTTATTATTAAATCTTATTTGATTGTTAAAACCAAATACAATTAATAGATAAAATAACACTTCCTTATCAAATTTATTATAATTTTTCTTATTGTAGTCTTGACGAAGTTTTAGAAAAGCTTCTTTATTATACGCCCCCAGTCCTGTAGAGCTATTTACACCGTAGTGAGCATAGCTATATTTCTGTGTGTTCGAAAGTTTATAAAATTCTATAGCTCTCTCTACTTTATCCAAAAATACCGTTACATCTTTTTGATTTTCTAAATATCTATAAAAATCGATCACTTCCTTGCTTATATCATTGATGATATACTTTTTCATTTTTGATTTATTAATATTAGCAAGATTAACTGCCACCGTTGCTCCACCAGAAAATAAATCAATAAAATTATTGTAGCTTTCAGGAAAAAGAGGTAATAACTGAGGGAGTAACTTATACTTTCCTCCAGTATAGTTAAGAGCGCTCTTGATTAACTTTTTTTCTTTTTTCTCTGGAGAAATTATGCATAAATATAGCAATTCCTTGTGATTTTCAATTTTAGATTTACCAGTTGTGAAAGGTGAAAAATCAGTTTCAAATACTTGAACCTTACCTCGTTTTGATAAAATCTCAATTATTTCTTCGTTTGAAATTTTAGCATTTGAACGGGAATTCCCTTTTTTATTCATATTGTTATAGCTAACCAATATATACTTAGCATTAATGTTTAGAATTAAATCTTCAAAAGCTTGAGGAGCTTTACTTTTTGTATAATCCGACCCTTTTTCTGAACGATTGACTGCTTTTTTGGCTACACCTTCTACGTCTGGTTTTTTCCATTCAGCAATATTTTCTAAAACATGGTAGGCATTTTCATAGCCACGGGAATTATATGGAGTATCAATATAAACAAGATCTGCATAAATTTCTTTAACTAATTTATTGGCATCTTTATTATAAATTTCATTCTGTTTGTTTTCATTATACTCAGGAACTCTTAAATATATTTCCTTGCAAGAATCAATTTTTTTCCTATAAGCGTCATAATGACCTACAGTATTAGCCACTTTATCCATAGCATACAATAGACTGGTTAGTAACATGAAATATTCTCTCTGGTTACCAGATTTATATTTTTCAATTTCTTCACGAATTGAGTCAATCTTTCCAGCATTTTCTTCAGAAAAGTAAGCACCACCAAAATTCTTAGAAACATAGCCTTTTTTAGGGGATAAATTATTTAATTCATCAATTATATGAGAAACTTTATGAATGTCTACATTCTCATTCGAAAACCAAGTTTGAAAAGAAACAAAGTTGCTATAGAGTATATCATTCACTATAACTTTTTTATTCTGTTTTCTAAATAAGTCTGCAACAACACCCGTTCCACCAAATATATCCGCCACACTATCGATACTTCCAGTATTTTCTGATACTGTCTTTAATATGAAATCAAGCATCTTTTGTTTACTTCCAAGATAACGGCGATTTCCTATTTTTAATGTCTCTTTATTTGAAACATAATATTTTGCAGGAATTTCTTCTGAAATCACTCTCACAATCTCTTTTTCATTTTCTTCTTCCCATTCATAAGCAGAACGATTATTTTTTCGAGGTTGAGAAATTATTCCTTTTTGCATCCAATTATTCAATGTCTGTCTTGTTATACCATATTTATCGGCAATTTCTTGTGTTTTCAGCATCTAGGCATCCATCTCCTTTTACAGTAATGAGTATACCATATTTGAGAGGATTATCCAACCAATAGTCTTAGGTAAAATAAAGAAAAAGAGACTAGTACAAAACTAATCTCTGTGTACATAACAATATAACTGCTGTATGAAATTTGGATATTATCCCTAATCTACCAGACTAGGAAGCCAATTCAAGAAGATAGCCAGGTAAATTTGAAAAAGACATGAGCCTAACCCCAAGTAATTTCTAATTGATAGCTAGCAAAGAGATGTCCCTCTTGATTTTGTAGTTGATAGTCTAAATGAATCTTTTGCCCATCAACTTCATAACGGCTCGTTTGGATGATAAACTCCTGCATGCCCATTGGAGTAGGAATATAGGCTAAACTATCGCTATCCTTTAGAAAGCGCATAATGGTCTTGGGATTGGAAAATCGGCTCATCACCAGTTCTTGACCATGAAATTTAATAACCACTTTTTCCTTTTCCTCATTATAGAAAAGCAGGTAGCTATAATCTCCTTTTTCATGCACTTCCACGTCATAAAGCTGGTCAATCACTTCCAACTGCTCATCAAACTGAATCGTATTTCGCATCCGAATCTTCACATCAAGTCCTCTTTCTTGTCTCTTGTCCTACTATTTTACCAAAAAGAGCAGGATTTTGCTA
>ERZ773213.1452-NODE-1452-length-12505-cov-3.595341_pt1 | contig 12505 bp, 10 predicted proteins | sample MGYA00580996_ERZ773213 | MGnify/ENA primary metagenome ERZ773213 (study PRJEB29015, sample SAMEA2738152) | human oral metagenome | biome: human oral; feature: human-associated habitat; material: saliva | place: China | collected 2197 ...
TTTTATCTCTCTAGTAACACTTGTTTTTTTAATCTTCATAGGAAGGCTATTTGCAATACAGATATTGGAAGCCTCAAAATATGAAGAAAGAGCTTTGCAAAATAGAATCAGAACAAATGTTATAAAAGCTACAAGAGGAGAAATATATGATAGGGATGGAAAGCTTCTGGCAAAAAATATAACAGGATATATGCTGGTTCACTATGCTACAAAGCAGATAGATTCTACAGATGTTAAGATTCTTAGGGAAATACAGAGTTTTAATATGGATCAGATAAGAGAAAGACTGTCAACTGAGAAAAAATCAAGACAGGAAAAGCTTCTGGAAACAATAATAGATGTAAAGAAAATAAGTGAGCTGACAGGATTTACGACAGATTACATTATTACAAGATTTTTTAAACAGCCACGTGTAGGAACTGATAAATCTATAATTGTTATAGAAGATTTGGATAAAAATATAGCCTTGAAGGCAATAGAGAAAATTGACAGTGATAGGATAGACATTGTAGAGTATAATAAAAGACTTTATCCTGAAGATGATATTGCCTCACATGTAATAGGAAACGTAAAGCCTATTGACGAGAAGGAATATGAAAAACTGAAGGATGAAGGATATCAAAATACAGATCTTATAGGGAAAAAAGGTGTTGAAAAATACTACGACAAGGAAATGAAAGGTCAGGATGGGGTAGAAAATGTCGAAGTTGATGCAAAAGGTAATACAATAAGACGTCTTGAAAATACTGACAGTATTGCGGGAAAGAGTTTATACCTTTCAATAGATCTTGAACTTCAGAAATTTATGACAAAAGCTTTTGAAGGGGAAAGTGGAGCATTTATAGCAATGGAAGCAAAAACAGGAAAAATAATCACTTTTGTGAGTTATCCTGAAATAAGCTTGAATTTGCTGAGTTCAAGAATTCCTGATGAACAGTGGAATGCACTGGTAAATTCAAAATCAAAACCACTTGTAAATAAGGGAATTGCTGGATTATATCCTCCTGGATCAATTTACAAGGCTGTAACAGGAGTGGCTATCCTTGAATCAGGAATTTCTCCATATGAAAGTGTAGTATCAACAGGACAGTACAAATACAAGGGACTAATATTCAGGGATTCCAGTAAATCAGGAAATGGAGTCACTAATTTTAATAAATCAATAGAACAATCAGTAAATACTTATTATTATGTATTTTCACAAAAGGCAGGATTAGATAATGTCATAAAATATTCTAAGGAATTTGGGATAGGAGAAAAAACAGGAATAGATATTCCTGGAGAATTACCTGGTACATTACCTACGCCTGAATGGAAAAAGAAAAGATTTAAAAATTCAAAGAATGCTGGAGACAGAACCTGGCTGCCAGGAGATCTTATAAATATGTCCATTGGACAGGGATATGTGCTTACAACGCCTCTGCAAATGGCATCTGTTTATCAGATTATAGCCAATAATGGTGTAATGATGAGACCGACAGTTGTGGATAAATTTATGCTGTTTGATGGTAAGATGGAAGTTAATAAACCGCAGGTAGTAAAAAAAGTAAATATAAGTGATAAAACTCTTAAATTGATACAGAATGCATTGAGATTGCCTGTTGCGGGAGCAGGAGGGACTGCAAAAATTTTGAAATTCAATGATTTTCCTGTATCGGCGAAAACAGGTACAGCACAGAATACAGGATTTAAAGACAACCACTCGTGGATTGCGGGATATTTTCCATCAAATAATCCTGAAATTGTTTTTGTGTCAATTGTAGAAGGTGGAGGTTATGGAGGTACAGCGTCAGGAAATATGGCAAGAATCTTCATTGAAAAATATAGGGAACTTGACAGGGCAAGAAAAAGTGCCACAGCGGCTGAAGAAGCAAAAAAACAGCAGCAGAATAACCAAAATAACCAGAATTCACAAAATAATCAGAATGGACAAAATAACATAGTTGTCCAAAATAATGGTCAAAGAAAAAGAAGAGGAAATAAAAGATAAATAAAGAAAAGGAGGTAATTAGATGTCGGAAAAAGTCGGAAAAAAAGGAAATGAAAAGGCAGATTATCCTTTTAAAAGAAATTTTTCTAAAAATGCTAATATAACCAGAATAAAATCTAATGTTCAGAATGCTTCATTTTACAGTGATGATGAATATTTGAATGAAACGGCAGGTTCGAAATTTATACCTGAAAAAATAGATTCTGCAAATGTTAAAAATGAAACTAGAAAAAAAGAGGAGAAAGTATATGTTATTCCTCTTGGTGGAATTGAAGAAATTGGAAAGAATATGACTGCATTTCAGTATAAAGATGAAATTATAATTGTAGATGCGGGACTTACCTTTCCTGAAGATGAGCATTTAGGAATAGATGTTATAATCCCTGATTTTTCATATCTGGAAAGTAACAGGGACAAAATAAAGGCATTACTTTTAACACATGGTCACGAAGATCATATAGGGGCAATACCTTATTTATATCAGAAATTGGGATCAGAAGATATTCCAATGTATGGAGGAAGGCTGACACTGGAGCTTGCAAAGGCAAAATTTGAGAAGAGGGATGCAAAACTCCCTAAAGAAAAAATTATAAAGGGAAGAAGTATACTTAAAATTTCAAAATATTTCACAGTGGAATTTATAAGTGTTACTCACAGTATAGCTGACTGTTATGCAATATGCATAAAAACACCTGCAGGAACAATTCTTCATACGGGAGATTTCAAGGTGGATTTAACACCTGTTGATGGTGAAGGATTTGATTTTGGAAGACTTGCACAGCTTGGAGAAGAAGGGGTAGACCTTTTACTTTCAGACAGTACGAATGCACAGATACCAGGATTTACACCTTCAGAAAGAACAGTTGGGGAAAGTCTGAAAGATGAATTTTCTAAAGCTCAGGGAAGAATAATACTGGCTGCATTTGCCTCACATGTGCATAGATTACAGCAGATAATTTATATAGCTGAAAATTATGGAAGAAAAATAGCCATAGATGGAAGAAGTATGGTTAAAATATTTGAAATATGTTCAAACCTTGGATATTTAAAAATTCCAAAAGGAATAATGGTGGAAATAGATAAGGTTGAAACATTGCCGGCAAATCAGGTGCTAATATTATGTACAGGAACGCAGGGGGAACCTCTGGCCGCACTGTCGAGAATAGCGAATGGAAGCCATAAATATATTTCATTGAGGGAAGGGGATACAGTAGTAATTTCAGCAACTCCTATTCCCGGAAATGAAAAGGCCGCCTATAAGAATATAAATCAGCTTATGAAAAGACATGCAAATGTTGTTTTTGAAAAGGGAGTTGGAATACACGTTTCAGGCCATGGCTGCCAGGAAGAACAGAAACTGATGCTGAATCTTATAAAGCCTAAATTTTTCATGCCGGTGCATGGGGAATATGTAATGCTTAAAAAACATAAGGAACTGGCAGAAGCTGTAGGAATTCCTTCAGAAAATATAATACTGGCTGAAAATGGTATGAAGCTGGAACTTACAAAATCAAATTTCAAATCTGTTGGAAAAGTTCCAAGCGGAGTGACACTGATAGACGGATTTGGAATAGGGGATATTGGAAATGCAGTATTGAAGGACAGACAGAACCTTGCTGATGACGGTATCGTAATAATTTCAATTTCACAGTATAAAACAGGTAAGTTTAGTAAACAGATAGAGCTTGTAACTAGAGGATTTGTGTATAATAAAGATGCAGAAAGCCTGCTGACAGAAACAAAAGAACTTATAAGACTTGAACTGGAAAATATGGAAACACAGGATGTAAAGGAAATTGGGAAAATAAAACAGAGATTAAAATTGAAAATAGGAGAATTCCTGAATAAGAAAACTGACAGGGAACCAATAATTCTACCTATAATAATGGAGGTTTAAAATGAATCTTTCGAGTAAAGAAAGAGCTTTCCTGAAAAAATTGGCACATGATCTTGAGCCTGTTGTGAGAATAGGAAAGGGCGGTATAGATGACGATGTTATTGAAAGTATCGCAAGTGTGGTAAAAAAAAGGGAACTGATTAAAGTAAAAATATTGCAGAATTCCTCAGTGGAACTGGAAAGGGAACTAGGAAATGAAATAGCTGCAAAAACAGATTCAGTATATGTGGACAGTATCGGGAAAGTCCTGATATTTTTCAAGGCTGATAATAAAAAAGGAAAAATAACAAAGGAATTTAATGACTTTAAAAGGAAAGGGAAGAAAGTAGAAAATGAGTAGTGGGATATTGTTTGGGAACAGGCTGCTGGATGTAGCTGCAATTTCCTGTTTTGCCGCACAGTTTTATAAAGTGTTTTCACCTCTTCTGAAAAAGGAAAAAATACAGTGGATAAGGTTGTTTCAGACTGGCGGAATGCCAAGTTCCCATGCTTCAACGGTTGTTTCTCTTGCTACAGGAGTGTACATTCTTAAGGGAGCAGCTTCAATAGAATTTGCAATTTCAATGGTGTTCATGGGAATAGTTCTGTATGATGCCACTGGTATAAGAAGACAGGCTGGAAAACACGCAAAAGCTTTGAATACTCTTGTAGATAATATAGAAAAAAGAGAAGGTATAGAAATAATAAGTGAGGAATTCAAAGAATTTCTTGGTCATACACCTTTCGAAGTTTTTATAGGAAGTATTCTTGGAATAGTTTTAGGATTTTTATTTAAAGGGTACATTTTAGGATAAAGTGTACCAGTATTGGTTTAAATAATAAAAAATAAATGAAAAAATAAGAAAAGTATTTTATTATTTAGGAGTTAGTAAAAAGGCATGAAAAAAAGACTTGATTTAATTCTTGTGGAGCGAGGGCTGTTTGATACGAGGGAGAAGGCTAAAAGGGAAATTATGGCTGGAAATGTAATTGTAAACGAACAGGCAGTAACAAAAGCAGGAACGAATTTTAAAGACACTGATGAACTGTCAATAAGAATAAAGGATAGATTGAAATATGTGAGCCGAGGTGGCTTGAAGCTGGAAAAGGCAATAAAAATATGGAATCTTGATTTTAAGGATAAAATCATACTGGATATAGGAGCATCTACAGGAGGCTTTACAGACTGTGCATTGCAGAATGGAGCCAAGAGAGTTTATGGTGTGGATGTTGGAACAAATCAGCTTGACTGGAGGCTGAAAAACGATGAAAGAGTAGTTTCCATAGAAGAAACTCATATAAAGGATCTGACACCTGAAGATGTGGAAAACAGTAAGGTTGATTTTATAGTTATTGATGTTTCATTTATTTCGCTGACAAAGGTTATTCCTTATCTTGAAAAGTTCCTTAGTGAAAATGGGCAGGTTGTAATGCTTATAAAACCTCAGTTTGAAGTTGGAAGGGAAAAAATTGGGAAAAATGGTGTAGTCATTGATGAAAAGTATCATGATGAAGCAATAAAAAAAATAATTGTATTCTCAGAAGAAAATGGTTACGAACTGGTGGGAGTGGAGGATTCTCCCATAAAAGGAACTAAAGGAAATAAGGAATTTCTGATACTGACTAATTTTAAGAAGCAAAATAAATAGGAGGAAAAATGAAAAAAAATAAGTTACTTCGTGCAATTTTTGGACTTATACTGGTAAGTGTACCTTTGTTTTGTGCTACAACTATAATAAAAACTGCCAGAAACGACAAAAATGAAAGTGCAGGATATACAAAAGATACGACAGAGCTAAATAGGATAGTGGATGTCATTAACATAATTGAGAACAGATTTGTAGGTAAGGAGGAAACTCCAAGCAAGGAAGAGCTTTATAAAGGAGCTGTTGCAGGAGTTATAAATAAATTAAATGACCCTTATTCAGAATATCTGTCAAAGGAAGATCTTGAGCATTTTGCTGAAGATATGGACGGAGAATATGTAGGAGTGGGAATGACTATAAATAAGAAAAAAGGGGAAGCACTGGAAGTTGTTTCACCATTTATAGGAAGTCCTGCAGAAAAAGTTGGAATAAAAATTGGAGACAGAATAACAAAAGTTGACGATAAGGATATACTTCCGCTGACAGCGGCAGATACTGTAAAACTGTTAAAAGGGAAAGAAGGAACAAAAGTAAATGTTGAAGTTGTCAGAAGTGGAAAAAAAGAACCATTGAAATTTACTATGACAAGGGCAAAAATAAAGCTGGAAATGGTTGAAAGCAAAATGCTTGATAACAATATAGGATATGTGAGCCTTCTAAGATTTGGAAACCATGTCGGAGAAGAAGTACAGAAGGCTATAAAAGATTTACAGGCTAAAGGAATGAAAGGGTTAATCCTTGACCTGAGACTTAATCCAGGAGGTTCATTGCAGGAAGCGCAGGATATATCATCTCTTCTTGTAAAGGAAAACTTAATCGTTTCCCTAAAATATAAGAACGGACAGGAAAGAAAATATAACAGAACATTAAGCAATATGGGAGATTTTCCATTGGTAGTACTTATAAATAAAGGAAGTGCTTCAGCTTCAGAAATCGTTACAGGAGCTATAAAGGATTATAAAAGAGGTACAATTATAGGAGAAAAAACATTTGGAAAAGGAATAGTGCAGCAGGTAATACCTCTGAAAACAAATGATGCAATAAAACTGACAATAGCACAGTACTTTACACCAAAAGGTAACTATATACATGAAAAAGGTATTGAACCTGATATAAAGGTTGAAATGGAAGAACTTCTGGCATTGAAGGGATATGCAAATGATTCTGCAGAAGCAAGAAAAAACAGGGAAAAGGAAATAGAGGAAATACTTGTTAAGGATAAGGGTGCAGAAGAAGCAAAAAAAATAATTGCAGCAGGAGATGTACAGTTAAAAAGAGCAATTGAAGAAATGAATAAAAAACTGAAAACTGTAAAAAAATAGGAGAAGTCATGTTTTATGTAGTTGGTACACCGATAGGAAATCTGGAGGATATAACTTTTAGGGCTATCAGAATTTTAAAGGAAGTAGATTATATATTTGCTGAGGATACAAGGGTAACAAAAAAGCTGCTTGATCACTATGAAATTGAAAAGAGGGTGTATCAGTATCATGAGCATAATAAATTACATCAGATAGAGAATATATTGAGTCTGCTGGAAGATGATAAAAATATAGCACTGGTAACAGATGCAGGAACTCCCTGTATTTCAGATCCGGGATTTGAACTGGTAAATGAAATACTGAAAAGGGATATTAAAGTAGCTGGTATTCCGGGGGCTTCCTCCATTGTTACAGGAGCAAGCATTTCAGGACTTGATATGAGAAGAATGGCATATGAAGGCTTTCTTCCAAAAAAGAAAGGGAGACAGACACTGTTTAATAAACTTCAGTCTGAAGAAAGAACTATAGTCATTCTGGAGTCTCCTAACAGAATTTTAAAAACATTGAAGGATATAAGGGAATATCTCGGAGAAAGATACGTTGTAATAACAAGGGAGCTGACTAAAATCTATGAAGAAATAATAAGAGGAGATGTTTCTGAAATAATTGAAAAGCTCGAGAAAAAGCCTATAAAAGGTGAAATAGTTTTATTTATAAGGGCAAAAGATGATGACGGAATATATTTTAAAAATAAAAAGGGAGAAATAGAATGAATATAAACTGGTATCCCGGCCATATGAAAAAAACAAAGGAACTGATAACTGAAAATTTAAAAATAATAGACCTGGTAATAGAAATACTGGATGCTAGAATACCCTTTTCAAGTAAAAATCCTGATATTTCAAAGCTGGCTAAGAACAAGCAGAAAATAACAGTTTTAAATAAAGTGGATTTGATAGACAGCAGAGAGCTGAAAAAGTGGCAGGACTATTTTCTTGAAAATAATATTTCAGATTATTTTGTTGCCTTGAGTGTTGAAAAAGGAACAAATTTTAATGAATTAAGAAAAATAACTGATAAAATATATGCTGATAAATTGGAAAAAATGAAAAAGAAAGGTCTAAGAAAAACAGAAGTAAGGGCAATGATAGTTGGAATTCCAAATGTTGGAAAATCCAAATTTATAAATAAGTTTGTAAACAAGAATAAAGCCAGAGTTGGAAATACACCAGGGTTTACAAAAGGGAAACAATGGATAAAAATAGATGACAAACTGGAACTGCTCGATACTCCGGGAGTATTATGGCCAAAATTTGAAGATGACTATGTGGCATATAATCTTGCTATAACAGGCTCTATAAAGGATAATGTCCTGCCTCTTGAAGAAGTGGCGGTAAAATTCCTTGAAAAGTTGAAAAGTCTAGATAAAATTGAAGAAATTATTAGGGCATATAATCTGGAAGACTTTACAACTAAAGAAGAAATATACAATATGGAAAATCATAAAATTCTGGAAATTCTGGAAAAAAGACTTGGAGTTTCAAAAAATGATGAACATAACTATGAAATGATTTCCAGAAGAATTTTAAAAGATTACAGAATTGGGAAAATAGGAAAATTTTTTCTGGAGTTTCCTGAAACTGAGTAAAATAAATAGGGCTGTCTAATTAAGAAGACATGAGGAGCTTCTATTTATGGCAGCTTTTCACTTAAAAGGAGAAAAAAATGAGAGTTGGAATATTTACAGATACTTATAGACCACAGGTAAACGGAGTTGTGAGTTCTATAAGTACACTTGAAAGAGAATTGCGTAAAAAAGGTCACAAAGTCTATATTATAACTACGACTGATCCTGATGCTCCTGAGGTGGAACCTAATGTACTGAGAATACCAAGCATGGAATTTAAGCCTTTACCCCAGTATAGATTAGGACTTCTTTATTCACCAAAAATAATAAAAAAAATAAATAAGCTTAATCTTGATATAATACATTCACAGACAGAATGGGGAGTTGGAACATTTGCCAGATTTGCTGCAGTAAATCTTGAAATTCCTCTGGTTCACACATACCATACACTTTATGAATATTATACACATTATATTACAAAAGGGCATTTTACAGTACCTGCCAAAAAAATTGCAGCAGGAATAAGTAAATTTTACTGTGAAAAATGTGATGCACTGATAGTGCCTACAAGAAAAGTTGAAGATATACTATACTCCTACGATGTTGATAAAGTGATGAACATAATTCCAACAGGACTTGATTTGGACAGATTTTACCGTGAAAACTATACAGATGAAGAAATAAACTTCATGAGGGAAAGTTTTGGAGTGGAAGATGATGAGTTCTTATGTGTATATATTGGAAGAATAGCACAGGAAAAAAGTATAGATGTACTTATTGATATGTTTTCAAAAATTGAAGATAAAAAATTTAAGTTTATGATAGTTGGAAGAGGGCCTATAACAGATGATTTAAAAAAACAGGCAGAAAATCTTGGAATAGCTGACAGAGTTATATTTGCAGGGGAAGTTCCTCATGATAAAGTAGCTATTTACTATCAGATGGGAGATGTATTCCTAAATGCCAGTGTTTCTGAGACGCAGGGACTTACCTTTGTGGAAGCGATGGCAGCTGAAACACCGGTGAATGCCAGATTTGACTTAAATCTTGAAGATCTCCTGGTAAAGAATGAAGCAGGACTTGTTTACCGTAATGAAGAAGAATTTGTAAATAATATAATGCTTTTGAAAAATGATAAAGAATTTAGGGACAAAATAGTTGAAAATGCCTTTAATGTTTCTCAGGACTACACTGCAGAAAAATTTGGGGAAAGAGTGGAGGCAGTCTATAAAAAAACAATAGAGGAGTATGATGTAAATGAAAGTTTTACTATTTTCAGAGGGGAAAAATACATTCAGCAGATCAGGCGTTGGGCAAGCATTAAATCATCAGGTAGAAGCCCTTGGAGCAAATAATGTTGATTTTACCCTTGAACCTGAAGATGACTATGATTTAGTGCATATAAATACAATTGGGCTTAAATCATGGAGAGTTTTAAAAGAGGCAAAGAAAAAGGGTAAACCTGTTATTTATCATACCCATACGACATATGAGGATTTTAAGGGAAGTGTAAAGTTTAGCAACCAGTTAGCACCATTAATAAAATTCTGGGCTAAAAAACTTTATAACAGTGCTGATTACCTTATATCTCCCACAGAGTACACTAAAAATCTCATAAAGGAAAAATATTTAACATCTCCAAAAGAAATAAGGGTCATTTCAAATGGAGTAAATACTCAGAATTTTTCCAAAAGGGAAGAGCTTGAAAAAAGATTCAGGGAAGAATATAAAATTGATAAGCCATTTATTATAACGGCAGGTCTGCCATTTGAAAGAAAAGGTATTATGGATTTTATAAAAATAGTGGAAAAATGTAAGGACTATCAGTTTTTCTGGTTTGGTTCCTCCAGTATAAAACCTATGCTTCCTAAAAAAATACAGAATATAATTGAAAATCCCCCTAAAAATTTGATTTTCCCAGGATATGTAGATAAGGAAATATTGATAGGGGCATTTAGTGGAGCGAAAGCTTTTCTTTTTATGACTTATGAAGAAAATGAAGGAATTGTAGTACTTGAAGCACTTTCATCGAAACTGCCTGTTGTTGTGAGGGATATTCCTGTGTATGAAAACTGGATGGAGGATGGAAAAAATTGTTTCAAGGCCAGAAATAATGAAGAGTTTTATGAAAAAATAGTAAATATTACAGAAAATAAAGTTGGAAATTTAAATGAGATAATAGAAAATGCCTATAAACTAGCCGAGGAAAGAGATCTTAAAAATATAGGTAAAAAATATAGGGATTACTATGAATATGTATTAAATAATGCAAAAAAATAGAATTAGGGACATGGACCATAAAATTTAGAAATTTAAGGTCATGTCTTTTTTTTCTGGAAAAATTGCATAAATTGAAAAATTATCTAATGAGTTTATGGAAATATTTTAATTATTAGAACAAAAATAAAGATATAAAAGCATATGAATTTATCAACTAGTAATTCTATGAATTTTTTAAGACTATAATTTATAAACATAATTTCTGGAAAAATATTATTTATACTCTTAATAAAAACATTTGTTTTGATAAATATAAAAAATGTTTTATAGTGTTGATTATGTAATTTAAATATTGAAAAATCAGATTATAAACAGTAAAGGTAGTATAATTGCTTTTCATAGTATTAGAAAAGAACTTTTTAACTTAAAAACAAAAGAAGATGTATATAAAAAAATATTATCTTATTTAGGCCAAATAGTAGATTATGAAAATGGAAGTATTTTTGTAAAAGAAGGAAATAACTTACTGCAAGTAGATAAAAAAGGAAATGGCAAACTGAAGGAAATTATTCAAGTTAATTCAGGAGAAGATGAAAGATTTGTGGAAGCTCTTCAGAAAAAGGTTCCAATGGAATTTCCAATAGATCTTGATGGGAAAAAGCCTATATTTGTTGCACCTTTATTTTATGGAGATGCCCTAAAATATAATGCGGTTACTAAAAAGGAATCAAAGGATTATATGCTGAGTCTTTTAAATCCTGTTAGAAAAGAAGGGAAACCTGTATTTGTAATTAATTATGCAAAGGGAAATGAAAAAAAGGATTTTCTACTTAAGGAAGATGCTAAAACAGGATTTGTAAGTGAACTTCTTCCAGAATTTGAAGCAAGGGCAATATATAATCCTATACAGGGATTTAATTCAGAAAATATAACAAATTTACGACAGGTAAAAAATTACCTCCTTTTATTGAATCCTGAAAAATTCAGTGATATAAATCAATATTTTGAATATTTAAAAAATACTGATTTTGATCAGCTGCTTATAGAACCTTCGCATAATGGCATTTTTCTTACAAAAAGTCAGGTTGAACAGCTAAAAACTAAAAAAAATGGTGGGAAAAGAATTGTGATTTCCTACCTGAGTATAGGAGAAGCTGAAGATTACAGAGGTTACTGGAAAAAAGAATGGAGTAAAAAATGGCCAAAATGGATAGTAAAAGAAAATCCTGACTGGAAAGGCAACTATATTGTAAAATACTGGAATAGTGAATGGAAAAATGTAATAAAGGAATACAGGGAAAAACTCGAATCAATAGGTGTCGATGGATATTTACTTGATACAGTGGATTCTTATTATTATTTTCAGGAAAAGATGGAAAATGGGAATAAAATTCCGGATTAATTCAGAAAATATTAAAATTAACTTTTTATAAAATCGAAGTTATCTAAAAATAAAAAATATAAATAAAGATATGTGTAGACTATATTTCTTTAACTATTAAAATTTCATATAAATTAGAAATATAGTTTTCATATTAACATTTATTTTCTAATATAATTTTGTTATTTATAAAAGAATTTTAGAATATATGTAAAATAAAATTGTTTTTAATGATGTGAAACCCTTGTTTTACGGCTATTAAAAAAAAATTTTTCAAAAAATAAAAAAAACTGTTGACAAAAAGAAATAAAAATGATAGTATATTATCTGTCCGAAAGGAACGAAACAAAAAATAAACGTAACGGTGTATAGCGCAGTTCGGTAGCGCACCTGCCTTGGGAGCAGGGGGTCGCAGGTTCAAATCCTGCTACACCGACCATTACAAATAATGCGGGAGTAGCTCAGTTGGTAGAGCGTCAGCCTTCCAAGCTGAATGTCGCGAG
>ERZ773213.1458-NODE-1458-length-12451-cov-3.388351_pt1 | contig 12451 bp, 10 predicted proteins | sample MGYA00580996_ERZ773213 | MGnify/ENA primary metagenome ERZ773213 (study PRJEB29015, sample SAMEA2738152) | human oral metagenome | biome: human oral; feature: human-associated habitat; material: saliva | place: China | collected 2197 ...
GACAAGAAAAACCACTTGCTCTTTTTTTCATCATTGGATCATGACGGACACTTTGCAGATAATATAGCATGATTATATAATTTTATTTTGAATCAGGAAAGTTTTTTTGTAGATTCGCACTTATTAATTTGAATTAGATGTATAACCTATTTAATTGTTTTATGAAACGTGCAGTGGGAGGTAGTTTATGAAAAGAGCCAAGAAGATTGCAGTGATAGTACTGGTGTTCATGCTAGCTATATCGTCATGCGGATTAATGCAAAGAGGCAGTGTGAGTGCTGCAAAGCACAGCGGAAAGTTTGCCGGCAGGCAGGCAAAAAGTAACGCCTTGAAAAAGAAATGGGAAAACAGAATAAAAAACAAGGTATATCTCGGTGCGGTATCACCGACCCCCGGGCGTGCACTTAAGAGCAGAATAATCAAAGAAAAGGTTCAGTATTTAAGCAAAAAAGAATCTATGAAGAGAGCAAAAAAGAGAGGCACAAGACCGAAGTTTGAACTACCGGAAAATATAAAAGAACAGCTGATAAAGGCTGCAAAGCGTGAGATAAAGTGGGTAGATCTATCTTCAATTAGAGTCATGGCTATCGATCCCGATAGCGAACCTAAAAAGGGAGAATTCCATGCAGAAGATGTTTTTGAGCAAATTGCACTTTTCTTGGATACAAGATCTGAGTTTAATAATTGTGATAAATATTGGGATTATGTAAAAGATAGTGCAAACAATCAAATTTACCATTTGAAGCCGTTTTTTATTTATTCAAAGGAATCGGAAGGCGAGCTCATAAAAAAATACGATGAGCGTTTGGAAAAAATAGCAAACGAGCTAAAACAAAATATTAAGCCGGGTGTGAACGAGGATTTTCAAAAGGCTTTGGCAATCCATGATTACCTTGCACTTACAATGGAGTATGATAAGCGTTATATACAAAACATGTATGGAACATGGTTTACACCGTTTTCCCATACACCGATTGGAGGAATTTTATCAAATACCGGTGTGTGCGAATCGTATACAACGGCCTATATTGAAATTGCAAAGAAGCTTGGACTTGAGGTTGGCTATGGTGAAAGTGCCGGCGGAGCACATATATGGAACATCGTGAAGGTAGACGGTAAGTGGTATAACATCGATGTCACTTGGGATGATACCGGCGCAAATCCTTATGATGGTGATACGCCGGGTGTAGTGGGGCATGATTATTTCTTAATTAGCCATGATGAGCTCAGAGAGTCACACGATTGGATGGATATAAATTACAGAGATCAGAATTTCAAAAAGATAAATCCGAGTGATATCAATAGTGAAAAATATGATGGAACGTGGGTACAAAGGTATGATTCTCCTATACTCATGGATAAGGATAATTACTACTACTTTGAAGGCAGACAGGGCAATGACGGAAAGCTGGTGAAGGTAACCAAAGATACGGAAACGGCTGAATATTTTGATTCCGGTAAGCGTAATGTAAATTCAATCGCCATGGTAAAGGATAGAATTTTCTATACTACAAAGAGCGGCAAGCAGATATTATCTCAGAAGAAGGATGATTTAAATGCTGCACCCGATCAGGAATATCCTAAAGAAGCCGGCAACGATTCGGGTAAGTATATATATGGTATACAGAAAGTGAATGATAACCTGTTCGTAGGTGTATCAAAGAGAGGACAAACACCGCACAAGGATAAGGATATAAGGCTTGTAAATGATAAGATGACGGGCTATAATCCAAAGCCTGTTGAATTCATAGAGGGCACATCATTGTTTTTGGGAATTTTTCCGCTTTGGATACCGACATTTGGTGCCAGACAAAGACCTATGGGAATGTGCGACGGTGATAGCGAGTATTCCGAAAGGGATATAATACTTACGGGAATGGCTGCACCGCCGGAAAAAGGGTTTAATCTCGGTGAAACATGTAAATTTAAGTTAAAGCAGTCGGTGCTTGGTATTAAAAATACCGATCCGAGACAGGAAAATGAAATGCAGCTTGCATCTGCGCGCAATATAGCTAATTTAGAGTGTGAACATGAGGCGGACGAAGAGGGAGAGGAAAAGCCTTCGAAACCGAAGGATGCAAGTTTTGAGCTTTCGACAGATGGAATGTCTGAGTATCTGTATTCTGTAAAGGTGATGAGAGCACAGTCTATTGACGGTAATTATAAGGAAGTTGCATCTATAAATGCGCACCAGGGAAGGAAGGGCGTTTACAAGGAGGTTATTAAATTTACCGACAAGAAAAGTATTCCGTTTAAAAAGAATTACTATAAATTTAAATATAAACTGATAGCCAAAGGTAGCAAAAAACCTATATCGGGTGAGTTTGAAAATGATATACCGGCACTCATCACACCGCCTCTAGCTCCGCCGTCAGGCTTAAAGGCAAAATCAAAAAAAGGCAGGGTAAGAGCTAAATTCCGCGGGTCGTTTATGGCAAAAGGGTATGAGATCTTTAGAGCACAGCTTGGCAAAAAATTGGAATTTAAACGAATAAAGGTGAGTAAAAAGACGCACTTTATTGATATTAAAGTAAAGAAAAAAAGGGTATACACGTATTATGTGAGGGCATATATCATAAAAAACGGCAAGAAGGTATACAGCGAAAAAAGCAATAAGGTGATGATTAGAGTGAAATAAATGGTTATATGCATTACATATAGTGAAATTTCAAGAGTTGTTAGGAGGTAAAAGTGGAAAAGTTCAGAATGAGAAAGGTAGTCTTTAAGGCATTTGCAATGGTGCTCAGCATGATGCTGGCAGTGACGGGCATTGTGCCAACCTTTGCGACAGACGGTAAAGCAGATAAGGAAGGCAAGCATGCAGCCGTTTCCAAGGCAAAAGCCGGCAAGGAGGACGCAAAGATAAACAAGGCAAGAAACAAGCGTGTGCAAACGTTCAATTTGAATGAGTCGGGCAATGTAAAGGCGACATTGGATGGTGAAAAGAATGTTAACGTGACGGCAACGGATGAGTCAGCCGACATGAAGGTAGAGCGAGATAAGTGGATTGAGATGGTAAAGGCATTAGGTGGTAGCTATGCTGCGGATGAGATTAGCTGGGAGAATGCCGATGTAAAAGACATTAATTTCCGAAATACAAAGCAGATATACCTTCCTGAAGATAGCGTCGGTTTATTCAGCCGTTTTAAAGGTGATATCAATGGTTGTAATAAGCTAAATACAGAGAATGTCACTGACATGGAGGGAATGTTTTCCATGACCAAGAAGGCAAATCCGGATGTATCAAATTGGGATATGACAAATGTGAAGGATATATCATATATGTTTTACCAGGCGAGCAATGCAAAGCCCGATGTATCGAACTGGAATACCGCAAATGTTACTGATATGGGTAGTGCCTTCTATGATGCAAGCAGTGCAAATCCCGATGTATCGAAATGGAACACATCGAAGGTGGTCAATATGGCAGGTATGTTTGTCGGAGCGGAGAGTGCAAATCCTGATGTATCAAAGTGGGATGTATCAAAGGTAGACGATATGGACAGTATGTTTTTTAAGTCCGGAATCAAAAAAGCAAATCTTAGCAATTGGAATTTGAAGGAGGAATTGATAAATAATTCTGATTATACAAAGGCTATGTTCTCTTATTGCGGGGATCTGGAATATTTAAAAACTCCTAAAGGGCTTAAAACGTCTATCAATGAAGTGGATAAAGACTTTAAAATAGTGAAACTAAAAAAGGGAAGTTCTGTAAGCATTGAAAATGAGAAAGTAAATTTAAAGGATAAATATGAAGTAAATAAGGATGGAGATAAGGAAGTTGTATATCATATCTACAGGAAGGATAAGTATGCAGGCGTGACCTTTGATAAGAATGGCGGAGACAAAGAGGCATGGGTGAACCATGAGCTTGTAGAAAAAGGCAAGAATTTCCAGGACGGCGGCGGAAAAGCACCTGCTGAAGCTCCTACGCGTGAAGGCGACAGGTTTCTTGGCTGGGCAACGAACGCAGATTCGGGAACGGTTGATTTTGGAGAGCATACCTTTATAGGTAAGGATATGTCAATATATGCTCTATGGGCAAATTCACCTAAGAATAAGAAAGTAACTGCAAGACCTGTAAAAATAGGCGTTTTAGCTCTTGAGTTTAACAAGATGTCCACTGCAAATAAGTATAAAGCGGTGGTAACACCTGTAGGTAAAGCGGGTAAACCTGTTACGAAGGTGGTAGCTGCTAAGGATGTTAAGACTCTTAAAAATGGTAAAGGAGTTATAAAAGTAGGCGGCATTAAGATGAACAAGTTTATGAAGATTAATCTAACTGCGCTTTATCAAGATGGTGATGTTGAAGATGCAGGAGTGTTTGAATATAATGCAAGTTATGCATTTACGCTTGCAGCACCGAAGCTTTCAGCTAAGATAAAGGCAGGTACTAAGGTAGTAAAGAAGAAAAAGGTAAAGGTATATACCCTAAAGCTTAAGCTCCGTAAGATAAAGATAGCAAGCGGCTATGAGGTTAAGATAGTAATAAAAGGCAAGGTAAAGAAGATAAAGCTTAAGACAGGCAAGAAGAAGCTTAAAAAATTCATGGTAGGAAGTATCAAGTTACCTAAGAAGGGTAAATATCGTTTGATATTCAGTGCCTTTAAGAAGATAAAGGATAAAAAATACTATGGCATTGTGACGGAGAAAGTGGTTAAATAGCGAAGTATATTACGATTTATTAAAACATGTGAAAAGCCCCTTCGGGGCTTTTTGTGTTTGTAGTAATCACATATGGCGGTTTTCATTTGTGGTTTGCCGGGGCGTTTATAGTTGGTGGGGCTTTTTATTTGTAAAGCAAGAGGGGCGAAGGTTGATATATTAGGATTTGTTTTGTATAATTGTTTACAAATGAAGCGAGAGGAGGTTTTCTATGATTTTTCTTAAAAATGATTATTCGTGCGGTGCACATCCTTCGGTTTTGAAGGCGCTTAATGATACAAACATGGAAAACACCGACGGATATTGTATTGATCCATATTGTGAAAAGGCTGCCGATACGATTCGAAAGCTATTTGAAACGGAAAATATGGATGTGCATTTTCTTATGGCGGGTACGCAAACAAATCTGGCGGCGTTGGCATCGTTTTTGAGACCGCACCATGCGGTTATAGCACCTGAAACGGGACATATTTGTGTTCATGAAGCTGGAGCTATCGAGGCTACAGGACATAAGGTGATTCATTGCAAAACGCCTGACGGCAAATTGAGACCCGGCGATATTGAAGAAGTGATAGCCATGAGAGAGGATGAGCATTGGGTATTACCTAAGATCATCTACATTTCAAATCTTACAGAGACAGGGCTTTACTATACAAAAAAGGAGCTCTATGATTTGAGGAAGACTTGTGACAAATATAATCTTTGGATATACTTAGACGGTGCGAGGCTACCGATGGCTTTGGGATGCGCAGGCAACGATGTAGAGCTTACAGATATTGCGGCTATAAGCGATGCATTTTATCTGGGCGGCACCAAATGTGGAATTCTTTTTGGAGAAGCACTTTGCATTTTAAACGATGACCTTAAAGAAGATACGAGGTGTTTACTAAAGCAGCGAGGAGCCATTCTTGCAAAGGGCAGGCTGCTCGGCGTGCAATTTGATGCGATACTTAAAGATGATCTGTATTTTAAGCTCGGAAGGAAGGCGAATGAGCTTGCCGAAGCACTTGCAGACGGCATAGCAAAGCGAGGATTTGACTTTGATGTGCCTCCGCAGAGTAACCTTATATTCCCTATATTCAGTGACGAGCTTGTAGACAAACTTTCTAAGGAAGTTATGTTTGAGCCTTGGCGTGATTATAACGATGGAAGAAAATCCATCAGACTTGTTACTTCGTGGTCAAGCACGCAGGAAGATGTAGATGAATTTTTAAAACTCATAAGTTAGTGATAGAGGAAACGATGTTTAAGAAAATAATCCATAGATATATATTGGTAGCAGTGCTTGTGGTTGCCTTGTTCGGTGCACCGTTTATTGCAAGCGCATTGCCTGAAGGCGTGAGTAAAGCGATAAAATCCAACGTAGACAAGACTTTTAAGAAATCGGATATAAATAACGCAGAATATGATAAGGATATTAGAAATAAAGGGCCCCTCCCGCATAAGCCGGGAGCGAAATGGTATTTCACGAAAAGAAATGTCTACTATCCGGATTACGCTCCCACATTCAAAAAAATAAAGTCGGGCATGTATATCACGGGAAACTGCACGTGGTATGCCTACGGCAGAATTAGTGAACGCTGGAAGAGTTCGTTTTTAAAAGCCTTTAGGTGGGATGCCGGAAGGTGGTGGCAGATAAATAAGCAAGGAAATTATTTTGTGGCTACGGATACGCCGATGGCCGGTGACATAGCATGTTTTTCTACTCATGTATCGATAGTGGAAAATGTGGTGGACGGGAAGCCCATATATTCAAAATCAGGCTGGAAAACCAGTAAGGTAAAGCCTAAGAACGTAAACTTTGATTATGGAGAACACCCCTGGGGAGAAGGACTTAAGGGATTTATTCACGTGCCGGATCATGCGGTGAATCAGTCCGCGCCGAAAAATATAAAGGGAAGCATAGCAAATAAAAAATATTACGCCAATTCGCTTTTAAGCATGAGCACTTCAGCTAAGAACGCAGCATGGAACGAGATCAACATATATAGGAGAGGAAGAAAGCTATTTTCAAAGGGAACTGCAAACGGCAAGTTAAATACCAAGAAGTTCAATCTTCAGCCCGGGATTTACAAAATAGAATACAAGGCGCGAAATGGTAAATACGTCATTAAAAAAACGGAATTTAGATACATCCCTAAGCAAAGGAGACCTATCCAGAAATTTTTAAAAGTAAACATAAAAGATTTGCCATCCGTGTTGGTATCGGATAAGGGCATAAGAGTGGACGGCAGCATAACATCTGAAAAAAAGGCGATCAAATCACTGCGATGTGTACTTTATTACGGCGACGGCAGGGTGAGACTTGAAAAGAACATACCTGTAGGTAGAAAGCAGGTAACTTTAGGCGATAGGGTGCAGTTTACGCTCCCAAGTTTTGCAAAGGGGGAATATGCGCTCAGAATATTTGCAAATGTAAATGGCAAGGAACATGAGGCGGTACAACATGATTTCTTTGTAGCGAATAGGAAGAAGGGTGGCTCCAAGTTTTCGATTAAGAGCGATGAAAAAGGTCTCGGTAAGGGCCAGACCATAACGTTAAAATGGAATGACAGCAAGGCATCGGGGTATGCTGTTAAGGTGATACGTAGGAAGGGAAAATTCACAGGTGTTGTAGCAACAGGACTCACGCAGGATAGGAGCTTTGATTTTGTAGCAAGAGGAAGCGGCACCTATAGGGCGTATGTATATCCTTATTCTCATAAGGGAGAAGCATTTAAAATGCAGACCGCAGACATTAAGGTTTCTGAAAAACCTGACGTTCCTAAGAAGTATCCTGTAAAAACCATAGTTTCAAGGGGATATAAATACGAAGTATACAAGGAAAAAACCAATGTAAAGCAGGCGCTTGCAAGAGCTTTAGCGAGAGGCGGAAGACTTGCAGCGGCAAACAGTAAAACCGATATTGAGGATATGCAAAAGGCGGCAAAGTCAGCGAAACTTAAGACATGGGTCGGGGCTTCGAATTCAGAAAACCACGAACATAGGTTTAGATGGCTGTATAAAGACAGGGGCGTTGTGCCTAAAAAGCTGTGGGCTCCTAAATTCCCACGTGATACGGAAGTTAATGAGTTTACATATTTTGATGCCGGGAAAAATTCGTTACTTAAAAACGCAGCATATGATACCAATCTCGAAGGCTATATGGTACAGCTCCCTCATCCATATTTACATTATAACCTTAAAGCAGTCTATGACATCATTAACAGGCAGGTAATTTTAACTTGGGACAAGTTAAACGGTGTAGATAAGGTCATAGTAATGTATTCGCCTAAGAAGAAGGGGCTATACGAGAAGATTGCAGAATGCAAGGGCGATGCAAGCAGGTATATTTTAAAACCGTACAGTCAGATAAAAAAAGGCTACTATAAGATAGTAGCCGTGCAATCATTTGAAGGGAGAACAATTTTCAGCAAGCATTCAAAGCCTGTGAATATATAACCTCCTAGTCCACCTTGAAGAAGGCTTCGTTTTGTTTTGCGTTATTGAAATATAGGGTTTTAAACATAAACGGATCGTGGCCTGCTGCAGGTAGAGAGAATATTGCGGTACCGCTAAATGTTTTTCCCGGGGTTACGGACATTGTAGTAAATGTCGTAGAGTTTTTTGAATTCCCCTGCTGGTTACCGACCATGTCGCTTTTTGCCTTACTCTGCTTGTTTACTTTTTCTGTAGTTTTATCTATATTTTCAGGCGTGAATTCCGTAACATCAAAGGTTATTAGGTTTTTATAAAGTGTTTTTTTGTAGGCTATACCGTCACCGGAATTGGATGTAACGGAGAAGATGATTTTCTGAGCCATATCCTTTTTCCCCTTGGCAGGGAAGTTCGCAGGAAAGTGTACTTGGTATTTCATCGTAGCATATCTTATCTGCTTGTTTGTAAGCTTCGGCACCTGGTTTGTTGCACCGTTTATTCTGTTATAGTTATCCAATATGGTTTTTGTAGCTGTTTTATCCGTATTTATGGCGGTTACCCTTAAATATGCCTTGTGGGTCTTCTTGTCCAGAGGGCTGTACACATAAATTTCTCCCCACTGCCCGAGAGCCGCAGGCATTTCCTTGCTTGTAACTATGCCCTTTATTTTACCGTCCGTATTGGTGCTTACCGTAGCCTGTGGCTTTTTCTGATTTAAGTCTTTTTCTCCTATGAACATTACGAGTTTGAAGCTACCTGCTAATACTGCTATCAATAATATCGTCACCACTATATACTTTTTCATAACAAAACTCTCCATTTCCTTTAAAAAGTTAATAAAGCTTCTTACGAATAACAATTCTACCATATCTGAGAAAGTACAGCAATTTTTTAATTAGCTAGTAAAACATATATATCGAGGATAGGAAGTTGCACGCAAATATGAGTTTTTACGAATATTATATTTATCAAAACATGATTTTTAGAAGGGTTGTGCTACAATTAAATTAAAGAAGGCAATTGAAGTGAGATGGCGGATATGCAACTCGGGATCAGGAGCTTGAAAATGTTAGATGGTAAAAAAAGAAAATTTGGGTGGTCGGATTTAAAGTCTGTGAGTGATTGGCGCATAATAGCTGTTCTTGTAGTGCTCATAGCTGTTGATTTTATACGACAATATATAAGATTTGGGTCTTTGACCCTTGAAGAATTTGTAGTTGACAGTGTACTTCCCACGTCAGCTTCGGTGGCTGTTGTTTTATTATTAATGGCGTATGCACATTATAGAGCTGAAATTAAAAAAGAAGAGAATAAGAAGTTGAAGTAAAAAGTGCATATTGTTAATGTAAGACAATGAGATAAGCAAACAATACGGTGTATACTTCGAAAATCTCCTTTGTGCCGTGATGGCAGGGGGAGATTTTTTGCTATCACAGTTAAGGGCGTGCTTGAAGAGGACTAAATAATCCATTACTCTAGGTATGAAAATTACCATGATGAGTTAAATATCAATAAAAAAGAAACGATAATGATGTGGTATGAAAATATGAGTTTTTACGAATGTTATATTCATAAAAAAAGTAATTTTTAGAAGGATGGTGCTATAATGAAATTAAGGAAGGCAATCAAAGGGCATGGCGGATATGTCACTCGGGATCAGGAGCTTGAAAATGTCAAATAATGATAAGTACAAATTTAATCTTAGAGACGGTTTAGATCAGTGGATTATGATGATTTTTTTCATGAACATCGGGGCTTTAGTTGTTGTGTTAATAGTTGCGTTTTTTAGTAACGGGCTCGGTGAATTTTCGTTTAAATATGTGGCAAAAGGGGTGCTTAGTCATGCTTTATTATCTACTGCCGTAGCTTTTGCTTGGACTTTGATACTTGCATATCTTAAATATAAACGAAGCAATAAAAAACAGTAAATAAATTTCGGCATTTTTCAGTTATAGTCAAGATTACCCTTGGAAAGGGTTTTCTCATGAAAGTTCATGATATCGATTATTGGCGATATGGTGGAAAGAATAGTGGTTATGTCACTAGGGATCAGGAGCTTGAAAATGTTAAATGATAAAAAAAGAAAATTTGTATTGGCAGCTCTAAAATATGGGTTTGTGGATCGTCGAGGAATATTTCTTATTGTCGGCATAGTAGTTGTTGAATTTGTAAGCAGGCATATGGAAGTTGGACCTTTTGATACTAAAGGGTTTATAGATCACAGTGTAACTACTACAGTATGTTTATTAGTTTTTTTTACATTAATATCATATGCATATTATAGAGCTGAAATTAAAAAAGAAGAGAATAAGAAGTTGAAGTAAAAAGTGCATATTGTCAATGTAAGACAAATAGATAAACAAACAATACGGTGTATACTTCGGAAATCTCCTCTCTGTTGTGATAACAGGGGGAGATTTTGTTTTTTGCTTTACAAATTAGGCGTAAGAGTGTATTATATTACTTAGTAATATAACTTTGTTATATGTAGAGTGAGTTTGTGATATACGAGAATAAGTTTGTAATACATGAGAGTAGGTTTGTTGTATGCAGGGTAGGCTTGTGGTATGTGAGGGTGAGTTTGTGATATGCGAGGTGAAGTATGAAAACAGATAAGTATGTAAAGGGTGAAGAAGTGGGAACAAGGCAGTTGATTCTTAAAAGTGCAGGAAAATTTTTTTTAAAATATGGTTATCAGGCTGCACCGCTTAGAAAGATTGCATCGGAAGCGGGGTTTACGCCGGGAGCATTGTATGGATATTTCAGTTCAAAGGAAGAGCTTTTTTACGCTCTTACAGATCCCATGGTAGAGCGGCTTATGAAGGTGCTTGACAGGATTCGAGATGAAATGGATGCTTTGCCTAAAGAAAAGTGGCTTCGGGAGATGGGAGATATCTACTATTCCAATATACCGAAAATCGTGGATGTTTTGCTTTCGGATCGTCAGGCAGTAAAACTGATTGTAGATTGTGCAAAGGGGACTAAGTATGAGGGCGTTCTTGATAAGATAGCAGGACGAAATGCGATGTGTATCAATAAGGCCGCAGAAAGTGCTGAAGGTGAAGTTTCCAACTCAATCAGGCAAGAGACGCTTGAAATATTGATGGACGGCTATATCAGAACGCTTTTCAGGCTCGTAGTTTCGGATAAAGAGAGAGATACGATCATACAGTGCATGGAAATGATAGGAAAAATATATGAGACCGGCATTATCGCACTTATGCACAGAGAAAGTCCATAGCAAAGTAAATATAATTTAAAAAACAATGATAATTATTATTACACTTATGTAAAGTGAAAGTTATTAGCAGAAGTATGGGACAATTTTAAAAAGCCTTTGTAAGCTTGTTATTAAGAAGCATTACAAAGTATAAAGGAAGGGGTGCGTCATGATGGTGTATGAAATTCCACAGGATTCTGAGAAATGGATTAAAAATGAATTGAGGAAAAAATATTCTTCCGGCAAAGCGGAAGAAAAGTATCGAGAGATTCTTAAGACATACGAAAAATTTTCAAACGATGCTCCAAGTATCGGAGGAAAAGCTAACCCGATGTCAAAAAACTTTTACGGAGCTTTATCCGCTTTTGCATATTATGAGTGCATGGATCGAGATATGTCTCCTGGTGAAATTACAGATATGTGTTTCGGAATGATGATAGGAGACAGGAAGGGCGGTCAGCTTTCTCGCTTCAATCTTAATAATAAGTTGGTGCGAAAAATATTCCACGGACTTTTTAGGTTAAGGTCTAAGAAGCTGAATAAGCATAAGAAGGACGGCTCTTGGAACAATACCTGGGGTATGGAAGTGAATCCGCTTAACCATAAAGAGGGAATTAGCATACACCTTGTGGGGTGCCCTATTGCGGATTTTGCAAAAAAGAACGGCTATGAAGAACTTATGCCATATTTTTGTGAAACGGACAAGACCGTCGTGGAGCACATGGGAGGCAGTCTCTATAGAGAACATACGGTTGCCGACGGATATAAAGATTGTGATTACTGGATTAAAAATAAGGGTAAATAATAACTAACAGTTAACATGAACAGGGTTATGTCGTAATGTCTGCTTGTATTTGTTTAAAAATGAAGAATTCTTTTTGATCAATGATAAGAAGAAGGTGGTATAAAATGAATATTATCGATTATTTTGCGATGCATATTGTACCGAAAATGTTTAGAGGTAAGGGGGCACTGAACCCTTGTGCTACAGGTGAGCTCGGGTTTGGCGTAAGCTGTATTCGTGAATATGATGTTAATATCTTTTTTATCCATGGAAAGCAGCATCTTGTAGCTATTGATTCGGGATATAAAAATTATCCCGGGATTATGGATAAATGTAAAAGGATAGGTATAGATCCTGCAGACGTT
>ERZ773213.1461-NODE-1461-length-12435-cov-7.008078_pt1 | contig 12435 bp, 7 predicted proteins | sample MGYA00580996_ERZ773213 | MGnify/ENA primary metagenome ERZ773213 (study PRJEB29015, sample SAMEA2738152) | human oral metagenome | biome: human oral; feature: human-associated habitat; material: saliva | place: China | collected 2197 ...
TAGAGCGCTTGCCTCCGGAGCAAGAAGTCGAAGGTTCGAATCCTTTCAAGGGCACAAAAACGGTCTGTCTAAACAGTAATTTAGACAGACCGCACTTGTTTAAGGGTTAACCGCCCTTTCCCATCGCCCAAGTACCCCCGCAATAATGCCCACACCATCAGAGCAGCAAAGAAGCCAACACCCTAAAACCACGGCGTGATGCACAGAACAGTGCCCCTGCTGCCTCTCTTCCCCCACGTGCACCATGGTTGTAGCATGAAATTACACGGGAAACTCGGGAGGCTGCAATGACTATTAGCGGTTTTGCTTTAATCACCCTTGTGCTGTTTATGGTGCACGAATTTGAAGAGATTATTTTTGTGCGCCACTACATTGATAAACATGCCGACGATAACCGATATCATGACGAGCTTTTCGTGGCCGGGCAAGATCATTACCCCTCAACCGCGACTATTGCCGCCATGATCGCTGAAGAGTTCGTTATTGCCTGCCTCATCCTGTGTACCGGGATTATCCTTGATTCTGTTGAGGTCGTGGCAGCTATATTTATTGCCTACACGTTGCACCTCGTCATCCATATTCGTGAGGCAATAGTCTTCCCGGGATGGGCACCGGGCAGCAGGACCGCAGTATTTACCATGCCGTTTAACGCTATTACCTTATACACTATCTTTGCCACCCAGCATATCGATTACCTCACATTAGTTATTTTGACCGTGGTCTTGAGCGCTGTGGTTCTTATTAACCTACAGATGCTTTACCGGCTCTCAGGAAAGATTGAAACGTTAATCCAAAAAATTGCGTAATACGCTTAACCGCTCTTTCTGGTTGCGCAAGCGCTCCCCCGCTATCAGGTTCCCTCCCCTGTAGAGTCAGCTTTCACCGGGCTGCTGCGCAGCCTTGGCACCCACGAAGAATCGCAAAAGGTTTTCCTCCGCTTTGTTAACGAAGAACTTTTAGAGCGCCTCGCCCCGCAGCTTCCGGTGGAAAACGCCACAACGCGGCTTGCCCTCGCAGGGACCCAGATTTTTGGGCTGATTTACACCCGGTACATTTTGAAGATTCCGCCCCTGACCGAGCTCTCTATTGAGCAGACGGCGCGGCTCATTGGCCCCACTCTCGATACATATATGCGCGGCCCCTTGGAATAGGTGGCTGTACCGCCACGAAGCACAGCTAGTGCCGCTTCGTGGCGGTTACCCTATTCTGTGTTTTCTATGCTTCTGCCGCTGCGGCCTCGTCAGCGGCAGCTATGAGGGCATCCGCAGCATGCGGCTCAACGGCAGCAATAGTACGCAGGGCGGATACTGCAACACCACGTGCTTTCGGTGCGGGGGTAAGATGCTCAGGAATATGCACCGCCACCCCGTAATGCACGCAGAGCTTCCCCAGCAGGTCAAGGAGCTGGTGGGCGGGCTTTGTCTCATTCAGCAGCTCAGCCAAAACGTGCAGCACCCGGTAGCCGCTCAGGGCACTCATATGCGCCGCATCCTCAAGGGTTTTAGCGAGGCGCCCGACCGTCAGCAGCTTCTCCGCCAGCAGCAGCCGCACCTGGTGCGCAAACCCGGCGGGGTCAAAAAGGTTCGAGGCGCATAAGCCCGCAATCGCCTCCGCCGCAGCCGCCCGGTCTTCGGCGCTCTTCGCGCTGCAGGCAAGAGCCAACGCGGAGTACACCGGAGCTGTTGGCACTTGGCGGCTAGCTTCAAGCAGCCGCATGGTTCGCTGAACCTCTGGCACCCGGTTGTGGGTCAGGGCGCGCATTAAGCGAATGTGAGAGTGAGCGGCATAGGTATCCGGGTTATGCTGCATAAGCCAGGCGAACCATTCAGGCACGTGCTGGGTGTGCGTCCATTCTTCCCTCTCGTGCATATCGCAGCTGCCGTCAATACGGGTGCACGGGCCGCCAAGGGCCGCCGACTGCATGGCTCCTGCCCCCTGCTCTTCGGTCATCATGGGGGCTTCCCAGATGGGCAGCTCCTGTTCGTCCCGCGTTGAGTCCCACCACATGTCCAGATGCGCCTGCGGGTAGTGTATCCGCGTCCAGGGACGGGACTGTGCAGGTATGGGGCGCATGAACGGGGCGGCTGCGGAGCCTGAGCGCATTTCGTCAATAAAACGCATCATCTCAAAGATCAGCAGCAGGCTCACCCGCCGGTTTTCAAGACGGGCATTTCGGGTAATTGCCATGGTGCCGCCGGTAATAGTAGCAATAAGCTCCTGCCAAAGGGCGCCGTCATTATCTTTAACCTCAACCAGCTCAGCGAGCGCGAGCCCAAGAATCACGTTGTACCGACAGAGAAACCCCCACGAGCTAACACTCCAGTTCGCCTCCGGGGTGTGGATACCCTGAATCTCACGTATTGTGCGGCGCATGAGCTCCCGGTTCTGCTTATCAATCGCCTCAGTTCCCAGGGTAATGATTCCGTCAAGGATACGCGCCAGCTCTTCACCTGCGCCCATGCCGTGTGTTTCCTCGGATACTTCGCTGAGGTGCTTCGTAAGAAGCCGGTTAAGTTCCACCGGGGTGGTAATAGGCTCACCGGGCGCATAGTTATCCGGTAACGGTACGGTGCGTGGGGCAGGAATATGAGGGATTTCAGCGCCCCGTGGTGCCGCCTCGCACCTGCCCTGCGTATGATGCATCCTCTCCCCCGAAGGCTTCTCAAGTATGAGTTTTTGGGCACTCTGGGAAATATCCGTTGGGTACGACGGAAGAAACTCCCGCACCAACTCAGACACTTTCTGAGGCACCTCTAAGTAATCGTGCTTATTGGCATAGTTATTCAGGGTGCGGAGCAGACTCAGCTGGGCTTTGACGCTTTTCTTATCGGCGCGGCTCAGCACTGCCCCACTGGCGTTTATCAACTCATACGGGTTATCGAGTGCACCCTCAGCTAGGAGGGTTTTATAGGCGGCTTGGCCCCAGGCGACAGCTGCTCCAGGTTCGGTGCTGAGCAAGCTCAGGTAGTTATCTTTACGGGCAAGTATCTCGCCCACGGTGGGGGCAAGATGCTTCTGAATATTCAGGTACCAGGCAATATGACGTGCCGAGAAATCGCTGAGCATCCCCGTCAGTGTGGAGTCTAAGAGGCGGTCACGGAACCCCGGCAGCCTCGCGCAGAGACTATCGAAGGCAGCCATGAGCTGGCTTTCGAGCAGCTGGTTTTCTTGTGCATCGCCGGCGCGGGTGCCGGTGGAAGAGGTGAGTATTGCCTGCGTGTCCCCCATCCCTTCGGCGGTAAAGAATGCCCAGAATTCCTTCTCACGCAACCCCTCATCCTCCGTGAGAATACGCACTATACGTTCCGCGTGTGATTCACGGGTGAACGGCTCATCCTGGTAGGGGCGGCACAGGTAGTACCTGATTTCACGCAGATACTCCGGGTGGTACTGCTCGGGTGGCACATCCCGCATGAGGCGGCGCATAATGTGCAGGCTCCACAAATCGTGGCACCAGTGGATGTCCTCAAAAACTTTATTAACCCAGGTTCCGCCGCGGCTCATAATCCCCGCCGCAAACGCTTCACCGGCTTTCTGTCGTGCCGCTGCGTCGGTGTGAAAGCTCTCCTGGGGGTAGAGCGGGTACCCGGGGTCTGGGTGGTGTTTCACCCAACGGTTGTCTGCGTCTTCCTGCCCGGTAGAGCGTGCGAATATCCCTTTCGGGTATGTCACGTGGTCGCGGCGTGCAACGGCTGCACGCAGATAAACCATGCGCAGGGTTGGTCCTTCAGCCTCGTACACCGCAGCAAACCCGCCTAGGGTGCGCATGATGGTGGTGCGTTCTTTCTCGTCTGCATCAGCTAGGATGCTATCGAGCGTGTGCCAGTCTTCGGTGTTTTTATTAGTTAGAGCGGTACGTAACGCCTCGAAGCGGCTCTGGCTAGGTGGGGTGACAAGACCCGGTTCTGCGGTGGTATTACCGGCCATAATCTTCCTCATATTTATTCAGTGGTATTTGGGGGCTGGGCTGGTACTGGCTATAGCCTGTTCGCTGCCTCTGCTTGCTGCACCGCTTCCGCCAATAGTTCGGTGGGGTGCGGTTCAAGAGTCAGAATGGTACGCAGCGCCGCTGCAGCCGTGCCGCGGGCTTTAGGCGCCGGAACCAGACGATCAGGTATTGGCACGCTCACACCGTACTGCACGCACAATTGGGCCAGCAGAACGGTCAGCTGATGCCCTCTAGGAATCGTGGTTTCCCCCGTTACTACCGTAGTCAGGGTCTGAAGCACCCGGTACCCGGCTAGGGCGCTCAGCTGCGCCGTATCGTCAAGGGTTTTCGCGATACGAGATGCAATAATCACCTTCTCATCAAAAAGGAGAATCAGCTCTTTCGCAAGAAGCTGCGGGTCAAACAGGTTCGAAGCACACAGCCCGGCAAGTGCCTCAGCAGCGGCGGCTCTTCCTTCAGCCTCTGCCGCCCCGCAGGCGTGCGCTAATGCAGAATAAACGGGTTCCTGCAGCACCCGTCTGGTGTGTTCAAGAGAGCGTAGAAACAATACTGGCTGCATACCGTGGGCCAGCTCCATGTGGGCGTGTGCCGCGTAGGTATCAATATTGTGCTGAAGCATCCACCCTGCCCATTCGCGCACCCGCTGGCGGCCATTAAAAACCATAGCGTCGTGGATCCCGAAGTTACCGTCTCTACGATCTGCGGTACCCGCCAGGAGCGCACTCACGACTGGGTCTTTGCGGTAGGCCTGCGGTACAGGGGCAAACCACCATGCAGCTTCACGGTTCTCATCCCTGCCGTACCCCAGTGAGGGGATCCGGTAGCGCCTGCGTTCCCACGACCGCTGTTGCGGGGGTACCGCAACCATTAACGGGGCGCCTTCTTCGCCTGCGATGCTGCATTCAACGAACCGGTTGAGTTCGTGGATGAGCACGGTGCTGAGGGCGCGGTTGGGCAGGAACAGCCCGGTGTCCCCGCCGACTGTCATATGGGCTATGAGCCTATCCCATGCGGCACCCGCTGGCTTGGGCAGCCCCGCGATTTTGGCGAAGGCAAGCGCCATCAGGGAGCTGTACGGAATGTTATCCCACAGGTGAGCTTCGGCCCCTTCGCCTGTACGGTTGTTGTACTCATGGTAGCTGCCCACGTATTCTTGGCGGGCCAGCTGCCGAATACGGTCAAGATTCTGCTCGTCTACCGCGCCTATACCGTGCGTAATAACTCCGTCAATGATGCGCGGCAGATCCGCCCCGTTTCCGGCATCAGTGAGGTGTTCAGCGATAAGCTCGTTCAGCTCGGCTACACACGGGACAGACGCCTTTTGTGCATAATAATGCAGTATTGGCGTGGTGCGTGGGGCGGGTACTTCCAGCGAATCAGCATCTGTTTTTATAGCACCCGTGATGCCTGCACTCTGCGCCTCCCCCGGTATTATAAGTTTTTGTGCCTTCTCGGCGAGGTCTACGGGAAATGTTGGCAGATGTTCTGCCACTAGTGCACTGACTTTCTCAGGCACCTCTGCATAGCCGCACTTTTTTGCATAGTTATTCAGGGTGTGGAGCAGGCTCAGCTGGGTTGTGACGCTCTTTTTATCGGCTCGGCTCAGTACCGCTTCGCTCGCTGTAAGGAGCCCGCTCATATTCTCTAGGCTCCCTGATTGTATGAGGCTTTTATAGGCGTTTTGTCCCACACTCACCGTTACCGCAGACGATGTTGTTAAAAGTGCCGCATAGTTTCCTTCCCGCTGGGAAAGCTCACGGCTATCGGGGTTTAGGTGCCGATGAATATTCACGTACCACGTGATGTTTCGCGCCGAGAAGTCACTGAGCATCCCGGCGAGCGTGGCATCTAAGAGACGGTCACGGAAACCCGGCACCTGATGGCACAGAATATCGAATGCGGCGGTGAAGTCGTGCTCGACCCTGCTGCACGCCTCGGCGCGTTTTCGCGCGTTCATACCACGAACATCTGAACCGATCTCTGCGAACCGGCGCGTATCTCCCATACCTTCAACGGAGAAAAATTCCCAGAATTCCCTCTGGTACAGCCGCTCATCTGAGGTAAGGATGCGGGCGATACGTTCCGGGCGGGGCTCACGTTTTTTGGGTTCCCGATAGTAGGGGCGACGCAGATAATCACGGATTGTTGGTAAATAGCTGGGGTGGTACCGTTCGGCTGGTACGTCCCGCATGAGCAGGCGCATGATGTGCAGCGCCCACAGGTTTCTCACACCGAGCATATCGTCCATTACTCGCTGAACCCACGCACCCCCACGATGCAGAATACCCGCAGCGAATGCTTCAGCCGCTGCTTCCCGTACTGACGCATCTGTGCATAGCTGGTCCCCGGAGTACACCGGGTAATTAGTGCCTGGGTGCCGGGCAATCCACGAAGTGCATGGGTCGTTGGCGGAGGGCCACGTGAATATTTCGCCCACTTTCTTACGCCCCGCCAAAGCCGCCCGCAGATAGAACATACGCGGGGTTGGCCCTTCCCTCTCATACACTGTGGTAAACCCACCTAGGGTGCGCAGCACAGCGGAGCGTTCTTTCTCGCCCGTCCCCGCCAGGATCTCGTCTAGTCCCCGCCAGTTCCCGGTCTTTGGTGCAGCAAGGATTGCACGAATCATCTCGGTCAGGCTTTTCGCTTGTGAGGTATGCGGCGGCAGATGCACGGGGCCGGTCATTTATTTGTCCTTATCGTCGTATTGCAGCCTGTTCGCTGCCTCTGCTTGCTGCGCCGCTTTCACCAATAGTTCGGTGGGGTGCGGTTCAAGAGCCAGAATGGTACGCAGCGCTGTTGCCACCGTGCCGCGGGATTTCGGTGCCGGGATCAGACGGTCGGGTATTGGCACGCTCACACCGTACTGCATGCACAACTGGGCCAGAAGAGCAACCAGCGGGTACTCATTTACCACGTCGGTGGATTCCTGCAGCATAGCGTGCAGAGTTTGAAGCACCCGATACCCGGCCAGCTCGTTCAGCTGCGCCGCATCGTCGAGGGTTTTGGCAAGGCGCCCCACAATCATCGCCCCATCAGCCATGAGCAGTTTGAGCTGTTCGGCAAACATGTGCGGGTCAAGCAGGTTTGAGGCGCACAACCCAGCAATCGCCTCCGCGGCAGCAGCACGGTCAGCATCGTTTTTAGCCCGGCAGGCGTACCCCAAGGCCGAATATACAGGCTCACCCGGTATGCACCCGGTGCGTTCAAAAGTATTCAGAAAAAGCCGAATCTCAGGGCGGTGCGGGTAGTTCATCCCAGCGATGAGGCTCATATGTGCGTGCGCCGCGAGGGTGTCTAGGTTATGGCGCAGGGCCCACACCATCCACTCATACACCCGCTGCTCGCCTTTAAAATCAACGTAGTCGGCCACCCCAAAATTGCCGTTGGTGCGGGTGAACGGGCCGCCCAGAAGAGCAGACTCCACGGGGCTAATATTTTTTCCGGCTTTAATGGCCGGGGCAAACCACAGCGGGGCTTTCCACCCGTACCCTTCCCAGGCGCGCGCCAGCGACGATAATTTATACCGTTTACGCGTCCATTGGCGCTGCTGCTGGGGAACTGGCCGCATGAACGGTACTGTTGCCTGCCCGCCAGCGACCTGACGGGTGAACCGGTCAAGTTCGCGGATAAGCAGGGTGCTTGCTGCACGATTCGGCAGGTGAGATGTGGCGGTTAGTGTCTTTCCCCGCCCCGAAGTCATGGCAGCTATTAGAGCATCCCAGCTAGCGTGCTCAGGTTCGCTAGCGTTCACGGTCACTGTAGCGAGCGCGCACGCTAGGAGCGTTCCGTACGAGGCGAGCTCCCACTGACCTGTTGTCTGCCCGGTTCCTGCTAGGCGTTTAATGCGGGTCAGAGTTGGTGCGCTTATTGCGTCAATACCTAAGGTGATGATCGCGTCGAGAATACGCGGCAGATCTGCCCCGTTGCCGGCATTAAGCAGGTGTTCAATCATTAGTTCGTTGAGTTCGGCAGCATCAGTAACAGGGGCTTCGGGCGCATAGTTATCCGGTAGCGGTACGGCACATGGTTCGGGAACAATAGGGGCTTCAGCTGGGGCATTCTCTGTGCCAGGAGCCTCTGTTTCGCTATCTGCTGGGCTATTATCGGCGGCTATGATGAGCCTTTTAGCGGGCTCAGCCGTATCTACCGGAAACGATGGCAGAAACTCGTTCACTAGTGCAGATACTTTCTGGGGAACCTCAGAAAGCCCATTTTTCTTTGCATAATTATTAAGTGAGCGGAGCAGGCTCAGCTGCGCTTTAACGCTTTTCTTATCGGTGCGGGCAAGTACTGTTCGGCTTGCTTCTATCAGCCCGTTTACCTCCCCCAGATCCCCGGTTTTCATGAGGGTTTTATAGGCGTTCTGCCCCAGGGCAACAGCCGCCCCGGAGGGCACAGTAAGAAGCGCCGCGTAGCGTGGTTCTCGCACCGAAATCTCAGTGCTGGTGGGCTTTAGGTAACGGTGAATATTTACGTACCACGCGACGTTGCGGGCCGAAAAGTCGCTGAGTGTTCCCGTGAGAGTGGCCTCCAGCAGGCGGTCACGGAACCCGGGGATACGCTCACACAGCTCACTCAACGCACACAAGTAGGCGTTTTTAATCTTCTCTCGGGCTTCTTTCGCCCGCGCAGCATTCCAGATGAGTACCGTATCGTCACGATGCTCCAGGGACTGCTCATCGCCCATCCCTTCGACGGTAAAAAACGCCCAGAATTCTTTCTTACACAGCGCCTCATCGTCCGTGAGGATACGCACAATACGCTCCGCCATGGGCTGCGGCTGCAGGTTCAGCCCGTCACCAGATATATAGTTACGCACCATCCGCAAATAAGGCAGCGGGTACTGGTCCGGGGTGAGGTGCCCGGCGAGCGTACGGCATACCCGCCACACCCATTCGCGTCTGTTCCACACAGACGCGCAGATCGTCTCTAATCGTTTCGCGATGTCCCCTCGCGATATAAGACCAGCAGTGTAGGCGCGTACCGCACGGTTGAGGGCTTGCTCATCAGCGCGCATGACGGCGGGCGTGTATACGGGGTAGGCGGTTTTTCTGCGTTGTTTCCCCCAGTAGTCCAGGGTATCTGCCCAACCGCCCCCGGCAAGATACTCGGGGTTGGAAGCCAGTGCCGCCCACAGGTAGAGCATCCGCAGGGTGGGGCCTTCGGCCTCATACAGCCCGTACATTCCGCCAAGGCTGCGGGCGATAGCGGTTCGGTCTTTTTCCGTTGTCTCAGTCAAGTAGGTCTCTAGCATATGCCAGTTCTCGGTATCTGAGCCGGTGAGAATCATGCGGATCGCGGCGGTGCGCTCCTTAACACTCATAGCTGTTGCATTCGCCGTTTCAGATGGTCTTTCAGGCAATTCTCGCTCCCTGGTGGTTGGTTGTTGTACACCAATAGTACGGCCTTTTAGCTGCGGATGCGCCGGGGCTAGCTGCCACTAATCGCAGCCCGCCCTAAAGCCCCTAGTCGGCGTATTATTGCTGCCTGTATCCGGGTGTTTAATACGCGACGGCGGCACGGCTCTTGTCTATTTTTCTCATGGTTCTGCTGGCTCTTACCGCTGTGACACTGAGAGAATTGGGTAATAGGTTCAATAACAGAACACTTAGGGAGGTAACCGTGACAGATACCATGCAGCAGGTGCAGCTCGTGGAGTGGGGTGGGCCTGAGGTGCTGCACCTTGCGGAGGTTCCCGTCCCCGGGCCGGTGCGCGGGCATGTGGTGGTACGGGTTCAGGCGGCGGGTGTGAACCCGATTGATACCACCACCCGTAAAGGGCTGGGCCCCGCCGCGCAGCTGGCAGATACCAGCAAACCGGTAGTTCTGGGCTGGGATATTGCCGGGGTGGTAACCGCCGCTGCGGGCGACTACACCGGTTTCGCAGTGGGTGATCGGGTGTTCGGGATGGTGAATTTCCCGGTTCTGGGGAACGCCTACGCGCAGTACGCCCTGGTTCCCGCCTACCAGCTGGCTCATGCCCCGGATAATGTTCCAATGGAGCAGTTGGGGGCCGCTCCCCTTGCCGCTCTCACCGCATACCAGGCGCTTTTTGAGGTGGCGCGCCTTGCTGCAGGCGAGCGCATCCTCATTCATGCTGGCGCTGGCGGGGTGGGCCATATGGCGATTCAGCTGGCGGCAGCTGCCGGGGCTCAGGTGTACGCCACCGCATCTGCGCGGAACCGTGAATTCGTGGAGTCCCTGGGTGCGGTGTGTATTGACTACACCTCGGAAGATTTTCGTGAGGCTCTTGCCGACGATGGTGAGCATATTGATGTGGTGCTGAATTCAACCGGCGCGCAGACGTTCCTGGATTCGTTGGATGTGCTGGCCCCCGCCGACCGTATTTTCGCACCGGCGGGGCGTATTGTGACGCTCACCAGCCCCGACCCTTTGGAGGCGGCGAGGGAGCGCGGTTTCACGGCACAGTGGCTGACGGTGCACCCTGATGCCGGGCAGCTTACTAAGATCGCGCACTATCTGCAGGAGGGCACACTGCGGGTTCACCTTGACCGGGTGTTTCCGCTGGCTGAGGCTGCGGCGGCCCACGAGTATATTGAACAACGGCACGCGCGCGGTAAGGTAGTGCTCGTTCCGTAGGCGCTGCGGCTAGTGCTTGTACGCTTCGGTGTGGGTGAACGGTTGGGTGGTTAAGGCGCGGAGGCCGTTTAATGGTGGTATGCCTGATTATGTGACTGGTTTTTACCGCCCGGATTCGTTCCCTTTTGAGCAGCGGCAAGCGTTTGCCTACGATTTCTTTCCCGCTGTCTCACCCGCGGCTTCCAACGCTCGCTCTGCCCTTTTGGTGTGGGTGCACGGCGGTGCCTGGCGGTTTGGTGATAACCGTGGTTTACGCGATATTTCTCGCGCCCAGGGTGCCATGAGGGCGCTGTTTCAGCGGGCGGGGTGGGCGGTTGCTTCGGTGAATTACCGGTATTCGCATCAGGGTTTGTTCCCTGCCCCGTTGCATGATGTGGCTGAGGCGGTCCGATTTTTCCGGGCGAATGCGGCCCAGTTTGGGGTGGATGCTGGGCGTATCGCTATCGCTGGGGGCAGTGCGGGCGGGCATTTGGCGATGCTCTGCGCGTTCGCCGCCGATAGCGCCGCAGCAGGTTTTCTGGATGCTGAGCTGGCCGAGTATTATCTGGGTTTTGGCTCTAGCGCCTACCCTGATGTTTCAGCGTCGGTGGTGTGTGCGGGGTCGTTCTACGGGGTCAGTGATGTGCGCACGATTTTTAGCGATAGGCCGTTGGCGGGGTGCCGACTGGCGCATCGTGATGATGACGGCGCTGAGTGGCGCCTGCTGGGTAGCGTGTATCCGGTTCCGGCTGATACTGCGGCGGATGCGCCAGCCCGGGTGAACTGGGCGCGGGCGCATCCTCTTGATATGGTGCGGGCCGAGGGCCAGCGGTGCCCGCGCGTGCCCCTGTTTTTGGCGCATGGCATAGCCGATTCGTGTGTGCCGTATCAGCAGTCGGTGCGCGTCTTTAACGCTTTAAAGGCGCACGGAATACCCACCAATCTGGTGCTAGTTCCCGGTGCGGAGCATGCGGACCCGAGCTGTTTCAGCCCGAGGATTACCGCACAGTTTTTAGAGTTTCTGCAACAGCATATGCCCACAGACAGTACCGAAACGTCCCACGGAGTCAGCGTAAGCCGCCTTAACCGGGTGAAATAATTAAGGTACGAGCAGGGTTATGCCCTACTTTTTATTCATCCGGTGCGCCCGGTATGTTTCTACATCGGCAAACGCTACACGGCGGTGTTTTTTCAGTTTTTCGAAGGGAATCTTCCCGTCTTCAAGAAGCCGAACAAGCGTGGGGCGTGACATTCCCAGATAATCGGCGGCTTCCTGGGTGGTCATCATTCTATCCTGTTGCACAAGCGTGACTGCTTTGTATTCCAGCTGTGCCCGCAGAATGGTTTCCAGCGGCGCGTACATATCAGGGCTCAGGGGTATTTTTTCCCCTTTGCTATTTGCAATGTAGAGGGTATCGGCTTCTTCTGTGTGGTGCTCAGCGTCCCGCTTACGCTGGGCGTTTAAAAGCATGTCGAATAGTTCGCTGGGTGTGCTGTGCTGGCCAGCCGGGTCGGGCTCCTCTTCGTAATATCGCCCCTGCCCTCTGGTGCTCATACGATCACACTCTCTCGCCAATTTACGATATTTCTGTGCCTCCACCTTATCATATATTCGAAATTTTCGAAATATGGGATGATACCTTCAATATTTATTACGCCGATGCTGCGCCCACTATTACCTCAGCACCCGAGTACCGGGGTCAACCTCCGGGTCGTGGTTGGCGTACATGGCGATGCATCGCGGGTCGGCACCGGCGGCACACGCCCAGTCGAGGGAACTAAACGCCGCCTTGGCATCGGTCACAACCCCAGGACGCAGGCGCTTTTTGAGGTGGCGCGCCTTGCTGCAGGCGAGCGCGTGCTGATCCATGCGGGCGCCGGCGGTGTTGGTCATCTCGCGATTC
>ERZ773213.1464-NODE-1464-length-12422-cov-9.150400_pt1 | contig 12422 bp, 9 predicted proteins | sample MGYA00580996_ERZ773213 | MGnify/ENA primary metagenome ERZ773213 (study PRJEB29015, sample SAMEA2738152) | human oral metagenome | biome: human oral; feature: human-associated habitat; material: saliva | place: China | collected 2197 ...
GTAGTGGTAAGTTTGTAGAACTGAAGGGTGTATCTGAACATAATCTCAAGAATATCAACATGAAATTCCCGTTAGGGAAGATGGTGCTTGTAACAGGTGTATCTGGTTCTGGTAAGAGCACATTAGTTAACGATGTATTCATGAAAGCCGTCCAACAAAACCTTGGAAAACAAAAAGCGAACCCAGGTAAGTATAAGTCTATCAAGGGACTTGAGAACATCGATAAGTTAGTACAAATCGACCAAGATCCGATTGGACGTACACCACGCTCTAACCCCGCTACATACACAGGAGTATTCGATGATATTCGTGATATATTCGCTAAGACACCAGAGGCTAGATTACGCGGTTATGAAAAAGGAAGATTCTCCTTCAATGTCAAAGGTGGACGTTGTGAAGCCTGCCAAGGGGATGGTGTAAAGGTAATCTCAATGAACTTCTTGCCAGATGTTTATGTGCCATGTGAAGTGTGTCATGGTAAGAGATATAACGAAGAAACATTACAGTGTACTTATAAGGGTAAGAATATCTATGATGTATTAGAGATGACAGTTGAAGATTCTTTAGATTTCTTCGCAAATCATCCAAAGATCAAGAATAAATTACAGACACTCTCTGATGTAGGATTAAATTACATCAAGCTTGGACAGTCCTCTACAACACTTTCTGGTGGTGAGGCACAACGTGTTAAACTTGCCAGTGAACTACAGAAACGTCCAACAGGTAAAACCATCTATATCTTAGATGAACCTACAACCGGTCTACATACAGATGATGTGAATCGTTTAATCGCAGTGCTTGAAAGAATTGTGGACAACGGGGATACAGTTATCATCATTGAACATAACCTAGATGTAATTAAGTGTGCTGACTGGATTATTGATTTAGGCCCTGAAGGTGGCGATGGTGGTGGAACAATCGTTGCCCAAGGAACACCTGAAGACATCATCAAAGTCAAAGAAAGCTGGACAGGTCAGTATTTAAAGAAAACAATTGAGTGGACAAAAGAACACCAAAAATAAATTAAAAAGCAGGATATAGTTAATTAGAGCAGATGTACTATTATAACTAGCCTGCTTTTTGGTTCTACAAAATAATGTTATAAATAATATAAGGATTGGCACATCAATGCCAAAGAGTTATTACATGAAAAATTGGCTATGGTTATTAAAACCTTATATAAGATATGCAAAAAAATATTTTGTTTTTTCGCTAGTATTCTTTGGAATATTAGTGCCTTTTCTAAATTTTTGTGATGTTATCTTTCCTGAATTTATTATTTCTTCTATCGATACAAAGAGTCCTGCTGTAAAAATTATTATCGGTATTATTGGATTTCAACTAATTGATTTTTTGATTCCAGCAATTGAAGATTTATATAATATTTATTTTAAAGATGTATCAGAAGCCCTTGTAGAGGCGCATATCAATAGAGAAATTTATGAATTTTCTGCGAAAGTAGATTATTGTCATTTAGATAAGTCAGAGTTTTATGAAAACTATACCTGGGCAATAGAACATACTGCAGAACAATCGAGTAAAGCATTCTCGGTACTAACCAGATGTATTGCATCAATAGGGCAAATACTATCCTTAGCAGTACTTTTATTTACAATTAATCCTATTATCTTGGTTTTAATTCTAATTGGGACAATATTAAGAACATATGGATATTTTAAATATAATGAGTACTATATTGAAAGGCAGAAGAAAGTTGTACATACCAATCGAAAATTCTCTTATATACAGCGTTTATTTTATTTAAAAGAGTATAGTGCAGATATTCGTACAACAAGATTAAAAGATATTATTCTAAAACAATATGATAGAAATATCTCACAACAGGAAAGTTATATGAAAGATTATGCAAAGAGCCTTTGTAAATGGGCTGTATTCAGTGGCTTTGCATATCATTTTATGATGTTATTGTCCATGCTTTTCTTATTGAAGAGTATAATGGATAATTCGTTACTTGCCAGTGCCGTCTGGATAACTGCAATCTTATCTATCAACAAGATTAGTGATTGTTTAACAGAATTATTTGATCAAGTTAAAGATATTCATCAGATTGATATCTATGCAAAGCGAATCCAAGAGTTTTATCAATTGAAACCGGTAATTGAGGATTGTGTAGGAAGTACAGTACAAATTCCATATGAAATTACATTTCAAAATGTGAAGTTTGAATATGATAAAGGGAAATCGGTATTAAATAATGTAAACATTCATATTAATGCCGGAGAAAAGATTGCGATTGTTGGTAAAAATGGTGTAGGTAAATCTACACTGATAAAATTATTACTAAGACTATATGATCCAACAGATGGCTATATTAAAGTAAATGGCATAGACATCAAAAAGTATGATACCAAAGAATATAGAAAGTATATTGGAACAGTATTTCAAGACTCAAATGTATATGCATTTTCTATAAAGGATAATTTAGATATTTATTCAGAACATCAAAAAGATGGCATATCCTTTACTATAGATAAAGTTCACCTCATGCAACAATTAAAAAATCATGAAAATGAACTAACAAAAGAATTTTCTGATAATGGAATTGTATTGTCAGTTGGTGAGATACAAAAACTTGCGATTGCTCGTATATTGGATGGTGAATTTGGATTACTATTATTTGACGAGCCAAGTTCGGCATTAGATCCAATAGCAGAAGAGCAAGTTATGAAACTAATATATAATATGGCAAGTACTACAACTACGATTGTAATTGCACATCGACTATCAAGCATTCGTGATATGGATCGTATCTTAGTTGTGGATAATGGAATGATTATAGAGGAAGGTAATCATAACCAACTAATGGATACAAAAGGACTGTACTACCAAATGTGGAATACACAGGCTGAAAAATACAAATAGTGATAAAGGATGGCTGAAAATTGCCATCCTTTATATAAGGTATTTACAATTAGAATTCTGCGTATATCATCGCAACAATATCATATCCAGGGCCATCGTAACCATATTGGTTTTTGTGCGATGGCACTACGGATAGAGCCGTGGAATTCCTTATAGATATCCACAAGGAATGTAATGATTGTTCCGACAATCACAATGATCCAGTCAATCGTATCCAAACGTAAGAAGGGTAATGTTTCCGTAAATGTGGATAGATTGAAGTTTGTAAAGATACTGCTAAACATCGTTCATCCAACTGCTAAAGTCTGAGCTCTGAAGAATAGCTCGCCAATGATGACGATAATAAATAACTTTATAAATCGAAAGAGACGTAAGCCAATCTGTTTCTCATCAATCTGATGTTTCTTAAAGAAAGTATCAACAGGTTTCTTTAATAGAATCTCTAGAATCATAAATAAAAAAGATAATATAAGTATAAATAAAATATTTGAAATGTTGACGGACGCTATTCACTGAATCATTCACCTCTTCTAAAATAATTCATTATCTATTGTATGTTTTATTGATTGTTTTTTCGAGCCGTTTTATCAAAAATCAATAAAAAGATAAAAAATACCCAAGTATTCTAAGAATACTTGGGTACACATTGGATATGGCAAAACTAACATGGAGAATTTTCAATATGGTTTCTAAACAAGGAAATACATACCGCAAGGAATAAAGAAATTCCTAAAACAAACGCATCACGTGAAGTATGACTGTAGTCCGCTGTATTTGGTGTGTGTTCTAGTGTATTTGGTGAAGTAGGTGTTGTTGGGGTAGGAACTCTAGTATATACATGGGTTCGATCAACAGGATTCTCCATGCGACTATCATCGCGTGTACCTACAACAAGATTTACAAAGAGATGTTGTACAGAATCCATGCGATATAAATCATGGATAAGAGGTGAAAGCGAGTAAGTAACCCGATATTCACCAACTGCTAAGGAATCATCTGTAGCTGTTGTATATAAGATATCTTGGTAAGTGTTATCGTAGTAGACAGGGTTTCCATCATGGTCGATTACACGAAGATTACCATTTTCGTCATAAGAAATATTATAAGAAAGTCCACTAGGTTCCAAGACAAAAACACTTGGAATATTATTTGCGTCTTTCTCAATGACAATATCACCAACTTGCGTAGCGTTAGCGCCAGAGAATAGTTGAGTTACATCTTGTGCTTTGAGTTGATTTAATAAGCGTTGTGTTACTTTATCTACATCTAAAGTAGGGACGGCTGCCGCTTCGTCTGTATGGTTATATGTATAGGATGAAATTGTGGCTGGTGCTGGTTGAAGACCTTCATCCATTGTCTTAAGGGTTGTGCCATCATCACTAACATAAGCAGTATGGGCTAACTTGTAATAATAGTAAGTACGTGTGATATGTATGGCAGGGCGTACCAGATTACCATCGCCCTCTTTTCCTTCTGGGATGAGATAGTGGAAAACTTTCTTGTGGTCTAGGATATCGTTACCCAATACTGCAGGTGCTGTGTAGAGTCCATTCATTTCTGTTTCATTTCCATTACTATCCACAAAGGTAGTGATTTGGCGGTCCACATCAGCGATACCTACATGTAATTGGTAGATGTAATAGAAGCCATGTACAGCATCATATGTCAATGTCTTTTCTAGTGAATATTGACCAAGTGGTTGGCTTGGGTCAATGACAGCTTGATTATCACGACCAACTGCGCCTGCAGGAATTAGGCCGTTAGCAAGGTCGGTGTCAAAATGATTTTGGAAAGTCGTTAAATCATTATCGGTATCAAACTCAAAAACTGGTAGTAAGATGCGATGGTCTGTGACGTTAGATAGTTCTGGATGCGCATTGATATAGTTTGTTACTGCATCTTCATCCGTTGTATATTTCAAAGTGAGATCTGAGAATAAAGAACTATCATATTCATGAGAATCTAACACTGTAAAATCAGATACTTTCTGAAAAAGTGCGGTGGTTGGATTTTCCACAAAGGATTCATATGGTTTGATTTGGTTTGGGCTTGTAAGTGATGAACTATCTCCCTGTACAGTTATATAGTCATCCACTTGTGGTGTATAGGTATATGTTTTGGTGGCCATCTTCCAATAGTCGTTAAACGCATCTTCTGGCAAACCGCTAGGAGTATCACTTGTATATGCCGTAATTGTTTCTGCTTGTACAGATAATGGACGACTAAAAGATGTACCAATAAATACAGTATATAACAATCCAAAGAATATTGATTTACGCAAAAGTTTACATGCATTCATCAGACAACTATAGCCACCTTTCTAACGCCCTATTATATAATCTCGAATTGATAATAACAAATTAATAATTTCTTTAGATTTAAAATAGATTACATTACACAAGATATGTTGGAAAACGCAACTATCATAATGCATGCTAATTTAAAAGAATAAACAAGTTACAGTATATACCTAAATTCTACATATGAAAGAAATGTACTATGACTTATTTAAGGAGTAAATCATGGTTACTATTAGGGGCTATTTGAGGGATTTTGGTGGTTATAGATGTATATGTTTGTATAAAACTAACATATCTACATGATTTATAAGTCATGTTATAATAAGAAGTATTGATGGAGGACGATATGTCAGAAAAAACTTATGAGAAAAAAGTAGGGATTCGTGATATTGTATCTTTCTTTCAGTTAGAACAACTAACAGGAGATGATTCTTCTTTAAATAGATGGACAGTTATTCAGGACTTAAATCGTCCTGGGTTTGAACTTGCCGGTGTGTTTAAGAGTACGGAACCTCGTCGTATCGTTATCATCGGTAATAAAGAATCAGAATTTATTCGAACGATGAGTGAGGAGGACCAGCGAGCTAGATTCCAGTTCTTAATGGATGGTCTAACTCCATGTATTATTATTACGAGTGGAAATGAGATTCCACCTATACTAAGAGAAGTCGCAATACATAACAACTTCCCTGTGTTACGTACAAATCTAGAAACGTACCGCTTAACTGCGGATTTAATCACATTCTTGGATGAAAAGTTAGCACCTATCGATACAATGTCTGGTGTTTTGATGTCTGTATATGGTCTAGGTGTCATGATTCTTGGTGAGAGCGGTATGGGTAAATCTGAAACTGCTCTAGACCTGATTCGTGATGGTCAGGTACTCATTTCAGATGACCGTGTAGATGTACAGCATATCCAAAATAGTATTTATGGACACGCACCAGCAATCACAAAGGGCTTACTAGAAATCCGTGGTATCGGTGTTATTAACGTTGAAAAGATGTTCGGTGCTTCTGCAGTCGCAGATCGTGCTGAAGTAAAACTTGTTATACGCATGGTGCCATTTGAAAGAGATGCAGAATATAACCGTATTGGTGATGAAACACAATGCTATACAAAGATTCTTGGTGTTCTTATACCGACAATTGTGATTCCAGTCAGTGCAGGTCGTAATACCTTTATTTTGGTTGAATCAGCGGTTAGAAACTTTAGATTGCAAGAGGCAGGCTATAGTGGAGCTGCCGAAATCAACGAACGATTTTCTCGTTTTGTAGGAAAGGATGAATAAAATGACATTTTTCCCCGATGATATAACTTTATTGAAGATAGGGAATTTCCGCATTCCAACATATCTCGTGGCAGCGCTATTCGCTGTAATTGTAGTATTTATATTCTTATTAAAAGAAAACAAGAAACATGGATATAAACGTATCGTGGCAGTGGAGTTATTCTTGTTCTGCGCTGCTGGTGGCTTTATCTTTAGCCGTGTATTCTGGGTACTGGGTAATCTTTCTGAGTATATGAAATATACGCCATACATCTTCTTGATTACTGACGGAGGCTATGATGCGACCGGTGGATTGATTGGTGTAGCGGTAGGCACATGGATTTATACACGCGAACACTATATGAGTTGGCGTCGTGCCCTAGATATGACAGCACCACTTGCGATGTTGATGATTACGATTACAAGAATAGGTCGAGCAATATCCGCACATACATTATGGTTTGTAATCGTGCTAGACTTTATTGGTTTCTTGATTATTTGGTTTGAAATTCACCGTTACCGTGAAGGTAGAAGACGTGGTGAAACAGCAGCTACTACATTTATGTGGTTCGGCTTAATTTCATTCTTGGCTACCGTATTCAAGTGGGATGTACGTGGTACACATGATGTCATCATGGCGGGTCTTAGCGTAGTGGTTGCCTTACTTGGCTATATCTATCTACATACACACCCATTAGATAAGCCAGTTATCTTATTTGATTTAGATGGAACACTGATGGATAGCCGTCGTATGGTATTGTTGTGCTTTGGATACTTCTTTAAAAAATACAGCAACATAAAAAACTTTACGATTGATAAACAAAGAAAGGTATTCATTCAGCCTTTGCGGACATCCTTCAAGGAATTCTTCCCTGAACAGGATGATGCCAAGCTAGCTGAAGAATACCGTACATACCAAGGATCATTCTCATGGTCCAATGACGTAACACTATTTCCACATACAGAAGAAGTTTTACATGACTTGTGGGAAGATGGTTATAAGTTAGGTATTGTGTCTTCACGTTTAACAGAATCTTGTGATTCATGGCTAAGACAGTTTAAGTTATCTTATTTCGATGTGGTGGTTGGCCGTGATCAGTACAATAAGGCAAAGCCATCTCCTGCAGGTATCCTATATGCATGTAAGAGATTAAAAGAAGGTCATGATAACTGTATCTACATCGGTGATAGTAAGTCAGATATCTTAGCAGCCAAGGCAGCTGGATGTTATGCGATTGGTTTCTATCCAAAGCGTAATGATCCAACAGCAGATGAACGTGACAAGTTAAAACTTGGAGAATTAGAATCTGCACAACCAAATGCAATTATCGGAGATTTATCTGAACTAAAAGAGATTTTAAAAGAGACACACGGTTGGACTTACGAAAAGTTATAAAAAATGTACCAAGTCGGATGAATAATCTGGCTTGGTTTTTTATAAGTGTTGTTATACTTCCCCTAAAGATGGTTGATAGAAATGATATAATTTGAATAAAGAATGGCCATCTCAAAACTTTTAAAAGAAAATGTAAATATATGTTGCGTATATGTAAAGTTCTTGTGATGGAAGTGAACTAATAAGGATAATAGAATGAAGTTGTAAATGAGAGGGGAAATCACAAATGAATGTCTCAGAAAAGATTAGAACCCTACGTAAGTCAAAGGGGATGTCTCAAGAAGAACTAGCAGGGCAAGTTAATATATCGCGCCAAGCAGTTTCACGTTGGGAAAATGGTACAGCTTTACCAGACGCAGATAATATTGTTCAACTGAGTAAGTTATTTGGTGTCACAACAGACTATCTTTTAATGGATTCGTATGAAAGCGATGCAGATTCACCAAAGATAAAAGAGAACAATAAAATACTGCGTGCAAATTTAACTAGTCTAGCAATTATATTACAGGCTACATTTTTGAATATATGCATGCTACCATGGGATGATCCAAATACAAAAGTGTATGCAACGGTTATAAAAGTATTCCTACTTCTAGCATGTTCAATATGGATGGCAAGTAATCATCGTTATGAAAAAGATTTGAAACAAAGAGCGAAGAATACAAAAATCGAACTACTGTATTGTTTAATACAATGGATTGTGGCTGTTGTGGGTTATAAATTACATATAGGTTTCTGGGCTGGGGTAATGCTTTGCGTGAATGGATGCGTATATATCACAATTGTGAATCCTAAGTATATGAATCGCAAATTAACACGATAATCTTGTTGGAGATAAGAACATACAAAAAGAGTAGAAAGATACTAGGAGGAACTATGAGCGAACTTGAGAAATACAAGATATTGAGTGCAGGAAAAGCGTTTGGTGAATGTGCAAAAATTGCGATGGCTTTACTAGATAGCAAAACAGCCTATGAAGAATTAAAGGAAGAGGCAGCTCAAAGCATGGTGGCTGGAAGTTATAGCTGTGCTGGTGGTGATCCAAGTGTAATACTAGAACAAATCGCAATTGAAATGATTTGTAGAGATACTCGTAATACTTGGTATTTACCCGATACTGTAAAATTCTGGGATAGACGTTTTGGTAGCTTACTTGAAGCGAAGTTTTTCTGTTATGACGATGATGCGGAAACTTGGAGTAAGATCCTATATAAATTCTTTATTAAATTACAATGGATGCCAAAACGAGAAGACTATCGCTCCACAAGAAGTTACAACAATGTTTGGGGATTCTTTGCGGAAATTCTAGCAGTAGTAAAACAGAATAATCATCCTGAATTTGATAAGTATTATGAAATTGCGGTTCAAAACGGGATGGATCCGAGTGTCTTAGAGAAAAAGTTAAAAGAACTAACCGAAGTAAAGCAGTCTTTTATTGAGATAGAAATAAATTGAGCTACATGCAAAAACCGAATAGGAGAATGAGTGATATATTGCATTGTATAGAAAGGAAGTGATAGTAATGTTTCGGTACAAAGAACATTTTGAAAAATACTGTAAAGAAAATGGACTTTCACTATCACTTTCTTTTGCTATGCCGGCTGGATATGAAACGGCATTTGGTACATTTGATTCGAACTCACTAACGGTCTTTATAAATAAAAATCTATTAAACGATAGAGAAGAGTTTGAACAAGCATTCTATCTATTTCATGAATTACGACATGCATTACAATATACCAATACCCAATCATTTAACAATATTATTAATGAAAGCTTATCGTATATCATTATGTACGATGGCACGTGCTATAAAAAGGTTGGAGACAAATATTATAAATATAAAATCAATGGGGATGAGGAGTTCCTAAAAAATTTGTATATTAGCCAGCCATATGAGATGGATGCGAACAAATATGCATATAAGAAAGTGTGCGAAGTAATAGGATTCTCAAAAGAATTAGAACAGCTTTATCATAGATGGATACCAAAGCGTAGGATTTCAAATGAAACATATAGATTAATATATAAAGAAATTGATAAAAGTATAAAAGAATAATACTCTCAAGTCGATTGATGAGTTGGTCTTTCATTATAAAAATTAAAAATTATAATTAACGTTAAATGGAATAAAGAAGATAGTTTACAGAGTTTATTTTCTTATAGTAAAAAGTTAAACTAATCACACAGTTTATATTGAATATGCTATTTCTTGGCTGATATAAAATAGAGCTCATATAAGTGAAATCTATGCCATGCTAGCATAGATTTTCTTCTGGGCTTCTACTGGAAGAATTTTGAATAATAAATCGTATTATTTACTGTAGGAAAAGTATTGTAATGAAAGTCAATATTTCAACTATAAGCATAATTATTCCAATTGATATTTTTTCATGGCTTATATCAGCAAATCCTGAAAGAAAAACTGTAAATAATCCAACTAATCCTATGATCAGTAGATGAATTATTATATTTGAAAAACTCCAAAAGGAAATATGAAATATGATTAAAAATATTAATGAAAGAAATGTGTATACTGAAAAATACAAAATATGAACTACAAAATTTGAAATTCTGCTCATATGCACTATTTCATCTATTCTCAGGCTTCGATCAAGGATATACTGGCGTAATAATATATCTGTCGCAATTCTGCAAAATAATGTAATCAATAACAAATCAGCAATAAATGGGAATGTTAATGATAATTGGAGTTCTTTCATAAAGAGTCCAGATCCAATAGCCATTAAAAGTAAATATCCAACTTTTTTTAAGTTTAGTGTATGGATTGTACAATTTTGAAGCAAGATTAAAATCCAATTATTAGATAGAAATCCTGATGGTTTTTGAACTTGATTATAAATGTGTTGACCTGAAAATAATACAATTGTGTATAGAAAGAGTGTTGTAATAGTGCATAGGTAAATTAGCACGGCTAGAAACATGCCAAATGTATATCCCAAGAGATATATTAAAAGAACAATCAATCCGGTTATAAACGCTATAAGAGTATAAACTTCTCTTGTGATGATTTGATTAAATTTTAAATATATTGTAAGTGTAGAAATATTTGTTAATACAACAGTCAATATTCCAAAGACTATATACCAGAAATTGTAGGGTATATAGTAGGCGCCTTGGTTAAAAATAGAAAACAGGATATTATTCAAAAGAATACTCGAAAAAAATAATAGCACACCAATAAATACAGGTATTATCATTTTAGAGAAAAGGAATACAGTTGGCGAAATTTTACTTGCCCAAATAATTTCAATCGTTTTCTGTCTATATTCATTATTCATCATCTCAAATATGAATTCAGTAGAATATGCACCGATTAATAAATAGCTATATGGTAAGAAAATAGATGGAGAGATACCTGTTATAAAAGAATGCGGGATATATTGGTTTAATAAGGGGAGAAATAATATCAGAATTGGCACAAGCGAGAAAATTCGTTTGTGTTTTATTATTTCTTTTAATTCTTTTTCCAAGAAGAAATGCAATGTTTTCATTCCATCAACCTTCCTTCGTGCATTTTTAAAAGAATTGAAGGTACTTCAGATAGTAGTTCCTCATCATGCGTGACAATCAGAATACATTTCTGTTTTAGATCAATCTCTTTAAATAAAGATATTATTTCGATTTTTGCATCGTGATCAATACCACCTGTTGGTTCATCAAAAATGTATACATTTGCGTGAACAAGAGTTGTAGCGATAATTGCGGCTTTCTTTTTCATACCTAATGATAAAGAAGAGATAGGTTCATCCCTTTTATCATAGAGATGATATTTATTTAATAAAGAATAATACTCATTTTGAACAGTACTAAAACTTTGCTTATATAAAGCAAGTCGAAATCTAATATTATCCGTAATGGATAAATCTTCGTATAATCCATTATGATCTGGCAAATATGAAATGATTGCTTTTTCCTCAAATTGAATACTTCCTTTTTTAGGCTTTAAGAAGCCTAGGATTAAACGTAGTAACGTTGTTTTTCCAGAACCGTTTTCTCCAGTAATCATATAAATATTACCAGACAAGAAAGAAAAAGATAAATTATCAATTATAGGAGTTCCGTTATATGAATGTGTTACATCCTTAATTTTAATCATTTGAAATTCTCCTTCGGAGCAAATAAATAAAAGTTACTTAAATTATAGTTATAAATATATAAATAAGAGAAGATTTTTTCGACTTACAAGCTTTTATTAGAATAAATGCTTGCTTTTACCATATTGATATAATAACGAATAGCAAATGATGAATTAAAAGGTATCTTTATAACAATTTCTTGCGAATATTTTCGTAGATTGTCTCTTCTGTGGTTTGTAGTAATTTTTGTGTAGAAGAATCAATACCCGCAAAGCGAATAGAGTCAAAATCTTGCGTCAGCTGATTGAGTTGTCTGGTGATTGGGTTTGCTTTTGAAGTCAGAGAGTAGTAAGTTTCAGAATCTTCTGATGTAACTTTTGTGACATATTCATTGAATACAAGTTTCTCCAATAAAGGTAACAATAAGAATTGGTTGATATCTGTAAATAGAGCCATATCTTTCGAGATACTGG
>ERZ773213.1469-NODE-1469-length-12395-cov-11.718639_pt1 | contig 12395 bp, 16 predicted proteins | sample MGYA00580996_ERZ773213 | MGnify/ENA primary metagenome ERZ773213 (study PRJEB29015, sample SAMEA2738152) | human oral metagenome | biome: human oral; feature: human-associated habitat; material: saliva | place: China | collected 2197 ...
TGCTGCTCACGCACCCGATGTCGACTCCCGAGCAGCTTTCTCAGCTGGCGCGCGTGTTCGTGGCACTCGCGCGGCGAGGTTTCACTCCGAACGCAGACATGCTCGGATTGGTCAACGCCGTGTCGATCTATACGACGGCTTTCGTTGCCGCCGAGGTCGTCCCGCCCGTGGGCGGCACCACTGAGCAGCCAGTCGATTTGCAGGCCGCGAGCGCCGCATTGAGCCCGGAGGATACGCAGGCGCTGCGACCACTTATCCAGGATCTCCTTGAGGATCGCTACGATTTCGTCACCCAGTTTGAGCGAGGCCTCGAGGCGATCCTGCGCGGGTGGAACTGAGAGCGTTGGCGAGGGGCGCGACTCCTGTCATGGCGTCGGTTTAGACGACCAGGTCTGGCCGGCGCTACTCGGTCGGATTAACACTGTTATGCCAGATCGCTGTTATTTCGCATCACTGCTTTTAGGTGGGATCGACACTATTAGGCGCGATCGGCACCCGTAGGCCGGATCGACACCACTAGGCGCGATTGACACCACTTGGACGCATCGCATACCCCAAAAACCACCCATCCAAAGCTCCAACTTGTGTCAATGCCTCCAAACGGTGTCAATGAGTCTGGGGAATAGCGCAGTTCAAGTAAGAAAGCCTCCGCTCAGGCCCACTAGGCCCCAGCATCTGCTACCGGGGCAGGTCCTACAAGCAGAGAATCTCCTCAACCTCACTGACAATCCGCTCAGTTCCGCCCAATTCCAACAGTTCGTCGCGCAGCCTCGCAAGCCCACCAGTCAGGGCCACTTCATTAACGAGGCGCAGCGCGGCCTCGGCAATGAGAGCGGGCTTGGGTGCGCGCACGCTCAGGCCACAGCAGGTGCGCTCGACGGCCTCGGCGTTGAATTGGCGCTCAAAAACCCGCCCGGGTACGACGACTTGGGGGACTTCGTAAGCCAGCACGTCTATCATCGAGTTTTGCCCTCCGTGATGGACCATGACACGGGCGCGCGGCAGGAGCTCGGCAAAGTTGAGGCGAGGCGCGCAGTGCACCTCGCCGCCAGCTGCAGCGTAGACCGCTTCGGGCACACCTGCGACGTACACATCGCAGCCAAGCGCGCTCGAGAGCTGCCGGCCCACTCGCACGGCAACTCCCGCAGGGACACTGCCCGAGCCGAGGTAGACCACCGCGCAATCACGATCGGTGCTGCGAGCATCCAGCTGCAGAACTTCGCCAAGAAAACCGCAGTAGATTGCCCGCTCCCCCGCCTCCGGTTCCAGCGAGGGAGAGCTCGGAATGAAGCGCCGTTTCATCCCCTCAAGAATGGTCAGGGACGAGGCCGGGGCGGGCATGCTCATCTCGCGCAGTAGGCGTCGAATTCCCGCTGATTTTCGCGGGTTTGAGGCGTAGGCGGCGGTCGTCGGCTGCGAACCGCTACCCACGCATGGGATTCCCTCGGCGCGGGCGGCGATCACCGCAGCCAGGTTGAATTCCGAGTAGACAACGTCGGGGCGCCAGGTGCGCATGAATTCACGGAGCTTCTCAACGACCGCGCAGCTGTAGCGATAATCCAAAGCCCCCGTTAGCCACAGCACTTCTTCGAAACTATGAACGGGCTTACGTCCCATCAGTCCCAGGCGCGAGGCCAGCGGAAAGGTGTAACGGGCGACGGCCTCGGGAAGGCCAAGGGGTGAGGGAACGGGAATTTCGAATGTCGGGGCAACCGGATCGACGCAGTTTCCGTCGTTTCCCCACGCTAGCGTGACCTCGTGGCCGCGGCTAAGAAATGCGCGAGCGATCTGCTGCGCGCGCGACCACGGACCGCCCATCCGCGAGCGGGCCAGCATGGGGACAACAAGGATTTTCACGGTTTAAGGCTACGCCCGACGCGGAAGAGCACCCAACTCACGCTTATAGTTCTCTCCCCACACGCGCATGGCCTCGAGGACGGGCTGCAGGCTGTGGCCCAGCTCAGTGAGCGAGTACTCCACGCGCGGCGGGACCTCGGCGAAAACCTCGCGGTGGACAATGCCCGCGTCCTCCATGGTGCGCAGATTCGTCGTCAAGACCTTTTGCGAAATCGATCCGATCGAGCGCTGGAGTTCTTTGAAACGCATGGTTCCTTTATCGCTCAGATCTCGCAAGATCAGCACCTGCCATTTGTTCCCAATCAGGGTCAAAGTCGTCTCAACTGGGCACGGCGGCAAGTTCTCAAGCCGTGAATTCATTTTCTTTCCCTTTGGTCTTCGCAGGCCAGCGCCAATAGTTACTTTTAGGTACCTATAGCACAAAATAGTGCCTACTTCTGAATCGCTTGCATTAATTCTACGCTGTCACACGTACAAAAACAGAGCGATTTACTCGCACAAATAATCGAAGGAAAACTCATGGCTCTGTCAATCGCGGTCGTCGCAGCAAACGGAAAAGCCGGACAGTTCATCGTCAAGGAAGCACTGGAACGCGGACATGATTTGACCGTCTTTGTCCGCTCTGAAAACAGGACTCCCGCCCAGAAGGCCGTCATCAAGGACATTATGGAGCTCACCGCTCAGGACCTTGAGGGCTTTGACGCGGTTGTTGACGCTTTCGGCGCTTGGACCCCGGAAACCCTGCCTCAGCATTCAACGACTCTGGCTCACCTGAGCGATATCCTCTCAGGCACCGACACTCGCCTGTTGATCGTCGGCGGAGCGGGCAGCCTCTACGTGAACCCCGAGCACACGCTGACGGTCGCCCAGACCCCTGATTTCCCCGAGGCCTTTAAGCCGCTTGCTCTTGCGATGGCCGAGGCGCTCACCGAGCTTCGCGAGCGCAAGGACGTCCGCTGGACCTACATTTCGCCCGCTTGCGATTTCCAGGCCGATGGTGAGAGCACCGGCGAGTACATTCTTGGCGGTGAGGAACTCACGCTCAACGAGCGCGGAGAATCAATCATTTCCTACGCTGACTTCGCCGTGGCCATGCTCGATGAAATCGAATCCGGCAACCACGTAGGCCAGCGCATCAGCGTTGTCCGTAAGTAAGGGATGCACCTTGCGCTCACAATCGGGCACGCATTCGAAGCAGCCCCAATCCATTACACGATCGGAAAACCCGTAGGAGTTCCAATGAAGCAGATAATGAACGCCGAGATTTCGCGCCTTGTGGATGCGATCAGCGCAGCGGATGCTGTCATGGTCGGCGCGGGCTCAGGTCTGTCAGCGGCCGCAGGTTTCACCTACAGTGGCGAACGCTTCCAGGAATACTTCGCGGATTTCATTGAGACCTACGGGTTTTCCAACATGTACTCGGCCGGCTTTTATCCATTCAAGACGTTGGAAGAGCAGTGGGCTTATTGGAGTCGCCACATCTGGTACAACCGCTATGTTGAGGCTCCTAAAGACACCTATGACAATCTCCTTCAACTGCTCACAGGCAAGGATTTCTTCGTCCTCACAACGAATGTTGACCACCGCTTCCAGCTCGCAGGATTCCCCAAGGAACGTCTGTTCTACACCCAGGGCGACTACGGCCTGTGGCAGTGCAGCATTCCTTGTCACGACTCGACCTATGACAATTTCGAGGCCGTGGCGCGCATGGTTGAGGAACAGCATGACATGCGAGTCCCCGGGGAGCTTGTCCCCTACTGCCCTAGGTGTGGTGAGCCTATGAGCATGAATCTGCGCGCTGATGCGACTTTCGTTGAGGATGCGGGATGGCATCAGGCTGCCCGTAGGTACCAGGATTTCCTCGAGGCCCACGCGGGCGGCGATATCGTCTTCCTTGAGCTTGGTGTTGGGGCGAATACCCCGGGAATTATCAAGTACCCGTTCTGGAAGCACACCTACACCAATGCCTCAGCAACTTACGCGTGCGTGAACTTTGACTACGCGCAGGCCCCTGCCGAGATCCGCGATCGCTCGATCCTCATCGATGGGGATATCCACGAGGCGCTCACCCTGGCCTTGCAAGCGCGGGAGAGCTAGGTCTGCCTCCAAGACGCTACAGTTCCAGCCTCATATACACGAGCTCCTGGTATCCCGCAGACGCGGACTTGTAGCCCCGGGGGTTGCGCCCGTACTCCTCGAATCCCGCGCGACGGTACAGAGACACTGCCCGTTCATTGTCCGCCACGACTTCGAGCTCGAGCTGGGTGTAGCCCGCCTTCCGGGCACAGTCAATGCTCGCTTCCATCAGGACCCGACCGATCCCCATCCCCCAGTACTCCTTAAGGATGCTGATCCCAAAACGCGCCCGGTGCGCAACCTTGCGCCGACTGCGCACCGCTGAAACTCCTGCGCTTCCAACGATCCGCCCGTCGATGATGGCGACGAGCTCAACCTCGCTTCCGCTGCGCTCTGTCTCTTCTAGGGAGCGAGCTTCTTGTTCATCGTCGATGTTCTGCTCATCCGGGTAGGACAACAGGTAGTCGGTCTCCGCATGGGTGCGTTGCATGGTCTCACGCAGCGCGCGAGCATCCGAGGCGACGGCGTTCCTCACGAGGAGTTCCGCCCCGCCCTCCAACACCACCGTCTTGGCGTACCTCATTGTCGGACTCCTTGTCTGCCTGGAATTCAGCCCCAATTCTCATCGCTCAATGTAGCAATAGGAACGCACAAGTAACACGCACGAACGAGTCAGTGAGAAGCTGGGCGCCCTCCGCTGACTGATTACCGCCAATTTATACCGCCACTGGCGGTAATCGGGCGGCACCGATGGCTGTCAAGGCGAAAAACCCACGCGTTATCCGGGTTCATGTACATGCTGCTGAAACAGCGTTAGCCTATCACCGCCGTGGAACTACACTGTTGTCAACCCTCGTCTTTTTGGAAAGGAATGCTTATGTGGCCCAGCCGGATGCTTGAGCTGTTAACCCCGCTGATTGCGGGGCTGTGCGAGGAGCGCGGTATCGACGTGCCCGTGCCAACGAGTGTCGATGAGATGTGGGCGCAGTTCCGTGCGCTGGTCAATACGCGCCCGCCCATGCCCGCCTCGCCGCAGTGGCTGGCTTTGCAGGATCAGTTGCTCAGTGAGTTGATTGCCGGGGATGGCGTTGTTTCCATTGACGAGGCCGAGGTCGCGCCCCTGCACCCGAACATTCGCCTGTGGCGCGGTGACATTACGAGGCTTGCGGCGGATGCGATTGTGAACGCGGCGAACGCGCAGATGCTGGGGTGTTGGGAGCCCGGGCACGCGTGTATTGATAATGCGATTCATACTTTCGCAGGCGTCCAGTTGCGCTTGGAGTGTGCGCAGCTCATGGAGGAGCAGGGCCACGAGGAGCCGACGGGTAGGGCGAAGATTACGGGCGCGTATAACTTGCCTTCGCAGCGGGTGATTCATACGGTCGGGCCAATTGTGCCCGCCGGCGAGGACGCTGACATGCATCGTTTCGAGCTGATGAGCTCCTACCTGAATTGCCTGGATTTGGCGCAGGAGAGCGGGATGGGCTCGCTTGCCTTCTGCTGTATTTCGACGGGCGTTTTTGGCTACCCGAAGCAGGATGCTGCCGAGGTCGCGGTGGATGTGGTCAATCAGTGGCTCACTGCGACCCAGTCCCCCATGGTTGTTGTGTTTGATGTGTTCTCGGATGAGGATGCGGCGATTTATCGCAGGCTCTTGGGATTCTAGGGTTTTAGCGCTCCGGGCACTTCGAAGGGCGAAGCAAGCGTGGATAAGAGGGCTGTTCAGATTCTGAATCGTTTGATGGACGATCGGAAGAAGCATTCGGTAAGTGCTGAGGAGCTTGCTTATGCTCGGAAGATGGGAGTGGTTGTTGAGGACCGGCCTATTACTCTCGACCAGGCGCTTGATCTCTTGGAGCGGGTCTTTGAGGCTGTGTCTTTAGAGGATGCGGCACAGGCGTTTTTATGTAGCTTGTCCTCGCGCGATGTGGATTACCGCTATGTTTTGGTCTCCTTCGTGTATGCGCGCAGTTGGTTTTCTTTTGATCGAGGCCAGACTCAGGAGGTTCCGGAGAAGCTGACGGGCATCTTCTTTAACTGGGTGAAGCACAAGGGTGGCGGTATTTGGGGGACGATCGGGAAACCGATTTTTTACTTGGAGCAGTTCGCACTGATGGAGCGTCGGGCTGCGAGCAATGTCGATGTGGAAATTTTGCGCTCGATCTTGGAGCTGGCTGATTCCATGGAGGACGAGGCCAGTGGCACTGCCTTGGCGACCGCTATCCGCACCGCGAAGTTACTTCCCTGCAACCAGGCCGAGGCCGTTGGGATTGTTGAGACCCTGGGGATCTGCGGGATTCTCGAGGCGCCAGGACACCCCGGTTTTCTGCATTCATTCACTCCCCCACTCGAGCGCGACACCGGTGACCTCAGGCAGAGCCTGTCGTATCCCGTGAACTGGTGGCACGGGGCTGATGGCGTAAATTGCCAGAATGCGGCGGAGGTGTTTGGGGCTGATTTTAGAGAACACATCCGTGTTCAAACAGCGCAGATTGATTCCAAGATAGACCAGTAAAACGTGCACCGATCGGATCACAGTTCATAGAATTCTCCGTATAACAACCAAAGAGTCAAACCCCTAGTCTAGAATTTTTACCATGCTCGCCCTCACTGCGAATTCAGACTTCTATGTGTTTCATCCCGTCGCCACTTACCAAACACTCTAGGGAGGAACACCGAGCATGATCCCTGTAATCGATCTTTTTGCCGGCCTTGGAGGATTAGGGGAAGGGTTTTCTTCTCTAAGAGACACATCCGGAAATCCTATCTTCCAAACAATAATGTCCATCGAAGAGGACGAACTGGCCCACAAAACATTGCGACTTCGTTCTTTTTTTCGAAAGATTGTGCGAGTAAACAACGACACACTGAAAGCTTTAGAAACTATCGGTTCTGAGTTGGCTTCACTCGGGCTCGGCGCAAAAACCTTCGATCTGTTGACCGCAATTAACCAGCTGCCACTCAAATCCATGATACCCGTTACAACTTATGACGTGTTGCCGTTGACCAAAAAGCTCGACGACAATGAAGCCCTCTACGGCTTCACATAGAAGCCCGAAACAGACAACCTTCACATTGAAGGAGAAGCCCGCACCACTGAACATCACGTTCAATCCCTTGTGGAAGTTTCTCATCAACAAAGACATAACCAAAATAAGACCTAGGTACCACAACCGGCCTTTCAGCAGTAACCATCACGAAGATAGGCAAGGACGACAGAGTGACCAATGAAAACCACAGCAGCGATATGCGTCAACTTGCGCTCCTGGAAGATCGCCGTGACAGGATTCTCTACACCTACAAAGCTCATGAGAAAGAAGCTGACAGGATTGATTGCATCGAACGCTGGCGTAAACGGGCAAGTATCGTTCTGACAGCTGTGAGTGCCACTACGTTCCTTATCTCATTCGCTAGCGCAATAGGATCGGAGCAAGCAGCAAACCTCATCATTTCCTTCATCGCTCTCCTTACGACAGGCGTGTCGTTGGCAAGCGACGTATTCGATCTTCCCAGCCAGTCGAAAAACCACGCGACAGCAGCCCGTGAACTCCGTTCGATTTTTCAAGACTACGAAGCGTTGATAGTTGACCTTGAAACAGGGCTGATTACCCTCACAGAAGCAACCGAAAAACGAGATCGCCTGGCGATACGAGAGAAGCAAACGCTGGAGAGCATCCCTGTTCGAACAACTCGGAAGAGCTACAAAAGAGCGTCGCGAGCACTTGAGACTGACGAGAAAGTGTCTAACGCTAGTGAACTCAAAATGAAGGACAAGTAGATCAATGCCATCTCCTGTTGAGCTCTTCGATCAGATCCTGGAAAACCTTAAAGTGTCTAACTACCAGGAAATCGCAAATAGACGAGATGAAATCACCAAGTCATTGAACGGAGAGTACCGAGCGGATCCAGACTCGACCGATCATCGGTTGATGGTGGGCTCCTATGGTCGCCATACGGCAATCAATGGTGTATCTGACCTGGATTTGGTGTACATTCTCCCATCTGATTTACGAAACAAATATCGATCACCCGAGGGCCCCTACCGTGCACTTAAACGCACGAAGGATGCGATACTCAGGCGTTACCCCACAACAGATGTCTCAGTTAGCCAGCTAGTTGTTGTAGTCAAATTCCAGAACTTCACGTTCGAAGTCCAACCTGTTTTCCAAGAGAAAGACGGCGACTTTGCCTACCCAGATACGAAAAAGAAACTATGGCTTCGAACTAAACCACGCAAAGAAATAGAAGCAATAAGAGAGTTTAACACCGAATCATCAGGCTCCCTGAGGGTACTCTGCCGATTAACCCGCTCATGGAAGAACAAACATGACGTTCATATTGGTGGCCTTCTGATTGATACCTTGGCTTTCAATTTCCTGAAGCAACACGAGCAGTATCAGAGCGGGAATCACTACGACCATATGTTTTCCGACTTCCTCGCATGGCTCTCCCGCGAGCCTCGTAAAAGCCACTATCTAGCCCCGGGAAGCAACCAGCAAGTGCGTGTGAAGCAAGCATTCCAACGAAAGGCATCAGCCGCTCACGAACTCGCTCTGAAAGCTATCGGCTCCGAGGGTACTGATTCTTACGCTCAGCGATGGCGTGATCTGCTGGGCAGACCAGTCCCGCTCTCCGACGACCAAAAGAGCCGTACTCACGATTACATTGACAGCGAACAGTTCATTGAGGATTACTACCCTCAGATCATTCGATACACACTCGATATTGATTGCAATGTGAAAGACCAGGATGAGGTCAGCTGGCTCTCTGAACTACTGCGCAGACACCTCCGACTATCTCACGAACACAAACTGCTCTTCAAAGTAACGTTCTGCGACGTACCTGCACCTTTTGAGCTCAAATGGAAAGTCCTGAACCAGGGCGAGGAGGCTCGCAAACGAGATATGATTCGTGGGCAGATTCTGGACGACGACGGTACTCAGAGCTTGCAAGAAACCAGCAATTTTTATGGCGATCATTTCGTGGAGTGCTACGCCATAAAAGACGGAAATCTCGTGGCTCGAGCACACATCTCTGTCCCGATAGACTGAAAGAGCCGCCTACATCTTTCATCGTGCCTAAATACCTTTCGCCAGCTTCACACCAAGAGTGAAAAAGGTGTAAAACTTGGTCGTTTTGTCCCTTAGCGACACGCTTGTCCCACCAACGTTGTCGCGCCGAGACCCGATAAAACGAATAGTTCGATCCCAACGGTCAACAGTTCTGCCGAAAGCTTGCACATCCCAATAGGCTGGTGTGGCCAGGTATATCCCAACGAAATACCGAAATTGGAGAAATTCACATCGCACAGACACATATCGATCTGACACAAGTTCTATGTCGCTCGGTCGATTCAATATCCTCGACAGGTTTCGCATTCCGCCCTGCATCAGCATTACCTATGCTTTGTCACGATGACATCCACAGCATCGAATAGACTGAGTAAATCAGACTCAGAGCCACTATCTTTGGCAAAATCTTCAATAGAACGAAATGCTTGAACTAAAGATTCATTCAGGTTCTCATCGGATGTTGCCTGCGTGCGAACATTCGCAAACAAATCTGACATACGGATGAAAAAGCCCTTGTCTTTAATGATTCCGACACAGTCGCTTTCAGCTACTTCATCGCAGCTAGTGCCGACCTGTTTGTACAACAGCGCTCGTTTTGAACTTTTATTAGCCAACCGAGGCTAGCCACACTAAGAAATCCTACCCCCCTCAGCAAAAGCATCTCTACTCTGCCTTCGACGCATGAAAAGTCCACCCTTCACCAAACGCACGGTGCAGCAGGAAGCTCGCCCCCGCGAGCGCGAGAGCACACCCCAGTCCCGTGTAGAAGAATGCGAAGAACCAGTTGGGGATGAGTCCGCTTAGGCGCAGCCCAAAACCGAAGGACATCATGAAGGCCATGATCAGGTAGCCCTTGAGGTCCAAGAAGCGCAGGAAGTTCAGGCGTTCGCCGTCCAGGCCTCGGATCCTCTGCGCATTCTTCAGGACGATTGTGCCGAACATTGCGTGGAAGGCGAAGAAAGCGGCGACAGCACCGACAACAAGTGCGACGACGACGCCAACAGCTGCGCCGCTCATTACAACAGCCGAACGTACACCGATCAGAGCAACATTCGCACCCGCCAGTAGCCAAACCACTCCGGCCACGGTAATCAGGTTTTCTTTCTTCATTTTAAGCAGTGTCATCAGCAATCTTTCTTTTCAATCCGGGCAGCAGTAGCAGCGCTTCCAAAAGCAACGCTCTTAGCCACGGCCTCGTACAAGCTGGCGTCAAGAAGAGCAAAGAGCGTTTCACAATCAGAGCCCTCCATGAGCGAGGTAAAAATAGTTCCCAGAACAAAAGGACAGAGTTTCTCGGGGCTCAGGGCGCCAACTAACCTTGAGCGCACGACAGCTGGATCCGCATCCAACACATGCTGGAGCCCCTGTTCCATGTGAGCCAGCATCGGACCGCGCGCAGCCTCCAAGGCCTCGTGCTCACTACGGGGAAGGCGGCGCATCTCAGCGAACCAATCAACGTCCATCTGCGCCAAAGCCGTGCCCAAAGCGCCACGCAATTTCCGTACGTAGTCCGCGAAGCTCTCGCGCCCATCAACCCTGCAGCACTCCTCGAAGAGCGCCTGGCCAAAAAATCGCGTGAATACTGCGGCCGTCAGGTCCGCTTTTGTTGGGAAGTACATATAGACCGAGCCGACGGCGATCCCGCATGCCGCGGCCAGTTTTCGCACAGAGAGCGCGGAGATTCCTTCGCGCGCGGCAATCGAATACGCCTGGTCGATGAGTTTGTCTTTATCAATGACCTGCTTGGGCACGGAAAACCTCCTCTCTCCGTTTTCATTCTATAATGAACAGTGTTCAGTATAGACATATCCCATCCCCAACACGACAGGCGAGGAACCCAAAAGTGAGTACTCTCGACCACAAAGAGCGGATTATCCAAGCCGCCTACACAATCGGCGCCAGGGGCGGCCTTGCCGCGATCTCCGCCCGAGCGGTCGCCGAGGATGCGGGAGTTTCCGTCGGATACCTCTACAAAGCCTTCCCCTCCAAGAGCGACATCATGGTCGCCGCCGCGCGACGCTACTTTGAGTTCTCACTCTCGCGAGAATTGTGCCGAATCGATGACAATGAGTCCTTCGTGCAGTTTTGCCGCAGACTCTGGGAGCAGACGGAAGCAGCCTTTGCATCCTTCCACCGCGAGTGGCTCCGCGACCACGAAGAGCTGCCCAAACAGGACCTTTTAGCCGCGCACGAGGCCATGGGGTCCGTCCTCGCACACGCGCGCGCTCAGCTCGAAAGCGTCCTCGAGCAGGACACGCGCATTAACTGGGCGCTACTCCCCCAAGGAACTGCAGCCTCGGCAATCGCAGAATTCACCATGCGATCACTGCTCACCTCCCTTGAGAAGGGGGACGAGGACTGCGAACTTTTGCTGACTTTCCTTGAGCGAGGACTCTACAACGCGAAGTAAAAGCCTCGCGTGAACATCTGGGGATTGTTGTTCACGCACGCGTTCCTAGCATGGATGACAGATCCATCAATCAACGGAACGGGACAACCATGATCGCAATCGCCTCGACGGCTATCACTCTGGCACTTGTTTTCTACACGATCGGCGTCTTTGCCGAGCGCCGCGCGGGCACGCTCAAGCTCGGACACATCATCTTCTTCTACATGGGCCTGGTCTTTGACACCGCGGGAACTACTGCCATGTCTGTAATCGCGCGAGGCAACTCGGCGAATCTTGCGCACGCCACCACCGGATTGCTCGCGATCATCCTCATGATCATCCATGCAGCGTGGGCAACCATCGCCTACGCGAAGAAGAACCCCGAAACACTTTCACGCTTCCACCGCCTGAGCATTGGTGTGTGGCTGGTGTGGCTCGTGCCCTACGTATGCGGGATGCTCATGGGAATTCCGGCGCTCAAGCTTGAGTCGAATGTGGCCTTTGCAAGCGCGATCGGGACGTCTGTTGTCGCTGGGCTACTGATCTTTGGAGCCAAGGCCAAGCGCCTGCGCCGATAACGCCCTAACACAAACTAGCATTAGACCTAGGTTTACAAGCGCGTTCAAGGAAGGCCGCTATGGACATGGGTCAATTCACCTCCAACATGACACCCATCGAAAACTCCCTCGGTGACGCCGATGTTGAAACGACTCACTACTGGCTCTACGCTCCGGGGAGGGGTGCGAGTATGTGGGAGGATTTCTACAGCCAGGGAGTGATGGGACTTGCCTGGGAAGAAGCTGGCGACCTCTCGGCGTACGCAAGCAAAGAAGCGATCCACCTCGCCCTGGTCGATTCAAGCAGAGGAACGACCAACCCTCGCAACGATGCCTACGCGCTCTGGCAGTTCGCCAACACTCTCAAGCCCGGCGACGTCGTTTTTGTAAAGGGAGGCCGAGGGAAGATCCTCGGGCGCGGCCTCGTCACCGGAGACTACGAGT
>ERZ773213.1470-NODE-1470-length-12392-cov-9.146956_pt1 | contig 12392 bp, 9 predicted proteins | sample MGYA00580996_ERZ773213 | MGnify/ENA primary metagenome ERZ773213 (study PRJEB29015, sample SAMEA2738152) | human oral metagenome | biome: human oral; feature: human-associated habitat; material: saliva | place: China | collected 2197 ...
ATCCGTTGAGCCTTGCCTTACTTATGATGGTCACCATCTATCCTGTTCTGTTGCGCCTTGGCGTAAGTCCCATAGGGGCAGCAGCGGTTATTGCTACAGGGCATTTGATGGATGTTGGGCCTGGTGCCGTTTCGACATTGCTCATAGCTAAGACACTTAATATACCGGTACCAAACTATTTCGTAGGCTACCAGTTACGCCTCTATTTCTTAGTTGCTGTTGTGACGGCTATAGCACATTTCTTGTGGCAACGATATCGCGATCGCTTAGATGGCCCTATGGACGTAGGTGATTGTGAAAGTATTCCTGAGGCGCCAATTGGGCCTAAGCCATATATGATATTCCCTTTATTACCACTATGTTTTATCTTGGGCTTTAGCCAATATGGTTTGCCTGGCGTAAAGATGAATGTAACCCTTGCCATGATGCTTGCCTTTGGTATTGCTTTATTGGCAGAACTTATCCGTCATCGTAATTTAAGAACCGTCCTTAAAAGTACAACCGTATTTTTTGAAGGCATGGGGAATCAGTTTTCTTATGCTGTAACTTTAATCATTGGTGGACAGGTTTTCGCACAAGGCTTAGTGAGCTTAGGGCTTATTGATTCCCTAGTTAGCGCATTACAAACACTATCCCTTAACTCTGTGGGACTTACTTCTGTCATGGGTGGCGGTATGCTAGGTCTTAGTATGGTAACAGGTAGCAATGTAGCACCTTTATTTACATTGGTACCACTAGTACCTGATATTGTATCTAACCTTGGACTAGATCCCATTACGACTATGCTAGGTATGCAAAATGGGGCCAGCCTTGGTTTGTTCTTGAGTCCTATCAGCCCTGTTATGGTCGGTGTAGCTGGGGTAGCGCATATTAAATCTATGGATTTACTCAAACGAACCTCTGTGCCTGTAATCGTGGCGCTTATTACGAGTTGTGTGGGGATATGGATACTCTATTAATATTATAAGTTTATAAACAATAAGACGCCTCGTTATCACAATAGATAATGGGGCGTCATTATAACACTGATTTATTTATCAGATTATAGAGTCTCTGTTTTATATGTGAATATCAATTATATAAGATATAGTACGTCCTTAAACGATTTGTGTTATAATATACATAAATATTAATCCTCTGAAATTGAATCTCCGCCGTTGCGATAGCGGCGCGGTTTATAGGTGTTATTTTAGCATACTAAAGTGACATGTGATGTTGATTTACAATCTCCGCCGTTAATGGCATTTTTAGGCTAGATAACATCTGTTGTTTCAGATACAGGGTTAAATTAAATAATCCCCTGATGGGGACGGAAACTTAGATGGAATCCAAACGCCTATTGTATCACAACAGTATTTGTAGTTAAATTAAATAATCCCCTGATGGGGACGGAAACCTTGAAGCCATCAATAACTCATAAGTGAATTCTGCAGATTTGTTAAATTAAATAATCCCCTGATGGGGACGGAAACATGATCTATTTAGTTCTACGATATTAAGCTTACGATTTTTACGGTTAAATTAAATAATCCCCTGATGGGGACGGAAACACGAATTCCATACCATTATTTAAAGAGCCATCATGTTTGGCGTAAAGTTAAATTAAATAATCCCCTGATGGGGACGGAAACTCTTTCCTTCTGAATTTCTTTTAACGGTCTATCATCATAAGTTGTTAAATTAAATAATCCCCTGATGGGGACGGAAACAAATTTGAAGTTTGGATTGAATAGTTGTAATTTTGGACTGCCGTTAAATTAAATAATCCCCTGATGGGGACGGAAACTCATAGTCATATGCGTATTGCAAACACCATTTGAATGCTTGCAAGTTAAATTAAATAATCTCCAGATGGGGACGGAAATACACTCACTGAACGATAATGATAGCTCTGTTTAGCTAGTGTTATATTAAATAATCCCCTAATGGGGGCGGAAATGCACTTGCTTGAGTTAATGGTTTATTAATTTGAATAGACATTGTTAAATTAAATATCCCCATAATGGGGACGGAAACATGGCTTGAGCTTCTTTCATTGTTTCCAATGCTTTGATACCATCTTGTTAAATTAAATAATCCCCTGATGGGGACGGAAACGGGCAGTTAAACCGCCATGCTTCAGTTTCAGCCGCAAAAAGAGTTAAATTAAATAATCCCCTGATGGGGACGGAAACAAGAGAAAACAAAGTAACGAGTATACATAGTAGCCATTATTCGGTTAAATTAAATTATCCCCTAATGGGGACGGAATCTAATTTAGTTGTAATCATTTTCTTATCCTTTCACCAATTCTAAATTGGGTTAAATAAAATAATCCCCTGATGGGGACGGAAACCTTAACTTTATGGCTCTATCTACATCAATTGTTTTTCTATGCTTGTTAAATTAAATAACCCATTAATGGGGACGGAAACTTGTACTCAATTGATTGTTGATTGTACTCTCTAGCGTGTCGAAGTTGTTAAATTAAATAATCCCTTTTCGGGGCCGGTTATCTATCTCAAAAACTCATATAAGGACAAAAATATAGCCAGTATATTCTTTTTGGTGAATATACTGGCTTTTTTGTATAAATACTAAGGATTTTCTATTGGTTTTAATCAGAAATGAATATATAATGAAGTTAATCGAATTTACATTCCTTAATTAAAGTTTGGAGGCGATGTGATGGGTAAATGGGATGCACTGATCAAGGGTGCATTGCTTCATGATATCGGTAAGGTCGTGTATAGGGCTAATCAGGGCTCTACATCACACTCTAAGAGTGGGGCAGACTTTATTGAACCCTATTTTTCTGATATGGATCTGAAGCAGAATATTATTCACTGCTTAAAGTATCATCATGGTAAAGATCTTAGTTCTGCTACATTGAAAAATGATGATTACGCATACATTGTGTATGAGGCAGATAATATTGCTGCTGCTGTGGATCGTCGGGATATTGATGAAGGTGATGATTCATCTACACAACGATTTGATAAGGGGTTACCACTTCAATCCATTTTCCGTGTGTTTGGGGGCCACACTAGCACTCAACCATTACAGTATTATTTGCGTGGCATTGATGCATCAGGTCCTTTTAACTATCCTGAAAATGACGAATCTATACGTGCATCGAGTGATAAATATAAGGAATTATATGATGTATTAGAGCAGAACTTTCAAAAGAAACCTATTGATACGATGACTGTCAATGAGTTGTTGCGAATTTATGAGGATACTGTTTCCTATATGCCATCAAGTACAGCAACGAATCAGGCAAATGATATTTCTCTTTACATGCATTCCAAAATAACTGCTGCTGTAGCACATTGTATGGTGCATTATTTTGAGGAACAAGGTATTGAAGACTATAAAACATATTGTTATCAAAAGTCGCAAGAGTTCCGTAATATGCCAAGTTTTAAACTCATATCAGGGGATATTTCTGGCATTCAAAACTTTATCTATACGATTCCTTCAAAAGGTGCTTTGAAATCATTGCGTGGGCGCTCATTCTATTTAGAAATCTTGATGGAACAAATTGTAGATGAGTTGTTAGATGCATTGCAATTAACGCGAGCAAATCTTATTTACAATGGGGGCGGTCATTTCTATGTGTTAGCGCCTAATACAAAGGCTACTGATGATGCAGTCGCATCTATGGAACAATCTATCAATGAATGGTTCTTAACTGTGTTCGGCACCAAATTATATTTAGCTCTTGGTACGGCAACGGCAACTGCGTCTGATCTCATTCAATCTGAGGGGCAAAGTGCATTATTCCGCAAGGTAAGTGAGTGTGTAGCTGAGGCTAAGTCAAAACGATATTCTGAACATCATTTAATAGATTTGTTTAATCCGAATAGTTCCTATAACACAGTACTTCATGGCGAACGGGAATGTTCAATTTGTCATACTTCAACTACTCAATTGATTCCTTATGGTGAAAGCACAGATACAGAGGCTTGTCCTCTTTGTGATGGATTATATCGCTTAGGTAAACAAATTGTCGATAACCGAGAAACCGTGTTCGTATTGGCGCATCCTTTAGATAGTGCGGCTGGTGAAAGTATTCCTCATATTGAGGTATATGTTAATAAATCCTGTAGTGATATTAAAGATTTAAAATTGTATCTTTATGTAGTTCCTGAAGTGACATTAGAAACATTTGAAAGTACTCATAACATAGTAAGGATCTACGCTAAAAATACTGCTAAAACAGGTCATAATGTATTCAATCGTATTTGGCTAGCCGATTATGTAGCACGTAAAGATAATGGGCAAGTTTATGAGTTTGAAGAGTTAGCAGCATCTAGTGGATTAGATAATGAAAAAGGTATCAAGCGTTTAGGAGTGCTACGAGCCGATGTAGATAATCTTGGTGCTGCCTTTAGTGGTGGATTTATATCTAGTGGACCAGATCGATTTAAATTTGGTACATTGTCTCGTTACGCCGATTTATCTCGTGATTTAGCAATGTTCTTTAAGGTTGCCGTTAATAAAATGGCTCAAGGTGATGTACAAGGTTTTGGTACATTTGTTACACCATTTACTATTTGGGCTAATAAACAAGTGACAACTAGAAACATTCATGTTATCTATTCTGGTGGTGATGATGTATTCTTGGTTGGTGCGTGGGATGAATTGTTAGAATTAGCAATTGATATTCGCAAAAAGTTAAAAGCTGTTACAGACGATAAGATTACTATGTCTGCAGGGTTAGCGTTATTTTCACCATCATATCCAATTAGTCAAATGGCTGCTATAACAGGCTTGCTTGAAAGTGCTGCTAAAGACAATACAGGTAAGGATAGCATTGCCCTTTTTGGCTTTGAAACAAATACAAATGGTGAAGAACGTATATGTCGTCACGTATATAAATGGAATGATTTAATTGAAAATGTTATTGAAGATAAAATCTTTACATTGAATCAATTATTTATTATTCCAGGCATTGGTGATTCTGTCTCATCTAAGTTAAAGCTAGGGAAAGGTCTTATTTATAAATTAATGGATCTATTGCAAGGCATATTACATGATAGAGTTGAGGGCAAACATATAAATACAGCTCGTATTCTATATCTATTGGCACGCCTTGAACCAAAGAAGCATGACCCTGCCTATGATGCGTACAAGGATTTTACGACAACGATTCATAAATGGATTCAAACAGAAGAAGATTGTAAAGCATTATTAACAGCTTGCAACCTCATCGTTTACTATATGCGTGATAAGAAGTGAGGATAATTATATGGCACAAGAAACATTTAATTGGAGTACCGACCTTGTTAAGAAGGCGGAGGATACGATTAATAAATTAGACAAAAATAAACATGGTAATGCGTTTATTTTGAAATATGCACAGGTACGTAAGATTTTATCTAGCGTATTGGCGATAAAAAATAAATTAAGTGTTGCTCAACGCAGAAGCAAAGAATTTGATGCATTGCCGGAAGATATAGCAATGGATATACGTTTTCTAAAAACTACATTTTTATATCAAGCGGGACGCATTGAAGAGTCTTTTGGCTATGGTCGAAAGGCATATCCTGTAAAACAATTGATAGATGCCAGCCAATTGCTAAGTATGATTGAAGGTATTGGTACGAATGTAAAGCGATTCGAATTGCTTTGCAAATATGTAGAAGCTCTTGTTGCATTCTATAAATACCGTTCTGTAGAATTAACGCAACAGGCAGAACAACGTAATCAAAATCACCGTCAATCAAATAGAACTCGTCAATAGGAGGGGCCGAGCATGGAAAACAATACTCAACTAAAATCTTTACGTGGTAAATTGCTAATTACAGGTACTATTAAATTAGAAACAGGGATGCATATTGGAGCTAGTAATGATTTTGCTCCTATTGGTTCCGTAGATACACCATTTATTCGTGATGTAGTATCTCAAGAGCCAATCATTCCAGGTAGCTCTATTAAGGGCAAATTGCGTACACTATTGGCTAAAAGCTATTGTGATACATATATTATGAAAGACATTAAAGAAGATAAAGAACAAATAAAACGCTTGTTTGGCTCGGTAAATCCTGTACAACCAGCTCGTTTACAGTTTTATGATTTGTTTATTACGGAAGAAACACGTAAGCTTTTTGCTAATATTGATACTGATACCTATATGGGCGAAATTAAGTTTGAAAATGTTATCAATCGTCTCGATGGTAGTGCAAATCCTCGCCAAATTGAACGTGTTCCAGCAGGTACTGCTTTCACTTTCAAAGTAGCTTATAGCATTGAAAATGAAGATGAAGTTACTGAGGATATTGAAATATTGCGGGATGGCCTTGCATTGCTCGGTATCGACTATCTTGGTGGACATGGTTCTCGTGGGTATGGTCGTGTTAATATTTCTATTGATGATATACAAGCGGTAGGTAATACTACGATTAATACGCAGGATTTATTAAAGATATTAGGAAAGTAGGTTGTTATTATGAACTACTATCTATATCCACTGCGTTTTCTTACACCTGTGCATTTTGGGGATACATCTGAAGGGGGGAATTTAGAAACAATTTCCCTTACATTAGGATCAGATACACTGTTTGGTGCGTGCTGTCATGAAATTAGTCATGATACTGAACTATTACATTCTTTTATTAAAGCTGTAGAAGAGCGGCAGATTGTGCTATCTAGTTTATTTCCTTATTGCATAGATAATGATGAATATAAGCTATATGTACCGGCCCCTATGATACAAATGGAGTCAAGGAATGTACCTGCTACGAGTTTTGATGATGTGAAAACAGCTATAGCGGTACACAAGAAAATTAAACGCATTGAGTATATTAGAGCCTCTGAGTTGCAACAGTTTAAAGAGTATGTAGAATCTGATGCATCGCAAAAACATATGCCCACATTTGGAGCAAAACAAACATCTGCACAGGTTAATATGCGTGGTGAAAAGAGTTTGCCTTATTATGTAGGCAATTATCAGTTTATGCCTCATGCAGGCCTTTATATTATTGCAGGCTTTCATGATGATGCTCAGCGCACATTGTTTGAAGGAATTCTTGAAGTCTTGGGGCTTGTTGGTATTGGTGGTAAACGCAGTGGGGGCTATGGAAAATTTGAATTAGCCGATGACCCTATTGAGTTATCCGAAGAAGGTATCTATAGCGATGATAGCGCCTTGTATACACTGCTTCATAATGTACAAGGTAAGGTGATGTGCATTAGTGCTTGCGTACCAACTAGTGAAGAGGTACCCATATTAAAAAAAGGTTTTTATAAACTACAAAAACGAGGTGGCTTTGTAGGAACTGCTGGTAGTACCACACAAGTTAAACGCAATTCGTATTATGTTGTTAAGGAAGGCTCTGTTTGTCCGACGCCATTAGTAGGACAAATGCTTACTATTACGGGGGATTCATTACCGCATCCTGTTTATCGTAATGGTATGGGCTTATGGATTGGGGTGGATTATGAGTAATCGTATAGATCATGCACAATTATCGCTCACAATTGTGAGTCCTACCAATATTGGTGGCCCTGAAAAATTGACAACTAAGGACTATATGTACAATTACCATACGGGTGAAGTGTATCTTCTCAATAATTATGAGTGGTTTTGCTTTTTAGAACGCCACAATAAGTTGGCGGAGTTTGAATCGTATATGCAAAATGAGATGGTACGTTCCAATGGGCGGACAATGTATGACTGGGCAACACAGGCTCTTGGTAAATCTCAATTGACACGAGAGGTTTTGGGGCCAGCTGTTCGTTCTGTTATGAAAGCCACTGCTTACAAGCAAGGACTTAAAAACTCTTTGAACGATATCATCCCGCAAATTCGCGGAGTAGATGGACGAGTATATATTCCTGGTAGCTCTATTAAAGGTGTTATTGATAGCGCTATAGTCTCGTACATGCTTAGAAGAGATGCTAGCTTTAGAGCTGAAGTACAAGAAAAGCTAAAGGAAATTTTACAAAAATATAGAGATCTTAAATACGATAAGCGTCATTGCAAACGTGAAATAGATTCCATATTACGTGAAGTTAATAGGATAATTGATCGTAATATACAAGTATTATTTAAGAATTCAACAAAGAAAGTTAACGGCATATTAGCTAGTGCTTTCAGAGGTATTTCTGTTTCAGATGCTATGTCTAATAACATAATTCAAACAGAAGTGTTGAAGAAAGAAGATGCTGGTGTTGATGAAGATGGGACTCATGCTATTTCGGTTAATCGAGAGTGTATTCTACCAAATCAAACATTATCATTTACGTTGACGCTTGATACAGCAATGACAAAGGAAATTGGGATTACTAGCATAGATCAAGTGTTAGAAATTTTACAACAAGATTTTGATGCTACACATGAGTTATTAATCTCTACATTTACAAAGGTGAATCCTTCTGTATTTAAATCTTTAATGCCAGCGAATGCTTTTATTGGTGGAAATACAGGCTTTATTCAAAAGACGGTAATTATGGCGGCTTTCACAGACGATATTAATAAAGGTATTGAGGTCATTAGAGCTATTTTAGACGTGAATTTCCAAAAGGCTGGTCATGATAGGAAAGATAAATTTATGGCCCCACGTGCTATTAAACTAGTGAAGTGGAATGGACATTATTATGAGATGGGGGGCCTTCGTATTGGTAGATAATGTTGAAATTATGTCCATAGAGTTGAGTATTACCGCTGATCCATCTATAAGAATTGTACAGTCCATCGGTAGCGTATTACATGGTGTGTTGATGGAACTGGTAGGGGCGGAATACGCAGGTCAATTACATGAAACAGGCCTGCGTCCTTACAGCCAGTATGTTTATTTTGATAAAGAACGAGGCCAGTATATATGGCGACTTTCTGCTGTAACAGGTGAAGCAGTGAATCGAATATTGCGACCTGTACTTGAGATGCCTGATAAAATCTATTTAAAGCAAAAACGAGGTCATATCTATATACAAAAGAGAACTGTGTTAGAGGAAACCTCTTATGAAGCATTAATGGCTAAGTTCTGGAACGGAGATGTGGAATATACACGGGCTAAATTACAATGTTTGTCTACCACTAGTTTTAAGGTAGATCAACAGTATACGATTTTCCCTGAAGCATTTCGAATCTATCGCTATTTATTACGTCAATGGAATCAGTTTACCTCTTATGAAATGATGGATTCAGATGATTTATTAGCAGCACTTGAGTCAGCCGTTTTTATTCGTGATTATAGTCTACGGATGGGGATGTATGGACTAGAAGGTATTAAAATAAGAGGATTCCGAGGACAAATTGTAATGCAATTTAAACGGAATTTAGTGATGCAACGCATATTGTCTTTACTAACTTATTATAGCCAGTTTACTGGTTTAGGAATTAAAACGGCACTAGGCATGGGTGGAGTACAAAGCGAAGTAATTGAGTAAGTACGTTATGTGATTATTTAATTAATACAAATACCATTGACATTAATAAACATAAGAAACAATTTGATTTGTTGGACAATCATGAATTTAGATTAGCGATGTCTCGTAAAATTATTCGTGCAAAGGTGAGAAATCAGTTGACTATATTGCGTCGTTATGCACGAAATTTAGATGAAGATATAAATATAGATACTCAGATTGATAATATTAAATCTGTCCGTAGTTATATTGGCGAGTGTGCTCGTATTTCTGAACTTATGGGCTATGAAGGTATTATTAGCCGTCTCTATTTCGAGGCATTAGGTAAAATAGTACCTCCCTCATTCTCCTTTTCTAAACGATCTAAACAGCCTCCTCGTGATGAATTTAATGCGATGTTAGGGCTCGGATATAGTATGCTGTTTAATGAAATTCTTGCAGGGCTAATTAATGCGGGCTTACATCCGTTTGTTGGCGTTATGCATAGTTTAGGAAAAGGTCATCCTGCACTTGTATCAGATTTGATTGAAGAATGGAGAGCACCAATCATAGACTCTATGGTGCTCTCTATGGTGAGCCGTAATATGGTGGAATTATCTGATTTTGATAATTCAGATAAGGGGTGTTACCTAACCACAGAAGGGCGAAAAGGATTTTTGATTGCTTATAATAAGAAAATTCGCTCTGAAAATCAATATATTGATGACCGTAAAAGCTATAGAGAATCAATCTATAAGTAGTGTAAGCGATTTGCTAGTGCTATTATGCACGAAGATGTAGATTTGTATACACCACTGGAGATTTACTGATATGAAAAAGTTTATAGTATTAGTCATCTATGATGTAGTAGATAATAAAACGCGTAATCATTTAGTAAAATGTTTAGAGCGTTATGGTGTGCGTGTTCAAAAATCAGCATTTGAGGCACTACTAAATAGAAAACAATATGATGCTATGATGCGGCGTGCCAGTCGAATTATTAATCCCGTGGAAGATTCCCTACGTGTATATATACTTGACGATATAATTAATATTTATACATGGGGAATTGGAGAACGAAAAGAGCAAGATTGTATTATATTGTAATGAAAATTAATGTATTTATTAGAGCTGTTATTTATTAAGCAATGGTAGAATCATCTATTTTATTTAGTTATATATGTTTAATGTGATATTCTTGATGATTCTACTATTGTAATTTCTTTGTTTTTTTATGCTATAATATATCTAGATTATAACCTTGTGAAATGAAATCTCCGCCGTTGTGATAATGGTGCGGTTTATAGGCGTTATTTTAGTGTACTAAAGTACTGTTTAAGGTCGATTTACAATCTCCGCCGTTAATGGTATTTTCAGGCTAGATAACATCTGTTGTTTCAGATACAGAGTTAAATTAAATAATCCCCTGATGGGGACGGAAACAGCCATAAAGCAAAAATACCAAAAATTGTTCTAGCCATTATGTTAAATTAAATAATCCCCTGATGGGGACGGAAATTAAACTGTTAAAAGATTTATCTTTATAAAATTTACAGTTGTTAAATTAAATAATCCCCTGATGGGGACGGAAACATAAAAGTAAGTTTTTTAGCAGATTTAATAGTAGTCATGATATATTGTTAAATTAAATAATCCCCTAGTGGGGACGGAAATAAAAGGAGGTGAATCTATAATGGGTGGTACATTCGGTCGTCCTCGATAATGAATAAAATATTATAAGGATTTAGAGGAAGGCTTTAATAGTCTTCCTCAACATTATGATAATGTTAAATTAAATAATCCCCTGACGGAGACGGAAACCATTGATGATATAGTTTATAATGCGGAGTTCTCACGCTTACGTGTTAAATTAAATAATCTCCTGACGGGGACGGAAACATGTCGACGATGAAGTTACCTTGGTTTTCTGGAATATCGAAGAGGTTAAATTAAATGATCCCCTAATGGGGACGGAAACATCATGCATTCTAGTACATCATCACCAGTGCCAATATCAATGTTAAATTAAATAATCCCCTAATGGGGACGGAAACCCTTTAATCATAGAAAAATTGTTCATAATGTACTCCTTATTTGTGTTAAATTAAATAATCCCCTGATGGGGACGGAAACTCGTACTCGTAAGAGGATTGAACGCCAAAGGCTAACTTAATGCGTTAAATTAAATAATCCCCTAATGGGGACGGAAACGTCTTAAACGCTACATTTACAGTGTATTGATTTTCACCGCCCAGTTAAATTAAATAATCCCCTAATGGGGACGGAAACGAGTTCCATGTTTGGAAAATTGTTGTTTCGGTTAAATTTTTGATGTTAAATTAAATAATTTCCCTGATGGGGACGGAAACTATTGATTTAATAACTGTATTATCGCTATTGCAAGTTGGATAAGTTAAATTAAATACCCCCTATCAGGGCCTAACAAAGACTCTATCTTAGAAATGATTAAGATAGAGTCTTTTTATGTTACAATAAGCTTAACAATAGTATTATTTCTTATTTTTATATCCCTGTTTTATTTTTAATTAAAAGGATCTCTTATGGAATAATTAAAATCTATGTTATCCCTAGCCGGCCGTATGAATCGTCGGTCATTCTTCATCAATATGTTACTCGTATTTGCTTTAGGTTTTGTGGGCGGCTTTATTATGGGCTTCTTTGGTTATTCTATGTTGAGCATTTTAATTGGTGCTCCATTTATACTTATCGCTATGGTGCGTGAGATAGCCATTGCAGCAAGACGTATTCATGATCTTAATGGCCCTACATTTTTGGCTTTCATTTATATTGTATTAGGGATTCTTGCCGTGTGGTCTAGTGAAATTGGCTGGTTGGTGTTAGTGTCTAAAATTCTTTTATGTTTGATTCCTGGTAACAAAGAAATAAATCCCTATGGTGATAAACCAGAGGATAAGATTGTAATTTAGTAGCACTGGTTATACTGTATCTTCTCAATTTAAATGGAGAGGTTTTAACGAATCTAATTTTGATAATTCAGATAAGGGCTGTTACCTAACCACAGAAGGGCGAAAAGGATT
>ERZ773213.1476-NODE-1476-length-12350-cov-9.971045_pt1 | contig 12350 bp, 11 predicted proteins | sample MGYA00580996_ERZ773213 | MGnify/ENA primary metagenome ERZ773213 (study PRJEB29015, sample SAMEA2738152) | human oral metagenome | biome: human oral; feature: human-associated habitat; material: saliva | place: China | collected 2197 ...
GGGGGACTCTTCCCAGAAGAGAGCGCTCTGGCCGTACATATCCACGCCGATGGTCAAGGAGTGGCAACGTGGGTACAAAGCTCTGCAATGCAGGGGGAAGTACCTAAGGGCGTGACAAGTGTGAGTGGAACAAAGCCAAGGGAAGACCAGCTTTTCCTTGGGCTTTCAAAGCAGGGGACCAGTAGCCTCCGTCTTCTTGTTCCTCCTTTGGGAACAGGTGACGAGGCCGATACTCACGTTGCCTTGAGTTACACCAGTGACGCTGGCACCTTTAATGTGCCGGGCGGAGAACTGGATGTGAGCGCAGGAACGGTCGTTGATGTTCCGCTCAACGGAATCACCGATGAACGCTATACCCTGCGTGTTCATGCCGATCGTCCGCTTGTGGCTCAGGTTGTGACGAATGCCGAGCAGGAAGAATATCCCGGAGGACAGCACTGGGGGATGCGCGCGGGTATGAGCTCTGCTCAGGGGTTAGTTCACGCTCAACTACCTTCTGCATCAACAGTGGAAGCGCTGGTTCGTTCGCGCTTGAGCTCGACGATTCTACGCGGGACTGCGCAAGAGAGCGGCAGTGGAGTCAATGAGATTTCTTCCCACCTGTTGCTCACCTCTGTGCACTCTCAAAGTGGTGTCCAGCTTCAACTGGGAAATGAACAGGTAACCCTGGAAGCTGGGAAGATGGCGATGCTGGATCTTCCCTCGCAGGACACTAGCCTAGAGTCTCCCAGTGATGTTGCGATTGCGATTGAGGTGGAAGCGAAAACTCCCAGTGGAGTGCTTCGTGCCGTATGGCCGCTGAGCGCAGATGATGTCGAGCAGGCATCGACCTCGATCACCGTTCACTAGCTTGCAAAAAGCGTCCACACGCTCAAAGCATGCTCTCATGCTCAAGCGTGCCTGCGCAAAGCCTGCGTGGCCCCTTTTGCCACCTTCTACAGCGGCAATGCGAGGTCGCCAGAACACCTAGGAGAGGGAATCAAGTTCCTCTGGTGAGATGTAGAGGATATGCGAGACGCGCTCGGCAATGAGCGCGCGCAATGCCGAGTAGAGGTCTGCCGGAGGAATCCGCATGGTGATGGGAAGGCGGTAAAGGACAATACGGTCTCCCAGCCCCTTACGTCGGTCCGCGGGAAAAACGCGAGCTAAAACTACCCCGTGGTCTTCCCAAGGAGCTGGATCTGAGGGAGGAACGTCCTCGGTTGCAAACTCGATTGTCGCAACCTCAGGCCAGCGCTCGGTGAGTTCGCTAATAACAAGGGCAACGGTCGAATCAAATGTTTCCCGACGCGTTTTCCACGCGGGAAGCCCAGGGAAAAGACGCACATAGCGCGGGGTGCGGCCATGGCGGTCATTGGCGCGTGGAAAAGCTGATGGGAGAGCCATACACATAAGGGTATCGCTCAGCTCTGCGCTCAAGCTGAGGACCTGCCGACGAAGGGCACGCAATAGGAATAGAAAATGCCGTATTGTAGAGCGGTGATCTCGGTTCGACACTGTTCTAAGCCCGGCTGCTCGAAGCCTGCTGTAGCTACACTCACCTACGATTATTCGGATTCGACTGCTGTTGTCGGTTCGCTTTCAGCTGCTGCAGACCCCAACGCCTACGACCTGTGTGAGCACCATGCAAACAGTTTGACGGTCCCGCGTGGGTGGCAGATCGTGCGCCTTCAGACGACCTTCGAACCGGCACCTCCATCGGGGGATGACCTTATGGCTCTTGTTGACGCTGTTCGCCAAGCCGCAGCACACACCCGAAACCGCTCACAGGGCACTGACGCTGTGGAAACCAAGACTCCTGCCGCTCAGCCTGCAACTGCCGCGAAAGCGGGAGCTACGGCCTCGGTGCACGCTGAGCTTGGCCCCTTCGCCCAAGGGACCGACTCTCACAAGGCCGAATCCTCCAGCCCCCTGGATCCACATTCACCGTGGGCTCGTCGCCGGGCTCAGTTTAAATTGATCACCGAGGAACCTTCTGCCGATCAGGAATAATCCGATCAGGAATAAGAGGGCTGCGCGCGTGCACTAGACCTCGAAGGGTACGGCTTCCACCTGTTGCCGGCGGGTTTCAAGGATGTCTTGTCGCTTGAGTTCCTTCGCGTACTCCCGGTCGCGCAGAACAACAAGAACCGCTGCAAGGAAACGCTCGGGGTGAATACTTGTTGGCGGCTTGGGCGAAACAAAAGCCGAAACTCGTCCCGCTAAGGACATTGCGATCGACAGACGGAGCTGGTCAAGAATCTGGCGATTATTGTGCAGGAAATTCATACACTCAAAGTGCAGTTCATCCGGGATCGGAAGGACTTGCGCATGAGACGCCCATTGGGCACAGTCGGGGGGCATAACCAGCGGTGGATAGAAGACAGCTTCGGGAACCTGAATAACCATGGTCCCTGCTGCGATGTCTCCTAGGCGTGTTGCTCGCGGCGAGAAAACCGTTGCCATGAAAGACAAGAGGCCGAAGAACATGTAGGTTTCCACCACTGCAGTCATTGCGCGGACGAAGGCGTGACGCGCGGTGATAATCCCGCCATCCCGACGCACAACTTTTAGGTTAAAGGCCCACTTGCCGAGGGAATAACCATGGGTGAAGACCTCAATGACAAAGGGGAGGACTACAAAAGACAAGAAAATATCGATAACGAACATTGCCCTCCCCAAGGTTGATGGGACGGCGTGACCAGCGGTGAGAGCGGTAATAATGCACGTTAGAACAACAAAAGCTCCCACATACAGAGTCAGGTCTATGAGGAAAGCAGCGGCCCTGACAAAAGGAGAAGCGGGTTTGAGATCGAGTTTGACGCCCTCGCCGCTGATGAAAGATTCATCAGAAATTCGTTGGACGTTTACAGGAAGCTCGCTCATGTATGACACTATATCTTGTATGGATATCGACGCACTAAAAGCTTCACATATGCGCCACTGGAATCGTTTTCATCAATTGGCGCATTCGCGCCGATTGACGGGACCGGAAATTGATGAGCTTTCAGTGCTTTATCGGCAGGTCACCGCTGATCTTGCGAAAGTACGCTCACAAAACCCGGATCAAGATGTCATTTCCTATCTCTCTGGTGAGCTCTTGCATGCAAGAGCTCGATTGACGGGAACGGCTGGAGCGAGCCTGTGGGCGATTTCGCGTTGGTTCCGTCATGATCTTCCTGCGGCCCTGTATCGGATCCGCTATGTGACGATTGCGATCATGCTTATTTTCATCGCGATGACAGCGTTGCAGACGTGGTGGATCTTGCGTGACCCCGCTGCTCTCTCAATGCTGGGAAGTCCGGAACACCTGAAGCACTACGCGACAACACAATTTTCCAGCTATTACAGTCAAGACACCAATGCCTCTTTCATGTCCTATGTGTGGACGAATAATGCCTTTATTGCCTTGCGTGTCGTTGCAGGTGGAATCACAGGGTTCTATCCAATTTTGGCTTTGTGGGGGAATGCCCAAAACCTAGGAATTTCCGCTGCGATCGTCATTCACTATGCCGGCCCTGCGCACTTTTTCAGTTTTATCCTTCCCCACGGCATCCCAGAATTGACGGCAATTTGGATCTCAACCGCAGCGGGCTTGCGCCTCTTCTGGGCGTGGCTTGTTCCTGGACGAAAGACTAGAGGCCAAGCGCTCGGTGAGGCAGGGCGTTCGATGATCACTGTTGGTTTGGGAATGGTCATTTTGCTCTTCTTGTGCGGAGCCATCGAAGCTTTTGTCACTCCGTCTGATCTTCCACTGTGGCTGAAGATCACCTGCGGTGTGACACTGACTGCAAGTGTGTGGATCTACACCTTCGTGGCTGGTGGGCGTGCTTATCGCGCGGGAGTGAGCGGTGATCTTGACGAAGACGCCGGTTACGCAACACCTGTGATCTAAGAAATCCTTAGAGTTTGCCGGCCTTCTTCAGTGCAATGTACGTGTCGGCAAGACGTGCAGGCAAGAAGCCCGCATCACAATCGACGACATAAGCGCCAAGAGCGCGAGAATCATTGGCACCAGCATCAAGGTCGCGGATCGTCGCACTTGCCGCGGCAGCAGTGAAGGCAGAAGCTGCGTCGCTCCAATCGCGTTCCATTCGGCCAAGTTCGGGGTCGCGTGCACCCGCAACAACTACTCGGTGACGCTTGCTGAGCGCCGCAATGGCCTCGGAAAAATCTGCGTCTGTAGCTGCGGGCGGGATCTCGGTCAGTAGGACGACAAGCCCCGGGTGATGCATGCGCTTCTCAACTGAGGACACGACCATCTGCCAATCCAGTGGGAGAAGGGACGGCTGGACGCGCGAGAAAGCCTGCGCGGCCTCGCTAATCAAATTCCCCCCACGTGCCTGGGCAAGATCTTCGTGAATACTGCGGTCCAGAGCAAGCAGATGAACTTGATCTCCGGCGCGGTCAGCCAGAACCCCCAGTAAGAGTGCCGCCTCGATCTCAGCATCCAAACGAGGTGCAACCCCCAACTCGACCAGGTCCTTGTCTCCCAAGTCCTTTTCCTGAGCCTCGCCCAAGAGCATTGCTCCCGAACGCCCGGTGTCGACAACGATCATGACGTGACGGTCGCGTTCGGGTCGCCACGTGCGTACAACCAAATCTTTTGAGCGCGCCGAGGCTCGCCAATCGATATCACGCGGATCATCTCCGCGGACATACTCGCGCAAAGAATCAAATTCCGTTCCCGGACCTCGAAGAATTGTGGCGGTTGTTCCCTCAAGTTCATGCAGACGCGCAAGCCGAGAAGGAAGAAGACGCTTCGCACGGAATGGAGGAAGCGCGGTCAGGGTCAGTGGCGCCGCAATCGAGGTCTGACGTGCGGCCATTCGCAGAGGACCCCAGGAACGAATCGTCACGTAGTCGGCGCGAACGCTTCCACGTCGCTCCAGCTGCAAGAGTGTCGTGAGCGGCATCGGAACATCCGCTTCGAGCTCACACGAATGTGAATAGGGAGTGGGGTGTGCTGAGGGAGGCCACGCATCCCTCACATCCACGCGCATGGGGAGCGCCGAGCGTAGAGAAAGGCGCGAATGACCGGGAGAATCCATTGCGATAGGCGTATCGATGGAGCGCTCAATGACCAACTGCCTGGGGGAAGGCGCAAGGTAAGCATCAAAAGCCCACAGGCATGCGCACAGAACACACCATCCGACAATAAAACCCCATGTCGGGAAGAAAAACAGTGGAATGACCCCCAAGAAAATGGGGATACTCGCGCGCCAAGACAGTGCCATCAGCGAGGAACCGGGACCTGCTCGAGGATCGAGGCGATGACAGAGTGAGCGTTTAAGCCTTCCAATTCTGCTTCCGCCTTCATGCTCAGGCGGTGTGCAAGAACCGAGTCGGCCATTGCCTTGACATCATCAGGAGTGACGAAAGAACGTCCCTGAAGGAACGCCCAGACGCGGCACACGCGAAGTAATGCGGTTGCACCACGGGGAGAGACACCGATGCGGACAGCGGGAGAGGTGCGGGTCGCGCGGATGAGATCGACCATGTAGGTCAAAACCGCGGGGGAGACCTCGATGTGTTCTGCCTGCTCGCGAGCCGTCAAGATATCCGAGGCGTTTGCGACTGGATGCAGATCAGCACTGCCCAAATCCAGAGGATTAAAACCATTTTGGTGGCGAAGAAGAATATTGAATTCGTCCTCGCGAGAGGGCAGAGGCAGATCAAGCTTGAGTAAGAAACGGTCGAGCTGGGCCTCAGGAAGGGGATAGGTGCCCTCATATTCGACAGGGTTCTGGGTGGCGATCACCATGAAGGGCGAGGCCAGCGGTCGGGTATGCCCATCGACACTGACCTGATGCTCTTCCATCGCTTCCAAGAGCGCAGATTGAGTCTTGGGGGGAGTTCGGTTAATTTCATCTGCCAGAAGAAGATTGGTGAAGATCGGTCCAGGGCGGAACTCAAACTCGCTCTTGCCGTTGTCCCACACCAAAGAACCCGTGATATCGGCGGGCATCAGGTCTGGGGTGAATTGGACACGCGTCATGGTCAAATCGATGCATCGAGCAAGGGTTCGAACCAAGAGTGTTTTTGCAACGCCGGGGACGCCTTCAAGTAGGACGTGTCCATCGGCTACCAGAGCGATAATCAGGCCGGTGAGTGCGCCTTCTTGGCCGACGACAGCCTTGCCAATTTCTGAATGCAGGGAAACCAGAGCGTCACGGGCATCACGCCCCTGGGGCGGTAGTTCGGGGCTTGTCATTGATACTCAATCTCCTGTGTGAGCGCGGATAGTGCTTCGGCCAATTCGACCAGTTCTAAGTTGTTTGTTGGGGCTGGACCCCACAGTAAATCACTCACGTGCTCGGTCAGCAATCCTCGCGCCGCAAGTGCGTGTTCTAGGGTGGCTCGCGGTGCTTTCGGGTCGATTCCCAAGCGCTTGGCGATTATCGTCACGGCTTCGATTCGTAAGAGGCGCGCCGCGTGAGCATGTTGCTTCTGCGAAGCCATTAGACGTCCGCGGCCCTTCGTTGTCTCTGATGAAGGGACGTAAGAGGGCAGATCTTCCGGAACCAAACGTCCCAACCGTTGGCCTCGAGAAAAACCGATGACGGTAATTCCGATGCCGATAAGCGAAAGGATTGGGATCAGCCACTCGGGTTCAAGAGTGTCAACCTTGTCGCTAGCTAGGACGTTGTCTTTGCTACCGTCATACCAGTAGATGGTTGGTTTCTGCGCCATGGCATTGATGACAAGTGCTGCATTGCCATCACTATCAATCCATTGATTTGATGCGATAGCTCCATCGGCGATGATCGCGCGGAAACGATCGCCCTCATTTTTTTCAAGGTAGGCGTAGGCGTCATCTGCGGGAAAACACTTGGTCCATCCAGCTTCGGTGGTGGTAACAAGCTGCCCACTGTTATTGAGCAGAGTTTGAGCTTTTTGCGCAGGCTCAGAAGCGCATTCTGCAGAGAGGATTTTCGTCGATTTTGTCGTCTTTGAAGTCGTCACTTCGATGGAGGGGGTATCAAGATCTGAACCGTAGTGAGACAGAAGATAGACAACTCGATGAAGTTTCTCGTCAATTGCTTGTGCGGTGGCGTCAGGCAAATTTCCAGGATAGGTAATAACAGCGGTCGAATCAGGTGTTGAGCGTGCAATAAGTTCGCGTGCGGAGCGGACTTTCACGACTTTAACACCGTGGTGACGCAGCGTTTGGACAAGAGCTTGAGCGCCAGAATTCCCAGGGTTATTAGGCGATAGAGTGTCGCTGTCTTTTTCGTAGCGGGGGACCAACGTGGTTGCGATGATAAACAACAGTCCCAAAAAGATGATGATGACAAGCGGGCGCATTCGCGTCCAACGCTGACGAGCAGTTGGCGAAACGACAGTGCTTTGAGTTGCTTTCATGCGTGTACTGCCTGCTTCTTGTTCTGTGAATAGGCAGTAATGAGCTGGTCCATCCCCGCGCAGTCCTCTGCGCTTGCATGGCCTTCACCGTAACGTACCAAGGCGAAGATGGAAGTTGCGGAGGTAATGGGGGCAGTGAGGAAGGGAAGAGCATTTTGAGCTGCTCGGCCGGCTTCATCCGCTGTAAGACCGGGAGTATCTCGAAGAATGCCGTCGCGAGCTAGGTAGAGCACGAATAGTCGGTAGGACCAGATCAACGTAGCATCGAGATCTCCGCTTGCGCGAGCCTCGTCAATCCGCTTCATGATGTCGCGTAGCGAAAGTGTGGAATCAGAGTCAAACACAGCAGTTCGTCGCATGCGGCGGCGCAGGCGGATCGGGTGGGTGATGACGATGATTGCGATGATCGCGAGTATCACGAATAAGAGGAAGATAAAGAAACCTTCAACGGGGAAACCGACGGGTGCAGCTTTACTGGCGCCGCTCACGAGGTGTTGAATAAGCCAGTTGAAGAAGCGCGATAATGCGGAAGGCGGGGTGGGGAGATAATCGGGACGCGAAAGCTCCGCTGACACCCATGCGCGAGCTTCCTCGTCGTCGGGTGTCAGCGGAGCTTCACAGAAAAACATCAGGCGCGAGAAGCTTCCTGAGCAATCATGGGAGCAAGGTTCTCCTTGCGCATGCGCTCATCCAGGTACATCAGAGTGTAGAAGGATGATTGAACCGGGATCACAACTGCCGACAGCAGTGCGCTCAAGAAGGCCGAGAACGCGACGAGCATGCCAACCGAGTCAGCGGCATTAGCGCCAACGCCCAGAATTGCACCGACGATGCCGCCCAGAACTGCTGAGATCAAACCGGTGACGATACCGATAAGCCAGATGCGGCCCAGGATTCGCCAGAAGGAACCCTTCGACAGCGACCATGAACGCTTCATGGCATCGACCGGGCCAAGTCCCTCAAGGACGACTGCACTGGAAGTGAATGCGAACTTCACGGTCAAGAAACAGGCGATCACGATCAGAGCAACGACCATGAGGAAGATGAGCGCAAAGGCTCCACCAATACCGGCACTCGCAGAATCGTAGCTACGAGCCGAAGCCGTGTTAACAATCACAAGGAAGAAGGGGATCATGAAGACCAGCAGGACTACCACGATCGCCACGAATTCAATGATGCCGATGAGGAGGGTTGCCAGAAGAACCGGGACGAAGCGCGGCGAGAAACGGTGCCATGCGTCCGCGGGAGAAGACTTACGTCCGAGGACTGCATCCCACACCGTCAGTGCAAGCATGCCCGAGAGGAACGCGGTTGCGAGCAGGGTAAGTCCGTCTGTTACGAGGGAACCCATGCTGCTGCTCAGCGAGTAGATCAAATCATCGGTATCTCCGGAGGTAAGTGCTCGCGTTAGTGAAGACGTCGAAGACGAAGCGAAGAAGGCCTGAACAAGACCGACGACCGCCATAATCGCAAAGGCAAAGCCAAACATGGTTTGCGGGTTGACGCGAACCGCCTGGAAGGCGCCATTGAAGAGCTCGCCAACGGTCAGCGGACGGAGCGGGATAATTCCGGGCTGTGCAACGGTCCATGCGGTGCCGCCCTGAGTCTGGGTGCCCTGCCATGCGGCATCGGGCTGAGGTGTTGCACCCCACTGCTGCTGCTGGGGTTGTGCGGGCTGCTGGGGTGCGCCCCAAGGCTGCTGCCCCTGCTGGGGTTGTGCGGGCTGCTCGGGTGCGCCCCAAGGCTGCTGCCCCTGCTGAGGCTGTGCCGGCTGTGCGGGCTGCTCAGGTGCGCCCCAAGGCTGCTGAGCCTGAGGAGTCTGAGGAACTTGAGGTGTTGAGGGAACAGAGCCCTGGGAGGGATTCTGAGAAGAAGATGACTGGGGTGCCCACGGATCATTCGTGGGTGCGCCCTGAGGATCAGACATTATTACTCCTATATAGGTGACATGTGTCTTCCTGAATATTGTGCCATGCATTCAACTAATCAGAAAGAACTGAGGAAGTAGTCAGCGCGTTTTCAGCATCTGTTATGTTGTTAAAATTCGCCGCGTCTTTTCGACACACCTGTCAGTTTCGTGACACAATCGTTACATGAGTTCACGGATCCTGGTCATTGACGACGATGTCGCGCTTTCCGAAATGATCGGAATCATGCTTCATGCTGAAGGTTTCGAGGTCGCTGATTGCGCAGATGGAGCACAGGCCCTTGATGTTTTCCATGAAGTTTCGCCAGATCTTGTCCTTCTGGACCTCATGCTCCCAAACGTTGATGGGATTGAAATCTGCCGCCAGATTCGCAGGGAATCTGATGTCCCCATTGTGATGCTGACTGCTCGGTCTGATACTACAGATGTCGTCGCCGGTCTTGAAGCCGGGGCAGATGACTACGTTCCTAAACCTTTCAAGCCCAAAGAGCTAGTTGCGCGTGTTCGTGCGCGACTGCGTGGCAGAGACGACAGTGGTGAAGAACTGGTTCGTCTTGGGGATCTTGTCATCGATGTTCAAGGTCATAGTGTGCATCGTGGCGGCCAAGATTTGCCTTTAACACCACTTGAATTCGACCTGCTCGTGACTCTTGCGCGTTCCCCGTGGAAGGTATTCTCCCGCGAAGAGTTGCTTGAATCTGTGTGGGGTTACCGCCACGCTGCAGACACTCGCTTGGTGAATGTCCATGTCCAGCGTCTGCGTTCAAAAGTTGAGCGCGATCCGGATAATCCCGAGGTCGTTGTGACTGTCCGCGGAGTAGGCTACCGCGCCGGCAACGCCTCGTCATGATAGGCGGAGATGGGGGAGTGCTCTCGACGCCCCCTGTTCCTGAGTCTCATGTTGCGCCACTGGAGCGCGTTCTTCTTTTTCTTCAACGTCTCTTCCGGCCTCTTCGGCAGTGGCGTGGCTGGGAACGTATTTCTCAGTGGGAAGCTCTACGAGCAATTCGTAATTCCGCTTCTTTGCGTGCGGCTTCGTACCTTGCTGCGGTGTCGATGGTGCTCATCCTTGTCGCGGGAACAATTGTTGCGACTCAACTGCGCAGTAGTGTTTTTGAATCTCGACGAACCGCAGTACTTTCAGATGCGGCTTTACGTTTTTCAACTGCGCAATCGGTTTTTGATCAGTCAACAGCCAGCACTCCCGATCAAATTCAAGAATCAACCCGGCAGCTTGCAACCTCCTTGCGTGTGTCTGCCTCGGGTACTGGGGCGGTTTCTGTTCTGCTCTTACGCTCCCAATCTCAATCGCAATCGCTTCGAATCAATGAGATTGTTGATCCTGCGGTCTTAGGCGTCGTTAGTGAAGAGATGAAAAATGCCGTAGCAGGATCAACGGATCCCCAATGGCAATCAGTCTCAATTCCTTCCGCGCGTGATGCGAGCCAGCGAGTGCCTGCAATCCTTGTGGGGACAAACGTTCAGGTGCCACGAGCAGGAACCCACCAGCTGTATATCGTTTATTCGCTTCAAGCAGACCAAGAACGCATTGACACCGTCATGGGAATCTTGATCTTCGCCGGGATTCCGTTCTTGTTGTTGATTCCGATCATCACCTTCATCTTGATCTATCACATCTTGGGACCGGTACGTCGTACTGCGACAGCGGCAGGAAAGCTTGCTGAAGGAAATCTTGATGTTCGAATTGACAGCAGTGATGCGCGCGGTAGCGATGAGATGGCAAATCTTGGGCGTGCCTTTAATAACATGGCAGAATCGCTTGAGAAGAAAATTGATGAATATGACGAGCTCTCTCGGCTCCAGCAGCGCTTCGTCTCTGATGTTTCTCACGAACTTCGTACGCCGCTGACGACCATTCGCATGGCGGAAGAAATGATCTGGGATCAACGTAAGAATTTTGATCCTGTGACCACTCGGAGTGCAGAACTGCTTCATGAACAGGTTGAGCGCTTCGATTCCATGCTGGCTGATCTCCTAGAGATCTCACGTCACGATGCGCAATCTGTCGACCTCACTGCGGAGAGTATTGATCTTCGCGGATTGGTTACGCGCGTTGTTAACGCAAACAGTGAGCTTGCGCAGCGCTTGGGAGTCGAGGTCATTGTCAATGCGCCGACGCATCATTGCACAGCAGAAATTGATGATCGACGTATTGAGCGTATCATTCGCAATCTCTTGGTGAACGCTTATGAACACGCAGAATCTCGACCTGTTGAGGTGACTATTGCTTCGAATGAAACCGCTGTCGCGGTACGCGTACGTGACCATGGCGTCGGGATGGAACCAGCAACGGTTGAGCGCGTTTTTGACCGCTTTTACCGTGCGGATCCCGCGCGAACACGTACCACCGGAGGAACGGGTCTGGGCTTGGCAATTTCCTTGGAAGACGTTGTTCTTCACGGAGGAACATTAACTGCGTGGGGTGAGATTGGAGTCGGATCCTCGTTCATGATGACGCTTCCCAAGAAAGTCGGGACCGCGATTTTAAGTGATCCCTTAGAACTGTGGGTAAAGGAGTGAAGATGAATCAGCGACTGTGTCTCGTTGTAGGGGCTATTCTCAGCAGCCTTTCTTTGGCTGCCTGCACGTCCTTACCAACTTCCTCCGCACCTTCGCCTTTTGATGTCGATGCCCCCAATGCCCAGCCGGTTGATTTGGCGGCGGGTGGTCCTGTGGCTGATGCGGATCCGGAAAGTCTGCTCAGTAGTTTTCTCTTGGCCTGTGCCGCGGGAGCTTCTGACGACTACGCAACCGCGCGTCTTTTCTTAACCAGTTCCTCCGCACAGACGTGGGACCCCCATAAGTTAGTAACGATTTATTCAACGGATTCAACCCCGAAGGTGTCTTACTCTTTTGACCCTTCGAAAACGGACACCCTGAATGCGTCGATCACTGCCACTGGTGTGGGCTCAGTTGACCAAAATGGTGTCCTTTCCCCGGCAGAAACTTCCTCACTTGAAGCGCGCTTCCACTTGGTTCGAGAGAATGGCCAGTGGCGTATTGACGCGCCTGCGGATGGGGTCGTGGTTTCTCAGGCATCATTTACGGCATCGCACGA
>ERZ773213.1477-NODE-1477-length-12349-cov-7.312673_pt1 | contig 12349 bp, 10 predicted proteins | sample MGYA00580996_ERZ773213 | MGnify/ENA primary metagenome ERZ773213 (study PRJEB29015, sample SAMEA2738152) | human oral metagenome | biome: human oral; feature: human-associated habitat; material: saliva | place: China | collected 2197 ...
TGGCGGTCTCCGGCTTGCCCAGGGCGTCGGCCACGAGGAGGAAGTCCTGCTTCCAGGCCTCACTCTTGCCCTGGGTGACGACGGTGGGCGCCACCTCGGACAGGGACTTGTAGAGGGTGTCGATGTCGTCCTTGCCCGCCTGGTTGACGAGGATGAGGTCCGGGGACAGGTTGCCGATGTCCTCGACGCTGGGGGACTTGCGAGAGCCGACGTCCTTGATCGCCCCCAGCTTGTCGGCCTGCTTGGGGAAGGCCTTCTTGAGGTACTCCGGGACCGTTGCGGCGCCGTCGCCCTTGGTTGAGCCGATCGGCACGATGCCCAGGGTCAGGGCGACGTCGAGCTGACCGGTGGACAGGATGACGACCTTGGTGGGGGCCTTCTTGATCTCGGTGGTGCCCTTGAAGTGGACGACCTTGCGGGGGAAGACGTCGTCGGCCTTGCCTGAGCCCTTGCCCTCGGGCATGCCGGTGGGCACCGATGAGGTGGGCTTGGCCTTGGCGGTCGAGGAGGCGCTGGACTCCGCCTTCTTACCGGAGCAAGCGGCGAGGACGGGGATGGTGGTGGCCAACCCTGCGAAGACGAGAGCGCTGCGGCGGCTGTAGTGGGATGTCATGGGCTTAGGCTAACCTAAGTCATAGCGTTTTTATCAAGAATCATCCTGAGGAAAGGTGGGGACGTGGCGGAGGTCGCTCGTCAGTCGCAGCCGGGAGCTCTGGCGTGATCGCCCGGTGGTGGGAGCGCCGCCGTGGCTCTGGTGAGAAGTCTGCCGGGACGTCCGCCCCTACGTCAGTGGGGGTCCCGGTGGGTGGGACCGTCCTTGTTCTCGGGGTGCTGTCGGTGCTCCTGTGCCTGGTGAGCCTGGCCGTTGGGTCGCACAGTCTGACGCTGGAGGAAGTGGCCGGTGCCTTCGTGCCGGGGAGGACAACGGTCGCCTCGGTCATTGTCTGGCAGCTGCGGATGCCGCGGACCGTCCTGGCGGTCATGGTGGGAGCCTCGCTGGCCGTGGCCGGGGTCGTCATGCAGGGGCTGACCCGCAATCCCCTGGCCGAGCCGGGCATTCTCGGCATCAATGCCGGCGCGTCTCTGTCGGTGGTCCTGTCGATGTCTCTGCTGGGGCTGACAGATGTGAGTGACTTCCTCTGGTTCGCCTTCGCAGGGGCCGCCCTGGCCGCCTTCCTCGTCCATCTCATGTCGGTGCGCAGCGCCGACGCCGGACCTGCCAGACTCGTGCTGGCCGGGGTGGCCCTGGGGGCGAGTCTGCGGTCGATCACCGGGACCATCACGATGTACGACTCCGTCACCTTCGACTCCTATCGCTTCTGGGTTCTGGGCTCGCTGGCGGACCGGGATGCGGTGCTGCTGGTGTGGGTGGCGCCCTTCCTCGCCGTCGGGCTGGTGCTGGCCCTGGCCTCGGGGCTCACGCTCAACGCCCTGGCGCTGGGGGAGGAGCAGGCCAAGGCGCTGGGGGTCAGCCCGAGGCGCGCTCGGGCGCTGGCACTGACCTCGATCACTCTGCTGTGCGGGGCGTCGACGGCGGCGGTCGGGCCGATCTCCTTCGTCGGGCTGGTGGTCCCGCAGGTGCTGCGGCTGGCCCTGGGGGCTGACCAGCGCAGGCTGCTGGCGGTCTCCCTCGTCGCCGGACCGGTCCTGCTGCTGGCCGCCGACGTCGTCGGGCGGGTCATCCTGGACTCCGGTGAGATGGAGGCGGGGGTCGTGACCGCATTCATCGGCGGTCCGGTGCTGCTGGTCATGGTCATCCAGCGCATGGGGGTGAGGGGACGATGAGGAGGGTTCGGGACGCGGCCGGTAGTCCGGCGTCGGAGACCGACGGTGTGCGCCTCGGGGCCCCGGCCTCTCAGCTGCGATGCCCCGTTGGAAGCCGCAGGGCCTTCCTCGTCCACCGGCGGGCCGCTGTAGTGACCGTGCTGGCGCTTGCTGCGGCGCTGGCCGTGGTGGCTGTCTCGGTGCTGTTCGGTGCCTACAACATCTCCGGGGCCGATGCGCTGCGCACACTGCTGACGGGCTCTGGAAGCAGGATGGATCGCTTCTTCGTGCTCAACCAGCGGCTTCCGCGCGCGGTCGCAGCGGCGCTGGTGGGGGCGATGCTGGCGCTGTCGGGTGCGGTCTTCCAGAGCCTGTCACGAAATCCCCTGGGCAGCCCCGACATTGTGGGGTTCACGACCGGCGCCTCCAGTGGAGGGTTGTTCATGCTTCTGCTGGCGGCGTCGGCGAGTGATTTCCAGGTCTCGGTGGGGGCGGTCCTCGGAGGCTTTGCGACCGCGGCGGTGGTTGCTCTTGTGTCGCGGCGCGGTGGCGTGGGCGGCGACAACCTGATCCTGACCGGGGTCGCCATCTCCGAGATGCTCTCGGCGGCCAACAGCTACCTCATCTCCCAAGCCAGTCTGCCTAGTGCCGAGACGGCCAAGGCCTGGCAGTACGGTTCCTTCAACGCGATTTCCTGGGGGCAGGTCAAGCCCCTGGCTCTGGCTGCCGCGGTGCTGCTGATTCAGGTGGTGTGGCTCGTGCGGCCTGCGAGTCTGCTGGAGATGGGCGACGACGCCGCAACCAGCCTGGGACTGCGGGTTGGCAGAGTGCGCGGCGCGATGCTCGGCTACGGCGTCGTGCTGGCGGCGATCTGCGTGGCAACGGCTGGACCGATCGGTTTCATCGCCCTGGCCGCACCGCAGCTGGCGCGCCGGCTGAGCAGATCGGCTGGGATGACGATGATCGCCTCGGCGGCCATGGGGGCGCTCTTGCTGGGCGGGGCTGATTTTCTGGCGCAGCGGCTCCTCAGTCCCTTCCAGATTCCGGTGGGCCTGGTCAGTGCGGCGCTGGGCGGGCTCTACCTCGTCTGGCTGCTCATGGCTCCTTTGGGGAGTGCGGAGCGGGCCGGCTGAGGCCAGCGTGAGTGCCAGCGCGTCTGCGACCGTGGCCCGTACCGAGAGGAGCATCACCTACACCAACGCCTTCGCGTTCTGTGCCCTCGCAAGCACCTTGGTCGCCGACGTTGTTCCTTCGCAAGCCAGGCTGCTGCATTTTAGGAACTCGTGTCTCCCACGCAACTGATGGACCTCCGCCTTGAGCTTCGTGAGTTTCAAGCCGACTCGGAGGTCTTCTGACTGTCCAGGCCGGTGGCGTGCTCCTTCCTGCACCGTGCGGCCCGGTTGCCCACGTCTGTGGCTCACAAGATCGTAGGACTCGGTCACCTCCGCTGTGGTGGCCCTCCACAGGCCGCTTCACGCTCAATCTGTGTCCAGCAGTTCCTCTAAGTACTTCGCTGCTCGCATGGTCTCCTCCCATATCCACTCATGAAAGGAGAATCTCCCCAAGTCCGAGAAACGCCAGGCACTCCACACATGCTGGTGGTGACGTCAGTGGTGCAGCTCAAGCAGCTGCTCCAGAATGGACACCACCGCGCCAGGGCGTGAGGGGACGCGGACCGTCTGCCTCCTTGCCCTGACCTCTTTCAGCCCGTCCCCGACAATGACACCGATGTCTGCCGCGCGGATCATCTCCACGTCGTTGGCGTCGTTGCCTACCGCGACCCACGTGGAGACGCGGCGATGGCGAAGGGCCGGTGACTGCCCCATGATGGCTGTCCCTCCCACGGTACCCGCACCTCCCGAGGCGGCCGGCAGCCTCATGCAGACGCTCTTGTCCACCCCTGCCGCGCAGATATCGACCACGCCGTCCTCGTGCGGGTAGGCGACGACGCCGTCGAGGCGTAGCCCCAGCAAGTCCTGGAGAGTGCTCGCGGGCTCCGGGCCGCCCGTCTCCTGCGCGTCGGCAGCCCTCGTACCCGGACCAGCCGCTCCTTGTAGCGGATCAGTAATGCTCTGCCTGATGCTGTCCTGCTCCGCACGGCCCCGGCACCTTTTGCTGACGACCGTCACCTTGAGCACATCCTCAGTCGGTACCTGCGCCGGGTCGGTGCACCACGTGCCATCCGGGTAGTCCCGCATGTGCTCTAGGCCGTCCCAGAGGCCCGGTTCCGTTTCGGAATCTTGGCTGCCCCTTCGCCGGGTCTCGTTCTCCGCCGCTGTTCCTGGAGACGCAGCGAAATCTGAGACCGCTGCAGACGCCTCCCCTGACCGCGGCTCTGCGACAGGGTCATGCCCTGCCAGTGCAGTGAAAGAGTGGCCCCGGTCCACGTAGAGGGGCATGCCCGCGCGGAAGGCGGCGTCCACGACGGCGCGGACGTGATCCGCCCTCATGGGGTAGCGCCTCTCCTTGTCTCCTAGGCGCAAGAGAGCCCCGTTGAGGCAGACCGAGCCTTCCAGGCAGGTCACGGCATCTCCCAGTACCTCGGCCATTCCTCGGGGCGCACGTGAGGTCGCCACGATGACCGATATGTCCTCACGTCCCGCGGCCCGCCTGAGAAAGGGGGCCAGCCGGGGATCGGCGACTCCGCCGAAGACGACGGTCCCGTCCAGGTCTGTCACCACGCCCACCGGGCTGTTCAGCATTGACCACGCATCCTTGCAATATCAGGAATAACCCTGCTCTGAAAGGTTGACCCATCACCTGGCGAGCAGGTCACGGGGACCCACTCTACGGCCTCGATCTCAGAGCGAGGGACCGGGTCGCCCACAATATCGCACATGTAGACGAATAGGGTGATCATCCGGCTCCGGTCGAAGATGGAGACATCTTCATAGGTACTGAAGTAAGTGGCCGACACCAACGAGACCCCGAGCTCCTCATCAAGCTCGCGGCCGAGGCAGGCGACATGCGACTCCCCTCTCTCCAGCTTGCCTCCAGGAGAAATGAGGTCGGTCGTACCGCGCTTGCGGACAAGCAGCACGCTGTCTCCGCGGAGAACGACCGCAGCGCACTTGACAACTGACGGACTCTCCCCCATGTCACGCTTATCAAGTCGCACCCGCTCTCTCCCTCCTTGAACGGCGAATGTAGTGCATGTTGAGGCCGATGATCGCTCCGATGACTACCGACCCACCTAGGAGTGAGGCCGCCCCGGGATTCTCACGGAAGAACAGCCACACCCACACCGGGCCCAGCACTGTCTCCGCCAACACGAAGATTGCCACATGGTGCACGGGCAGGAGCTTCGGCCCAACGGATAAGCAGACCAGACCGACCGGCATGACCACGAAGCCCTCGGCTACCAGAGGCAGCCATGAGGAGGACTCGTCAGGAACCTTGACTCCGTGCAGAAGGGCAGCAGCGGTGAGTGCGCACAGCGCACCGCCGACCGCTGTGGTGAGGAAGGGGCTGGAGCGGCGTTTGGAGGAGCATACGAAACCACCGCTCATCGACACGGCAGCCAGCAGGGCCAGCAGTTCCCCCCGGCCTGCGGCGCTGGACAGCTGTGAAGCGAAGATGATCGTCATACCGGCCAGCGACGCCAGGATCGCCAGGACCGTCGGCCGGTCGATGCTGGCCCGGAGAAACACTCGTCCCAGAATTGCCGACCATACCGGCATGGTCGCCATGATAAAGAGCGTGTTGGCGGCGGAAGTGCTCTCGATGGAATACACGAATGCCACTGATGCTATCCCGAACATCAGCCCGTTACCCCAGGCAGCCCACTCGTTGTCCCAGCGTTGCTTTACCCCAGCAACGTGGCAGACCACTGCCGCCAGCACCATGGCAGCGCATATCAGCACACCGCGCCACAACGACAACACCCCGGCCGGCTGGTCTACAGCGCGGATGAGGGCTGCATCAAAAGACATGACCAGGACCCCGCCGAGCACCACCACCGCGCCCTGAGCGTATCGATTATCTAGTATTCCCGACATCTGATCAGTCCCTCCAGGTCGCGGCAGAAGGCTTCAGTAGCATCGACCCAGGAATCATCCTTGCACCCCAGGCTCGAGTACGAGTAGCGAATGATTCCCTGACGCCTGAAGTACTTGGCGCTGGGTGGAAGTTCTCGTACCATCACGTTCGCGTCGCCTCCTCCTCCTCTGGACATCTTTACCGCCGCCATAGGGAGTCCGCCGCCACCTCCCACGATCTCTAATCCCTCCGCGGCCGCCCAGTCGACAAGGTCTTGAGAGAACAGGAGCTGCGCCTTGTTCCAGACCTTTCCGCGTCTCATTCTATCAAGCGCCTGTTCAAGCAGATCAAGTGATGGGCAGTCGCCCTCAGTCAGTGACAAAAAACTCGCAATCGACGGCAGCTGTTGCCCTGTAACGGCATCTAGTATCACTATACCCAGCCCTGGTGCGAGCGCCAGATGCTTATGAAGCGGCGCAATTACGACTGTACCACTCGACACCAGTTCCTCGGTAAGGGAAGTGCCAAGAGACTGTGCTCCGTCCACGACAGAGGCTGTCGCGCCCCCTGGTTCACGGAAGCTGTTATCGACGCTAACGTCCACTGGGGCTACATGCGTATGAAAACCGACCCACCTGCCGTTGAGCACCTCTTCCATAGATCTGACTACCCCTTGATAGGGACCGTAGTGCCTCCATAGTGGACCTGCCCCTCTCAATCTTAAATTCTCTGCCATAATCCCCCCGAGCACCACAGCCAGGGCGGTAGAGGTATTCGGGACAAAATGAATGCAGTTAGAGTCTACGCCTAGGTCGTGGCCTAGCATGTCAGCAAGAGCGCTCCGACTTCTGGAAGTATGTCCGTAATATGATTCTCTCGATCGGTCGCGACTCAAGAAAGGATTTAGTGAAGGATTTATTGAGGCTGGATCATTTGGCATACCTAGAACCCTCCAAGGAGGTGGAAGAGTTAACTTTACTGCCCTGAAGGAAGTCGATAATGTCGACAGCCTTGCGCTCCTTATCGCGCAAATACTGTAAAACAACTTCATCGCTCGGTGTGGTAAAACTGTCGGCGAATACCGACAGGCCCTCGAGTGATTTTGTGGACAACCCTAACTGTAATAACTTGTACTTAACGTCATCAGACGACTGCGCCCAGTCGTAGATGGGGCTCTCGTACGTGATTCCGTAACCCTTCATGAACTCCACAAAGTAGTCCTTGGCCACGGAACGCTGCTCCGGAAACTCCTTCTGGTAGACAGCGATACCGTCATTAACTATAGTAATGTCGTTCCGCTTGCAGTAGTCGATCACGTGGCAGTGTATCGCTATTTTCTCTCCCAGTAGCACAAGATTCTTCCTGTAGGTCAGGATGTCTTGTTCAAGGTCGGCAATAGCGAGAGAGCGGAAGCTTCCAGAAATATCTTGTTTGACGTGTCTCAGCATCAGTCCGCCAAAGCGGCTCCTCATCTCTCGCACCCGTACCTCAAGGACATCTCTGTGTAGAGAACATCCAGAATTTGCCGTGTACAGATGTACTGGGATACCTCTCAGCATCAGGGAGCAGGCTGCAAGAGTACTATCGCGTCCACCCGTGAACATCACCAACTGTGCATCGCTGCCAGCGTATTCTCCCAAGGTAATCTTCTTCTGTGTTTGCAACCAATTCATCGAGTCTTACCTCATGTGGAGCCCATTTAGATGCAAATGATTCGATCTACTTGTAGTTAAATTAACACACTCCCAAGAATGCTGCAATTCCAGAACAATATACGGTATGCACAAAAATAATTACGGAGGTTAGTAGCACTCCTTGAGGTGGGGCTGGCAAAGTTGGTTCAGGTGCTTGGCTGGGTGATGAAATTGATGGCTCGTTTGGTCGTCTTGACGTGGATTTGGCGGTTGAGGCGATGAATATGCTGGGGCTGTGGAAGAGTCGGGTCACGCTGATGGGCAGGTTATGCAGGTCGGGCATGATCTCGGGGACCGTTAGCGGTGTGCAGCTGGTGGTGGTCCTCGCACGTGACGACGTCTCTGGCCCAGTGGAGTCGGTTCTCTATTTTCCAATGCCCTTGGAGCCAGACGGTGACCTGTTCGGGCTGGGCGTCGGTCATGGGTAGGGAGCTCAGGGGTCGGCAAAGTCGGTGGGTGAGGGTGTCTGAGCTGGTTTGATGGGGCGGTGTGTCGTTAGGACGGGGGCGCAGGCCCCGTGGGGACGATGAGTGGTGCTTAATCAATCCCTTCGTCCTGGGAGCCCGCGCTGATGTCATCCTCCACCACGAACGCCTTGTCGCGCCAGCCCCTGGTCCAGGTTCTCAGGAACATCACCGACCCACGCGACAGACGCGGAGTGCGCCACAGCCTGTTCACGGTCTTGTCTCTGGCTGTGACCGGAGTGCTGGCGGGCTGTCGCAACCTGATAGCGATATGGGAGCACGCCACCGACCTGACTGGTGCCGACCTGGAGGCCCTGGGGCTGGAGGAGGGCCAGGCTCTTCCGTCGGAGTCGACCATCCGCCGGGTCCTGCAGGACCTGGACCACGCCACCGGCGCCGTGCTGACCCAGCAGCGGGTGGCGGACAGGTCCAACCAGAGGTCCCGGCCCTGAGGGACTTGCTTGAGCCCGTCGACCTGGACGGGGTGGTGGTGACTGCCGATGCGATGCACGCCCAGACCACCTTGCGGCCAATCGAGGGCACCATCACCACCACCGAGACCTCCACCCCTACGACCTCGTCCGCATCACCTCCTACCTCACCGACGACGCCGAAGAAGCCCAAGGCCACTAAGCCCCGTACTCCCTCGCCGTCAGACACAGGGAAAGATCCGTCAATCCCTGCAGCTCACGAGCTTCGGTCAGTCGGCCGCTCCAGCCGCCCAGGCCTTCATACCGCCCTCGAGGTTGAGGAGCCGGCCGGGGCAGCCCGCTGCCCTCAGCGCCTCGATGGCCCGGGCCGATCGGATCCCGGCAGCGCACACGACCACGGTCGGGCGATCCTCATCCAGCTCGTCCATCCGTGCTACCACCTCGCGCAGCGGAATATGCCGGGCACCAGCCATCGGTTCGAGGGCCACCTCGACGTCCTCGCGCACGTCCAGCAGCGCCGGTGGCTCGGCGCTCTCCAGGAGCCCCCTCAGCTCGGCGGCGGAAACGGTCTCCGGCCCTGGTACCGGGGCCTCTCCGGTCTCCTGAATCCGAGGAGGTGCGATGAGGCCGGACGTGGAACCCGCAGGTTGCCGGTGGGAGTCATCCCCGGAGGCCCGTGTATGCGGCTGCGCATCAGCGTCGGGAGTCCGGGAGAGTGCACAGGAATCGGCCGGCGCCGACAGCTCCGTGATACTCGGGTTCTCCCCGCACACTGGGCAGGCCGGGTTCTTCGCCACCGGAATCTCCCGCAGCCGTGCGCCCCAGGCATCGAGCATCGCCAGGCGCCCCAGCAGCAGCTGCCCGCCGCCGATCACCAGCTTGAGCGCCTCGGCGGCCTGCATCGTCCCGATGATCCCGGGAAGCACCCCCAGCACCCCGGCCTCCGCGCAGGAGGGCACCGAACCCGCGGGCGGCGGCGTGGGGTGCAGGCACCGGTAGCACGGACCCCGCTGGGCGTCGAAGACCCCCACCTGCCCGTTGAAGCCCAGCACTGCCCCATGCACCAGCGGCAGCCCCAGCATGACGGACGCGTCATTGACCAGGTACCGCGTGGGGAAGTTGTCCGTGCCATCGATGATCACGTCCCAGCCGTCCAGCAGACCCAGGGCGTTCTCCGCGGTTAATCGAATCCGGTGGGGGATGACCTCGACGTCGGGGTTGAGCGCCCTGATCGCCGCAGCCGCCGAGTCCACCTTGGGGCGGCCCACGGCGGCGCTTGTATGGATGACCTGGCGCTGCAGGTTGGTGAGGTCGACGTCGTCGTCGTCGATGAGCCCGATCGTGCCCACCCCGGCGGCCGCCAGGTACAGGGCGGCCGGCGCCCCGAGCCCGCCGGCGCCGATGAGCAGGATCCGGGCGGCCCGGATGCGCTGCTGGCCGACCACCCCCACCTGCGGCACGAGCGCGTTGCGGTGGTAGCGCTCCAGCTCATCTCGGCTGAGCGGCCGCAGACGCTCATCGGCGATCACCGAGCCGTAGGTGCGTTGGTCGGCCCTGCTCATGGTGTCCCTCCCCATTTCTATTCGTCCCTGCGTCAATGCTGTCTTGATCTCTGGTGCTGGAGGCCTCAAGCCCGGCGGGCGACGACGCGCACCTGTACCGCCTTGATGACGCAGCAGACCTGGCGGCCCTCGGTGATGCCGAGCTCGGCCACGGCCCCCGCGGTGACCGCAGCCGACAGGCGCTGCCCCTTCTCCAGCTCCAAGCGCACGCTCACCAGCGCGCCCGAGCGCTCCAGCCCGGTCACCCAACCGGTCAGGACGTTGCGGGGGCTTCCCTCGGGCGCCTCGCGGTAGAGGGCGACGGCATCGGGCGGCACCAGCGCAACCCCAGGAGCCCCAGGGGAGAGAATCTCGCCCCGATCCGCGGTCTCGGCCTCGGTGGAGCCGTCCTGCGGGCGGCCATGAATGACCCGGCCCGACGGCAGCCGCAGCCCCGGGGCCCCGGCCTTCCCGTCGATGACGCCCATGAGCACGGATGTCCCGGTGAGTCGGGCGACGAAGTCCGAGCGCGGTGCGGCCAGGACCCGCGCCGTCGGCCCCTGCTCCACCACTCGGCCCCGGTCCAGGACGACGACGTCCTCGGCCAGCGCCGTCAGGTCCAGGACGTCATGGGTCACCAGCAGCAGCGTCAGTCCCTCCTCGGCGCATCGGCGTGCCACCAGGCGGCGCATCTCCTGGCGGGCGGTCACGTCCAGGGCGGCCATCGGCTCATCCAGGACCAGCAGGCGGGGCCCCGTCGCCAGCGCCCGGGCCAGCGCCACCCGGGCCGCCTGCCCTCCCGAGAGCGTTCCTCCCGGGCGGGAGGCCAGGTGTTCGGCCCCGACGGCAGCCAGTTCGGCTCTGGCCCGACGCGTCGCCTCCGCCTGGCTCACCCCCTGGCAGCGCAGCGCGAAGACCACGTTGCCCAGCACGGACATGTGGGTGAAGACGCCCGGCTCCTGGCTGAGCAGCGCCACCTGGCGCCGCCCCGCCCGCACGAAGCCCCCGGGGCCGTCCAGGGCGCGTCCGCCCAGCACGACCTGGCCGTTCTCGGCGTCCAGCAGGCCGGCCACCACGGAGCAGACCGTCGACTTGCCCGAGCCGTTGGGGCCGATGAGCGCCGTCGTGCACCCCGCCTCCACCTCCAGGTCGACGACGACGTCGCGCTGCGGCAGCTTGAAGGCCACCTGCAGGTCCTGGCCGCGCCCGCCGCCCCGAGATGACTCGGAAGTCCGCTCACCCCTGGACGGCGTCGAGGCCTGCGTGCCTCGGGGCTCCGACGCAGCGGCGTCGTGGTCCTGGTGCCCCTGGAGCCCGCGGCGGGGCAGCAGGTGCGAGGCCACCGTGCCCCAGTCGATGTTCGTCGCACCGACGATGACGAAGGACAGGCCAATGAGCACGGCCGCCAGGGCCAAGGAGGTGGCCGTGTCCTTCTCCCGCTCCAGGTAGATGGCCAGCGGCATCGTGCGGGTGACGCCCTCCTTGGAGCCGGCGAAGGCGATGGTCGCCCCGAACTCGCCCAGGCTCCGGCCCAGGGCCAGGGCCGTGCCTCGAGCCAGAGCCGGTGTCGCCAGCGGCAGCGTCACCTGCGCCAGAACCCGCCACGGGCCGGCCCCGAGGCTCCGGGCGGTGACTTCGGCCCGCTTGTCACGGCTGCGCAGCGCCGCCTCCAGAGTGACCACCAGGAAAGGCATGGAGACGAACACCTGGGCGATGACCACCGCGGTAGTGGAGAAGGCGATGGGCACCCCCCACTCCTTCAGGTGCGCCCCCAGCAGGCCGCGGTTGCCCAAGGTGGACAGCAGCGCGATACCGGCCACCACCGGCGGCATCGTCATCGGCAGCACCGCGAGGATCCGCGCGATCCTCACCCCCGGCCAGCTGCGGGCCAGCAGCAGCGCCAGCGGCACGCCCAGCACCACGCAGACGACCGTGGAGCTCAGACAGGTGCGGATCGAGAGCCACAGGGCGGCCTGCGCCGACGGCGTCGCCAGCAGCTGGGGGAGCTGCCCCCAGGACACGCGCGTCCCCATCCCCACCAGGGGCAGGACGATCGCGCAGCCTCCCAAGACGGCCAGCGCGGTCACGAGGACGGGCAGAGGTGAGCGAGCGGCCCGCCCACGCCCCAGGAGGGCGCGGACGGGCCGCCATGCCGACTGCTGCTCGGAGTGCGCAGTGGGGGACATCTGGTTCACAGACTCATGTTTACCAGGCCACCGATTCAGACCGGCAAGCCATCACGGAGCAGTGGTCTGCGCGGTGGGCTTGTTCGCCTCCGGGGCGGAGGACCCCTCAGTGGTCGCGGCCTGGGACGGGGCGGCGCCGGCTCCGGAGCTGGCCTCGGAACTGGCCCCGGCGCTCGCCGCCGCACTGCCCGCGGCGGAGGCCCCGGCACTCGCCCCGGCAGTGGCGCTGCCGGGCTTGCCGAAGCCGTGCTTGGCCAGGATCTCCTGACCGGTCTTGCCGGTGACGGCATC
>ERZ773213.1485-NODE-1485-length-12310-cov-18.396573_pt1 | contig 12310 bp, 7 predicted proteins | sample MGYA00580996_ERZ773213 | MGnify/ENA primary metagenome ERZ773213 (study PRJEB29015, sample SAMEA2738152) | human oral metagenome | biome: human oral; feature: human-associated habitat; material: saliva | place: China | collected 2197 ...
AAGCATGGAACTACGGTGTTAACCTTCCTGTAAAAGAAAACCCTATGAAGAAGGAAACTGTTAAAGGTTCCCAATTTGAACAACCATTGTTCGAATTCTCTGGTGCTTGTGCAGGTTGTGGTGAAACTCCATACGCTAAATTGTTAACTCAATTGTTCGGCGATCGTATGATGATTGCGAATGCTACTGGTTGTTCCTCCATTTGGGGTGCTTCCATGCCAGCTTCTCCATACACAACTAACCAACAAGGTCAAGGTCCTTCCTGGGCAAACTCCTTGTTCGAAGATAATGCTGAATACGGCTATGGTATGTACATCGGCGTTAAGAAAATCCGTGAACAATTGCTTGAAGTAGCTAAGAAAGCTGTTGAAACAGCATCTGGCGAATTGAAAGAAGCATTGGAACAATGGATTGAATTCGCTAACCTTGGCGCAGCTACTCGTCAACGTTCCGCACGTTTGGTAGCAGCAATCGAAGCTGAAGGTGCTACAACTCCAGAATTGAAAGAAATCCTTGAAAAGAAACAATTCTTAATCAAACGTTCTCACTGGATCTTCGGTGGTGACGGTTGGGCTTACGATATCGGTTTCGGCGGTGTTGACCATGTATTAGCTTCTGGCGAAGACATCAACATCTGGGTATTCGATACTGAAGTATACTCCAACACTGGTGGTCAATCCTCCAAATCTACTCATGAAGCTGCTGTTGCTCAATTCGCAGCATCTGGTAAACGTACTAAGAAGAAAGACCTTGGCATGATGGCTATGTCTTATGGTTATGTATACGTAGCACAAGTAGCTATGGGTGCAGATAAAAACCAATTGATGAAAGCTGTTGCAGAAGCTGAAGCATATCCAGGTCCTTCCTTGATCATCGCTTACAGCCCATGTATCAACCATGGTATCAAAGCTGGTATGGGTAAAGCTCAAGAAGAACAACGCAAAGCAGTTGCTTGTGGTTACTGGGATCTTTACAGATACAACCCTCAACTTAAAGCTGAAGGTAAAAACCCATTCTCCTTGGATTCCAAAGAAGGCAACTACGACGAATTCCAAAACTTCCTTAAAGGTGAAGTTCGTTACGCTTCCTTGGCGAAAGCTGCTCCTGACGCTGCAGAAGAATTATTCGCTAAATGTGAAGAAGACGCTAAAGAACGTCGCTTAAGCTATGTTCGCTTACAAAAAGGTTTTGACGAAGTTAAATAATTAATTTCTCTAAACTGCATATACAAGAGGCATCCTCATTGAGGATGCCTCTTTTGCATCTATCATCCTTATGAATAGGTGTATAGTACGCATGATTTTGGTATAATAGATAGTATATATGTGTATTATTCATGTATTGTTTATACAATATATGTTTTTAATGATAGAGGATATTATGACTGCGAATACAAATGACGTACAACAAACCATTTATAGTGAATTAGGCTATAAATCCATGCCATTCCCATATACCACACCAGCTACTCTTGAAGCCTATGCAGCTCTCGTGGGTATTTCAGCACCTAACCCTAACACTGCAAGAGTATTAGAGTTAGGTGCAACCTATGGTGGCAATATTATTTCCCAAGCATTATTTAATCCAGATGCAACCTTCGTAGGTATTGAGCTTTCACAAGAACAAGTAGAAAAGGGCAATGAAGTGATTGCAAATGCAGGGCTAACAAATGTTTCCTTAGTTCAATCTGATATTGCATCTATTGGTAGTGAAATAGGTACCTTTGATTACATTATCGCCCATGGTGTGTATTCTTGGGTTGATGACGGTGTTAAAGATGCATTGTTGCGCCTTATCGATGAACATTTAGCAGAGGATGGCATTGCCTATATTTCTTATAATACCTATCCAGGTTGGCATACGATGGACGAAGTACGTCAATTGATGATGTTCAGCAACCGTGATAAAGCTCAGTTTAATCACAAGGAAAAGGTACTGCATGGCAAAACGATTGGCAGTATCGTAGGTAGTCAAATTTTAAAATATGACAATCTAAAGGAACGAAACAGTAAATTCTTAGGTGCTCTTCGTTCTGTTATGCAAAAAGATGAATACTATGTTGGTCACGATCATTTAGAGCCTAATAATGATCCTGTATATTTCTATCAATTTAATGACCATTTAGGAGCGCATAATTTGGCATACCTATGTGATGCTGATTTAACTTTATCTATGGTGCGTAGCTTTGATGCTGATATTGCGGATACACTAGATAAACTCGCACCTAATGACCATGTAGCTCAAGAGCAGTATTTAGATTTTATGCTAGATACGACCTTTAGAAAATCTATTATATGTAAGGCTAAGCATGCAGAATCTGTAACATACGACATGGGAAATCCTGAACTTGTGAATTCTGTACCTATGCGAACCATTATTAACAGCTTTACCTATACAATTCTCTTCAATGAAGAAGCATTGTCCATGTTTGAAAATGATATCGTGCGCGATACATTCCAGTCCATTATTAAGGATGGCGGTCAGTTTAATATGATCGAGGCTTTAGCCATTGTGAAAGCTGCTAATGATGCTGCTAAGGGCGATGATGCAAGCTTAGAAGCCGCTGTTGATGCGTTATATGTAGCTATGGCAGAACATATTGTACGCGGTGGTCTACGTTTCTTGAAACATCCACATCCTAAAGCTTACTATATGGAGGGACAATCCTTTGTACCTGCTAGATTTACAAAGTTTGTGAAAGCTTTAGTTGAATCTGGTACAGACATCATGTATGGGGCTACCTCTGAAAATGAAGCCGTGGAAAATCTGTCCGATGAAGATTTGATGTTTATGGAAATCCTTAATAAACCAAAGGCAAAATCTACTATTGTTAATGCGATTAAAAAGAATATCTTTGGCGGCGCACAAGCTGGTCAGGCAAAAAATCAAACAGCTATGGCTGAAGCGTTCTATGCTGAATTGACGAAACGCATGGAAACATTAGGCTATTTAGAAAATAAAATTAAATAAAGGTATTTCCTGTGTAGCATATGATAATAATGTGCGATGGGGGATAGATAAAGGCTAATTCTCGATATATAGAATTGGCCTTTATTTTTATGTTCAATATTTTCTTTTTATTTTATAGATATTACATTTTGTTATGTTAAGTTGCATAAAAGATATAGGAAAGATGAAGAAATGTATGAAAAACACATGAAGTAAACATGACTTTTATGATATACTTTGTATGAGTGATTTTGTGTACATGTAATAATATGGTCATAGTAGGCCATATTTTGTTGTTAGTTAGTATAAGTATATTGTAAAAGGAGTTTTTCCATGGCATCTAAAAAGGCAGTACTAGTATATATACTAGAAATCCTACGAGATGAAACAGATGCAAATCATACATTATCTCAAGAGGAAATTCGTAGCATCTTAGCGAAGAAATATGAATTGACGGTAGATCGTAAAACCTTAGGTCGTCATCTAAATGATTTATATGAATCTGGTAATTTTAATATTGAATGTGAAGAATCTGCACTAGGTACAGATGGTTCGATTCGTCGTACCAATTTTTATATGATTCATCCCTTTGAAGAGGCTGAGTTGCATTTGTTAATCGATGGCCTATTAGCATCACGTCATATTAGTGTAAATCAGCGTAAAGACTTGATTGATAAGGTATCTGCCTTGGGAGGCCGTTATTTTAAATCCCATGGAAAACAAATTAAGAGTACACCTGATTCTCTTGTGAGAAGTCAGGATCTATTCCTAAATATTGATCTCATTGAAAAAGCGGTGACGGAAGGGAGAAAAATTTCGTTAGTCTATTATCAGCCTAGTACAGATAATAAATTATATCCTAATCTTGATTATGCAGGTAATGAGCGAAATTATATTTTTAATCCCTACCAATTAGTATCTAGTCGAGGACTCTACTACTTGGTAGGTAACCACGATAACCATGATGATATGTCTACACTACGTGTAGATCGAATTGGCAACATTAAGTTATTGGATATTCGCCGTAAACCGTTGCGGGATATTCAAGGCTATCACAATCAAAATACCTTTGATGTAGATAAATACATGAAGGAACATATCTATATGTTTGGTGGTGAATCAGTAACGGTAGTGTTTGAAGCAAAACGCAGTATCGTTAACCAAATTCTCGATTGGTTTGATGGAAATGTAACATTTTTAAACGAGACGCCTCAAAAGGTGGAGTGTCGTGTTCATGTTAATCGGGAGGCTTTCAAATATTGGGCACTACAATATATGCAAAGTGTGAAAGTATTATCGCCAGCATCATTAGTGTTCGATGTGCGTGAAGCTATTCGTGATGGATTATCACAATATGTATAAGAAGAAGGGCTGTAAGTATAACAGCCCTTTATTACGAAAAAGGAGCTATTGAGAAATCAATAGCTCCTTTTATGCGTTCTTAGAGAATATGCAATTTTTCTGCTTCTTTATAATCTTTTAATACTGGACGTGGTGGTAATTTATCGAAAATGCTGACAATATAAATCGCAATAGATGAGAAGATAAATCCTGGTACGATTTCATAAAGTCCAAAGAAGGCAAATTGTTTCCAAATTAGAACTGTAAGACCACCTACGACGATACCCGCAATACAACCACGGCGCGTCATGCGTTTCCAGAATAGGGAGAAGATGATAGCAGGACCAAAAGAGGCACCAAAGCCAGCCCATGCGTAAGCAACCATCGTAAGGATGAGGCTATCTGGATTTAATGCTAAGAAAATGGATATAGCAGCTACCAACAATACAACAATACGGCTTACAAGCACGAGTTCTTTGTCGGTTGCCGTTTTGTGAATGATATTAGCGTAAAAATCATTAGCAATAGCAGAGGCTGTTACTAATAGTTGAGCGGATGCAGTACTCATGATAGCTGCAAGTACAGCAGACCAGATAAGGCCAGCCATAAATGGCGTAAATAAACGTTCCGTCATAACGAGGAATATCGTCTCTGCATCTGTACCAACTAATTTTTCTGGTAACATATATACATGACCGATGAGGCCTACGAAAATAGCTGCTAATAAGGAAAGGATAACCCAAACCATAGCAATATTTGTGGATTTTTTTAGTTCCTTCGCATCGGAAATCGCCATGAAGCGAACTAGGATATGTGGCTGACCGAAGTAGCCAAGCCCCCAACCAAGGGAAGAGATGATGCCGATGACAAGAGCAAACATATCACTCGTATCACCCCAGAGGTTTAATCCTTGAGGAAATTCACTTTGGATGAGTTGCATCGTATCAATAGGACCACCTAAGTAGATAGCTGCCGTAATAGGTACAGCCAAGATGGCGAAGAACATCAACGCCCCTTGAATACAGTCCGTCCAAGATACGGCGAGGAAACCTCCGAGGAAGGTATAAAATACTACAATGCCCGCCGTAATAAAGAGGGAGACCGTATAGTCTAAACCGAAGATGGTATTGAATAATTTGCCTCCTGCCACAAATCCAGAGGATGTGTAGATGAGGAAGAAGATTAATATAAACAATGCGGAAATAACAGCTACCGAATGGGATTGATCGTGGAACCGATTTTTTAAATAATCCGGCAATGTTAAGCTGTCGCTAGCTACCTCCGTATGGTTACGCAATCTACGGGATACGAATCGCCAGTTGGCCCAGGTGCCCAAGGTAAGTCCTACGGCAATCCATACACCGGAAATACCCGTAGTATAGGCCAGACCCGGTACCCCCATAAGCATCCAACCGCTCATGTCGGAGGCTTCGGCACTGAGTGCCGTAATCCACGGTCCTAGCTGTCTACCTCCCAATATATAGTCACCAATACTGTTCGATTTGCGATAATAGTAGACCCCGATGTACATCATCAGTCCTAAATACAAGGCAAAGGCGATTATGATCATTATGTTGTTGTGTGTCATGCCTATATAAAACCTCCTTAGGGTTGTTCACCACGTTAAAATATATACTAATTATTGTATCATAAATTGCCATTCTATAGGATATGTAAATCATATAATTTATTGGTAAATATTGATGATATTGTTAAAATTACTAAACAGTATTATATGAAAATAATTCAAAAAACACCTCAAAAAATGATACAATAAATAGACACGATATTTCATTTTGATATGACATATAACATATAACATTGTTAATTTTGTACACATGGGAAAGGAGGTATACCGATGGAGGCTATTAATTCTCGTGATAGAGCGTTACAACTACTGCAAACCTACTTTGGGTATACATCCTTTCGGCCTTCTCAGGAGGCTCCTGTAGAGTCTTTATTAAAGAACGAGGATGTAGTGGCCATCATGCCTACTGGGGCAGGTAAATCGATATGCTTTCAAATTCCAGCTCTTTGTAAATCGGGGCTTACCGTCGTATTCTCGCCCTTAATATCTTTGATGAAAGACCAAGTTGATGGCTTGGTGGATCAAAATATACCGGCTGCCTTAATCAATAGTACATTAACGCAAACAGAATTTAATAAGACCATGTACGATGTACGTAGTGGGAATATTAAATTATTATATATTGCACCAGAGCGATTAGGTTCCAATTTTTTCTGCAATGTGTTACGCTCTATGCCTATCTCTCAAGTCATTGTTGATGAAGCGCACTGTATTTCACAGTGGGGTCATGATTTTAGACCTTCCTATCGATTGATAGGTGATTGGTTAGCTAGTTTGCCTAAGCGTCCCGTAGTGGGGGCTTTCACAGCGACGGCTACGAAGGCTGTAGAAAATGATATTAAAACATTATTAGGTCTCGATCATGCGAATGTGTATGTTACGGGATTTGATAGGCCGAATTTATCGTTTTCCGTCGTGCGCACACCAAAGCGCATGGATTATGTAGTCGATTATGTGCGGCGTCATAGTCATGAAAATGGTATCATCTATTGCTCTACGCGCAAGGATGTAGAACGAGTCTACGATAATTTGACCCGTGCCGGAATCCAAACTGGATATTACCATGCCGGATTATCCGATGAGATGCGCAAAGATATGCAAAATAAATACGCCTTCGACCAATTACAAGTTATGGTAGCTACCAACGCATTTGGCATGGGCATCGATAAGAGTAATGTGCGGTATGTGTTGCACTACCAAATGCCGCGTAATATGGAGTCCTATTATCAAGAGGCGGGCCGTGCTGGGCGCGACGGCGCACCGGCGGAATGTATTCTGCTCTATAGTGGGCAAGATGTGCGCGTTCACAAGTATTTGATTGAACAAGGTCATTTAGAACCACAGCGTGAGCAGGTAGAACTTAGAAAACTGCAGTCCATGATTGATTACTGTTTTTGTAGTACTTGCCTAAGAAAATATATGCTCGCCTATTTTGGTGAAATCGTTCCGTGGATTGAATGCAGTAACTGTAGTTCCTGTAATACAAAAGGGGAACGTGTTAATGTTACGAAAGAGGCAAAGGCCATATTCCGTGCCATTATCGCCACAGAGGAGCGGTATGGTGCCTCTATGATTTCGTCCATCGTGCGCGGAGAACGGACTGACCGCATTACGAGGGCAGGTCTTGATGCCTTATCCGTATTTGGGTATTTATCGGATGTAGGGGATAAGGAGATTAAGGGCCTTATACAACAATTTGTGGCCTCTGGATACTTGCGGAGTTCTATGGGGAAATATCCGGTCTTATCCGTCACCGCCGGTGCAGAAGAGGTGTTAGCAGGGCATAAAGAGGTAGAAGAGATTAGGCAAGAGGTCATCGTGCCATCTCGTAAAACGAAAAAATCAGCCTCTATATCTCGCTCCGAAGTACCCCGTTCTGGTTCTGGTGGGCTATTTGAACATTTACGTCAACATCGCAAACAACTGGCATCGCAACTTAGTGTGCCGCCGTATATTATATTCCCTGACACGGTGCTTATCGATTTAGCTAATATACGGCCTAAAACATTAGGTGAGTTTGGCAATATAAAGGGCGTAGGGGAAGCAAAACTAAAGAAATATGGACTTTCATTTTTAGAGGCCATTTCACAATATAAGGGGTAATAATTTGGCGTTTCTATAACGCTATATAGAGTGATTTCTAATATGATTAGGGGGAACTATGAGCTTAGCGGATACACAATATCTCAATATTATTGAAAATATATTAGATCATGGCATATATGGTCAAAATAGAACAGGCATAGCCACATATAAATTGCCACAACAAATTATGCAGTTTGATTTACAAGAGGAATTTCCAATTTTAACTACAAAATTTGTGGCTTTCAAAACAGCTGTGAAAGAATTGTTATGGATTTGGCAAATGCAGTCCAATGATGTGCGTAAATTACAAGATATGAATGTCCATGTATGGGATGAATGGATGCGCGAAGATGGGACTATTGGTAAGGCCTATGGTTATCAAATTGCTAAATACAAACAATTGGATAATCTCATCAAAACTATAAAAGAAGATCCAGATAGTCGCCGCATGATTGTTACATTATGGAATATTGAGGATTTGCCTGATATGGCTTTGCAACCTTGTGCGTATGAAACATTGTGGGATGTAGGCAATGGCTATTTAAACTGCATGCTCATCCAACGCAGTGGTGATATGGGGCTTGGTGTTCCATTTAATACGGCTCAATATGCAGCCCTCTTATGTATGATTGCTCAAGTGACTGGCTTGAAGCCTGGTAAGTTTACCCATGTTATTAATAATGCACATATTTACGAAAATCATGTGGATGCATTGCGCGAGCAGTTGGCTCGTCGTAATCAAGCGTTAGCGGCACCGACAATTCATGTAAATCCAGACATCACTGATTTTTACGATTTTACACCAGAAGATATCGTGTTAGAAGGGTATGAACATTTAGGTAAATTGGCTATGACCGTAGCCGTATAGGGGGATACTATGTTAGCACTTATCGTAGCGGTAGCTCATCATCGCGTTATCGGCAAGGATAATTCTTTAATTTGGCATTTGCCCAATGATTTGAAATTCTTTAAGGAAAAAACGACAGGCCACGTTATTATTATGGGGCGTAAGACCTTTGAAAGCTTGCCCTTTTTATTGCCTAATCGAGAACATTGGGTGATTACAAAAAATAAAGGCTTTAATGCACCGGAAGGGGTACGTGTATTTTCTTCACCCGAGGCTGTTGTAAAGGCTGCTAAAGAGATGGATGTAGCCTATGTTATCGGTGGTGCACAAATCTACGAAGCCTTTTTACCGTATGTAGATGTAATGCATATTACGGAGGTTGACCATGAATTTGAAGGAGATGCTCATTTCCCTGAATTTGATGCGTCAGCTTTCACAATTACCTCTGTTGTAGATGGAACGGTAGATGATAAAAATACATATCCTCATCGATTTGTAACATATGAAAGAAAAGGACATAACTAATGGAATCAATGTTTGCCATTATTGCAAAGGAATTGGGTGTTAAGCCTGGTCAAGTAGAATCAGCAGTTACGCTCTTAGACGAAGGTAACACGGTGCCGTTTATCGCTCGTTACAGAAAAGAAGTAACAGGTGAATTACAAGATGAACAACTGCGAACTATCGAAGAACGCATTAAATATTTGCGTAATTTAGAAGCACGGCGTCAAGAAATCATCAATGCCATTACGGAACAAGAAAAGATGACCGATGAATTGATGGCATCTTTGATGAAAGCCGTAAAATTACAAGAATTAGAGGATTTGTATTTACCATATCGACCTAAGAAACGGACACGGGCCATGATTGCCCGGGAACGAGGACTAGAGCCTTTAGCAGATATGATTTTGAATGATACGGTCACATCTGGTAATCCTCTAGATATCGCAAGAGAATATATTTCTGAAGACGTGCCTACACCGGAGGACGCCATTCAAGGTGCGTCGGACATCGTTGCAGAAATTGTCAGCGACAGTGCAGATTTTCGCGCTACTCTTCGTAAGCGTATGTGGAAGGAAGGTTTTATCCAAGCGGAACTCGTGGAAGATAATGAACACAAGGACCAATTCCTTCAATATAATGAGTATGCTGAACCAGTTCGTCAGATGCCGTCCCATCGTATCTTGGCGGTTAATCGAGGCGAAAAATTAGGGGCTCTTAAATTGGCCCTAACCGTACCCGATGAATCTTATATTCAATACATAGTGCGTGGTATTACTAACAATGAACAATCTATTTTTATTGATGTGAAAGCTAGCGCCGTAGCAGATGCGTATAAACGCTTGATGTTCCCTGCTCTTGAACGGGATATTCGCAATGAATTAACCGAATCTGCTGATGAACAAGCGATTAAGGTGTTTGGTGTAAATCTTAAAAATTTATTGTTACAACCACCATTGGCAGGTCATGTTATTATGGGCCTTGACCCAGGGTATCGTACAGGTTGTAAGATGGCTATTATTGATGCACAAGGCAATGTACTCGATTATGGTGCTTACTATTTAACAAATAGTGAAAAGCTAAAACAAGAAGCACAAAAGAAATTAGCGGAAAAGATTCGCAAATTTAATGTTACCTTATTGTCCATTGGCAACGGTACAGCCTCGTATGAAACAGAACAATTTGCGTCTAAGATGATTGAAGAGGAAAAATTAGATTGCCACTACATCATTACTAATGAAGCTGGCGCGTCTGTATATTCTGCATCAAAACTAGCTATTGATGAATTGCCAGATTTAGACGTAACGATTCGCGGCGCCGTATCTATTGCTCGTCGTGTACAAGATCCATTAGCAGAGTCTGTTAAAATCGATCCTAAGTCTATCGGCGTTGGCCAATATCAACATGATGTTAACCAAAAACAGTTAACTCATACATTGGATCAAGTTGTTGAATCTGTAGTTAACCATGTTGGGGTAGAGCTTAATACGGCATCTCCGGCGATTTTGCAGCATATCGCAGGCATTTCTGGTACGGTAGCAAAAAATATTGTAGCATTCCGTCAAGAAAATGGTGGGTTTACTAGTCGTAAGCAACTATTAAAGGTGCCTCGCTTAGGTCCTGCAGCATTTACTCAGTGTGCCGGTTTCTTGCGATTAAATGGTGCTAAGAATCCATTGGATAATACATCTGTTCATCCTGAGTCCTATGAGTTGGCAGAACGTATTATTAGTGAATTAGGTTTTACATTAAAGGATTTACAGGATAAATCCCAACTTGAAGCATTACAGGTCAAATTACCATTGGTTGATGTAGATAAGATGGCGCATAAGCTTGATGCGGGTATTCCTACTGTGCGAGATATCATTGCTGCTCTTGCTAAACCAGGTCGTGACCCTCGTGAGGATTTACCAGCACCACTTACGCGTAAGCATGTGGTTAGCCTTGAGGATATTAAAGTTGGTACAGTTGTTAAAGGTACGGTGCATAATGTAGTAGACTTTGGTGCCTTTATTGATTTTGGTTTAAAAACGAATGGTTTATTACATCGTAGCGAACTATGCACGGCGAAACAACATCCTTCTGATGTACTTGCTGTAGGCGATATTATTGAAGCCGAGATCATCTCTGTAGATGTAAAGCGAAATCGTATCGGATTATCCGTCAAGTCATTGAGAAATAAAGACAAGAAAAAGGCCTAATTTTGTTAGGATAATTCGTAAAAAATTATACATGTCAAAATTGAACATGATTAAAAGGAGTCCTTTAGGTAATAGAGGACTCCTTTTTTGTGTACTCTGTTATCATAAATAGTGATAAGTATATCGATTTTGATATAGAATAAAACTATTGAGAATACAATAAAATCGCTATATCGAAAATAATAAAATAGATTGAAGTATTTAGATATTGGGTGTATGATGAACTCATAGAAGATAATTAATAGTCGTTATCCATTAAAGGAGGAAGTACTATGAGTTTACATATTAGAGAAAGATATGGTCTTTTAATCAATAATGAATGGGTACCTGCATCTGATGGTGCTGAATTTAATGTATATAACCCTGCTAATGGCGAGCAACTTGCTGTTTGTGCAGAAGCTACGCAGGCGGATGTTGATAAAGCTGTAGCAGCTGCAACAGAGGCTTTTAAAACGTGGAAAACAGTTTCTCAAGTCGATCGGGCAGATTATTTATTAAAGATTGCAGATGCCATTGATGCTCACAAAGAACATTTGGCAACTGTTGAAACATACGATAATGGTAAGCCTATTCGTGAAACATTAAACGTAGATATTCCACTTGGTGCAGACCATTTCCGTTACTTCGCCGGTGTGCTTCGTGCAGAAGAAGGTTCGGCACAAGTATTTGATGAAAATACATTAAGTCTTATTATTCGTGAACCGATTGGCGTAGTAGGTCAAGTAGTACCTTGGAACTTCCCGTTCCTAATGGCTGCTTGGAAATTGGCACCAGCTCTTGCAGCAGGTTGTACAGTTG
>ERZ773213.1488-NODE-1488-length-12297-cov-9.614197_pt1 | contig 12297 bp, 10 predicted proteins | sample MGYA00580996_ERZ773213 | MGnify/ENA primary metagenome ERZ773213 (study PRJEB29015, sample SAMEA2738152) | human oral metagenome | biome: human oral; feature: human-associated habitat; material: saliva | place: China | collected 2197 ...
ATGAAGCTACTCTAAATTGGGTAGCTTTTTTCATGGATTTTAGCCCGAGCTCAAAATGGCTCTCTGGATTCAGAGGGCTTTTTTGTTTTATCAACTCACTTAGGCCGTGTTCAATTAACAAGATACAAAGGCCGTCAAAAGCACAAAGCAAAAATAGGAAAATTGACGAAGAAACTTCAGTTTCTAGGAGATTTTATCTTTTTTGCCAAGTGCTTAGGCCGTGTTCAATTGAGCACATCTTGATAATGAAGCTACTCTAAATTGGGTAGCTTTTTTCATGGATTTTAGCCCGAGCTCAAATTGGCTCTCTGACTTCAGGGAGCTTTTTCTGTTCCGTCACCCTACCTCAATATACTCAAGTATTATCTTCGGTTACGGTTCCTAGCACTGTAAGCTAAAATAAACCAGATTTTCTCCCTTCGGGGAGATTTTTTATTTTCACTAGGATTTTAGCCCGAGCTCAAAACAGTTTTCTGGGTTTCGGAGCACGATTATTCGCCTTTCCCCTTAATTCGTTTTAAGATCTTCAAATATCGTTTTCTAAGCTGAATTTTCTAATTCTACAGATAAAAGTCCTTCTATCCCTTAGAAGAACTTTTTTATAAGAAGATTTACTCTTTCAAGAATTTTTGGATTGCTGGAGCGGCAGTGATAGCAAATCTTTCGTCAATGCCATGCTCTCCACCTTCTACAGTGACCAGCTTAGCATTTGGAATGGTCTGACTGGCTTCGACCGCATACTGGTAGGGAACGACTGCATCATCAGTGCCATGGATAATCAGAGTCGGAGCTGTAATTTTGGCCAGCTCAGATTGGATATCGTTACCTAAAGCATCAATTAGATAAATCTTCCCCAGAGTAGCATTGTGATGTGTCAGGCTATCTGGAAGTTGATCAAAGTTGGGACTTCCTAGCTCACGATAAGTTTCTTTGGCATCGTCAAAAAGAACAAAAGCTGGAAAGATAAGCAGGAGTTTGTGTACGCGGTCCGGATAAGCAGCAGCATAGAGACTGGCGACGACTCCACCTTGGCTAGCACCGAATAAGCTCATTTTACTTTTATCTACAAAGGCCTCGGAACTCAGCTTTTCCATGACTTGGGTCAAGTCTGTGAGTTCGGTCTTGACCGACATATTCAGCATATCTTGCCCACCACTCTTCGATTGGCGGCTACCGCCGTAGAAATCAAAGCTGTAAACCAGATAACCTTGCTTTGCCAACAGCTGGCTGTACATTTCATATTGCTTAAGGGTGTTGTTTAATCCATGTGCAATAACAATAGTCGGTAATTTTTTACTCTTGTAGTCAGAAGGAGCAGTAATCTTTCCGTATAGCTGCTTGTCGTCGTATGAAACACTATAGTCTTCAGACACGATATCTTCTGTCGGAGTCGGTTGCTTGTCACTCTTCTCACTAGAAGCTGTTTGTGTACTTTCGCGCTTAGGAGGAGTATGAATTGGTTTGATCTGGGAGTGCCAGAAGAAAAGACCTAGTCCAACCAAGCACAAGGTTGCTAAGAAAGCCCAAATATACTTCATAGTTCTCTCCTTTCAGTATTTGTAGTATTATAGCGGAAATGAAGTTATTTTACAAGGAGAGAGAGTTCTTGTTTTTGACTTTTCTAGATTTCATGCAAGAAAATCCAATTTAGTCATCTCGGCGAGATTCCGATAATCTTGAATTTTTTAGAAAATCTTGCTAGACTGTAGCTACTAAGATAAAAACACAGTTCTGGTTGGTAGTCCAGACGCAAAAAATCTATTTTTTGTCAGTAACCTTCCTCCTTGGTTGTCCATTCTTAGGGATTTTTAAAGGAGGTGCTGTCATGGATAAGATTTCAATGACGCTGACAGTTTATTTTGAAGAGGGATTTTGGCACGGTCTTTTCGAGCAGGAACATGCTCAATCTTATAGAGTTTGCCGAGTCACCTTTGGTGCAGAGCCTAGCACGCAGGAATTGTTGGACTTTCTAAACCGTTATTATCATCGGTTGCAGTTTAGTCCTAGCATCAGGGTGAAGGAGAAGACTAAGTCTATCAGTCCCAAACGCTTGCAAAGACAGGCTAAAAAAGAGCAGATGGCTTCACGGTCTTCAAAGTCTCAGGAAGCGCTGAAATTGCAATTAGAAGAGCAAAAGAAAATTGCTCGAGTCAAGCGCAAGCAGCAGAAAGAACTGGCTAAGCAAAGGAAATTCGAACTCAAACAGCAAAAACGATTGGAAAAGCACAAGGGGCATTGAGCCTGTTTTTTCTTATTTCTATGGAAAGGTCTCCCGATGGGAGGCTTTTTTTGTTTGTCAGTCAATCGGTGAGTAACTTTAAAAGTGAATGAATTTCTCTGAGTCGTTTTATTTGACAGATGTAATAAAGATAGTTACAATATAATCATAAAATAAAAAATTACAAGAGTAATTTGAAAAAGGAGAAGTTATGATTGAAATTACTTATTTGGATGCTGTCAAGCAAGAGCGGAAGATGACCTTTGAGTCCTATCAAGCATTTGAACAGTCTCAGCAGGCCTGCTTGATTGGGGTTGCGGATTATTATCCGGTTCAGAAACTGACCTATAATGGGCACGATTTGGATTATCATGGGACTTATGGCGATGTATTCTTTTTCCTGATGAAGCAGGATTTGACAAAGTTTGATTAAAAGGAGATAAAAATAATGGTAAAAGCAATTACAGATGCAACATTTGAGCAAGAAACAAAGGCTGGCTTAGTTTTAGTTGATTTTTGGGCAACATGGTGTGGACCTTGTCGAATGCAAGGACCAGTCTTAGATAGACTGTCAGAAGAACTTTCAGAAGATAAACTCAAAATTGTCAAAATAGATGTGGATGAAAATCCACTGACAGCTCGTTCTTTTGGAATTATGTCTATTCCAACACTTCTATTTAAAAAAGATGGCCAAGTGGTTAAACAAGTTGCAGGTGTGCACACTGCAGAACAAATCAAAGCAATCGTTGCTGAATTGAGTTAAAATCAATACACTCCCGTAAGTAAAATGGGAGTGTATTTTAATATTTAAAGAAAAAGCCCTGTTCCTCAAGATAAGGAGCAAGGCTCTTTTTATTTTCGATTATTCTTCTGTTCCAAGAAGGTTTTTGGCAACCACTGCTGCAAGAAGGCCACCAACAATTGGTGCTAAGATGAAGATCCAAACTTGTTGCAAGGCTACACCACCTACAAGAAGAGCTGGAGCCAAGCTACGAGCTGGGTTAACTGAAAGGCCCGTGATATTGAGACCAACCAAGATCATCACTACCAAAGTCAAGGCAATTACGAGGCCAGCGATTGAGCTGTTGCCCTTGCTTGAAGAAGTTACAGTCATGATAACCAAGACAAATAAGAAGGTTGCAATGACTTCAAATAAGAAGCCACCAAAGACGGTTACACCATTAGCCAAGGCATTTTCACCTAGACTGGCAGTTGGCATACCTGAGTTAGCCAAGAGGAAGTATACTGTCGCTGAAGCAATAAAAGCCCCAAGAACTTGTGCAAGGATGTAGTTGACAAGATCCTTAGACGACAAACGCTTGTTTGCAAACATAGCAATAGATACTGCAGGATTAAGGTGAGCTCCGGAAATCGTACCGATAGAGTAAGCAGCAGCAACGATTGACAAACCAAAGGCAAGGGCAATTCCAAGATGACCAAGGCCCTCTACACCATTACCAAAAACAACTGCGCCTGTCCCTACAAACACAAGTAAAAATGTACCGATTAATTCAGCAAAAAACTTTTTCATTTTCTGTCTCCTTTTTCTAAAACTATGCACTAGTCTATCAAAAGAAGCAACCGGATTCAAGAAAAGTGACTTGAAAATCTTTTGAAAATCATAAAATGACTATCTTAACCCTAGTATTGAAAAGATTGAATAGCTTTTCTTAACTCATTTTGTAAAATGTTTCTCTGATCAAGTTGAACATAAACTTCCAACAGACAGGATCTGAAGTTGGAAAATTTATAAAAATCTTCAGTTTCTTCTAACGGAAAATCAATAGCTTTTATCCAAGAAACTACTTGTTCTTGCTCTAACTTTCCTTGTAAAATGGGTTCATAAAGTACTCTTGCTAAACGCCAATCCTCATCGTTTGTAAAACGAATCGAAATTCTTTTAAATAGTTGGTCAAGTATGTCAATTACTTCATGAACTCTGTTTTTAGGAAATTCTGGATGACAAACTACCTCTGTCAAGAGATCAGCACCATGCGCAAAAGCGTGAACCCAACCATATTGACTTGAAAAACCTGTTGTATCCTTTTCTTTTGAAAGATAGTGCAAGCCTTGATTTAAAATGATATTGCGAATTTCTCCTTTTAATTCCTGATAAAAAATCGATTGCTGATTGGCATCTGCAGACAGGAGATTTGCATAAATAAGTGCCCTAAAAGAACGTTCAAGTGTTGGCAACCCTATCTTATCAGTCTCTTTCTCTAATCCTCCATCAGATAAAATTTCCTCAGCAATGAAATGGAATTGTTTCTCTGTAAATAGCTCTTCTTGAATCCCTCTAGCCAAGTTTATGAAAACGAGGTCGTCGCGAATTTCTGACGAGGGATCTCCCAAATGCTTCAGTAACCACTGGATTTCTTCTTGGCTATAGCTTGGTCTTTCTTCTGTCACTTTTCTTTGTAATTCTTGATACATCCTTAGCACCTCTACATTTCTGGTAACTTATCAAAAAGCCATCCGTAGATGACTTTATATTATTTAAACATCAAATTTTTTCAGTAGTAACTAAATAGCAAGTTCAGTTCTAACATCACGAACTTCAACGGCCTTCTTGAGAATGGCTATAGATAAGCCAATTTCAAGAATGATTAATAACCGAAAAGCATTATTTTATAGCGAGTTTACTCTTCATTTACTCCCCTAACTCCTCGCTGTAGGAAATAATCTGATTATCTGTATCCGACAATAATTAGATGATGTTGCGAAGTGGTTAAGCATATACATATTGCCTGATGGATATTGAGCAGATCTAATGTTACCATGCCAACCCTGCATTTGCTATTTCCTTTTTTGAAGCATATTGACCGTTGGGACGATGCCATCTGCCTCTATAATCTTTAAAATATCCACCGGCAGCTACTGGTTCTTGCTGTTCTACTATCTGATTTTCTGTAGCTTGTCTTTCTGCAGCTTGGCGTGCTTGTTCAGCTTCTGCAGCTTGTTGGGCCCTAATATTAATCGCATTTTGGACAAGTCCAATACGATATACCAATTTAGACTTTATATTTTCATCAGCAACACGTTCAACTGCAGCTTGAGCTGGAGCAACGTAGTCTTGAACTTGATTGTTTTCTAGTTGTTGAACAGTTGCCTCTGCTTGCTCTACAATTTGTTTGGCTTCCGCCTCTCTTCTTTCTTGTTCTTCGCGAGCCTTCCTCTCTTCTTCTTGTTTTTTTCTTTCCTCTTCTTCTCGTAGTTTTCTTTCTGCTTCAGTCTTTTTCTCTTTTTCCTGTTGTTCTTTTTCTTTTTTCTCTTTCTCTAATTTTTCTTTTTCCGCTTTCTCTAAACTATTTTTATCCTCTTTTTGAACGAAGCCTATCTGTTTATCGGTGTTTTCTTGGGAAACCTCATTCTCTGTTGAGCAAGCTCCAAGCAGTAGTGCAGTCAAAGCTGTTAAAAATAACCATTTTTTCATAATTTTTCTCCCTTCGGATATGTATCCAAGGACATCATATCACAAAAAGGAAGCGTTTTCAATAGATATTTTTGTAAAATTTTAAAATATAGATTTGATTTTGTTCTTTAAAAGAACTAAAAATCAGACCCAGATGAATAATCCAAGTCTGATTCTAAATATATAGTCTTACTCCCCCAACTCTTCGCTGTAGGCAATAATCTGATCGACTGTGTCGGACAAGAACTGGATGGTGTCGCGGAGTGGTTTGTCTGTCGAAATATCTGCTCCGATAATCATAGCTGACTCAAGCGGAGTCTTGCTGCCGCCAGATTTGAGCAGCTCAAGCCAGTCACGGGCGCCATTTTCGTCATTTTTCAGATGTAGGTAGCCAGCGGTAGAGATGACCAAGCCTGCGGAGTAAGTATAGCTGTAGAGTCCCATGTAGTAGTGGGCTTGGCGCATCCAAGTTAAGGCAGCATCGTCGTCAATTTCAACGGCATCGCCCCAGAAGTCCGTCAAGACTTCTTTCATGATAGCGTTGAGTTTGCTTGCGCCGAAGGTTCCGCCTTCTTCAATCAAAGTATAGACCTTGCGTTGGAAGGCAGCTTCCAGCAAGTGGGTGATGAAGTTGTGGAAGTAAGTATCCGTCAGACGGTGAGCTAGGGCAAAGCGTTTCTGGCGTGGGTTATCAAATTGGCGCTCCAGATAATCGCTGAGCAGGAGCTCATTAAAGGTAGACGGAGCTTCCACATAGTAGGTGGACATGTGGGCGTTGAAATAGCTTTGGTGATTGTCAGAGAAGATAAACTGACCGGAGTGGCCAATCTCGTGAATCAGAGTATAGACATCGCTCATGCGACCAGTCCAGCTCATGAGGACATAAGGGTGAACCCGATAAGGATCCGCAGCATAGCCTCCAGAGTCTTTTCCCGCATTGGCCGCAAAGTCGACCCAGCGTTCTTCCTTATAGCGGGCAACTTCTTGACAATACTCTTGTCCGAGTGGCTCGACTGACTTCATGACTAGGTCGTAGGCATCATCGATGCTGACTTCGGGATTGAGTTCGCTGTCCAAGTCCAGCTTCCAGTCGGCAAAGGTCATTTTTTCAAGTCCGTTTACCTTAGCGACATGCTTGAGGTATTTTTGAGCTACTGGGGCAAATTCGCTCATGATCAAGTCAATCTGCCGGTCAAACATAGAGCGATCAACTTCTTGCTCAGCTAGTAGGTAGTCAAAGACAGAGTCATAGCCCTTCATGTCAGCCAGTAGTTTTTCAGACTTGACCTGAGCCAGATAGGCAGCTGCAGCGGCATTTTGGTGCTTGCGAAGGCCTTCTGAGAAAGAACGGAAAGATTTTTTGCGGATTTCTGCATTTTCATGGTTTTGGTAGAAATTCTCATAGGTGACAAAGCTGTTTTTGTAAACTTTGCCGTCTACCTCAAAGTCAGCCATAGCAAAATCGCCGGCTCGCATCTTGGTGTAAATATCCTGTGGACTGTAAAAGACTTCACCTAGATTGGTCAAGGCTTTTTCGACATCCGCTCCCAGATAGTGGGCTTTTTTGATTTTAGCCTGACGGATGGCTGAAGTCAGATGGGGCTCTTGCCCCAGTTTTTCTAAGACAGCTTCATCTGCACCGACCAGGGCGTCGTCAAAGAAGCTGAGTGCGACATTGGCCTCGGTCTCAAACTCCATAGCTGCTTGGGCAATCTGCGCAAAGCTCTCATCACCAAAGTCAGTGGTCTGTGGCATAAAGCCGTAGTTGCCGATGTGGCTGATTTGGATATAAATCTGCTCTAACTCAGCAAATGCTCGCTCAAAATCTTCGAAAGTGCTGAGCTTGCCTTGGTAATCACGGACGAATTTTTTGATATCCTCTCTTGCCTTTTCGATGGCCCGCAGGAAGTCCTCTTGGTCTTGGTAAAGGGCCGTTAGGTCCCAGAGTTCATTTTCTGGAAATTCAGAACGATGTTTTTGTTCCATAGTACACTCCTTTTGTCATATATAGAAATAGTATAGCAAAAAATCCCCCAAAATGTCTTTGGAGGAGAAGGATAAGTCGGAAATTTTAGATGTTTATCAGGTCAAGGATAAATGTTAAAGTTTCTTTGCTGTAATCCTTTTAAAAAGCAGTAGATAAGACAAGAATACGAAGATAACCAGGCCTAATAGCAGGGTGAAGACGTCTTGAGTTCCTTTTGTCATATTGGGAGCTTGATTAGCGATGACAGCTGTGACTGCAGTACCTATTGCGCCCGCAAAGGTCTGAGCCAGCTGAAACAGCGCCGTCGTATCTGCAGTCTTTCCTTTATCAACTTGAGTCGTGGCTAGAGCTAGTGTGTTATTGAAGGCCATGTTTCGTCCCAAGGTAAAGCAAATATAAATCGCAATAACAGCTGTTAAGGTGAGTTCTTTTGTAAAGATAAGGAGCAAGAGTACAGCCAGGAAAAGAAGTGAATTTCCTGTAAAAAGGGTTGGTTTAGGACCATTTCTATCATAGAGCTTGCCAAAGACAGGAGAGAGGAAGGCTCCGAGCATGGTTCCTGGAAGCAGCGCAAAGCCTGCCTGAGCGGTTGAAATGTCTTTTTCTATGACTAGGAAGTTGGGAATCAGAAAATTAGCTGATAGGTTGATAAATTGAAAAATGAAGAAGGGTAAAATAGCCAATAAGACCGTTGGTTGCTTTAAAATCCGAATATCTAGGAATGGATGATCGATTTTCAAGCTCCGATAGATAAAGCAAGCTAGTGGCAGTATGCAGAGAACAAGATAGAGCCAATCGATATGTCCTTCTTCTAAGCTGGAGATGGCTACAATGGCAAAGACAAGTGAGCTTGCTAAGAGGAGAAATGAGAGAAGATCAAAGATGCGTTTCCTAGACTTCTCGGAATTTCTTAAAAAGAAAAAGCCAAGAATAAAGGAAATGATTGGGACAGGAAGAATAAAGGTATAAATCATATGCCAGTCAAAACGACTAATCATAAAACCACCGTAAGTCGGGCCAATTGCTGGTGCTAGGCTGACCACCATCCCAGACAAGCCCATATAGGTTCCGATTTTTTGCTTAGGAACACGCTCAACAATCAAGTTAAAGAGCAAAGGAATGGCTAATCCAGTAGCTCCTCCTTGTAGGATTCTCCCTATCATCAAGATGGGAAAGCTTGAAGCCAACATGGCAATCAGTGTGCCCAGGCAAAAGTTGGCCAAAGCGGTAAAGAGGATGGTTCTCTCTTTCCAATTGTGGGCTAGGGTCGCTCCTAAAGTAATTGTAATAGCCACTGCTAACAAATACCCTGTCGTAATCCATTGCAGTGTTCCCAATCCTAAGCCAAAGACCTTACTTAGATGCGGGAAGGTTACGTTCATACTGGTTTCAGATAAGATGCCTGCAAAGCAGACTAAGGCTGTTGCAAGGAGCGAGAAAAAATCTTTCTTTTCAACTGTTTGATGATTTGGCACGATTGTCTCCTTTATATGTTTGAAATGAGTTACTGTATTTATTATAAAGCAAGAAATCCTCTTTGAAAAGTGAATAGTGGCTATACCGCCATCTTGTTTGACGAATCGAAAAGGGAAAAACGAACTCTGACAGTTGACTATAATCAGCTATAGATAAGAAAAATAGATTTTCAGTGCTTTTATAGAAAAAAAGCCATTTTCAGTCTTTTTCTTTTGCCTGAAATTGTGGTAAAATAGGGTCTATACGTGCTTGATACAAAGATGAGGATATAATAAGCTACTAAGGCCATGATATTAAAGTCAAAGTGCTAACTGAACACGCCCTAGGCTTTTTGTAAAAAAAGATAGATCTATCTAGGAGCAGTCGCTCCGTCACTCACTTTCCTATTTTCCTTTGAGTTGCTTAAGGGCTTAGTATCTTGATGAACTGAACACGCCCTAAAAGCTGTGTAAAAAAGATAAACTGTCTTGTCTTCATCGAAGACTTCGTCAGTTTCCTATTTTTACTTTGCTTTTGACGGTCTTAGTATCTTGATCTTTGTAGCCAAGACGTATGAAAAAAATTGAGCATGTGCTCGGCAAGGAGTCTTTATGACAAAACAAGTTTTTAAAACCGTTTTTGCAGGCCGTGAGTTGGTAGTTGAAACAAGTCAGGTTGCAAAGCAGGCAAATGGCAGCGCCGTTGTTCGATATGGAGAAAGTACCGTTTTAACTGCGGCAACCATGTCCAAAAAGATGGCTACTGGTGACTTTTTCCCATTGCAGGTCAACTATGAGGAAAAAATGTATGCGGCTGGGAAATATCCTGGTGGCTTTAACAAGCGCGAAGGTCGTCCGTCAACAGATGCTACTTTGACTGCCCGCTTGATTGACCGTCCGATTCGCCCTATGTTTGCGGAAGGTTTCCGCAATGAAGTTCAGGTTATCAATACTGTTCTTTCTTATGATGAAGATGCTTCGCCTCAAATGGCTGCTATGTTCGGTAGCTCTCTGGCTCTTTCTATCTCAGATATTCCTTTTAACGGCCCTATCGCAGGAGTTCAGGTCGGCTATGTAGATGGTGAATTTATCATCAACCCTAGCAAGGAAAAAAAAGAAGTTTCGCTTTTGGAACTGACAGTGGCTGGTACCAAAGAGGCTATCAACATGGTAGAATCTGGAGCCAAGGAACTGTCTGAAGATATCATGCTGGAAGCTCTTCTCAAAGGGCACGAAGCGGTCAAAGAATTGATTGCCTTCCAAGAAGAAATTATCGCAGCAGTAGGCAAGGAAAAAGCAGAAGTAGAATTGCTGCATGTTGATGAAGAGTTGCAGGCAGAGATTGTCGCAGTCTACAACAGCGACTTGCAAAAGGCTGTTCAGGTAGAAGAAAAGCTGGCGCGTGAAGCCGCAACTCAGGCTGTCAAAGACCAAGTCACAGCGGTTTATGAAGAGAAATACGCAGACCACGAAGAATTCGACCGTATCATGCGTGATGTAGCTGAAATCTTAGAGCAAATGGAGCACGCGGAAGTGCGTCGTTTGATTACGGAAGATAAGGTCCGTCCTGACGGTCGTAAGGTTGATGAAATCCGTCCGTTGGATGCGGAAGTGGATTACCTACCGCGCGTGCATGGTTCTGGTCTCTTTACTCGTGGGCAAACCCAAGCCTTGTCTGTCCTGACTCTGGCACCAATGGGCGAAACGCAAATTGTTGACGGCTTGGATCCAGAATACAAGAAACGCTTCATGCACCACTATAACTTCCCGCAATATTCTGTCGGTGAGACAGGTCGTTATGGGGCTCCTGGCCGTCGTGAAATCGGACACGGTGCTCTTGGGGAGCGTGCTCTGGAGCAAGTCTTGCCTAGCTTGGAAGAGTTTCCTTACGCTATCCGTCTGGTAGCAGAAGTCTTGGAGTCAAACGGATCTTCATCCCAAGCCTCTATATGTGCGGGCACTTTGGCTCTGATGGCAGGTGGTGTGCCGATTAAGGCACCGGTTGCAGGTATTGCCATGGGCTTGATTTCAGATGGCAGCAACTACACGGTTCTGACGGACATTCAAGGTTTGGAAGACCATTTTGGTGATATGGACTTTAAGGTGGCTGGTACTCGTGAAGGGATTACCGCCCTGCAGATGGATATCAAGATTGAAGGAATTACAGCAGAGATCTTAACGGAAGCTCTGGCTCAGGCTAAGAAAGCCCGCTTTGAAATTCTGGACTTGATTGAAGCGACAATTCCAGCTCCACGTCCTGAGTTGGCTCCAACTGCTCCGAAAATCGACACCATCAAGATTGATGTGGACAAGATTAAGATTGTCATCGGTAAAGGTGGAGAAACCATCGACAAGATTATCGCTGAAACTGGTGTTAAGATTGATATTGATGAAGAGGGCAATGTATCCATATACTCTAGCGATCAAGATGCGATCAATCGTGCCAAGGAAATCATTGCTGGCTTGGTCCGCGAAGCCAAAGTGGATGAAGTTTACCATGCCAAGGTTGTTCGGATTGAGAAATTCGGTGCCTTTGTCAATCTCTTTGACAAGACGGATGCACTGGTTCACATCTCAGAGCTAGCTTGGACTCGGACCAACAATGTCGAAGATGTCGTACAAATCGGTGATGAAGTGGATGTCAAGGTTATTAAGATTGATGCCAAAGGTCGGGTAGATGCTTCCATGAAAGCTCTCTTGCCACGTCCGCCTAAACCTGAAAAATCAGACAAGCACCATGATAAGCATCATGGTAAGGGGCATCCTCATAAGAAACATGAAGAAGCACCTCTTACTCAAACAGAAGAATAAGAGACAAACAAGGAGTAGTAGGGCTCAGTTGCGTTGCAATTCTTGGGCCAGCTCCCTTGTTTTTTACATCATGAAAGGAGAAGAAGATGGGATGGTGGAAAGAAACCATTGATATTGTAAAAGAAAATGATCCAGCAGCTCGAAATTCCCTAGAGGTCCTCTTGACTTATCCAGGGATTAAAGCCTTGGCAGCTCATCGTCTTTCTCATTTTTTGTGGAAGCATAATTTCAAGCTATTAGCACGAATGCACAGTCAATTCTGGCGCTTTTGGACTCAGATAGAGATTCATCCTGGAGCCCAGATTGAATCAGGTGTCTTTATTGACCATGGCAGTGGCCTAGTGATTGGAGAGACAGCTGTTGTGGAGAAGGGGGCCATGCTTTACCACGGCGTGACCCTTGGAGGTACTGGAAA
>ERZ773213.1490-NODE-1490-length-12288-cov-11.351181_pt1 | contig 12288 bp, 11 predicted proteins | sample MGYA00580996_ERZ773213 | MGnify/ENA primary metagenome ERZ773213 (study PRJEB29015, sample SAMEA2738152) | human oral metagenome | biome: human oral; feature: human-associated habitat; material: saliva | place: China | collected 2197 ...
ACAATAACGCAGTAATCACAGTAGAAGAGGGGGCGACATGGACGTTGACAGGAAATGTCACAATTACATCATTAGAAAACAAAGGTACAATCAACTTTAACGGATATACAATCACATTAGCGGATGGTACGGTCCTAAAATAAAACTTAACTTATAGGAGCTAGGCGAAAGTCTAGCTCTTATTTTTATTTCCTTAAGGGAAGAGTTCATATAATTTTCTATTTTCAATTGTTGAAAACTAGAAGAAAACGCATGATTGTGATAAACTGACTAAAGGAAATAAAATAAAAAACGAGGTGTCACAATGGATCAAAACGAAAACAAAAATCTTGAATCAGTTGCTGAAAAAGCTACAGAAGTAAAAGACGAAGTAGTTGAAGCAGCAAAAGAAACAGCTGAAGAAGTGAAAGAAGTAGCGGAAACAGTTGTTGAAGAAGCGAAAGAAGCAAAAGCTCCTGAAGCAGATGGCGACTTCAAAGAAGTTGTTGAAGACGTAAAAGAAAAAGCAGAACAAGCTAAAGAAAAATTAGGGGAAGCTGCAGGGAAAGTATTCTCGGAAGAAAATAAAGAAAAACTCAATGATGCGCTTGGAAAAGTTGCTGGCTATAATAAAAATTCATTATTCGAAAAAATCTTCTTTGGACTTTCAGCTCTCATTTCTCTATTTGCGGCTCTTGTAACATTTAATGGACTTAGCTTCTTATTCGGTGGTGCAAAGCTTAATTTCGCTAGTCTTGTAGGGGATGCTGTTGCTATCGTTAATAAGGTGAAAAACTTAAACCTATACTTTGGTTTAACATTCTTCTTTACATTAATTGCTACAGTATTTGTTGCTTATTTCTTCTATGTATCTAAAAAAGAAGGAAAGAACTTATGGACAAATGTGAATGTAGCTTCTTTAGGAATGGTAGTATTGGTATACTTAGCACACATTCTAGGAAATGGATTTATTAGCGGTTTAGGCTTACTAACGGATTACTTTAATGGAGGTACAAACTCAACGATTATGACGCTTATTTCCGAAGCGTTCTCAGGCTCTTCAAATGCTAGCCAACGAGCTGTTGCTCTTGCAGAAGGAATGCGTTCAGGATCAAAAATAACAATTATCCTTTATATTTTTGTGTTAGCATCTGCTATTGCAACAACTTACTTCTACTATCAAAAACTATTCCAAAAGAAAGCTAAATAAGCGAGGAAACAATGAAAAAATTCTTTCAAATAATTTTAGGGATTAGCTTTCTGTTTCTATTAGTAGGTTGTAGTTCGCAAGAGACTGCGACTTTCACTCAAAAATTAGATCGAGCGGAATTTTTTGTAACTTATACGTATGATAAAAATAAAGATGTCGTGACAAAGATTAAGACCGAAGTGAATCAGTCTGCTGAATTCACGGAAGCTCGCAAGGAAAATGAAAAACTCTTTGAAGAGCTGAAGGGGATTGATGGTGTTGTGACTTCCATTACAGAAAAAGATGGTAAAGACATCTTTTCAGTTGAAGTCGACTTAACGAAATATACGTTGTCAAAACTGAAAGAAAGTAACAATTTATTCTTTGCAGGCCTTCTTCAAAGTGGTTTCTTAACAGAAGACGGAGATCACGTATCATTCTCTAAGAGTAAAGAAGTTGCACTAAAACGCGGAATGACAGAACAAACGAAATAATGACATGAAAAGGCTTGAACAGTGATTTGTTCAAGTCTTTTTTGAATTAAACTATTAATTATGAGTGACTCTTATTCGCGTTGACAATCATTTTTTTGCTACATATAATGAAATCAAAAAGGAGGAGACTTGCATGAAAAAATTACTTTCAATTTTGATGGGGGTAGGTTTAATTCTTATTTTAGTAGGTTGTAGTTCTCAAGAAACTGCGACTCTCGTTCAAAAATTAGATAACGCAGAATTTTTTGTGACGTATACGTATGATAAAAATAAAGATACCGTGACAAAGATTAAAACCGAATTGAATCAGTCTTCTGAATTCACTATAGCTCGTAAGGAAAACGAAGAACTCTTTAACGAGATTAAGGGGATTGATGAAGTTGAGACTTCGATTACAGAAAAAGATGGCAAAGACATCTTTTTGGTGGAAGTCGACTTAACGAAATTTCAGTTGTCGAAAATTAAAGAAAGCAACAGTGTATTCTTTAAAAGCCTTATTCAAAGGGGCTTCTTAACAGAAGATGGAGATAAGGTATCATTCTCTAAGAGTAAAGAAGCTGTGCTACAACACGGATACACAGAACAAAAGAAATAACGAAATGACTCATGGATAAATTATCCATGGGTTGTTTTTTTTATTTTAAGTTCATTTTAAGTTCACTTCGTATACTAAAATCATCAAGAAAAGGAATCGAGGAGAATGAGATGGAAAAGAAAAGACAATGGTTATTAACAACAACATTAATGATTTCTCTAGGTTTGGCCGCTTGCGGATCGCAAAGTGTATTAAGCCAAGCCGATGCAAACACTCAAACAACAACAAAGACATCAATGAATTCAACAGCAGCAACAACAGGGACTTCTACTTATTTTGAAGCGTCCGATTTAACAGCGACTTACGACGAAAGTAAAGCTTCGAAAATTTCACTTCAAGGAACAACGGCTACTGTCTCAGGGGACGGGGTAACCGTCAATGGAAGTACGGTAGAAATTACAAAAGCTGGAACGTATATCGTTGAAGGAACGGCGACTGGCGTTCAATTGAAAGTCGCAGCAGGCAAGGAAGATGAAGTACAAATCGTTTTCAAGAATGTGACATTGAAGAATACGGAAGCTCCATTACTGGTCGATACGGCGAAAAAAGTAATTTTAACACTAGCCGATGGAACGAAAAATAAAGTGGCCGATGAATCAACATCAACGGTGAAAGGAGCGATTTACTCCGATAGCGACTTAACGATTAACGGGAAAGGGTCATTAACGGTAAACGGAAATGCAAGTAACGCGATTAAATCAAAAGATGGTATTCGCATCGTGGATGCAACTGTTACAACAAGTGCTAAAAAACACGGTGTAGCAGCTAACGACTTCGTGAACGTAACGGGGGCGACATTGAACTTAACAGCCGATGAAGACGGTATTCACTCAGACAATGAGGATGATGTATTGCTAGGAAATGTTTACTTAACCAATACGAACATCACAGTGAACGCTGGAGACGATGGAATTAATGCTTCGAATACAATGCTCATCGACGAAGGTGCAACCATCGACGTACAAAAGAGTGAAGAAGGTCTCGAGGCTCGCTTGATTCATCAAGTCGGTGGAACGATTACCGTAAAATCTTCTGATGATGGATTGAATGCAAAAGACTGGACGTTAGAATCGTCTGAAGAACAAGGCCCAGGACAACAAACGAAGACCGTAAAAGCCGAAGCCGCAAATGTGAAAAACTTGGATCAAGCAGGCGAAGTGAAGATTGTCATCGACGGCGGAACATTAACTGTTGATGCTGAAGGGGACGGATTGGATGCCAATGGGTCTATCGAGATTAACGGCGGAACAGTCGTTGTCAATGGCCCAACAAGCGGCGCCAACGCAGCTCTTGACTATGACGACAATGGAAAACTAAACGGTGGTACAGTCCTCTTTGTCGATAATGGAGAAATGACAATGGGATTTGGTAGCGACTCTAGCCAAGCTTTCCTAATGGCAAGTGTTCAAGGAACGGCTGGGGCAACTGTTGAAGTGGTCGACTCTTCTGGTAAAACAGTTGCAAGTCTAAAAGCTTCGAAGTCATTCTCGACGGTATTAATTAGTAGTCCCGAGATTAAAGAGGGTGAAAAATATACGATTAAAATCGGTTCAAACTCAACAACTGCAACAGCTTCTAAACAAGCAGCTAATATCGGTGGCGGACCTGGACAAGGTGGCCCTGGAGGCGGCGGACAACCAGGTCAAGGAGGCCCAGGAGGACAACCGGGACAAGGTAGTGGCCCTCGTGGCAGATAACACTGATAATAATGTTTAAGAACCGTGAAAGGGGTGAGTCCACCAAAATATGAAGACAAATGATGACATTGAAATGAGCCCAATAATAAGTGAGGTGGAACCCTATGGAATAAAGATGATTCAAGAGGGTAAAAGTAATTTAGACGGAAAGGGGTGAGACCACCAAAATACTAAGTCAATGAGACCGTTCAAACAATAGACGACAATCAGGAGTCGATTAAGTAACAAAAGATCTCAAAAATAACAAATACTACAGCACACAAAACCATAAAATGGGGTATTATCTCAGCTACCGAAAGCTTAACTGGGACAATACCCCATTTTTCATGTTATATTATATGACATAAGAGGTAAGGGCAGTTTTGACAAAAGATTCAACCGTTATTTACAATAACCCTATAAAGGAGGAAGACAGATGGGTGAAAAGGAATTACGACGTTCACTAGCCGTCTTTCCAATCGGAACAGTAATGAAGCTGACCGATTTATCTGCACGACAAATTCGATATTATGAAGAACAGCGCTTGGTCATCCCGGAACGTTCTGAGACGAACCGCCGCATGTATTCCTTGAATGATGTCGATCGCTTATTGGAAATTAAAGATTATCTAGCCGAGGGATTAACCATCATGGCAATTCAGAAGATTTTCAATAAGAATACAAATCCCGTAACGAAGGAGAGCGTGAAAGAAGCGCTGACGGATGAGGATGTCCGACGAATCTTCTACGACGAGATTATGCATATTAGCCGCTACTCTGGCGGAGAAAAATGGAACTTATAGGAGGAAACCAATGATTACACATGAAGAGATTAGAAGACAGGTAGAAGAGAAAGATGTTCGTTACTTACGATTAATCTTCACGGATATTCTAGGAACCATTAAAAACGTGGAAGTGCCAATTACACAATTAGATAAAGTGTTGGCCAACAAAATGATGTTTGACGGTTCTTCAATTGAAGGATTCGTTCGTATCGAAGAAAGTGATATGTACTTATATCCAGACCTTTCAACTTGGGTGGTTTTCCCATGGAGCAGCAAACACGGTACAATCGCACGCTTAATCTGTGATGTTTACAAACCAGATGGAACGCCATTTGCGGGGGACCCTCGTTCAAACTTAAAACGTGTATTAAATGAAATGAAAGAATTAGGTTTCTCAAACTTCAACTTAGGACCAGAGCCAGAGTTCTTCTTATTCAAATTGGACGAAAAAGGCGAACCAACGCTTGAAGGAAACGACCAAGGTAGTTACTTCGACTTAGCTCCAATTGACCTTGGGGAAGAATGCCGTCGTGAAATCGTTCTTGAATTAGAAAAGATTGGGTTCGATATCGAAGCAAGTCACCACGAAGTAGCTCCAGGTCAACACGAAATCGACTGGAAATACTCAGATGCGGTAGCGGCTTGTGATAACATCCAAACATTCAAATTGGTTGTAAAAACCATTGCGCGTAAACATGGATTACATGCGACATTTATGCCAAAACCAGTATTCGGAATTGCCGGTAGCGGAATGCACTTCAACTTATCCTTATTTGATAAAGACGGAAACAATGCGTTCTTCGACGAAAATGGAGACCAACGTCTCAGCGATACTTGCCGCCACTTCATTGCTGGGGTCATGAAACATGCGAAAGCTTTAACAGCCGTATGTAACCCAACAGTAAACTCATATAAACGTTTAGTTCCAGGATACGAAGCGCCTGTATATATTGCATGGTCTGCACGTAACCGTTCACCGCTGATTCGTATTCCAGAATCTCGTGGAATTTCAACGCGTATCGAATTACGTAGTGTGGATCCATCTGCGAACCCATATTTAGCGATGGCTGCAATTTTAACAGCTGGTCTTGAAGGGGTTAAAGAAAAAATGGAAGTTCCTGAAGCTGTCGACCGCAACATCTATGCGATGTCTGCTCGCGAACGTAAAGAAGCTGGAATCGATGATTTACCAGGAACATTAAACGAAGCGATTGAATACTTGAAACAAGACGAAACCGTTCAGTCAGCTTTAGGAAGTCATATTCTAGACAACTTTATCGAAGCGAAACGTTTCGAATGGGCTGCTTACCGTAGTCAAGTTTCACAATGGGAATTAGACCAATACTTGAAACTATTCTAAAAATTATACTGAGAGTGCACTAACAAGGTGCGCTCTTTTTATGTGTAAAAAAGCAGCGTTTATAAGAGTGTCTGTTGCTGATACGTAAAGCTTTTTCTTTGTTAAAGTTTTGACATATTTTGCTGAAAATGTAATACTGGTAAGGAAATGTAAAAAGGAAAGAGAGTGCTCACATGTATATAAAAGAGATGTCGAATGCGTTAGAAGAGTATCATGCTTTTATGGAAACTCAAGCTAACAGAACGGTTTTCCAAACGCCTGAATGGGGCGAAGTGAAGACGGATGGCTCATGGACAAGAGACGTATTACTAGTCATGTCGGATAATCATGAACCTGTTGCGGCTGCGATGATTCTTTATCGTAAATTACCTGTTGTGAATCAATATTTAGCGTATGCACCGCGCGGAATCGTAACGGATTATACAAATGCAGAACAATTAAAATCTGTGTTTGCGACTTTAAAACTGTATTTGAAATCTAAAAATGCATTTGGATTAAAGATTGACCCAGAATTACAATGGCGTGAATGGACAAACAAGTTCGAAATGGTTGAAGGTGGATTCAATAATGAAGAATACCGCAAAAACATTTTAGCCGCTGGATTTGTAGAACGCCCAATGGACTTAGGATTCGATGGAATTCAACCACGTTTAACAATGATTTTACCGTTGAAAGACGAAGGGAAAGGCATCGTTGAAACATTCAATAAGAAAGAACGTTATAAAGTGAACGTAGCAAAGAAACAAGGGGTTGTTTGTTACAAGGGAACGCTTGAAGATATGCCAATCTATGATGAGTTGAATAAAATTACGGCTGAGCGTGATCAATACGTGGCGCGTAGTATCGAGTATTTAACAACGATGTATCAACACCTTCACCCTAAAGGAATGGTGGATTTATACTTTGCAAAAGTGGACTATAATGTGCAATTAGACTTTGCGACAAATCGCTTAGAAACAGCGCAAAAAGAATTCGATAAGTTAACAGGACAATTGGAAACATTGAACAATCCAAAACGGATCGAAAACGTTCAAAAGCAAATTGAATCATTAAAAGTCAATATCGCTAAATACGAAAAAGAAATCGAACGCGTGAAAGGTGACTTAGAACAATATCCAGAAGGAAAAGTAGTCAGCGGAGCGTTTGTTGTAACGTACTTAGATAAAGCGTACTACTTATATGGTGCGAACATCACTGACGATGGTGGATTGAATGCCAACAAGGCGCTTGTGTCTTGGGTCATGCAAACTCTTTATGATGAAAAAGGCATTCGTTCGTTTGACTTCTTCGGAGTTTCTGAAGACCAAGAACATCACGGCGGAATTAACGGGTTCAAGCAATCGTTTGATCCAGAGTTAGTGGAATATATCGGTGAATTTGATATGCCGATTTCGAAGTTCTGGTTTGAAATGTTCCATACATGGGCACCAAAAGCCGTGAGCTTGAAGAATAAAATTTTAGTAAGACGTAAAAAATAGTTGAAAGAGGCTGGACGAGTTTCCGGTCTTTTTTAGAAAATAGGAAAGGAGAATGGAATGCAAAAAAATAGCAATCTTAGAAAACTTGTCTTTATCGCATTATTAACAGCACAAGGGATTATCCTTGGATTACTTGAACAAGCCATTCCGTTTCCTTTTACATTTGCGCCAGGGGCAAAACTAGGGTTAGCCAATATTGTGACGCTAATCAGTTTATATACACTATCGTTTAAAGAAGTAGTTTTAGTTGTCGTGATGAAAACATTGATGACGACCGTTCTTGGGGGGACGTTCTCAACCTTCCTCTATAGTGGGATGGGCGCTCTTGTCAGCTTTATCGGGATGTATCTGGTGATGCAACTGGGTGAGAAGCGTGTGAGTATGATTGGCGTCAGTGCCACAGGTGGAATTTTGCACAATGTCGGTCAATTGATGGTCGCGAGCTGGATGGCAAAATCGTGGACGGTGCTTTTATATTTACCTGCGATGTCAATCGTCGGTATCTTTGCAGGCATAGCCATTGGGATTGCGGCAAACTATGCATTAACACATGTAAAACTACTCAAAAAATATTCGGATAAAAAAGTCGGCTAAAGTTCGTGAAATAACTGACAATCAATGGACAAAAAGTGCAAAATAGCATATACTACTAAAGTGAGAAAACACAAGGAGGATTTGCAATGACAAAAACAAACATTGTAGTAATCGGTGCCGGATTTGCCGGGGTAGCCGCTACAAAGACGTTGTCACATAAGTTGAAAAAGAATAAAGATGTCACAATTACATTAATTGATAAACATCCTTACTTAACTTACATGACTGAATTACACGAGGTAGCTGGAGGACGTGTTGAGCCAGATGCGATTCAATACGACTTACAAAAAATCTTTGCACGTTCTAAAAATGTAAACTTAGTAACAGATACTGTTACAAGTCTTGATAAAGAAAACAAAGTGGTTCGTACAAAACATGGCGAATTCTCTTATGATTATTTGGTACTTGGTATGGGTGGAGAAGCCAATGACTTCGGCGTTCCAGGTGTTAAAGAAAATGGATTTACGTTATGGTCAATGGAAGACGCAGTGAAAATGCGTAAACATATTCTTAGCTGTGTAGAAAAAGCAGCTAAAGAACATGATCCTCAAAAGCGTAAAGCGTTATTAACGTTTGCGGTTTGTGGTGCTGGATTTACTGGGGTTGAATTAGTCGGTGAATTAATGGACTGGATTCCAGTATTAGCACATGAATACAATTTAGATAAAGACGACTTCGAGTTATACATTATCGAAGCAGTTCCAACAATCTTAAACATGTTAGATGCAAAAGATGCGGATAAAGCAGAAGCCTTCATGGTAAAACGCGGCATCAAAGTGATTAAAGGAAACGGAATTTCTGAAGTGAAGCAAAACAGCATTCGCTTAGCGGACGGCACAGTGATTCCAACGTACTCACTATTCTGGACAGCTGGGGTTAAAGCCAACACAGAAGCTGAAGTGTTTGGATTTAAAGCAGCTCGTGCAGGTCGTTTAGTGGTTAATGAAAACATGTTAGTCGATGGCGAAACAGATATTTTTGCAATCGGGGACTTAGCTTACTACGAAGAACCGGATAAAGGAAATGCTCCACATCCACAAATCGTACAAGCAGCTGAACAAACTGGTAAAACAGCAGCGAAAAACATTATTGCTTCAATTAACAACTCAGAAAAAGTAGCCTATAAAGGTAAATACGATGGATTCATGGTTTCTATCGGTTCACATTATGGCGTTGCTTTCTTAATGGGCAAATGGCACTTAAGTGGTTTCTTTGCAATGTTGATGAAACACATCGTAAACATCAAGTATTTCTTAGAAATCTTCTCACTATACTATGCAATCCAATACGTGTTCCACGAGTTCTTCCATATTAAGAACCGTCGTAATATCTTCCGTGGACACTTATCACGCTACGGTAACGTATTATGGTCTGTACCACTTCGTTTATTCTACGGTGGTATGTGGACGATCGAAGGCTTGAAGAAAATCTTTGGTCTATGGGGCGCAAGCAGCTGGATTGATGGAAGTCATTTAGCATTCCCATTCCCTTGGTTAACAGAAGCAACAAGTGCAGCAAGTGGTGCAGCAGAAACTGTAACAGCAGCAAGTGGTGCAACAGAAGCTGCAGCGCAAACAGCTACTCAAGTTGTTTCATTCGGTTTCAACTATTCATACGGTGAACAACCAGCAATGGTTATTGAAAAAATGCCAGACTGGTTCGCATCAATCATGCAAATCATGATTCCAAACGTTGAAGTCGCTCACTTAATGCAAAAAGTGATGTCATTCGTAGAATTAGCTATCGGTTTAGCAATCATGGCTGGTTTCTTAACATGGATCGTAAACGCAGTGACAATCGGTTTAGTCGCAACGTTCTGCTTATCTGGTATGTTCTACTGGGTAAATATGTGGTTTGTTCCTGCAGCAATTGCATTAATGAACGGTTCAGGTCGTGCATTCGGTCTTGATTACTACGTGATTCCATGGTTCCAAAGAACTGCAGGTAGCTGGTGGTATGGTAAGTCGAAAGCAATATATGGATTCGATAAACAAGGAAACCAACTCGTTAAATAAGTATGTTATAATGAAGTCGGCATTTTTTGTCGGCTTCTTTTTTTAGAAGGTCGACTAGAAGGAGAAAACTATGACAATCGTACATCCAATGTGGATGGAGTATCCCGAATTACATGAAGAATTAAAACAAGTAAAAGCGATGATGCATGCATCTATCACGATCGAAAACCAACAGATTCGTGAGGCTATTTGGGCTGTCCTTGAATCTGGTGGAAAAATGGTACGACCTGCTTATTTGATTTTATTCTCAATGTGGAATGAAAATCGAAACAAGGAAGAAGTTCATGCTGTGGCTGCGGCTCTTGAACTACTTCATGTGGCAACATTATTACACGATGACGTCATCGATGAAGCTGATACCAGAAGAGGACAAGAAACGATTAGTGCTCGATTTGGGAATCGTGTGGCGATTTATGCAGGGGACTACTTATTGACAGTATGCTACCAGTTGCTTTCAAAATATAGTCAAGATTTAGCGGGCATCCAAATCCCAACATACGGGATGATGCGTGTCATTGAAGGTGAATTGTCGCAGATGGAAGAAAGCTACAAAACCGATGTGACCGTGCAAGATTACTTGAAACGTATCGACGGAAAAACGGCTCAACTCTTTATGCTGAGCTGTATGATGGGAGAACGTTTTTCAGGAATGGGCGAATTAGAGCATGCTAGACATATCGGGAATTCTATCGGGATGGCATTTCAACTGTTAGATGATATTCTTGATTATGAAGTGACGTCAGATCAATTTGGCAAACCTGTCCTAGAAGACGTCGTTCAGGGCGTTTATACGATGCCGCTGATTGCGTCTTTACCGAAGTGTGAAAAAGAATTACTTCCACTGTTGGAAAAGAAAAATCAGTTAACAGCGACAGACCGACTAGCGATTCAAAAGTTGGTCGTAAATGCAGGTGGCGTAGAAACTGCAAAAGATTTTGCGGAGAAATATACCATGAAAGCAATCCATCAAATCGAGAAGTTGCCTGAAGCTGATGTGAAGCCTATGCTTTTAAAAATCACAAATCAGTTATTACAACGAAAATCATAAAACAAAACAATTCACAAACAAGGGCATTTTCTGAAAAGGAAATGCCTTTTTCAGTTTAATCTTTCAAGTGAAAAGAAAAACAATTTTACAAATATTACCTAGACTTTTATCCGAAATATGCTATAATAGAACGTACAGAATGATTAATTCTAAATAAGAAGAGAAGGATGGGTCTGAATATGACTTTTAAAAAATCATTATCTACAGCAGCAGTATTATTATCATCTGCATTTGTATTAGCAGCATGTGGCGGAAACAGCAAAACTGATTCAAACAAAACAACACAAGCAGCTACAACACAAACTGCAACTACACAAGCAGCAACACAAAAATCTAATGCAGCTTTAAAAGATGGTACTTACAAATTAGTATCAGAAGCTGACAAACGTGGATGGCACGTAGAATTTACGATTAATGTTGAAGGTGGCAAAATCACTAAATCTGATTATGACAACTTAAACGATAAAGGTGAACGTAAATCAGCTAACGCAGAATACGAAAAAGCAATGAAAGATAAAGTGGGTACTGGCCCAGCAGAATACTTCAAAGCTTACAACGAAGGTTTAGTTGCTAAACAAAACCCTTCAGACGTTGAAGTTGTTTCAGGTGCAACTAATGCTCATACTTCATTTGTTGAATATGCAAACAAATTAATCGAAGCAGCTCAAAAAGGGGACACTGCTGAAATCAAAGTAGCAGCTCCACAAAGCTAATTCATTTTAAAAGGCTCTTTGTCAAATAGTGTTGATGAAGAATTTTAGGAAGGGATTAAGCGACTAATTGTTGCTTAATTCCTTTTTGTTTTGGGCCAAACATTTTTGTTATTAAAATAATCCTGTTTCTAAAATGGTAATAGTTTCTAAAGCCATAGGCATTTCTTTTAAGTACTTTTATTTTATTGTTGATTCCTTCGATAGGGCCATTTGTTCTAGTTGGATGCTCACAAGTATTTTGAATATATGGCAGATAAGTAATTAGAGTCTTTAATACTCTTTTTAAACCAGGAGATAGGTCTAATTGTGTAGCTGCTTCAATCGTTTCCTTGAATTCAATATAATCTCTGTCCTGAATACATT
>ERZ773213.1492-NODE-1492-length-12283-cov-10.666830_pt1 | contig 12283 bp, 3 predicted proteins | sample MGYA00580996_ERZ773213 | MGnify/ENA primary metagenome ERZ773213 (study PRJEB29015, sample SAMEA2738152) | human oral metagenome | biome: human oral; feature: human-associated habitat; material: saliva | place: China | collected 2197 ...
GGTGGGACGACGAAATCGAATTCTAACGAATTACCGATTTCTGTCCCACTCTCTCGAAATCTTAAAATCTTATCACCAATCCACCCATTAGATGGAGGAACACGATGGTATCCCTGAATCAGCTCCTCTTCACTAGGATGTTATTCTCCATCTCCGAAGAAGCGTTTTCTAAATCGTTGCCAGAAACTCAGTTTAGGAGTTTCCTGAGGCTGTTTAGTAGGAGTAGAACTCGTTTCATCAATCACTTGTTCTGGTGCCACCGTCGCAGGCTGTGGATTGTTCTCTATCGTTTTTTCTTCTTTTCGTAGAGAAACAACCTTAGATCTTGCCATCTTTTTGCTAGATTCTGGACTATCGACCACGACAGAAGCATCAGCTTTGCTATAGATGACTTCTTCTACAATGTCACTCACATCTGGGCTCTTGACTTCAATACTAGTCATGAACTCTTGATCTGTTTGATAACCTGGTACAAGTGGTGAGACTGTCGCATCAAAAAGTGGATAACTACTCATCCAATCCTCAAAATGAACAGTGCTTGTTACCATATTTACCCGAGCTTGACGTTCAAATATCACTTGATTGATCAAGGCCGGCGCAAGTTCTGTCCGATCTGTCGATAAATAGCGAATGGTACGCTTGATCGAACGCTCAACCTGATGAAGACGAAGGGCTGGAATCTTCTCTAGGAAGTGAGCTAATTCCTCATCAAATTCAGCAAAGTGATTGCGAATCATATCTGGACTAATCACTACTTCTTTCGCTTTTAGGATCAAGTCTACAAACCGTTCATATTCCTCCTCACGGATCACTTGAGTCTCAACGAGTTCATAGCCCTGTTTCTGATAACCATCGACTAGCTGGTCCAAGCTATAAGTTGGCAATTCCCCAGCTCTTACGATCAAGGTCAGTTCTTCAAGCAAGTGATCGCCCATAACAACACGTACATAGAAACGAAAAGGACGTGGAGTATAGTAGATCGTTTCTCGAATAATTTGTCTTTGACCATCCACCTCAGGGATCAATTCTGGTATCAGCTGCTGTGTCGTTTCATAACCCTGAATCAAGGGAGAAATCACAGCTGGAAAACCTGCATCTGACTGCCAGGATTCATATTCCACCTCTAAGGTTGCTACATTAAGCGAGGCTTTTCGGCTAACCCGACTTTCTTGTGTGATACCGTCCTTTAGGACTTCTCCCGTATCAGAAAGAAACTGGATGATTCGTTGATTAACGTAGGTTAAATCTTCACGTTCAAGTCCTCGTGGATAGCCAATACTTTTTCCATCAATAATCTGGAACTGATAGGCTGGTAGCGGATGATTGTAATCCACTAGTAACTTTTTTGGCTCAAGGATAACTTGGTACATTTGACTTTCTGTGCCAAATCTCAAGGATTTAGGAACAGTAGAATTTACCACTTCATAGCCAGGGAAGGTAAGCAAACGATAGTTAATCGTCTCACCCAAGGCCCCAACCAAGGAATCCGTTTCAAGAACATGGTCCTCCGTACGGTATTCGATTGTAACCTTTCCTGCAATAGGCCAATAATAAACGTCCAGCACTTCATCAGAACGGACAAAACTGAAAGTACGCTTTGGTACAACCTCTAGATCTGCTTGGTAGCCATCAACTTTAGGGGAAACTACTTCAGAAAAGCCATCCGTCGTTGTCTGCCATTTACCATAAGTCACTGCACCTGTCGCTAACACTACTTTAGCAACACGCTTCAAGACACATTCCTGAACCTCTTCTTTGAATGGTTCAGACTCACCCCGATACACATACCGAATCGTACGTTTCAGCACCTTAGTCAACTGATCACGCTCAAGTCCACTTGGCCAAATCAGTCGTGGATAACCCGTTACAGGAGAGAAGGCACGATGTGGTTCATCAGCTGTGACCGTCTCAACTACAGGGTCCACTCGAAGTGATATTTCCATTCCTTTTCGATCATAAGGTTGCTTCTTCTGCCGTTTCGTTAGGGTATAACCTGATTCGAATAGAGGTAGTAACAACTCCTCGAGCTCTTTTGTCAGATCTTCCGTTTCCCGACTATAAGTCACTTTCTCCCTTAAAACCGTACCCTTGGTATCATGGTAAATTCGCAGTCTCAAAGGTTTTTCATCTTTATTGTAGTAAACGGTGATTTCTTGTTGAGCAGAGGCAGGAGTAACAGTGGTCTCTTCAATCTGCGCTCGATCAGTGCTACAACCATCAATTTGAGGCAACTCGACAGCCGGAAAAACCTGTTGTGCTGGATCCCAATCTAAGTAGCTAACCTTTCCTGTAACCAGATTCACCTTGGCACTACGTCTAAAGATCAGGTAATCGCTCTTACTAGGAGCTACCTCACTATCATCCTCATAACGGAAGTGAACCTGTCTCTCAACTTTACGAAGGAGATCATCCTCTTCTACACCTTTAGGCCAGAAAGGACCATTTTCTCCTGATTTCTCCACAGGAGTTCCGGGAACTTGCGGATGCTCCGCTGTCACTAAAAGAGTACGAGCTTTTAAGCGGATGGAATAAGTCACTACTTCGCCATCTGTCGATCCAAAGATCCCATTTTCTGGAAAGTCGCTAGAGATCAACTCATATCCTCTGGAAGCAAAGGTCTCAATCTTTTCATCTGGACGGAAATGGATAGGATCACCTGATCTTCCGACTAGTTGAATTTTTTCAAGTACTTGATCGTCTTCTTCTACAAACTCAATCACAATCTTTTGAATGATCTTCGTATAAACGATCGTTTCTACTCGATTGTCTCGAGATGGACTGAGTTGGCTCAGTTGAGGAACCATACGAGGCTTAGCAAGGAAACCAGAGATCTTAGGAGCTTCAACGGCTGGAAAATCCAAAGTTTCTCCTTGCCAAGGTCCATAGATAATTTTACCAGTCACTAGGTTAACCCGAGCACTGCGGTAGAAATGCGACTCCTGCTCAACCGATGGGAGCGCCACGCTTCCATCTTCGTAGGTATAGTGAATACTTCTACGGACGACTTTGTGAAGGTACTCCTCACCAGTTCCCTTAGGCCACTTGAGACTCCCCTTTATCTCTGGATAAACAGCTTTCCCAACCTCGGGAAAATTCTCCTGCTGATCCAAATCTACCACTCGTTGCTTCATGATAATTTGGAAGTTTCTCGGACCATCCACTTGAATAAACTGTGTGGTACCCAGACCATTGTGAACTAACTCATAGCCTTTTGCAACAAAACGAGTGATCAAGTCTTGACTCGGATAACGGATCGCATCACCCGTTTTTCCTTCGAACTCTTCTTCTCGTAGGATAGTATCTGTTTCTTCCTCGACAACTTGAATAGTGATCAATTGCTTTTGACGTTTATAAACGACATTGCTTTCAAGTTTTTCCGTCTTCAGTTTGAGGACTTCTACCCCCTTGACCAGGTCTTTATCTGTTGTATAACCAGGAAGAGCCGGTACAGACACATCTGGGAAAGCCATGTAGCCTGTTGAAGATTTCCAAGGAAGATAACTAATTTCTCCTGTCACAAAGTTGACCAAAGCTGTTCGTGTCAGTTTAATCTGATCCAACACTGGCTCGAATACCTTGCGTCCATCCTCATAGGTAAAGGAAACAATTCGTTCATATGTTGCATTGAGATCTTTTTGATCCACGCCTTGAGGCCAGGTTAGATCTAACTTAGCATCTACCTTATCACCTGCTCGTTTGAATTCATTTGGAAAAACAAGCACTTCTTTGACTCGTAGATAGATGGTAACCGATAGATTCGTCCCACTTTCTTCTTTAACAATGCGTTCAACACTGTAACCCTTATTGAGCCAACGATTGGTTTCTAACTCTTGATTAAAGACACTGGGGCTTTCAATAATCCTGCGTTCAACTTCCTTTTGAGTCTCAATATCGATCACACTAAGAGTGACCACTTGTGTGAGATGATTCACAGGCGCCTCCTTTCTCTGTTCCTATTCTTTTTCATCTGTTATAAATTTATTCTTCATCGCTATATTTTGACAGTTAAAACGACTTCAACTTTCTTATTATCCTTTTAAAAGCCAAAATAGGGGCGAAGAAAGAGACCTGCCACCACAGGGTTCTCTTTCTCCACTCCTAACAATAGGTGGTCTAGGTCTACACTCCACAAAAAGAATACCTGTCATCATTCTTTTGAAGTGAAAAGACTGCATTGAAAAGCTATCTGCCTCACCCTAAGATAAATAGGGTTGATAAACTGATCTTGGGAGTTTATTTTGGTGGAGAGTCTAGACACAGTGAAGAGAAAAGTTGGGAGAGGTTGGGGATACTAGTCCCTATCCTCTCAAACCTTTCGTTCAAGGAACTTTTACTCCTCTTCTTCTTTTTTGCGTTTCTTCATGGCAAGAGCTGTTCCACCAAGAAGGGCTGCAAAGGCAAGGGCCATAGCTGGGTTAGAGGCATCACCAGTGTTTGGCAATGCTGGTGCTTGTTTACGAGAAGCGCCAGATTGATTTCCACTAGCTGAGCCATTTCCACTATTGCTAAAGAGCTTATCAAGTCCATTGTTGGTATCTTTACCAGCTTGATCTTTCTTGTCTTTGTCGCCTTGACCTTGGTCACCATTTGTTCCATTGTTATGAGATCCACTGTTTCCATTACCTTGAGAGCCGTTGTTTCCGTTATGACCATTGTTATTGGCATTTGGAGACACTTTCACTGTCACAGTGACTTCATCTTTGGATCCATCAGGGTAAGTGATGACGATGGTTGCATTGTGATCACCAACTTTAGAAGTATCTGGTGTTTCTTTCCACTCGATCTTAGTTCCGTTAGGTAAATCACCTTTATTAGCAATACCGTCTTCTGCCTTAGGAGTTTCACCTTGTTTCACAGGTACATCTTGGCCTTTTGGTGTATAACGATCTGCGTCTGTTTCTGGACGGACAAGATCGCTTCCTGGGATAACCTTAGTTGAGCCATCTGGGAAGGTGATCGTCGCTGTTCCATCTTTGGCAACATCGATCTTAGTACCATTTGGAAGATCTGGATTAGCTTTCTTGATATTGTCTTTGACTTTTTCTTTTTCAGCATCTGTCAAGTTGCTTGGATCCTTAACTGGAACCTTATCAGCTGGAACTTTGACATTGTTCTTATCTGCATCTGCTTCTGGACGGACAAGATCTGTTCCTGGGATCACTTTAGTTGAGCCATCTGGGAAGGTGATCGTCGCTGTTCCGTCTTTAGCAACATCGATCTTAGTACCATTTGGAAGATCTGGATTGGCTTTCTTGATATTGTCTTTGACTTTATCTTTTTCAGCATCTGTCAAGTTGCTTGGATCCTTAACTGGGACTTTATCAGCTGGAACTTTGACATTGTTCTTATCTGCATCTGTTTCTGGACGGACAAGATCTGTTCCTGGGATGGTTACTTTATCACCATCTTTGGTTTCAATCGTTGTGTCACCACCATTTGGATTGACAGTGATCTTCGCATCGTCAGGAAGACCAGGGTTTTCTTTCTTGATGTTTTCTACGACTTTATTGATATCATCAGGAGTTAGATTTGAAGGGTCCTTGACAGGAACTTTGTCAGCTGGTGTCTTCACATGAAGTTTTTCAGTGACTTTTACAGTAACAGGAACTTCGTCTTTTGATCCATCTGGATAAGTCACTACTACTGTTGCTGGTTTATCACCAACTGTAGTAGTATCTACTGGTGTCTTCCAGTCATAGGTTGTTCCATCAGGTAAGTTACCGCGATTCGCAATACCTTTAGAAGCTTCTGGTTGATCCCCTTGTTTGACATTCAAGTTTTGACCATCTGGGTTGTAAAGATCAGATTGAGAACCAACATGAACTGTTACCGGAACTTCATCCTTAGTACCATCTGGGTAAGTCACTACTACTGTGCCTGGTTTATCACCTGGTGTTGTGGTATCTACTGGTGTCTTCCAATCGTACTTAGTACCTGCTGGAAGTTCTCCCTTATTACCAATACCATCTTCTGCTTTCGGTGTTTTACCATGATCTGTTGAAACATCCTTCGGTTGAGGAGTAAATTCGTCAGATTGTGGTTTCACCTTCACTGTTACTGGAACTTCATCTTTCGTACCATCTGGGTATGTCACTACTACTGTTCCTGGTTTATCACCTGGTGTTGTGGTATCTACTGGTGTCTTCCAATCGTACTTCGTTCCATTTGGTAAATCACCTTTATTGGCAATACCATCTTCTGCTTTCGGTGTTTCACCGTGTTTGGCTGGAACGTCTTGTCCCGCTGGAGTGAACTCATCGGATTGTGGTTTCACCTTCACTGATACTGGAACTTCATCCTTGGTTCCATCTGGGTAAGTCACCACTACTGTGCCTGGCTTATCACCTGGTGTTGTGGTATCCACTGGAGTCTTCCAATCGTACTTCGTTCCATTTGGTAAATCACCTTTATTAGCGATACCATCTTCTGCTTTCGGTGTTTCACCGTGTTTGGCTGGAACGTCTTGTCCCACTGGAGTGAACTCATCTGATTGTGGTTTCACCTTCACCGTTACTGGAACTTCATCTTTGGTACCATCTGGGTATGTCACGACTACTGTTCCTGGTTTATCGCCTGGCGTTGTGGTATCTACTGGTGTCTTCCAATCATAAGTTGTGCCTGCTGGAAGAGTACCACGGTTTGCGATTCCTTGTGAGGCAGCAGGAGTTTCACCATGTTTCGCTGGGACATCTTGACCAACTGGCGTGTACAAAGCAGCTTGTTCTCCGACTGTTACTGGGACAGGGACTTCATCTTTGGTTCCATCAGGATAAGTCACAACAACGGTACCTGGTTTTGTACCTGGTGTTGAAGTGTCTACTGGTGTTTTCCAATCATAAGTAGTTCCCGCTGGAAGGTCACCTTTATTGGCAATTCCATCTTCCGCGTTTGGTGTAGCTCCATGATCTACAGCAACTGGTTTAGCTTGTGGATCATAATCATCCGTTTGTGGTTGAACCTTAACTGTTACTGGAACTTCATCTTTGGTACCATCTGGGTATGTCACAACTACTGTTCCCGGTTTATCACCTGGGGTTGAAGTGTTTACAGGTGTCTTCCAGTCATAGGTTGTTCCTGCTGGAAGGTCGCCTTTATTAGAAATACCGTCTGCAGCATTTGGCGTATCACCGTGTTTCGCTGGGACATCTTTACCAACTGGTGTGAACTCATCTGATTGTGGTTTTACCTTCACAGTTACTGGAACTTCATCTTTGGTACCATCTGGGTATGTCACCACTACTGTTCCTGGTTTATCACCTGGTGTTGTCGTATCTACTGGTGTCTTCCAATCATAGGTTGTACCCGCTGGAAGATCTCCTTTGTTAGCGATACCGTCTGCGGCATTTGGTGTTTCACCGTGTTTAGCTGGAACATCTTGACCTGTAGGAGTAAATTCATCAGATTGTGGTTTCACTTTAACCGTTACTGGAACTTCATCTTTGGTACCATCTGGGTAAGTCACCACTACTGTTCCTGGCTTATCACCTGGTGTTGACGTATCTACTGGTGTCTTCCAATCGTAGGTTGTGCCTGCTGGAAGATCTCCTTTATTAGCGATACCGTCTGCAGCATTCGGTGTTTCACCATGTTTGGTTGGAACATCTTGTCCATTTGGTGTGAACTCATCTGATTGTGGTTTCACCTTCACAGTTACTGGAACTTCGTCTTTCGAACCATCTGGGTAAGTCACCACAACTGTAGCTGGTTTATCGCCTGGAGTTGTCGTGTCAACTGGTGTCTTCCAATCGTATGTTGTGCCTGCTGGAAGAGTACCACGGTTTGCGATTCCTTGTGAGGCAGCAGGATTTTCACCATGTTTTGCTGGGACATCTTGACCGACTGGTGTGTACAAGGCAGCTTGTTCGCCAACTGTTACTGGGACAGGGACTTCATCTTTGGTTCCATCAGGGTAAGTCACCACTACTGTTCCTGGTTTTGTACCTGGTGTGCTTGTATCGATTGGTGTCTTCCAGTCATAGGTAGTTCCTGGAGGAAGTGTACCCTTGTTAGCAATACCATCTTCAGCATTTGGTGTAGCGCCATGGTCTACAGAGACTGGTTGAGCTTGTGGATCATAGTCATCTGCTTGTGGTTGAACCTTAACAGTCACAGGTACTTCGTCTTTGGTACCATCTGGGTATGTCACCACTACTGTTCCTGGCTTATCGCCTGGAGTTGTCGTATCTACTGGTGTCTTCCAATCATAGGTTGTTCCCGCTGGAAGGTCACCTTTATTAGCAATACCAGAAGCAGCACTTGGAGTATCTCCGTGTTTCGCTGGGACATCTTTACCAACAGGTGTGAACTCATCTGATTGTGGTTTCACCTTCACCGTTACTGGCACTTCATCTTTGGTTCCATCTGGGTATGTCACTACTATTGTTCCTGGTTTGTCACCTGATGTTGTTGTATCTACTGGTGTCTTCCAGTCATAAGTGGTACCTGCTGGAAGATCTCCTTTATTAGAGATGCCGTCAGAAGCACTTGGTGTTTCGCCGTGTTTTGTCGGAACATCTTGACCCACTGGAGCAAATTCATCTGATTGAGGAGTAACCGTTACAGTCACAGGCACTTCATCTTTTGTACCATCTGGATAAGTCACTACTACTGTTCCAGGTTTGTTACCTGGTGTTGATGTATCAACTGGAGTTTTCCAGCTATATCCTGTTCCAGTAGGAAGTGTGCTGGTATTAGAAATTCCATTTTCAGCTATTGGTGTTTCATTATGTTTTACGGTCACACCTTGACCTACCGGGGTGAACTCATCTGATTGAGGAGTAACTACAAAATTGAACGTATCAGTTGTTGAATTTCCAGCAGCATCTGTTACTGTAAGTGTAGGAGTATAAGTACCTGGAGTTGTTGGCGTGCCAGAGATCGTGCGTGTAGTTGGATTATATGACACTCCAGTAGGGAGGCCACTCACTGATGATATGGTTGTAACGACCTTGTTTCCAGCTTCATCTAACTCATTATCACTGTTATCTGCGAAATTTACAACGACCGGTGCCATTGGATTGCGCGCACCTGTCGTTACATCTGAAGTATGCGTAATCGTTGGCGCCTTTGTATCCTTATATGTATAAGTGATAAACTGGTTGTCACTTGTTAAAGTAACTGTTCCATTTGTTGCATTATATGTCGGTGCTTTTGAGGTATCAGTAGCAACTAATGTATAACCATTTGATGTAATCGTAACATTTGTAGCATTAGCCGAAGTACGGACATCTTTTACTTCATTTTTAATCCCTAAGAAATCAGTTGAATTTACAATTCGATTACCTGTATTTTGATTAAGATAGTTAATACGTCCAATACCTGCTGCAGTAAAAGTAAAACTATTGACTTTTATTGTTTGCAAATTCGAAGCATCTCCAGTTGCTGCAGCAATTCTCAATGATAAACCAACATTCCCATATTTATTTTGAATGTCATTCAAATACGATGACATATCATATTGCCATATCTTACCTTGATACTGTACCGTTAATTGTTTAGAAGTTTGGTTAAAATCAACCATATACGGATAATATTTTCCATACTCTAAAATATCGATTGGTTTAGCCGTTGAAGAGTCAACTGTTATATACCCATTACCATCCGTTCTAGCGATTCCTCCAAAGCGACCACTTCCAAAAGATGGATCTGCTGTAGGATCCGGTTTATCATGAAACCTATCACGAATCGTCGGATAATTGCTAGGATAACCAGGGTTTGGAGCATAATCTAATGTAAATGCTAGGGCATCAGGAAGCCCTCCAATCCCCATTGAAGAACCATCATACCCTAATACACCTTGATTAACAGGAGCAAACACAAAACTGATTCCATCAGCACCTGGTTGATTTCTATTATTTGCCATATGAATTTCAGCATCTAAATGAAAATCACTAGAGCCATCAATTTTAGTATTTAGTGAAATCACACCAGTATTGTTATTAACATCCGGTGTTAATGTAACCACATTATCTGCTTGATTATATGATGCAACACCAAAAGTTGAAAAATAATCTGTCAAGTTATCCTTATTAATCACAACTTTACCATCATTCACTGGTGTACTTGCCGATGTATCCCGTCTTGTACGACGACTACGAGTAGATACTGTTGGGCTTGTACTTGATTCTGTGCTTGCTGAAGCTGGGGTTGTTGTAGAACTAGTTGAACTTGCTGTTACAGAAGCTGGAGTTGTAGCTTCAGGTGTAGAACTAGTTGTGCTTGTTGCTGGAGCTGGGGTTGTAGCAACACTTGCAGGAGACACAGCTACTGGTTGAGCTGGTTTATCCGCCAATTGTGCTTGAGCAGCTTGGAGATCTGCCACTGCTTGATTCAACTCTTCTTGGCTAGTTGCTGTGTTAAGAACGTTTTGGGCATGTTCAATTTGGGCTAGCAAGATCGCAACCGTTTCACTCGTTTTGTTACTTAAGTCCAAGGCTTTGGCTTGGCTAAGGGCGACTTGAAGAGCCCCTTTATCAAGACTAGTGGCTTCAGTTGACGATGAGGCTTCACTAGCTGTTAGACTAGCTGGCGTTGCTTCACTGGCTGTAAGAACAGCCGGTGCTCCCTCACTAGCTGTGGTCGTTTCTGCACTAGTGGCAGTAGTCGATTCAGTGCTAGGTGTAGCTGGTGCTGTCACCTCATCCGCAGATACTTGTGCTCCACCAAAGACCAAAGCGGTCCCTAAAAGAACACTCGCTGCACCGAAATGGTACTTACGAACAGAAAAACGCTGTTGTTGCTTGTACCAATCCATTGACTTCTTCTTCATATGGAATACTCCTTAAATTTATTAAGGGTCTTCACTTCCCACAATTGTAAATTAAAGTATACAATTTTTTACGTAAGGTATATAATACTAGTTAGAGGGTTTTTATGAATCAAACTATTATGTAAATGAAACTATACAATTTTTTACAAAATTCCCTAGAAAATAGACAAAAAAATGATACAAGACAGGAAACGTTCGTGTTTTCCCAAAATAAACATTTAATGCATCAAATATTTATTTTGTTTTTTTGCCCTTTATATCCATTTTTTTGATGTTTTTTTGAAACTATCCGTCAACCAAAAAACAGTAGACCGGTAGGTTTTCCACCTTACGATCTACTGTTTTTATACTCCTTCTGTATCATCCCATTTATCTACGATCTCACATTCACAATCCTGCAGGTTTGTTAGATCTGGGAAATCTTCTTCCTTCATATCATCTAGCAAGAATTCCGCTATACTACTAAAATCAATCACTGTTCTTTCTCATCAAAAGACCCTGCCTTATACATCTTTTCCAAATTATGAGCCAATCGTAACTCTTTCGTGGTCAAAGAAGACAGTTCCTTAAAAGGTGATATCGCTGAGTTGGATCCTCCAATAGAAGAAAATCATGATCACTTTAGTCCCATTTGCGCTCTTTACAAGGGATCTACACTTATTCTAACTCCTTGATCCACTTAGCCACTGTCATATGGCTCACTCCGATCAGTTCGGCACATTTTCTAAGCGAGGAGATTTCTCCATTGCGATAACTCTCAAGTATCTCTCTAGCATCATCAGATATTTCCAAGCTTCTCCTACCAAACTGAACTCCCTTATCTTTTGCTATTTGAATACCTTCTTGTTGACGTTTTCGTATATTCTCGCGCTCTACTTGTGCCACATAACTAAGAATTTGAAGGACCAGATCCGATAAGAACTTCCCTGTTAGACCATTGACCTGCTCCTTCGTGTTGAGCAAGGGAAAATCAAGGACAATGATTTCTATTTCTTTTTTGACAGTTAGAAAGTGCCACTGTTCAATAATTTCTTCATAGTTGCGACCCAAGCGATCAATCGATTTGATGTATAGCTCGTCTCCCCCGCGTAACTGTCTCGCCAAACGCCGGTAACCCTTACGAGCAAAACTTTTTCCCGATTCCTTATCTGTGATAATCTTCTCACACCCCACTTCTTCTAAGGCTTGCAACTGCCGATCCAGCTTTTGTCCCTTTGTCGAAATCCTCGCATACCCATATTTCATGATTGACCTCCAAAAATAATGATATGGATTATTATCGGAAAAATTCGAGGAGTTTGCAGAAGTGAACGAGATGGGCGATTTTAATTTTTTATCAAAATGTGATAGAAAAAAACCTTTTACAAAGTGGACGTCTCCATCTTGCAAAAGGTTTTATTTTCTTTTCTTCTTAATTTCTTTTTCAATCGCACTAGCAATCTTCTCCACCATATAGGCCATCTGGAGATTGCGCAAGATCAAGAGGGCCCAAAAACATGCAAAGAGCATTTGACC
>ERZ773213.1496-NODE-1496-length-12265-cov-11.264455_pt1 | contig 12265 bp, 10 predicted proteins | sample MGYA00580996_ERZ773213 | MGnify/ENA primary metagenome ERZ773213 (study PRJEB29015, sample SAMEA2738152) | human oral metagenome | biome: human oral; feature: human-associated habitat; material: saliva | place: China | collected 2197 ...
TTCCTCACATGTCATAGCTGGGACTCTCACCTGAGATTCTCATACACCCATCGGCTCATTCTGAACACGACCCAGACAAAGAATGCAGCACCACCAAGTGTTGCCAGCGCGATCAACACCTTATGCCACCACACCGAGGCCGCTGTGAACAAGCCCCAGGCCCACCCAAAGAGCGGGCCGATGCCGAACATGCTCCCAACGCCCCACACGAGGCCGCCCACAAGGATGAGGGCAATCAAAAGGGGGATAAGAGCAAGCGCAATCCGAGAAACACTCACAAAATTTACTTGACGTTCGTAACGCTTAACCATTTCCTCTACCCCCCTCATCTCACTGAGGAGCCCTTGAAGCTCTGTACGGGCTTCTAAGAGCCTTTCAGCCCCAAGTGCGCCCATCTCCTCACGGAAGCCCTCAAGATCGCTCCTAAGGCCCTCTACGGGCTTCTGAACGGCCTGATCGAAATGTTCAGTCACCTGTTGAGCCACAACATCAGCAACCTTGTCAGCATCAACCTGAACAGTCGATTTCGCTTTCACAGCTGCAATGAGCCACTTGAACCATTTTTCGTTGCTTTCTTTTTGGCTTTCAGAAGCCGAAGTCAGGACCGTCATCTTTTCCTTGATCTGCTTTGTCATTGAAAGTGCTTGCAGATCGGATTCCGTCACTGTGCTTCCATCGCCCAGCTTCACGACTCGCTTGTCGCTTACGGTCTTGGCGAGCGCGCTCAGCGTCTTCTCGATCTCGTTCAGCCTGATCTTCGTCTCGTCGTCGAGCTGCGTCTGCGAGGGCTGCTCGTGCTGCTGCGAGATCAACTCTTTCACCTGATTGATCGCTGTGGTCAGCGCCTCGTCCATCACCTTGAGAAAGCCGCTTATCGCGTTGACTGACTTCGTCAGCTCGCGTTCGTGAGCTTCTACGGCGTCGAGCCTCAACGTCAAGGACGCTAACGTCTCCGAGTCTTGTTGTTCCTGCTTGATCTTGTCCAGAGCGCTCATGGTGCTCTCCCTTCTGTGTAATAGTCTTATTCTGTTGACGGAATGCGAAGATCTCTCCAACACCCTTCGCTGTGAACTCATCGCAGAGCGACGATGCCTTACGCCGTCCCCACTTACCGTTGTCATCCCGTCGCATGGAGTACGTCCAACCATCCCGATCCGTGACGCGCAAACGTACCTCATGCTCAGCGAGCACCTGCTCGAACGACTCACGATCAACCGAGCGCTGATCGAGGAGCGCCTCCATCACTTTGTCTCCGAGCACCTGCTCGAAACCGCCGTCCTTGAACGCGCCGCGACGCAGATCCCAATCAGGCTTGGGCATCTGTGGGTCAGGAAGCACCTGACAGCCTTCATCACGCATGAGTTGGTCATTAACTTGCCGAAGACCACGTGACCATGAACGACACCGAGACAGCGCTTTCCCAGTGAGGTTGTCGTGATTCACAACGTAGATGTGGTTGTGCAAATGCCCACCTGCACTATCGGTGTGCGTCACGACAAGAAAGTCTGCACTGTTCATGCGCTTGGCAAGCTTCACACCGAGATCATGCACGCGTTGGATGTGCTCAGGATTATTCACATCAAACTCCTCAGGAGAGAAGTTCTGCGTGTAGGTGTACATCTCGTTATGACGACCGATTGCACGGATTTGCTCAGCACGCGTAACGATCGCCTCCGGTGACTCCATCGAGTACGTGTACCACTCAGTACGAGTGGGGACGGCATTGAGGTCTCGCCTATGGCGATCACTCATGCCGAACAACGCGTACGTCACTGCTGCGCGTGCACTCGTCGTCGGCTGTACGTTGACAGTGCTCATAGACTCACCTCGTCTCCGAAGGCCGCACGCAAATCGTCATGAGCAGCAAGCACGTCACGAAGGAGTTCATCAGTCACCGCTGCGCCTGTGCGCAATGCCTGATTCAGATTCACACCGGCGCGACGCATCTGCTCAACTGCCCTCGCTTTCTCGGGCGACGGCATCGGCACCGCTGCATAAGCAGCGAGTGCCTCCTCCTCGTGGCTACGTGCGTCCAGCGCGTCACGCAGGACAGCACGCACCCACGTGCTCGGCTTCACGCCGAGCTTCCGAGCTTCACGCTTTACGGCGTCAAGCTCGGTACGCGTCACCCTCACATCGACATGTGCATCGAGGATGACGCGCGCATCTGCCCCCTGTGTTGTCTCCTCTGTCGCCGGGGCAGATGCATTCGTCTTACCACCCCTCTCCATGAGGACCTTGGAGGGTGGCAAGACGACAGTGCCAGCAGGCCTGTTGTCGGACGATCGGAGCAAGCTCCTCTGTCCTCCAACATGCAGCTGGCCCACGTCCTCGGTCGCTACGCGACCTGCGGGCGAGGGGGAGGTCACCCCGTGCTGCACAGCAGCAGACGAGGTGACCGAGGGCTGCGCAGGACGCATCCTCACGCTCTGCTCCGTGCTAGTCGCACGAGCAGAGACGCGAGGCTTCATGCCCTGCGAGACGAAGCGCGCTGGCCTCACTGCGTAGCCGGTCATTGCGCCTCACCTCCGTCGTCATGCACAGCCTCAGGCTGCTCCTTCCGACGAGCACGAGCAGCCTTCGCACGCGCGGAACGAGCAGCACGCTGCTGCTTTTCCTGCTCCTCCTGCTCCTTCTGCTCCTGCGCGATAAGCGAGGCAGCTCGCTCACAGTACTGAGCGAAACGCTCAGGCTCATGCTGCTCCATAAGGCGAGCAACACGGGCGAGGAGTTGCTCCTCCTTCCGAGCCTCCTGCTCGCGTATCTCCTTGAGTTCAGCAAGATACTTCTTCTTAGCTGCCTTCTCGAGTTCCTTGATATTAGACATTGTTCATGTCCTCCTTTTTTTTTCTTCGTATAAATGCCGCTGCCCAGACGGCTGAGGGGGCGACGCCGTACAGGCGTCCGGTCTTTGTGCTCACCAGGTAGGCAAGTCTTCGACGATCCGAGCAAGCTCACCCAGATCGAGGTCTTTAACGACGCGAGCGCGTCGATCTTTCTTACACAAGTGATCCCACTGGGCACGGGTGAACACCCCATATCCAAGGGATGAAAGCCAGTCGAGTTTCTGAGAGACACTCGCACTGCTAGAGAGCATCGGAACGTCGATAATCCCTTCACGATGAGCAGCCACGAGGTCAGTGAGAACAGACCCTTTCTCCGTGTAGATACGCCGGTTTTTAGAGGTTTCGATACGCTTCTTCAACGTGCGAAATTGCTCAACCGTACGCAGGCAACCAGTAGGGCGATCGTCGCCTGTTGTCCCAGGACGAAACTTGGCGATGTGACGAGCCTTCTCCTTAGCAGAGACATACTCATTCACCGAATCCCAAGGAACCGTGTCGAAGCAGGCAACCTCATAACCATTGATAACGACACAACGCAACGTGTCCCACACAGGCTTACGCTTAAAGTCGAAATCAAGCGAGACCACAGGACACACGTCAAGAGGGGCGAAGTCCAGGCGATTACAGGTGCGAGATAATTCCCTGAACGATGGATGGCGGCGATAAGGATTCGACACTTTTCCATCACGGGAGATCACCAGCTCCCAGAACCACTCCCGCTCCTCAACCGAACCTCGTTCAATATCACCAGGGGTTTTCATCCCAGCCTTCGCGAGCACCCCGCCCGGTTCAAGAGAGACGTTCCCCCGAGTCGTAACATTGAGCAGCGTATTCTGGCGATGTTTGATCTCCCACACGGTTCGATCCCCAGCGAGCGCCTCACGGGAATCACGGAACACATCAGACAGTCCGAAGGACTCCAGATGATCGATGCAATCCACATCGAAGATGCCACCGTCAGTCGTGACGGAGTAAAGAGCGACTTCGTTCGCCTTTGCGAGCAACAAAGCGCGAACAAGGGACGTAATCATCGCAGCGTGATAGGGGGAGGTCACCGACGAGCCGCCAATGGACTCCATCTCCTCCTCCCAAGCGTTCCATCCCGAACGCTCAGACACGTCTTGAGCGAGCTTGCCATAACAAGAGTTTGAGGCGACCTTGATAATAAGCTCTTCGAGACTCTTCTTACCGAAATAACTCTTCGCAGTCGCCCGGTCCGCAACCATTTGCTTCATCGCAGCACGCATCGAACGAGACGGCTCACCGTCCATCTCCAAGGGGCGCAGACGAAGCCCCATCTGAACATGCACCCGAGCACCCAACTTCAAAGCTAGGAGCAGCTCGGGAGCCATAGCATAAGCACCTTGGAAACCACCGAACTGAGACAGTCCCTCACCCAAACCAGAACCAGCTCCAACAGAGGTTCGAAAATAAATCACCGACTGTTCAACCTTGACAGGAATACAAGGTTCAACATCTTCGGGAAATTCCCACGAGACAAAAGCCACGAGAGGAGTGGCGTACCCCAGAGGAAAATCATCGAGTGTGAGTTCACGGTCCTTGATGACCTCATCAACCGCACCGGACTCATAGTCCACATCGATCACGGCAGCCATAGCCGATGGGTATGCAGACTGAATGTCGTGATCGTAGGTCGGCTTATCGAAGTAGCCAATTTTCAGAGCCGAGTTCCAACCGCCGTGAAAAGCAGCTTTGCACATTGCGTGAGTGAGCTTAGCGTCCGCATCCACAGGCTTAAGCGAGCGCACGGAATAATAAGACAGAGCGTCCTCAGCAGGTTCTTCCCCCTCCTTGAGCTTCATTAACCCTTGAAAACGAGCCATGAAGAGGGAGTTCGGCGTGCCTTCCAAACCCCAATAACGCTTGACCCCATCACGCAGTGCGTGAGCACCACCGCCGCTAAGAGTTACAGGCGGGACAACACCCTCACCCCAGACAGCAGAGAGGTACTCCAACACGATCACAGCGTCATTAGCGCTGTATTCCAAGAAGTCGATGAGGTACTGATCCCGATACTCACTCATGCGTTCCTTCCAATCACCAGGAACGTTAATCTTGGGGATACCCACCGAGTCCCCGAGAACAGCAAGAGACTGCATCCCCGGCGCAGATTGACCCATCGTGTCCCGAATCGTCACCGAAAGAGGGAGCCAGCGCTCACCAGAGCCTGAAGCGCCCGAGCGTTCAATCACGCGAACAGGCTGAAGCGAAACCAAACCTCCACTCGCTGAGGTCACGCGACGCAGGATGTCGCTATACTTCGAGTTTCCATGAGGACGAGCAAAAGCCGTCAGATCAGCGTTGAGATAATGCCCAGCGAGCACCAACGAGAGACGACCGAGCTTATACAGAGCGTTCAGGTTCGCACTGTAGTCGCATCCAGACTCCCAGAAATCACGACGATCAAAGCCGCGAGCATCGGGCAAGCCCGCAGCGCGCCACAGCCCCGACTCGCGGATAACCACACACAGAGCAGACTCAAACGGAAGCCGTTCACCTTTCACCAAAGGGAGAAGCACAATATCGAAGCGGTAGTCAGCGTCAGAAGGATCAATCAACGAGAACTGGTACGAATCAATGACCCCACCCCCATCCTCGCGATTAGTGAACTCGGTATCGAAACCAATGACCGGAGCACGCTTACCCGTCCCCATAGCCTTTACGGTCGGTAGGTCACCAAAAACGACCTCATGAGACCCACCGCCCACAGGGTCAAGCCCAGGAGCGATGGCGCGGTCGGACCCTCCGGTCCGGCCCGGCCATTCCTCCGCTCCCATAGGGGATGATGGCCTGAACGCGTTTCCGTTGGTATTACAGGCGAAACTCGGATCAGTTTTGACAGTAAAATTTTTTTTACTGTCAATTTTACTAATTCTTTGCCCACTTAAAAGGCGCTCAGAACGCCTCACCAAGACGGCTGTAGAGATACCCCCAACGGACTCTTCAGAGACCGTCCACGAGGTACCAGCGAGCGTGGTCTGGATGTCCTCGAAGGTGCTCATTTGGCACCACCAACGAGGTGAGCGTCAGCCCAAGCCTTAAGGTCTTCAACGCGGTAACGAACAGAGCGAGACGAGATAGAAACAAAAGCAGGCCCTCGCCCAAGACAACGCCAGGTACGCAGCGTTTCAGGCGAGACTGCAAGAAACTTGCCAGCCTGCTCAGTGTTGAGCAAATAAGGGTCAGCCGGTGCACAGACCGGAGCAGTAGAGATGGTCATCGTGATGTCCTTTGCAGTAGCAAAAGCTGCAAAATCTACGATGACGCTGTCTCTTACCGTATTTCCCCGAGGAGCCAGCGACTTCAGCCCGAGGCGAGACTCCCTAACAGTCCTCACCAACTCTGGGGGAATCTCCAGACATCGGATCTGACACGGCGCGGTTCATTGCATGGCCCCGTGTGGCCTAACCCTTAGCTCCATCTCACCACCGACAGGGGAGCGGCAGTGGGCGAGGACGACTCGCTTTCTCCGACGTGGGCCGTTACCCCACGAAGTCAGCACACCGGTATTTTCCGGTGCATACTCAGTTTACAACACCAATCAACGTTGCACAACCTATCGTAACAATCTACCCTCTTTGATATGGGACGAGCAAAACTACAACCAGGCGAAGACACCATCAAGTCCGTCACGCCCCGCAAGACCGAGACCGGATATGAGCTACGCTGGCGTATCCGTGACCTTGAGGGCCGACTCTATGCGAAACGAACACAAGCAAGAACCGTCGGTGAAGCCCGTAGGAGGGCCTTTGAGAAGGCTGAGCAAATCAAGCGTGCAACCTCAGAAACGACAGCCTGGACGCCCGCTGACTCCATCACAGACTTCATTGACCGCGAGGTCGAGCCTGCCATCAAAGAAAAGAGACTCTCCAAAGCGTCACGCGCCCGATATCTAGAGGTCATGGCCCACTACAGGCGCTACACACAAGGAAAATCCATCAGCGCCGCTACAAGCGCCTCATCGCTCATCCGCACACTCAAGGCCATCTCCAAGGAGATCGGCCCGGAGACGGCCCGACAGACCCGCTCTGTGGTATCAAATTACCTATTCGGACAACTGATCGTCCATCAGCTCACCTCATCGAACCCCATCCGAGGAATGTCGTTTGACTTCTTGAAATCTGAGAACAGCGAAGATAAGTACTACCCCACACAAGCAGAGTGGCAAGTATTTCTCGATTACGTGCTCACCGACGACCCTGACTCTCCGATGCCTGGCAAAGAGAACGTGCCCCAAGCACATAAACGCGAGGCGAAAGCCCGGCACGCAAGAATCATTCAGCTCACTGAGTTACAGCTTGCGACGGGACTCAGAGCCTCTGAGGCTCGACAGATCACCTGGGCAGACGTCACCCAAGATGACCACGGTGTCGTATGGGTGACCGTCAGGCCCGAGATATCAAAAACAAAAGTCGGGCGAACAATTCCCGTACTTGTGCCCGAGGTCAGAAAGCGCCTCCTTGCCCGTAAGGGTAAAGATGAGGAACTCGTCATCCCACAGCCGAACTCAGGCAAGCCCTGGGATAAGGCTGGTGTGCACAAGGCGGTACGGGACTACTACGAGGGTGTAGCGAGCACATCCGAAGACCTCGCCTTCCTTAAGAAAATCCGATCACATGCCTGGCGAGGAGCACTCAACACGATCACCGCACCTCACCTCCGACCAGACATTAGAGCCGCATACTTCGGACACACTGAGAAGGTCAACGCCCGTGCGTACACAGATCATGTAAACGTTCGTCCTATGATGGAGGTTGTAGAGGTCCTGACTCAAAGAGAGTAGATCTACTCTCTTATCTACTCTCTTTGAGAGCAACATCGAGCGACAATCAACAACATATAACAACACTGAGCCTCCGAGAAACCCGCAGAATCATGGTGAAGTGGGGGATAAAGAAAAGGAAAGCCGTACCCCACAATCCTAAAGCGGGTGTCGGACGTTCGAATCGTCTCGGGGGCACTGAAATGCAAAACGGCTTGGTCTCAGGCCGTTTTTGTGTATTCTCTATTCGTAGAAGGATCCCTGGGCACGCGGTTGTGACATCGGGGAGTGAAAGACGCCGGCTTAAGCAGGATGGGGGAGATGTGAACGGGGTGCTTGGGCGCTTGCTGAGCCATCCTCTCACGCGTAATTCCGCCTTCATGCACCTGTGGGCAGGCCAGACCGCCGCAGAGTTTGGTTTCCAAGTAGCCACTCTTGCAACCTCAGCAATCGCTATCTCTCTATTGCACGCCACGGAGTCTGAAATTGGTATTCTCGCCGGTTTGCAGACACTCGCATTTCTTCTGATCGGACTTCCTGCTGGCGCATGGGTTGATCGGTGGCGTAAACGCCAGGTCATGATCGTTGCTGACCTCGTGCGGGTTCTTGCGCTGATTTCGATTCCGATCGCCTATCAGTGGTTTTCACTCACACTCATGCACCTGATGGTCGTTGCTGCACTCTTGGGGCTTGCGACAGTCTTTTTCGATGTTGCCTACCAGTCCTATGTTCCGGTAATCGCCTCCACGCGCTATATCGCTGCTGCAAATGGGCGGCTCGAGGCCTCGTACCAGGTTGGTGCAGCAGGTGGCCCTGGCTTGGGTGGCTGGCTTTTGGGTGTCTTTGCGCCTCCTTTGGCTTACATATTTACCGCCGCAACCTACGTGTTTTCAACGGTGGCGATTTGGCGGATTCGAACGCCCGAACCCCAACCAGTGCGCTCCAGTGCTTCTCTGTTTGCGCAAATCCGCGAGGGATTGAGCTTCGTCCGACATGAGCGTCTGCTTTTTCCCTTATTCTCTTGCATCTCCTTTGCTGCGTTTACAGGTTCAGGGGTACGTGTTCTCTTGCCGATTTTGGTGCTTCGAACACTGGGTATGAATGCGACACAATTGGGGGTGCTTCTGAGCGCAGGTGCGCTTGGTGGAATTCTTGGAGCAATGACTCGTTCCCTGTGGCTTGAGCGCCTAGGGATCGGGCGTTGTATTGTTGCCACTTACGTCGTTGGAGTTTCAATCCTTGTTTTGCAGCCGGCGGCGCTCCACGTGCCCGCGATTGCTGGCTGGGTGATCGCCGGTGCGGGAGTGGTCTACTCCTATTTCATTACCATCTACAACGTGACGCAGATGAGTTTGCGTCAGGAGATCTGTCCCAAACAGATGCTTGGGCGCATGAATGCGACCTTCCGTTTTGCGGTGTGGGGAGTAATGCCCCTGGGATCGGTCGCTGCAGGTCTTCTTGCCTCAGTTGTGGGTGTCGAAGCGGCTATGTATATCTTCGTTGTTCTGTCAGTGCTTGCTGGTGTCGGGATGGCTTTCACTCCTGCGGCTCGGATTAGAGATTCTCATATGCCTTTGGATCCGAGCCAAAACTGAATATTGTCTGAGATGTGAGACATCTCGGGTGGTGCAATTATGTGATCTAGCAGGCTTATTTAGCGTGTATTTATTCAGCTTTTGGGGTGTTTCTCAATTTGTGCTGAAATTCATCTGTATATAAGCAGTGCTAGCATCTGAGGGGTTGAAGATTATTAACCTTGCTGAAGGGATACATCGCGTTATGGAATCAGGTATGAAGCGTGCTTTACGGGTTCCGTCATGAATTGCAACAGGAGCGGCGTGTGCCTTAGTGGGTGTGAGCGCTTTGTTGGGAGTTGTGGCAAGTAATCAATCTGCAGAAGCAGCTCAAATCGATGCTGTGACGGAAGCGAAGATTACCAATACGTCTACGCCAGCCGGTCCGAACTATGTCTATGACAATTTCAAGCTCGAGCTGACTTTTGATACCACCGGCAAGACGGTTGCTGAGAACGATACTCTTAATATCCAGCTTCCCAGTGAGCTACGAACTCGCAGTGCTTCTTTCAATGTAACCGATACGGAATCGGGTGAAGTTGCGCTCCGATGCACTGTTCCGGCAGGCGAAGGTCCAGAGGTGAGCTGTGTTTTCACTGACTTCATGGCAACGCATGTAAATGCCAGGGGAAACATCGTCCTTGTCGCGGATTCGGTGAAAGAGACGACAAGTGAAGTGCTTCATGCGACGATTAATCACTCAGTTGACGTTCCGATGAAGCTTGATCATGGCTCAATCGTCAAGGACACAAGAGGTTTTGCCCCGGAAACAGCGTATAAGTACGGGTGGCAGCTACACGACGGGCACCCTGAGCGCTTCACGTGGGAGATCTATATTCCCGAACGGAATATTAGTGAGAACACCGTAACAATCAATGACACTTTTGATTCATCATATGGCGGCTACCGTCTTTTCAATGATGACAGCAGTGAAAATGCATGGCAGCGAACTCACCTTATGAAGTGGAACTCGCTGGATGACTTTAAAGCGGATCCCAGCCATGAACGTCCTGCTGAGACTGTTTCGGTAGGGGGTGCAATTAATGGAGGTATCTTCCAGATGACGGATACCGAAGATGGCTTCCGTGTTTCATTCCCGAATACGCAGGGCGATGCGTACTACCTGCTCAAGTACTACACGGTTCTGAATGTTCCAGCTAACGCGAAGGTTGGTAGTACTTTTACAAATACCGCGGTTGTGAATGGTCAGAAGGCAGAGAAGACTATTGACATCAAGACTGCTGGTTGGGGAGATCTGGATGCGGATCAAAAGACCACGCCGACTCCTTCTACTACGACGCCTGAGCCTACCCCGTCGACGACTACTCCTGAGCCCACTCCGTCTACCACGACGCCTGAGCCCGAACCCAGTGTTTCAACACCGAGTGAAGCTCCTAAGGTCTTGGCTCATACGGGTGCAAGTACAGCGGTCGTTCTTCTCGCTGGTGCCTTGGCTGGCACACTGGGCGCAATGCTTTCGCGTCGACGCGCACAGTAATTTAATTTCTCGCGAGTCTGATTGGCCGGTGTCTCCGTGTGGGGGCGCCGGCCAATCGCTATTTTGTTCTCCATCTGTGGCGGGGCCTGAGGGATTTCAATTTCTGTTACTCTGCCTGTTGGAAGTCATGAAATGCATGATTGCTGCAACATGTGTGTCATTTTCAGTTAACACAGGGGTTTGCTATGAAAATAGGCACAGGCATCGGTTTTGCTCTGAAACGATTTCGGAAAATCCGCATAAAATAACCGAAAATTCTGACCTTGTTCAAGCTGCAACCTGATTTGAAGCTGAATGCAGGCGTGATAGCCTTCTAATGTTTGGTCACTCGTGTGACAACCCTCCAGAAAGAAATGACTTCATGATTTTCGATGCTACAAGCGCGCGTGCGCGTCGCGCTTCGGTTGCCGCTGCTCTTGCATTAGCGCTTGCCGGAGCCAGCGTGATGCCTGTCGTTACCGCTTCTTCTTCACAAGCCGCTGATCACTATCCCGTTGAGGTTGATCGGGTCGTCAAGAATGTCGTGATGAAGAATAGTTCGACACCGAATGGCCCCAACTATGTGTGGGATAACTTCACTCTGGATTTCAGCTTCGACACGACTGGTGTGGATGTTGCCGAAACTGACACCATTACCATTCAGCTCCCCAGCAACTTGCGTACTCGTGCTACCTCTTTTGATGTCACTGATAAGAACACCGGTGGCGTCGCAATGAAGTGCATTATCCCCAATGGTGAGGGGCAGACTCTGCGCTGTGCGTTTACGGACTACGCAGATAACCACATCAACATGAAGGGCGATATCCACGTCCTGGCTGACGTTACGCGCGCGACCGCTTCAACTCGTTTTGAGTTCAAGTTGAGCCATGACATTACCCTGTCTGCAGATATTGACCATGGCAACGTCATTCCGAATACGAATGGCTACGCTCCCGATACTCCGTGGAAGTACGGCTGGCAGCTGCACGAAGGTCATAATGAACGCTTTACCTGGGAGGTCTACATCCCAGAGCGCAATATTCGCTCCAACACCATTTCGGTGACGGATACCTTTGACACCGCTCATGGTGGTTACAAGCTGTTCAATGATCCCTCAACGGATCCGAACGCATGGCAGCGCACCCGCTTGCTCAAGTGGAATTCGCTTGCGGAATTCAAGGCGGATCCCAACCACCAGAACTATAACGAGAGTATTCCGGTTGGAGGCGCCGTCAACGGTGGCACTTTCACCATGACTGAGACCTCGACGGGCTTCGAGGCCTCTTTCCCGAACTCGAACAGCGACGCGTACTACATGATCAAGTACTACACGGTGCTGAATGTTCCTGAAAACGCAAAGGCCGGAAACGTTTTCAATAACAAGGCTGATGTCAATGGGATGACCGCTGAGCGCAGTATCGCGATTGAAACGGTTGGCTGGGGTGACCTCTCGAGTGAGAATCGCCCGACTCCTCCCGCTCCGTCGACCTCGACTCCTCCGGCTACCACGGTGACCCCCTCGCCCTCTGAGTCGACGACCGAGGCCGCGCCTTCACCGTCGACCAGTACCACTCCTTCACCGAAG
>ERZ773213.1504-NODE-1504-length-12209-cov-12.407767_pt1 | contig 12209 bp, 9 predicted proteins | sample MGYA00580996_ERZ773213 | MGnify/ENA primary metagenome ERZ773213 (study PRJEB29015, sample SAMEA2738152) | human oral metagenome | biome: human oral; feature: human-associated habitat; material: saliva | place: China | collected 2197 ...
TTGCCAACGGCGTCATCAAGATGAACGTTGACACCGACACCCAGTACGCCTTCACTCGCCCGGTCGTCGACTGGATGATGACCAACTACGAAGGTGTCCTCAAGATTGACGGTGAGGTCGGCAACAAGAAGAAGTACGACCCCCGCGCATGGGGCAAGGAAGCGGAAGCCGGCATGGCTGCACGCGTCGTCGAAGCTGCTGAGCGCCTCGGCTCGGTTGGCACCAAGATGCGCTGATCGCTTCTGAGTAAGCATTTATGGTGGGGGTACCTCAAGGGTGCCCCCACCTCGCTTTTTGTCTTGAATGCGGCTGCTCAAATTTCGTGAAAAAGTGTGTCCATCCCAATTCGAAGAGCTACAGTCAACTTCGAAGAATAGAGACGCTAGACTTGGACTAAGTCGAAGGACCACCGAGGGTCTGACGGAAGGAAGACAAAGATGACTGATGCACCATGGACCCGTGTTGAGGGCATGATGATCGCTTCCCAGCTTGATCCCGCCGAGGTTGCCCAGGCACTTCGCGAGAAGGATGTTCTGGTCCAGCTTGAATGGTTTGAAGCCACCCCCCAACTCCTAGGACTCAACGTCGCCGTGGCAGACGGGCGCGTTGCGACTGTTACTGAAGGATCAAGCGAGGTCGTGCCGGGTCTGACGGTCACTGAGCTCGCCCAGGATCTTGCCCAGCGCTTCAACGCTGAAGTTCGTTTGGGATCTGAACACGCTGATGCACTTACTCAGGATGAGAGCCCGCTCGCCGATTTCCTCCCTGACGAGGTCGAGGACACTGAAACTCCGGTCCGCATTGTCGAGATCGGCCGCACCCCCGCTTCGTCAGTGCCTTTGCTTGCAGCCCTTGAAGGTGTTGATGTTGCCGATATTGAGCTCGAGGATGGCTATCGTGCTCTCCTCGCAGAGATTCCAGAAGAGAAGTCCGGATGGAACTTCGGCGACCTCCCCTTGGTCTCCCTGACCATGACCGACGGTGATTTGCATCTCTACCTCGTCACCGACGATCACCTCGAGCACGTGCTCACCTACAACTGGGGAATGACGGTTCGCATCGTTGTTGGTTCTTCCTCTGTCGAGGCCGTTGATCCTGCCGTTGTTGACTTGGTAGGGGATCGCCCCGCATTGCGCGAGATTGCAGCCCACGTTCCCGGAGCCGATGTTGACGCACTCTTAGCAGCCCAAGAACTTCGCGGCTCGGAGGCAATCACCGGGGTCGTCCAGGCTCTCGCTCTCCCTCGCGGTATCGCCGAGTTCCTCTCGGGGACCATCGAAGCAAGCGATGTTGAAGGCGCGGTTCTGCATGCCGCTCGCGGAATTTCGAATGCGATCGGACGAAGTGTTGACATCATGATGACCAGCACTGAGGATGCACAGACAGCGATTCAAAAGGCCTATATGGCGGTTGTTTCTGAGCGTCCGTGGATTATCTCAACGCTCGCCAGCTTGGAGGCAGCTGTTGGTGCGTCCATGCTTGTCTCGACACTGAAAACCCCCAAGCCTCGCTCTGGTTGGAGGATTTTTGCGGGAGTCTTTGGCGGGGCCATGCTTGTGGATGCATTCGCTGAGATCGCTCTCGCGCGCGTGATGCGATCGAAGTTCCACCGTCGTTGAGCCTGCGAACCTGACAAAACAACGCCGTCCATGCCTCTGATGAGGTGTGGACGGCAGTTTTTATCCCCTGGATCGGATGAGGAAAAGTTTCTGGGTTACTTTCCCTTGTGGAAAGTTGCCAGGGCTCCGGCCGCAGCAGTGACAAGAAGCGCGGCAACCGCGACAGCACTGTTAGCCTCAACATCGCTCATGAGGCCGCCGCGGCGTCCATCGGCGTTGAATGCGTAGCTGGACGGGGGATTTGCTGCGCCTGCGTCAGCGGAAGTAGACGCGGCAGAAGCCGAAGGGGCAACAGTTGCGGGACTGATCGGTGCGATCGGAGCATTCGTACTGCGCTGAGCTGCACGGTTGCTGTTCTGCTGGGGAGCTTGCGAGCGGTTCGCAGCCGTCCCGTTGTTTCGCGAAGAATTCTGAGCGCTAGGACGGTTCGGTGACTGCGGTGAATACACTCGAACGACGCGGGCGGGAGCCGGAGTGCGGTGGTCCGCATTCGGGCGAGGCCTGGGCTGGACGATCACACGCCCCGGATTCTGATGAGTCGGGGAAACTGTTGCTGGAACGCGCGTATTCGGGGAGGCGGTGGGGGTTGCCTTCTTCGTTGGCGTAGCAGTTGCAGTCGGTGTAGGTGCAGTCGGTGTAGGCGCTGACGTGCTTACAGACGCGGAGGAAGACGGAGTCGGCGTCGTTGAAGGGACGGGCGCGGGGCAGCTCAGCTGGCCACTGAGTTCTAGCTCGGTCCAGCGCGATTCGTCACTACTCAGGCGCTTCCAGTGGAACTTAGTCGTTGTTTCGCTAGGCGAACTTGGTGAGCAGCTGGGCGCGCTCTGGCGAATGCGCGCGACGATCGAAATCTTAGAATCGCGAGGCATATTGACCACCGAGTGGAAGAGAGGAACTTCCTTATCGGAGGTGAAAGCAGCGGAACGCTCATCCGTGAAGTTCGGGCAGCTTGCTCCGCCATCCGTCGCGCATTCAAGGGTCCATGTCAAGGTCTGGGCGCCCGGTGCTTTACTGGAGAAAACGCCTTCGATTTCGAGCTCGCGCACGTCGTTGCCGACATTGCTGAGTTCAAATGTCATTGTCCGAATCTCACCCGAAGCGACGAGAATCTCAGGAGTCGAAAGGCTGGAGTCAATCGTTGGGATCGAATTCAGCGCTTCGATTTCTTTGATGGAGGTCGCATTGGCTGAAGGAATTGCATGGGACCCGGCCCAAGTCTGGCCTTCGTGTCCGGTGAAATCCCCAATAGAAGGATCGCCCTGCGGGGTCGGCTCGGGGTCGAGCTCGTCCAAAGTCACCGCGGGAGTCTGGTTCGGGAGTTTTTCTTCGGGGGCAAACTCGGCGCCCTCGACAACGATCTCCGCCTTTTCGTAGGGAGTGCGTGCGAATCTCTTCCCGAGTTCAGAGTCTCCGTCCAAGACAATGGTGTCGGAAGAAGCTCCGATAGAAACAGTGCGCGAAGTCTTAACCGGCTCTGTTGGATCAGCTGAAGGGGCGGCAGCGTAGACCTCATCGGTCTTGTCTGCGTTCATATGCCCATTTCCAGGAGCTACTGAGACGGTTGTTGAGGGGAAGAGATCAACATCTGCAAGGGCCGGCGCCCACGGCAGGGACATGATCGTGAAAGATGAACCGATTGCTGCCGATGTGAGGAGAATGAGGGTGCGCGAAGTCCGGGGAGCCTGTCGATACGACGGCGCCCTGTGGGAGGATCGCGTTCCTAAGTGAATTCTCACATAGGCCCTTTCGTTCTAAGTGGAATGCACGATGGGAGTGTGCACCACTAACACGCACTGTATGTTAACGGCAGTACTAGTTTATAGGGTTTGTCAAGGTTTTGGGATACACAAGTGTATCAGAGCTGTAACGTTCCCTGAAAATCAGCTAAAAATGTCATGGATTGCAACCCCTGTCTGAGATTCGCAGACCCTGAAGAGGTACTGAATAATTAGTCTTATTAGAAATAGTAAGGATAGGGCGACCAATCTGGCGCGCGGTGCTCAATGAAGGCATCTCGGCCTTCCTGAGCCTCGTCAGTCATGTACGCCATGCGTGTGGCCTCTCCTGCAAAGACCTGCTGTCCCGCCAACCCGTCATCGGCAAGATTAAAAGCGAACTTCAGCATTCGGATGGCCTGGGGGGATTTTGTTGAAATGATGCGAGCCCACTCGAGTGCGGTTTCTTCCAGCTGTGCATGGGGAACCGCTTCGTTGACGACGCCCCATTGTGCAGCCGTATCCGCATCGTAGCGGCGAGCAAGGAAAAAGATCTCGCGAGCACGTTTATCTCCCACCTGACGCGCTAAGAGAGCTGAACCATAACCGGCATCAAAAGACCCAACATTTGCATCGGTCTGCATGAAGGCCGCATGCTCACGCGAGGCAAGGGAGAGATCGCAGACGACATTGAGACTGTGCCCACCTCCCGCTGCCCACCCGGGGATGGCAGCAATAACAACCTTGGGCATCGTGCGAATCAGGCGTTGAACCTCAAGGATGTGGAGTCTTCCCGCCCGCGCGGGATCAATCTGTTCCCTCCTCTTTTCTACCTGTGCCGAGGCCTCGCTTCCCTCAACTTCATAGCGGTAGCCATCCTTGCCGCGGATGCGCTGGTCGCCTCCCGAACAAAACGAATAGCCGCCGTCGCGAGGGGAGGGGCCGTTCCCCGTCAAGATGACGGCGGCAACGTCACCGGTCATTCGCGCGTGATCAAGGCAACGGTAGAGTTCGTCGACCGTATGTGGGCGGAATGCATTGCGAATTTCAGGGCGATCGAAGGCAATACGAACGACGGGCAGATCCGCGCCTTCGGGGGCGCCGTCGATAGGGCCTCGGGAAATCCCACGATGGTAGGTCATATCGGTGAGTTCGAAGCCCTCAACCTCGCGCCAGCGCATGGGGTCGAAGGTGTCAGAAACAAAATCCAGTGCACTCATAGAGCCAAGAATACCGACCTGCTACCACTTGGTCCCGGCACGTTTTAGGATAGGGGGGTTCACATATTATGCGTCCGCCTAAAGGAGTCCATTGATGTCCTCCTCTTTGTCCGCAATTCCCGGACTTGTCCCTCTTCCAGTCTTCATTGAAGAAGCACAACCCCACCCCGCTGATGCAACATGGGCAGAAATTAGCCCCTCGGTTGTCCTGTGTACCGAAGAAGAATTCGAGGCCGCAGTCGCCCCCTGCGAGCTCCCAGCCGGCTGGCAGCGCAGCGAAGCCTACCTCTTGGACCTGTCCAACGGTGCGGCGCAGGTGAGTGCGATCAGCGAACTTGGACTTTCACGAGGCCTGAGAAGGCTGAACACCTTGGCGATCGCCAATCATCACCGCGAGCCCGTCGCTGTGAAAATTTTTGACTACCCCGCATACAAGCATCGCGGCCTGCATATTGATGTCTCTCGCCATTTCTTCGGTGTTCCCACGATCGTGCGCGTCATGGATGCGATGAGCGAGCTGGGGCTGAATATCTTGCATCTGCACCTCAGTGATGACCAGGGCTGGCGCATTGAAATTCCACAGTTTCCTGAACTCATCGAGCGCTCTTCTGATTGTGCGGTTGGCGGGGAAGAAGGCGGATACTACAGCCTCGAGGACTATCAAACGCTGGTCGAAGAAGCGCGCTCGCGGATGATTGCGATCATTCCCGAGATCGATATCCCGGGGCACGTCAACGCAGCGCTTCACGCTATTGAAGGTCTTAACCCCGACGGCGTATGCCCCCCACTCTATGAGGGCACAGAAGTAGGCTTTTCAACGCTGTCTACCAAAGCCCCGGCGACGCAAGCATTCCTCGAAGCAATCGTCCAGACCCTTGCTCCCTTCTCTCCCGCGGGAATCCACATCGGTGGGGATGAGTCCTTCTCGACCGCAGAAGGTGATTACCCGATCATCGTTGGCAGCCAGATCGAACGCATCCATGCATTGGGCAAGCGCGCTCTGGCGTGGGAGGAAGCAGCGGATCTTTTGAGCGAGGGAGACCTCGTACAGGTCTGGCATGATGACCTCGAGGGTGACTCTATCGCTCGCGCAGTTGCGCGCGGCGTGCGCGCAGTCATGTCTCCCGGTCCCAAAGCCTACTTCGATATGAAGGAATACCCCGAGCAGAAGCTCGGTATCACCTGGGCCGGCATTCTTCCCCTGAAGAATGCGTGGGATTGGGATCCAGAGAAGATCTGCGAAGGTGTGGATCGCGAAGGAATCGAAGGGGTCGAGGCCTGTTTGTGGAGCGAAACCCTCCGTCGCGAAAAAGATGTGTGGGAAATGCTTTTGCCGCGTTTAGCCGGCCTCGCTGAGGTCGCCTGGGCTGGCGGTCCTGTAGGGAGCTGGGAAGACTTCCTCGAGCGTCTCGCAGGCCTTGAGGGGCTGTGGCGAGGCCGCGGGTGGTACATCAAGTAGCAATAAGGTGATGCCCTCCCCGAATCGGGGAGGGCATCGTCGTCACCCGCACGCGCATTCCAAACGTTGGGCGGCGAGGAAAAGTGCTCAGTTATTAAACCTGGGCGTACAAGCGCATGAGGCGCTCGACTTCTTCTTGGACCAAGCGGGTTGCCGGACCAACGTACTTGCGCGGATCAACCAAGGAGGGATTCTCGTTGAGGATTTCGCGAACTCCCGCGGTGAAAACAACATTCAAGTGCGTGGAGACGTTGATCTTTGTCATACCGGAGCGAATGGCCTGAACCATGCCTTCGTCGGGTACACCCGAAGAACCATGCAGCACCAAGGGAACCGGAACTGCCTGGTGAATTGCGGAAATTAGACCGTTATCAAGGACTGCCTCTCGAGTTGCCATGGCGTGTGAGGAACCCACAGCGACAGCAAGAAGATCCACTCCCGTGTCCGCAACAAACTGTGCCGCGTCGTGGGGATCGGTGCGTGCCGAGGGATCGTGGACACCGTTCTTGCCGCCCACCTCACCGAGTTCCGCTTCGACGCTCACGCCGTGCTCGTGCGCAAAGGCCGTAATTTCAGCGGTGGTTTCACGGTTTTGGGCATCGGGAAGCTTCGAACCGTCATACATGATCGAGGTGAATCCCAACTCGATAGCCTCGCGGCAGAGGTCGGTGTCTTCCGCATGGTCCAGGTGCACTGAAACCTGCGCGCTGGACGCATCTGCGAGTTCAAGGAGTGCCCGCCCGAGGGGGCGCAGACGGCCGCCGTGATACTTCACAGCGTTTTGCGACAGCTGCAGGACCAGCGGCAGACCGGTGTTTTCCGCGGCCTGAACGAAGGCCTCGGCGTGGTCAAGAAGGACCACATTGAAAGCGGCAAGGCCAACCTTGCGCGCGGCGCACTCGCGTGCGAGTACAGCGGTATCAGCAAGCATCGTGACCTACTTTCTTGTGAATTTAAGACAAACGAATGGGGGTAATACGTGCGAGCAATTCCTCGCGAAGTGGGAGATCAACTTCGCCAGCGACCGGCATAGTCACCGCGGCAGCCGAGGTAGCAACGGCCTCGGTAATCGCGGTGGAAATGATGGATTCAAGGTCATCCCCGGCCTGAGCAAGCGAACGCGCCAAGGAGGCAACGCAGGCATCACCCGCACCGGTCGGATTTCCCTCGAGGACGACGCCGGCCTCGGCATGCCAGTGGCTGTGGGCGGAGAAAAGGTCCATCCCTTCTTCTCCGCGCGAGACGCACACCCATGTGGGGCCAAGCTCGAGCAAGGTACGTGCCCCTTCCTCAATGGAAGACGCGCCAGTCGCATCAAGGAGCTCGTGGTGGTTGGGCTTTAAAACATCAGCCCAGCGTGCGCACTGAACCAAAGAAGGCCCCGAGGTGTCCAAGATGATCCGGCATCCGCGCTCGCGGGCAGACTCAAGAATTGGCTCAAGAGACTCAAAACTTGTGTTCCCGGGAAGGGAACCGGAAACAACCAGAACATCCGAGGCGCTTAAGGAAGCGTTCAAGAGCTCGCGCATCTCTTCCCAGGATTGAGAAGGAAGCGAGAAACCTGACTCGTTGTACACCGTCGCTTCGCCGTCGATCATGCCAATTGACCGGCGGGTTTGAACGGGAACGTCGATCCAATGCGTCGTGACCTGAGTGGTCATTTCCTCCATTAACGAGGCGATGGCTTGTCCCGTAGCTCCCCCGAGGAAGCCCGTCGCATGGTTGGGTACCCCAAGCTGCTCCAAAACGCGAGAGACATTCAGTCCCTTGCCTCCCGGACGCTGGGAATACTCGGTGATGCGATGAACTTGACCGCGAGTCTGATCGGGGGCCTGCCACGTAATGTCCAATGCCGGATTCGGTGTGAAAGTCCAGATCACGATTCAACCTCGATTCCGTGGCTTTGGAAGGCAAGCGCCGCGGCGCCCAGCGCCTGCGAGGAAGAGCCAAGTGCCGCGGTGAGAACCGGGGGAGCGGGCATCACGGTGCAGCCCTTGTCCAGAGCGTTGCGCAGCGGATCGTAGACAAGAGAGCCGCCACGGCACAGTCCGCCGCCAAGAACGACGGGAATCGCCCCAACCTGGTGACATACCGTTGCCAGAACCTCACCCAGAAGGCTCATCGAGGTCGAAAGAATCTCTTGGGCGAGGCGAGACGAATCCTCATGGGAGTTGGCGAGTTCTTCGACCTCACGCGCGCCCGAGCCCTGGGGAAGGATCCCGGCTTCGATTGCGCGCCGTGCAATTCCCGAAGCTGAGGCAACGTGCTCGAGGGGGACAATTTCTGAAGGATTGTCCGGGTGGGGGACCGGGATCTGACCGATTTCTCCTGCCCATGGGGCGCCAGGAGCCAGACGAGAATTGATGACAAGTCCCGAGGCGATCCCTGTCCCCACCGCAACGTAGAGGCATGAGGAACACCGAACTCCCCACAGCGCCTCGGCCAAAGCGCCCGAACGCACGTCATGTCCCAGGGGGACAAAAGAACCCAGGGCCTGGGAGAGCATCTCGCTCAGTGGGGCATCTTTCCACCCTAGGTTGGCGGAAAAAATACCGATCCCGTGTTCTTCGTCAATAATCCCGGGGACGCATGCGCCTACCGGCGCCTCGGGCGAATCCTTGCGCAAGGTACGGGCCAGTCGCGCGGCTGCGGCAACGACGTCTTCGGCACCGGTGCGCGGAGTAGCGACGGCCTCGGAAGTGGCAATGATGTTGCCTCGGGTGTCGGCGAGCACCCCCTTAATTGTGGTGCCGCCGACATCGATTCCGATGGCCAGCTGCTGGTCCGCAGTGCTCACTTGAGGATCACCGAGCGGGTCAGGTGGCGCGGAGTATCGGGGTTCAGGCCTCGAGCCTCGGCGCGAGCAACTGCCAAGCGCTGGGCAACGACCAGGTGAGCCATAGGATCACCATCGAAGGTCACCAATTCGGCGCCGGTTGCAGCAACTTGATCGGCCATTCCTTCGGGAACCGGGCCGAAAACCCAGGTCAGGCGGCCGGGTTGTGCGATCGAAATGGGGCCGTGGCGGTATTCCATGGCGGGGTAAACCTCGGTCCACGACTGCGAGGCTTCGCGCAACTTGAGGCCCGCCTCGTTGGCCAGGCCAATGGTCCACGCGGTGCCCAGGAAGGTGATCTGCTCGGCATCCACCCAGCGCTGGGGGATTTCGCACTCAAGTGCGCGCTGAGCGTCATCTGCGGCGCTCGCAATATCGTCTCCGAGGCTGTGGCGGAAGTAAGCCAAAGCGGTGGTGGCAAAACGAGTCTGGACGACGGATTCTTCATCCGCGAAGTCCAAAACCACCTCTTCGTCAGCGAAGGGAGTTGCCGGACCGTTGCCAACGGCGGTGATCAAGACATTGGGAACACCGCGTTCTTTTAGTCCGCGCAGAATGTCGATGATTTCGGTTGTCGTGCCTGAACGAGACAGGCAGACGACTCGATCGTAGGAACGATCCCAGGGGAATTCGGTTGCGGTGAAGGCATCCGAGAGTCCCTTGCCCTGGCGCTCACGAGCAACGGTGTAGGCCTGGGCGATGAACCATGAGGTTCCGCATCCGATCACCGCAATTGATTCGCCATCTTTGGGAAGAGCATCGGTGGGAACTTCGCAAACTCGACGCCACAGCTCGGGCTGGCTGTTAATTTCTTCTGAGGTAAGGGACATCGGTGTCTCCAGTGTGTAGAGGATGTGCATCACCACGTCGGTGTGCTTGTAATATCGTACCAAGAAGGAGATAACTTGGGACTGCCTGAAAAAGTCCGCAAAGTTGTTCCCTGCGCGCAAAGAGGCTAGATATCAACACAACGGAGTGACAATGACTGACAAAACGACGCGACTGGGCCGCCTGACTCTCCCTATCGAACGAGGAATTGACGAAGAGGTTCGCTCCCTCGTTGAGCGGCTCGGCGCCGACGCTGTCCGTAATTCGGATGGAACCGAATTGCCCGAATGGGTTGATCGCGCCTTTGCCAAGGTTTACAGCACGTACTTCCCTGCTCGCGGTGACGAAGAGTGGGCAGACCAAAGTGAAGGCGAACGCATTCACCAATATTTGTCCTCAAATGCCCATACTGCGCCGGAAAGTGGCCCTTTGTGTATCGACGTGATGGAGGGCTGGTTCCAGGCTCAGTTCCGTCCGGATACTCAGTGTGATACCTCACGTTGGTGGCAGGTGATTGACCGAACCAGCGGTGAGGTTGTTGATCCTTCACAGTGGAGCGTTGAAGATGTTCCGGCCCAGCCGATCGTCGATCCCGTCCCGATCGTCGGGGATCTGCCCAAGAACGCCGGAAGCGCCGTTGTTACGATTCATTCCCCCAAGCCTTTCCACGTCTACACCGTGAGCTTCTTCGCAGTGCAAGTTTGGGATTCGACTCAGATGTACAACTATTTGACGAATGACTGGGCACTTGAGGAAGGGCGCGTCAAAGAACGCCCCTTCGACGTGGCCTTCCCGCGCACCTGGGAGCACGTCAAGGAAGCCTTGGCGATCTGGCTTAAAGCCAACCCCCAGGTGGACGTGGTTCGTTTCACGACCTTCTTCTATCACTTCACTTTGGCCTTTGACTCCCGAGGCCGTGAACGCTACGTCGATTGGTTCGGCTACTCCGCCTCGGTTTCGATTCCGGCAATGGAAGAGTTTGAAGAGGAATACGGCTACGCGCTGACCCCCGAGGATTTCGTTGACGGCGGCTGGTACAACTGTCCTTTCCGCACTCCCACTCCGGTCTTCAAAGACTGGATCGATTTCACTTCCAAGCGAGTTGCCCAAAAGGCCGGTGAGCTGGTTCGTCAGGTCCACGAGGAGGGGCGCGAGGCCATGATGTTCCTTGGCGATAACTGGATCGGTATGGAGCCCTACGGCCCCTACTTCCCCTCGATCAAGATGGATGCGGTTGTCGGATCCGTCGGCTCGGCCGCGACTTGCCGCATGATTTCCGATATCCCCGGCGTGCGCTACACCGAGGGGCGCTTCCTTCCCTACTTCTTCCCCGATGTCTTCCGTGAGGGCGGGGACCCCCTGGGCGAGGCCAATGAATCGTGGCGCACCGCTCGCCGCGCTATTGTCCGCAGTCCCTTAGATCGCATGGGCTACGGCGGTTACCTCTCCTTGGCGCTCAAGTTCCCCGAGTTCATCGACCGCGTGGAGGAAATCCTTGGAGAGTTCCGTTCCCTTCACGAGGCCACGGGAGGGGAGAAGCCTGCATGTGCACCCGTTCGCGTTGCCGTCTTGAATGCGTGGGGTAAGTTGCGTACCTGGCAGACCCATATGGTCGCCCACGCCCTGTGGTACAAGCAGATTCACACCTACCTCGGGGTGATTGAAGCCCTTGCTGGTTTGCCCTTCGATGTGCGTTTCATGTCCTTCGACGAAGTCATTGAAGGCGGAATGGGAGCACTCGAAGACGTGGATGTCGTCATTAATGCGGGCGCTGCCAACACGTCGTTCTCAGGCGGGCAGGTCTGGGAGGATCTTCGTCTCCAAGACGCTGTGCGGCGCTTCGTTGCCCGCGGTGGCGGTTTCATCGGTATTGGTCAGCCCACGGCCTCGGTAGGGACGCAGGGAAATGCTGATCGCGGAGGAATCTGTCGCGGAAGCGTCTTCGCACTCTCTGACGTTTTGGGTGTCGATCAGGAGATTTCGTGGTCACTGTCCAAGGATCACTACGAGGAGCCGGTGAGCGAGCACTTCATCACCGCTGATCTGGATGGGGACTACATCTTTGGTGAAGATCCCGGTGATGTTGTCGTTACCGACTCGGCAACTGACGTTTTGGTGATGGATCGCGGCAGTGTTCGTGCTTCGGCTCACGACTTCTGCGGCGGACGCGGCGTCTATCTTGCGGGTCTGACATGGTCGACTGCGAATAGTCGTTTGCTTCACCGCGCGATCATGTGGGCAGCCCATGCTGAGGATCAATGGGAGAGCGTTCTGTCCTCATCGAACCCGGATGTTGAAGTTGCATGGTATCCGGAGTCAGCACTCGCATTTGTTTATAACGATGCAGATGCCCCGCGTTCGAGTGAGATTTCTGGCCAGGGCGGACAAATCCTCGTTGAATTGGCTGCAGGTGAAGGACGCTGGGTTGACTGGGAAAAAGGTCAGCTTCTTTAGTTATTAAATCGTAATCAACTAACTGCATCGTCACAGGTTAAAAATGTGTCAGACATCTTCTCTGTGAGTTAGCATAAG
>ERZ773213.1505-NODE-1505-length-12203-cov-18.530869_pt1 | contig 12203 bp, 9 predicted proteins | sample MGYA00580996_ERZ773213 | MGnify/ENA primary metagenome ERZ773213 (study PRJEB29015, sample SAMEA2738152) | human oral metagenome | biome: human oral; feature: human-associated habitat; material: saliva | place: China | collected 2197 ...
AAATGGATTTGACAATAAACTCCAAACAACGGAGTTAGACGATAACGGAAATTTAATAATTAAGATAGGAGATTTCAGTAATGAATAAACTAATTAAATTAGGTTTAGTATCATTGTTAGCACTACCTATTGTTGGATGTGCTAAACAAAACACTACAACAAGTACATCTACAAACGAAACAGAAAATAATACAGCGACAACTAACAACTCTGAAGTAACAGAGAAGAACTTCAAAGACTTCCCAGAAACGGATAAGAAATATTTCAGTTATAACGATTGGAATGAAGGTATCGTAATCGAAGGATGTTCTTCTGAAGAAAAAGTAGTTGTAGTACCTAAAGAGATTAATGGTAAACCAGTATTAGCTATCGGCGAAAGAGGACTAGGTAATATGCAAAACTGTGAAGCAATCGTTTTGCCAGATAGTGTTCGCTTGCTTGGAGAGTCTGCATTTGTAGCTGATATGAAATTAAAATATATTCATCTAGGTACTGGGCTAAAGAAAGTGAGTGATGATGCATTTAATGGTTGTAGTTCTCTAGAATCTGTAACATTTCCAGAAGGGACAGAGACTATTGAAGGTCAAATATTCTTTTATGGTCGTTCATTAAAAACAATTACAATTCCAGCAAGTGTAACAGAAATTACAAAATTATTCTATTTTGTGGATAACTGTAATCCAGATGTAGAAATCCATACACCTAAGGGATCAAAAGCAGAAGAAGTAGCTAAAACAATGGGACTTAAAGTAGTAAATGACTAAATAAACATTTTTATTAACAGAAAGGATGGCAGCACAATGAATAAAGAAAATAGAAGAGGTACGGTAATTATTGAAGCAAGTATTTCACTTATGATTTTTATGTTATCAATATATGCTATCCTTTCTGTTATTCGTATAGCATATACCCAAGAAAGAGTAGCGATTGCTGCAGATATTTCTGCTAAAGAAATATCTGAGTATTCACATATTCTGTATGCTACTAAGTTTACAAACGAATTTACAGGAAAAGATGGATATACTTCAAATGTTGCTAATACTTTATCAAATGATAAGGTTGTTGATGGATTGAAAAAAATATCAGAACTACTTAAGGGGGATTCTACTACTTTAGGGAAAATTAGTGGCCAAGCGGCTGATTTGTTGGGCAGTTTAAAAAATGATAGTGGTAGCGGATATTTATATAATGCTGCTGGAGATGCACTGGCTACACAATTAATTAAACTTAATCTAAAAACTGCTATGATGGATGCTAATACTTTTATGGAAACATACCATATAAAGAATTTGGATACATCAGGTTCAGATATTTTCTTTGATGGTAAAGAATCTGGATTAACAGGCGGTGTTGCAATTGTAGCTAGATACACTATTGAGTTACCAATATTTAAGTTTTTTAACTTAGAAATTAAAAAAGGTATAGATTGTGCACATTTTTCCTATACAGAGATTTGGGGAGGTAGATAATCATGGATATGATAACTCAGGTAATTGGCCTCATTATTTTGTCAGTAGGTTTATGTTTCCTATTTCTGTATGTATCAAAATCTGAAAAGTATGATGAGAACGAGAAGTATGTAGAAGATAAGATGAATCAGATTATTACAAAAATCACTGATTCATTTGATATTAAACTATTATCTGTGAAATTCTGCTTGGATATTGTAATTGCATGCATGTTATTACTGTTTTACCAGAATACATTTTTAGATAGTTTAAATACGATGGTATTAGTAAATGCTTTGTTTGTTATTACTCTTTACGATTTAAAGTATCACATTATTCCAAATCGAGCATTGATTACTTTACTTGGTATTAAAGTAGTAATTGTACTCTTGACTATTTTTACAGCAAAAGAAATATCTGCTCTGTTTCTCCTTATAGATATGTTGATTGCTGGATTGGCATTCTTGCTCATAGGCGTAGTTTGTCGGTTTATGAATAAGAATGCAATCGGAATGGGTGACGTTAAGTTACTCAGTGTGATTGGTATTGTTTTAGGTGTAAATGATAGTTTCCATATGGTTATAACAGGTATGGTATGTATCTTCTTTGTATCTGTTATTGGACTATTTTTAAAGAAGTTAACTCGTGATAGTGAGTTACCTTTAGCACCGTTTATTTTCGCTGGTTTAATTATTTCCGCTATTTCAATGGGGGTATAGAATGAAGAAAGAAATATTGATACCTTTGGGAATCGTACTTATTTCTATTGCGAGTATTTACTCGCTAGTGAATACAAATTTAACTACTAAGCAAGAATATGAGCAACATATAACACTTGCTAGACAAGCTAGTAAAAACGGTACGATTAAGAAGGCTGTAAAAGAATATAAAGAAGCCATGGATATCAAACCTTCATTAGATATTCAGTTGGAAATTTGCGATGCATATAAAGCAAATGATGACTTGCGTGCTGCCGAAAGATGGTACGAAAGAGAAGTAATCTCTGCTTATCCATTAGAACCAAAAGCGTATGAATATGGTTTACAACTATATATTGAGAAAAAGAAGTTTGGTGACGCGTTTAGTTTGTATGAGTCTTTCCAAAAGAGAAACTTAAAGTCTGAAGCAGTGGATAAAATCATGGCTGAGATTAAGTATGTGTATAAACTAATTGGTAATTTTGAAGATGTGAAGGCATTTTCTGATAAACAGAAATTAGCACCGGTTAAGCAAGGTGAAACATGGTCATATGTTGATCAAAGCGGATATGCAAGTGGTATATCAAACATGTATACAGAAGCTGAGGAGTTCTTTAGTGATATAGCAGCTGTTGTAAAAAATGATAAACCAATGTACATCAATGCAAAGGGTGATGTAATTCTTACTCCTGAATATTTATATGATGCTAATTCTGATTTGAAGAAAATTACACAATTTAAAGAACAGATTGGCAATGTCATATTGGCATATGATGGATCAAAATGGGCATATTATGATGCGACATCTTATAAGAAGATTAGTGAGAACTATAAGGATGCAACAATCATTACAAATGGTGTTGGTGGAGCAACTAAAAATGGTGGTTATTGGGCACTGTTAGATAGTAAAGCAAATCCAATTACTGATGAGAAGTTTGATTCCATCGTTGTTGATGAACGAGGTGTTCCTTGCAGAAATGATTCGCTAATTGTTCAAAAGGATCTTCGTTACATTCTTGTAAATAAGAAAGGCGAACAAATATCAGATCAAGTCTATGAAGATGCTAAGGGATTTAATGATACAACGCTTGCGGCTGTTAAGAAGGGCAAGAAGTGGATATTTATTGACCCTACTGGAAAAGAAGTTGATCTTGGTGATTTTGAAGAAGTAAGTTCATTTAATGGTGGACTTGCGGCAGTTAAGAAAAATGGAAAATGGGGATATATTGATATGACAGGTAAAATTGTCATTCCATGTACCTTTGCGGATGCAAGGTTAATTTCCGAAAGTGGAATCGGCTTTGTAAAGAACGACAATGGTCGTTGGCAGTTATTACAGTTGATTAGACTAAATCATGATTGAGAGGGTAGATAGTATGTTTAACTTAGATAGTAGAATTTCTTATGAAAATGATGCATCAGCTTCCTATTTGAACTATAAAATGCTCAAGGAGGAAGAACTGGATCGTGTTGGTCTAGGTATGTTACAAAACAACAATATTGAGGGTATCGTTCCAATTACTTTCTCACAGTTTAATCTAGACCGTAAGTTAGTATTTAATATCTCAGCACAAGTAACTTTAGAGGACATGCTAGAACGTCCAATTTATCGTAAAAAATTATTGACGATATTTTCTTGCATGGTAAAAACATTATTATCTGCAAATGAATATTTGCTTGAATTAAATGAGTTTGTGTTCAATACACAATATATCTACTGTGATGTAAGTGAAGGTACTGCTAAGTTCATGTATCTTCCAGTCGTAAATGATGAAAAGCCAAATTTACATGACTTCTTCCAAAAGATTATGTTACGTGTACAATTAGATGAACAGGAAGATAAGCAATATTATTATGAAATTATGCAGTATCTTGCAAAGGCTGATTTCAATTTAGGTTCATTTGATGAGTTAATTGATACACTACGTAAGCAAGAAGTTTCCAATAAGAAGGTGGTATCTGATGTACATACAAATGGACAGGTAGATCATCTATATGAACAACCATCTATTACAGAGCCTGCTGTACAACATACAGTTGCTCAGCCTGTAGTGAAGGAAGTTGAAGCAGTGAAACAAGAAAAGCCAGCAAAGAAGGGTTCCTTCTTCGATATCTTCAAGCCTAAGAAAAAGGAAGTAGAAACAAAGAGCAGTATCTTTACACCAGCTGAAAAGAAGGCGGAAGCTCCAGTTACTAAAGATAATTATGCATTTGATATTCCAGGTATGGATAAGCCTGTAACTTCACATGCTACAAGTTTTGCGGTACCAAATGAAAAACCAGTAGAACCAGTTGCTACACCGGTAGCTCCAGTAGCAAAAACTGAAGTAGCCTCTGGTGTTCCTTCCCTTAATACTGTTGCTGTTAACCAAAACATGCATGGTGAAACAGTAGACTTACAGCATGCAATCGGTGGTGGTACAGCAAACGGAGAAACAACAGTACTAAGTCAAGCAATGCAGGAAGAAATGATGATTAATCCTCGCTTGATTCGTGTTAAGAATAACGATATTATCCGTCTCGATAAGAAGTCTTTACGTCTTGGAAAAGAGAAGAGTTACGTGGATTACTTTATCGGTGATAATACTGCAATTAGTAGAAGCCATGCTGATTTTATCGTAGAAAATGGTCATTACTATGTTGTGGATAAGAACTCTACAAATCATACATATGTAAATGATGAAATGATTACAAGTAACATTAAAGTTGAAATTAAAGACGGAGATGTTATTCGTCTAGCGAATGAGAAGTTTGCGTTCAAGACAAGATAGGCCAGGGAAGATAATATGGATTTTATCGTTTCTGGAGCGACGGATATCGGTAACGTAAAAAAGACAAATCAAGATAGTTATAACGTTAAAGTTATTTCTACACCTATGGGAAAGATGGTCTTTGCAATTGTTTGTGATGGTATGGGCGGACTTTCCATGGGAGAGCTTGCAAGTGCTACCGTTGTACATGATTTTAATCAATGGGTATTAAACAGATTACCGCTGATTACTGCTGAAAAAAAGATCAGTGAACGTACAATTCGAGAGGATTGGGAGAATCTGATTATTGCATCAAATGAAAAGATTTCTGCATTTGGTAAGCAACAAGGGTTTGCAATTGGAACAACACTAACTGCGATGTTATTGACACAGGACAGTCTATATATTGTCAATGTGGGTGATACACGTGCATATCAATTAACCGATAAGCTTGTAAGACTTACAGATGATCAGACTCTTGTGGCAAAAGAAGTTAGAGATGGAAAGATAACGGAAGAAGAAGCAGAAGCTGATACAAGAAGAGCAGTACTCTTACAAGGTATTGGTGTTACACCACATCTTTATCCACAGTTCTTTAGTGGTAGTGTGGTGAAAGATGCAGTTTATATGTTATGTACAGACGGCTTCCGTCATGTTGTAAAAGAAAATGAGATTTTCGCTGCTTTAAATCCAACAAAGATGGTTAATGCAGCAGATATGACCGCAAATATTAAGGGGTTAATTAACTTGAATAAGCAGCGTCAGGAAAGGGACAATATTACTTGCGCGGCAATTCGTACATTTTGATAGGGGATTAGTATGTTAAAAGAGAATGAATTGCTCGAAGGGAAATATCGTATCCTACGTAAAATCGGGCAAGGTGGAATGAGTGTTGTTTGGCTTGCGCTAAATGAAAGAGCCAATAAAACATGGGCAATTAAAGAGGTTCGTAAGGATGGTGTTATCAACTTTGAGGCTGTACGACAGGGATTAGTTGGTGAGACAGATATCTTAAAAGTTTTAAAACATCCGAGTTTGCCATCCATCATCGACGTAATTGATACAGATGATAGTTTGATTATTGTAATGGATTATATTGAAGGCAATAATCTAGACAAAATATTGAGTGAATTCGGCGCTCAGTCACAAGAGAATGTTGTGAATTGGGCGCTACAGTTATGTGATGTATTGGGTTATTTGCATACACGTAAACCGCCGATTATCTACCGTGATATGAAGCCGGCTAACGTTATGTTAAAACCAGACGGTAAGATTTCGCTAATTGACTTTGGTACCGCAAGAGAGTTTAAAGAAAAAAATTTAGCAGATACAACATGTCTTGGTACGGTTGGCTATGCAGCACCAGAGCAATTTGGTGGTATTGGCCAGACAGATGCACGAACAGATATATACTGTTTAGGCGCAACACTATATCACGTAATAACAGGAAAAAATCCTAGTGAACCACCATATGAGATGGTTCCGATAAGACAGATTAATCCAAAACTATCAAAGGGATTGGAAGATATCATTCTCAAATGTACAGAAAAGGATCCTGCGAAACGTTATCAAAGTACGTCAGAGTTGACATATGCACTTGAACACTATCAGGATCAAGATGAAGGTTTACATAAACAATATAAAAAGAAGTTAGGAGTATTTATCCTAACAGCAGTACTTGCAGTTGTGATGTTTATTGCGGCAGGTGCTGCTAAATTCTTAGAAATGTCACAGTCAGAAGCAGTTTATCAATCATATATGAACCAGGCAGACTTAAGTTCTGACTATGCGGATAAGATTAAGGATTACATATCTGCCTTACAGGTAAGCGGATATGAGGATAAGAAAGAACCGTATATCAATATCATGCAAGCATATAAGATGAATGATTCGGTATTTACGGTTGCGGAAGCAAAAGAAATTGAGAAGTTGATTACTTTGAATAGAGAAAAACTTGAAAAGACAGATAACTATGTAGATATCTGCTTTGAGGCAGGAAAACTCTATTGGTATTACTTTGATTACGGAAATGGTGCAGATAACCAGATAACTCGTGCAAAGAGTGCGGTTGTTTGGTTTAAAGAAGTACTTCAACATGCTTCTGAGGATTATGAAAATATCGGTATGGCGAAAACATATGCCGAGATTGGTGAGTTCTATAGAGATATCGCCACGCAGATTACTGAAGCAAATGATACTGGTAAATATAAGCCATTCTATGAAAGCTTGCATACACTTCTAATAGAGGTTGTACCAAATGAATCAGAAGCAGAAATTGTTCGATTAGAACTAGCTGAAATGGTTCGTAATACAATTCAACAGTATGCAACAAAACTAAAAGTTGATGGTATTGAACAGAAAGAACTAAATTCTGATTTAGATTTGATTCAGAAATTTGTATCAAGTATCAAAACAACTACAGAATTAACAGAGAACATGCGTATTCAAACGATGCAGTCGATTGAAGATACTCGACAAACAGTAAAAGTAGTATATGAGAGCGGTGGAGGTGAACGATGAATATTGATTTCTTACGTACAATATCAGTCAGTTTGTTCATTATTGGTATCGTTCTACTACTCATTGCTGTCTTGCTCTTTATCCGCTGGAAAGTTCCGTTCTTAATTGCGGAGGTTTCGGGTGCTAACTCTCGAAAAGAGATTGCACGTATTCAACGCGATAGTGAAGAGGGACGACATACATCTGGTATGCATATGACTGCAAAGATTGTTACTCAAATGATACCAACTCTCGATGCAGAAGAAACGACAGTCTTAACAGAAACTTCTTCTAGTAGAGAGAGTGGGAAGACAAGTTCCTTAGATGATATTGGAAGTGAAACAACAGTACTGACAGAAAGTTTTGTTCAAGATAACACCCAAAACAGTATACAGAATAGTATTAAACAAGAGTTTAGAGTTGAGTATGAAATAGGCTTTTCTGAAGGAAAAGGCATTATTGAGTAAAGGGAAGAGGAATGAAATATGTTTTTTAAGAGATTAAAGTGCTTAATATTTTCTGCAATTTTATTTATCACATTAATTCCAGTACAAGTTTTGGCAGAAGAAACTAATATTGGATTTCCACGATTGGGGAAAATTTTAGTCGAATTTATAGTTGCTGATGGTATGAATGGTAAAATACAGGTTGATTCTACAGATTTAGATTTTGGGGATTCACCTAAATATACATATCCTACTTTATCCGGTATGGATTTTGTATTTAAAGTGATACCAAATGCAAATTATCACATTAAAGAGGTGCTTATTAATGGCGTGCCAGCAACACCGACGAATGCACCAAATGAGTATACAATTCATAGTATTAGTAGAAATACTATGGTACAAGTTTCTTTTGAGATAGATAAGTATACTGTGGATTTAGTACAGCCATCTGAGGGTGGAAGTATTACTTTTAATGGAGGAAATGGGAATAACAGTTTTGAACATGGCAGTTCAGCAACTATGACATTTTCTCCAGATCCAGGTTATAGACTAAATAAAATTTTCTATACGGAGGATGATGGTACTAAGCATGATGTTGATAATGATTCAAATATTCATGCATTACCACATAATGCATTTTCATGGACTATAAGTAATATTGATAGAAATATTAAAGTTCATGCAGAGTTTTCACCAATACCAAAAATAGCTTTTAACGCAATTACAATTATTGCTCCAGAAGATTATGCAAGTGAAGATGATAAGATTATTTTTGCTAATCAGCCAACAACAATCCAGGTTAATAGAGATAAAATTCAAAATTTGCCAGAAGGTAAGGATGTATACATAGAAGTAGTATATATGAATGAGAATACTTATGAAGGCACAAATAGCATTGAATTAACTGAAGGTGGAATTATTAAAGAGATTAATCTATATCTAAAGCCTAAGGAATCAAGAACAATCGGTGACATACCGTATAATGTCGATATTGGCAATCAAATTGAACTTGTAAAGGAAGAAAATACACCTGCTTTAAGTATAGAAAACCCTGATAGTACTAAGATATATAATAAAAATATACAACTATATGCAAAAGTTAATAATGCTAATAATAAAAATTTATCAGGTTTAAAGCGTATTACTTATTGGTTTGATTCTGAAGAGCCAACGGGTGATGTAAATGTAATTTTTGAAACCAATGTGACAAGCTATACAAATGAAGAAAAACTAGGTACACCAATAGATCATCGATTTACAATAGATGCAGCCGAAAATAACGGGGCTAAAAAACTATATGTTAAAGCAGAATTCTTAAGTGGTAAGTCCACAATCATATCTAAGGATATCGACATTGATACTGTAGCTCCAAAGGTTGATCTTGTATATGACAACAATAATGCACAAAATGGTGAGTATTTTAATAAGGAACGCACAGCAACTCTAACAGTAACAGAGCGCAGCGATCATTTTGATAAGAATACTGCTAAAAATAATATTGTTATAAAGCAATTTAATGGTAAGGGCGAAGTGATTGATGAGCCACAATATACAATTGGCGAATGGAAGACAACACCAGGTGATACACCTGATAAAGATAAGCACACAATTGAAATTAAATATACAGGTGATGCAGTATATCATTTTAACTTTGAATATACAGATACGGCAGGTAATAAAAATGAGCCAATTAACACAGATGAACAAAAGGCTGCATTTACCTTCGTAGTAGATAAGAATAAGCCAACTGCTACAATTGAAGCCACTTCTGATATTAAGGCAGATAATGGTTCCTTCATAAAGGAGAGTTGGTCTGGATTACAGAGTGAGTTGAATCTAGGTTATTTTGCAAAGAAAAATATTACTTTCAAATTAAGTGCTGATGATGAAACATCTGCCATTGCAAATATTTATTACTATGCAAAAAAATATTCAAATGATGAACCAAATTCAAAGATTTTAACTGAGGCTGAACTTGCAAGAGTATCTGATTGGCAAGAAGGTGATTCCTTTGAATTAACAGAAGAAGGAACATACGTTGTATATGTGAAGGCTGTAGATAAGGCTGGTAACGTAACTTATGTAAGTTCATCTGGTTTAATCGTCGATGAGAAAAAACCTTCAATTGAATCAACAGTTCCTTCTATCACAATCAATCCGGAGGCTTCTCTAAACACGGTTTACAATGGTGATGTAAAAGTAAATGTACATGTATCTGAGCCTATTACAAATAATTCTTATTCTGGTTTAAAGAAGATTAGTTATGTTGTAAGAAATATGGGAACTCAAACACAAGGACAAGATGATGGTGTATTATTTGAGGCTGAAACATTAGAGACATTGAAACTTGGAGATTTGATTGCAAGTAAGGATGTTAATTTTGTAGTATCTAGCCAATTAAATAATAGTAACGAAGTTGAAATTGAAGTTACAGTTGTAGATAATGCAGGCAATGTTTCTGTTAAGAAACAAACCATTCAGATTGATACAACTGCACCAGTTATCAGTGTTGCATATGACAACAACAATGCTAGTGATGGTAAGTACTTCAATGCACCACGTACAGCTACTGTTACTGTATATGAGCGTAACTTTAACGCTGATTACATTGAGATGCAATTAAAGGCGCTTGCTGGAAGTGCAATCCAGATTTCTGATTGGACACATACAGCAGGAACAGGCAATGGTGATGATGCTAAACATACAGCAACCATCAACTATACTGTAGATGATGATTATACATTCTCAATCAAGGGTAGAGATACTGCAGGTAATGTATTCCAAGGTAATCCATATGTTGATGGAACAGTCGCAAGTGAAGAGTTTACAATTGACCAAGTACGTCCAACAATTTCTGTATCATATGATAACAACAATGCTAGAAATGGTAACTACTATAACGCAGCTAGAACTGCGACAATTACTGTTGTTGAACGTAACTTCGATCCACAGAGAGTAACTGCAACGATTGCAAACGTAAGTGGTACAAATGGAGCACCAGCTCTTAGTGCTTGGACTGATAATGGGGATTCTCATACAGCTACGATTACATATTCTACTGATGGACAGTATCAATTTGATATTGATGTACAAGATAGAGCTGGAAACGCAGCTACAGACTATCCAAGAGATGAGTTCTTCATCGACTTAACAAAACCTCAATTAGAAATTAGAGATATTGTGGATCAATCCGCAAATAAGGGTAGAGTTGCTCCTGTAATTCAGTATTCTGACGCTAACTTTGATCCTTCTACTGTTGAGATTACACTTACAGGTGCGATGAGAGGTCGTGTTGAGAATAAGGGCTTCTATACTGAAATTCAAAATGGTCAAATTTATACATACTATGATTTCGCAAATGTGAAAGAAGAAGATGATATTTACACATTAACAGCGAAGATTACTGACAAGGCTGGTAATACTGAAGAAAAGCAAATTACATTCTCTGTAAACCGCTTTGGTTCTACATATGGATTTGACGAGAATACAAAGGCAATTGCAGGTAAGTATGTACGTGAAGTTGGTGATATTGTCATCTATGAAACAAATGTTGACCCAGTAGATAACGCGAAGATTACATTATTCAAGAATAATAAGACAGTTGTTCTTGAAAAGGGTAAGGATTATCAAGTGACAATTGAAGGTGGAAACGGAAAGTGGTACCACTACACATATAGAATTAATCGTTCACTATTTACAGATGACGCTGTATATTCCATCACACTTTATTCTGAAGATAAGGCTGGAAACGTATCTGAGAATACTTTAGATACAAAGAAGATGAACCTACGTTTCGGTATCGATAAGACAACACCAAGTGTTACATTCAAGAATATCGACAAGAATAAGGTATATGTTGGTGAAAAGTATAAAGCAGAAATCAAGTTAGCAGATAACTTAGCACTATCTAAGGCTGAAATCTATCTAGATGGCAAACTAGTTGCGACTTTAGATCAAGCACAATTAGAAGAACTCATCAAGAATGGTGGAGACTATGCATTAGAAATTGATAGTGCCGACTATGCTAGAAATGTGAAGATTGTTCTAACTGACGCAGCTGGTAATAAAATTGAAGAAGAAATTGATAACTTCTTCGTAACAACAAATCTATGGGTTCGTTTTGTAAATAATAGACCTGTATTTGCTGGGACTTTAGCTACACTTCTTTCTGGATTTGCAATATTCTTCTTTATCCTCTGGAAGCGCAGAAAGAAAGAAGAAGAGGAAAAGTAAGTTTCAATAGAAACACAATAAAAGGATGACGGTAATAATCGTCATCCTTTTACTTATATGGGTAATATAAAATTGCGTGGGGTTTTCAAAAAACACGCAATAAAATCTCGTGGGTATATAACTAATAAA
>ERZ773213.1508-NODE-1508-length-12200-cov-7.254014_pt1 | contig 12200 bp, 10 predicted proteins | sample MGYA00580996_ERZ773213 | MGnify/ENA primary metagenome ERZ773213 (study PRJEB29015, sample SAMEA2738152) | human oral metagenome | biome: human oral; feature: human-associated habitat; material: saliva | place: China | collected 2197 ...
GGGTGGCCGGTGGGCTGGGGCTCGTCTACGTCCTGTCCTGGGGGATGCAGGGGGCCGTGGCGGCGCAGTTCCATGAGATCGCCTTCGCGATGCCGCTGCTGGCCTACGCCTCGGTGGCCTTCGTGGAGCGGCGCTGGGGGGCGGTGACGGCCTGGTCGGTGCCCCTGGTCCTGGTCAAGGAGGACATGGGGTTGACGGTGCTCATGATCGGAGTGGCCGTCATCCTCACCTCAGCGGTCCCGGCCTGGTACCGCACGTGCACGGTCATCCGGCCCGGTGGACGCGGGGCCGACGGCCTCGATGCCGCTGGGGATGCTGCTGGGAACGCCGCTGGAAGCGCTCCCCAGGACGACGCCGCCCGCAACCGGCGTCGGGGGCTGCGCCTGGGCGTGGGCATGATCGTCGGCGGGATCGCGGCCTTCCTCTTCGCGATCCAGGTGTTCCTGCCGGCCTTCAACATCAACGGGGTGTGGGACTACGGCCTGAGCTCACAGGACCAGCCCACCTCACCCGACGCCCTGACCCAGAAGGCCACGGTGGTCGTCATGCTGATCCTCACCAGCGGAATCATCGGGGTCACCTCGCCGTGGCTGCTCGTGGTGCTGCCGACGCTGGCGTGGCGGTTCCTGGGGTCGGTGGAGTTCTACTGGGTGTGGGACAACTGGCACTACAACGCCACCCTCATGCCCATCGCGCTGGGGGCGCTGCTCGACGTCGTCGCTCGGCGCCGGGCGCACGGCTCCTACGTGGCCGACCACCCCGTCAGGCAGGTGGGGGTCGATGGCCGAGCGGTCATGGGGCGCTCCGCCCGGGCCGCCCTGGCCGCCGGGGCCACCGGGGAGGCAGGGGAGGCAGGCACCGCCGGCGAGTCCGACGTCGACGGCCCGCGCCGGCGCCCGACCGCCTTCCCCACCTGGCTCACGGTGCCGATGCGGCACCGCTTCGTGGTGGCAACGAGCATCCTCACCGCGGTGGCCACCGGGGTGCTGACCGCCCCCTACCTCCCGCTGTGGCAGGCCACCAACAAGAACTTCGACCCGCTCGCCGCCGAGGCCAAGCAGAGCGACGAGGCGAAGAGAACCGAGACGCATCGGGTGGCCGTCGCCCACGAGGTCATCGCCACGATCCCCGAGGGGGCCACGGTGGTCACCGACCTGTCGCTGCTGGCCTACCTGGTGCCCCGGGCCGAGGTCTCCTGGGCGGGCACGAGCGGCCCCGACAAGGAGTACATCGTCATGACCCCGACCAGCGCCAACCAGTGGGGCAGTAGCGATGCCGCCGCCTGGGGCAAGAAGCACTCCAAGCAGGGGGCCACCTACACCCTCATCTACAACAAGGACAACTACCAGATCGCCAAGCGCGATGGCTGAGGCCGACCCCGGCACCGGTGCCGGAACCCGCAGCACCTCCGAGTCCGGGGGAGATCCCGCGCCGGAGGGCGCCGCCCGCCCGGGGGCTGAGCCGGGGGCTGAGCCGGGGACTGAGCCGGCCCCGGCCATGGCTGCATCCTCCTCGGCAGAAAACTCCCCACCGGCAGCCATCTCCCCCTCGGGAGCCGCCGCAGGCACCCCACCACCGCCCGGCTCCCCACCGGCAGCCGGGCAGGCCTCATCCGAGGCCACCTCCCTCGCCCCGTCCGTAGCCACCTCCCCCTCAGCGGCCGGGCGGGCCCCATCCGTGACCGCCTCTCTCGCCCTGGTCGCAGCGGGCGGATGCGCAGGCACGCTGGTGCGCGCTGCCCTGGAGCGGGCCTGGCCCGCCTCCCCCGGGCACCTGCCGGTCACGACCCTGGCCCTCAACGTCGTCGGGGCCCTCGCCCTGGGGCTGCTGCTCGGGGCGCTCGGCGAAGGCCGCCCGCGCCTGCGACTGGCCCTGGGCACGGGGGTGCTGGGCGGGCTGACGACGCACTCGACCTTCATCCTGGAGAGCCACCGGCTCCTGACCTCCGGCGGGGACGGCGGCCACCCGGTCCTCGGCGCCGCCTACCTGGTGGGGTCGATGGTGGCCGGGCTGGTGGCGGCCGGCCTCGGGCTGTGGCTGGCCGACCGTCTGCGCCGCCCGGGCGGCGCGGGCAGTGTGGACCGAGCGAGCAGCTGCCCCCTCCCGGAGGTGTCATGAGCGGGGCCTCCGTCGGGATGGGGACCTGGCTCGCTGACTGGCTCCCCCTGGCACTGGCCGGCGGGGTGGGGGCGGCCTGTCGCTGGGGCGTGGACACCTCCGTCAGCCGCCTCAGCGGCCGAGTCGCCCGGGAGGCTGCGGCGGGAGGCCGGCAGCGGCATCGTTCCGGGGTGCGGGCGCCCTGCATGTCGCGGATGCTGCGGATACCGTGGGGCACGGTCGTCGTCAACGTGACCGCCTGCCTCCTCATGGGCCTGCTCGTGGGCCGGGCGGCAGACCCGCCGCACTCCGGAACCTGGGCCGCCACCGCACTGACCGTCGTGGGGACCGGCTTCCTGGGCGGGTACTCGACCTTCTCCACGGCCTGCGTCGAGGGAGCGCGCCTGCTGCTGGCCGGGCGGTGGGGGCCGGCCCTGGCGCACGCGACCCTCATGACGGCGGCGACGCTGGGCGCCGTCGGACTCGGGCTGGCTGCCGGCGCAGCCCTGCGTTAGAGCGCCGCCGGGCCGGGACCCCGCCTCACTTCGACCAAAACTTCACAAACGACGCGGCTCCGGGTCGATGATGAAGATTCGGTCGAAGTGTGTGGGTCGGGGATGGGCGACGGCGCCTCCGGGGCCGATGATTTTCGGTGACCTTCGTGAGCGTGCCGTAAGCGGCTCGTGAGCGCCCCGTGAGGTTGGCGGGCCTGCCGAGATCGGCCTGAGACGGCTGTGACGAACTGTGCTCTCATCAGCCATATCAGGCGTATTGCGGGGCCTGTCTCCTCTGACAGACTCGCTGCCATGAGTGTTCAGCCGCCTTCTTCGACGCCGACGCAGACGCAGTCGAAGACCAACCGCGCCACGGTCATCACCCTCGTGGTCATCGCCGTCATCCTGGCCGTCCTCGCCGCAGTGCTGCTGCAGAACGTCGCCTCCCGCCGCCATCAAGCCGCCGCCGCCAGCCAGGCGCCCGCCTCCTCCTCCGATTCGGCCGCCGCGGTCCCCGAGCCCGTACCGGCCCCGCCGGTCGCCGACCAGCAGACCCTGGAGCTCATCCACTCCGAGATCCACCGCGACCCGGCCGACGGCCAGGCCAAGGGCAAGGTCGACGCGCCGGTCGTCATGGTCATCTACTCCGACTTCGCCTGCCCCTTCTGCACCCAGTTCGCCCAGAATGTCGAGCCCGAGCTGAACAAGCTGGTGAAGGAGGGCACGCTGCGCATCGAGTGGCGCGACCTGGCCCAGATCAGCGAGACCTCGCCCCTGGCCGCCCAGGCCGGGCGGGCCGCCGCCAAGCAGGGCAAGTTCTGGGAGTTCCACGACGCCGTCTACGCCGCCGCCGACCCCAAGGGCCACCCGGCCTACACCGAGGACTCCCTGGTCGACTTCGCCAAGAAGGCCGGGGTGGCGGACCTGTCGAAGTTCCGCGCCGACATGACCGCCGCCGAGACCGTCAAGGCCGTCTCCGAGTCCACCCAGCACGTCCACTCCATCGGCATTCAGGGAACCCCGTTCATGATCGTGGGCGAGACCTACATCAACGGGTACAAGGACGCCGACTACATGACGGCCGTCGTCAAGAGCCAGGCCGCCAAGGCCAAGGAGACCAAGGGGGCCCAGGGCGCTACCGGTGCCGCGAGCCCGACGAGCCCCGCGGCACCGGCGTCGGCGCACTGACCACCACGTAGCGGAGCGCCGACGGCGCCCCTCGGCGCCCGCCGCCTGCCCACCCCGGAGCTTCTCCCCCGACTCGCCCCACGGGCGGGCCGGGGGACGCTATTCTTCCACCACCTATCCCATTGATCGTCTGACGAGCAACGACGCGAGCAGCGACGTCAGCAACGGTCGTTTCACCAAGGAGCGCGAGCATGGCACTGAGCATCGGAGCGGATGTCGGCGGAACGAAGATCGCGGCCGGCGTCGTCGACGACGAGGGGAAGGTTCTTCAGACGATTCGGCGCGACTCCCCCGCCGCCGACCGCCAGGCGATCATTGACACGATCACGACGGTAGTGCGCCGGCTGCGGGAGGACTTCCCCGACGTGGCCACCGTGGGCATCGGGGCGGCGGGCTTCGTGTCCTCCGACCGCAACACGATGGCGCACGGCACCAACCTGGACTGGACCGGGATGCGGATCGGCGACGTCGTCTCCGAGGGCGTGGGCCTGCCCGTCGTCGTCGAGAACGACGCCAATGCCTTCGGGTGGGCCGAGGCCCGCTTCGGGGCGGCCCGCGGCAAGCGCAACGCCCTCATCGTGGCCATCGGCACCGGCGTGGGCGGGGCCATCATCGTCGACGGGCACCTCCTGCGCGGGGCGGCCGGATTCGGCGGGGAGATCGGGCACCTCAACGTCGTTCCCGGCGGACGCCCCTGCGGGTGCGGCCTGCGCGGGTGCCTGGAGCGCTACAGCGCCGGCACGGCCCTGGGTGTCAACGCCTGGGAGCTGGCGCAGTTCCGCCCCGGCTACGCGGCCCGCATCATCGAGCTCTCCGGCGGCAACCCGGAGCACATCTCCGGCAAGGCCGTCACCGCCGCGGCCCGCGAGGGGGACCCGGCCGCCCTGGAGTGCTACGAGCAGCTCACCCACTGGCTGGGGGTGGGGCTGGCCGATATGTGCGCGCTGCTGGACCCCGAGGTCATCGTCATCGCCGGCGGCCTGGCCGAGGCCGGTGACATCCTGCTCGCCCCCACGCGCAAGGCCTTCGCCGAGAACCTCACGGCCGGCACCCACCGCCCCGCCATCCCGGTGGTCCTGGCCGAGGGCGGTCAGGAGGCCGGGCTCGTCGGCGCCGCGGACCTGGCCCGCCAGCCCTGAACCACCCGGGCACCATCCTCGGGCCGGCCTGGAAACCATCAGCCATCCGGGCTCTTACGGGAACCTTGCGAGATGACGCGGCGTCAGCGTGCGCTATTGCACCGACTCCCCCATTGTTAGGTATGCCTTACCTCGGTTAACGTCAGCCTGTTCGACCGATCTCTCCTGATCGGCTCTACCAGAGAAGAGGCCTCGTGACCGTCTCACGCAAGTCATTCATCCTTGGCGCCGCGTCCCTGTCCACTACCGCTCTCCTGGCGGGCTGCGGCCGCTCCAAGAGCGCATCGTCCACCACCTCCGGCAAGACCATTTCGATCAAGCACGTCTACGGCACCACCGAGGTTCCCGCAGACGCCACCAAGGTCGCCACCGTTGCCTGGGCCAACCAGGACGTCCTCCTGGCGCTGGGCATCATGCCGCTGGGCTTCTCCAAGCAGACCTGGGGAGTGACCGACGGCTCCGGCATGCTGCCCTGGACCAAGGAGAAGGTCGACGAGCTAACCGCTAACGGTGCCGCCCAGCCCAAGCTCTTCGACGACGACGGTGGCGTCAAGATCAACCCCCAAGCCGTTAACGCCACCAAGCCCGAGGTCATCCTGGCCGTCTACTCCGGCATGTCCAAGGAGGAGTACGAGACGCTGAGCAAGATCGCCCCCACCGTGGCCTACCCGAAGGTCGCCTGGGGCACACCCTGGCGCGAGACTATCGCGATCAACGCCACAGCCGTCGGCAAAAAGGCCGAGGGCGAGAAGCTCGTGGCTGACCTGGAGAAGCAGGTGGCCGATGCCGTCGCCAAGCACCCGCAGATCAAGGGCAAGGCCGCTGCCTTCTGCTACACCGCCGAAGGCGATGCGACCAAGTTCGGCTACTACACCACCGCCGACCCTCGTACCGCCTTCCTGTCCGACCTGGGGATGAAGGTTCCGGCCTCCGTGGAGAAGGCCTCCAAGGAGAACGCCTCGGCCTTCAATGTGGACGTCTCCACCGAGAACGCGGACTCGCTCAACGACTTCGACCTCATCATCATGTACGGCACCGAGTCCGACCTGGCCGCCATGCAGGCCAACAGCCTCCTGAGCCAGGTGCGCGCCATCAAGAACGGCGCAGTCGCCTTCGTGGGCAATAGCGATCCGATGGCTGCCTCCACCAACCCCGGCCCGCTGTCGATCCCGTGGGGCATCGAGAAGTACGTGGGGCTCATCGCCATCGCGGCGGGCAAGGTGAAGTGAGTACCAGGGCCCGGTGAGTACCTCAACAGCGACAACCGATCCAAGCACTGGCGTCAGCAGGCAGGTGCGCCGGTGCCTGGCCGCCCTGATCCTTCTGACGGCGCTCGCCGTCACCGCTGCCCTGTGCTCGATCGCCTTCGGTACTCGGGTCGTGGGGATTGGGGAGATCATCGGAGGCCTGTCCGGCTCGCGCACCGACATCGGCGCGCTGGTGGTCGCCGAGCGTCTGCCGCGCACCGCCGTCGCCCTTGTGGCCGGGGCAGCCCTCGGGGTCTCCGGCGCCCTCATGCAGGCGGTGACCCGCAACCCCATCGCCGACCCCGGGATCCTCGGCGTCAACACCGGTGCCTCGCTGGCGATTCTCATCGGTGTCGCCTTCCTCGACATCTCGGGGGCCTCACAGTTCCTGTGGTTCGCCCTCATCGGGGCGACCCTGACGGCGGTGTTCGTCTACGCCGTCGGCTCCCTGGGTCCGGGCGGTCCGACGCCGGTCAAACTCGCCCTAGCAGGTGTGGCCACGAGCGCCGCCCTGTCCTGCGCCATCAGCGCCGTCATGCTTCCGCGCGCTCAGGGCCTCGACGACTACCGCTTCTGGCAGATGGGTTCCCTGGGGCGCGGCAACTGGAGCTCCCTGACGACGATCGCCCCCTTCCTGGCCGTGGCTACCGTCCTGGCGCTTCTGGTCGCAGGCCCTCTCAACTCACTGGCGCTGGGCGAGGAGATGGCCATCGGGCTGGGTGTCAACGTCACCCGTACGCGCCTGGCGGCGGCGAGCGCCGGCGTGCTCCTGTGCTCGGCGGTGACCGCCGTCATTGGCCCCATCGGGTTCGTCGGACTCATGGTCCCCCACACGGTGCGCATGCTCTGCGGCTCCGATCACCGCTGGCTGCTGCCGCTATCCGCCCTGTGCGGAGCCGACCTGCTGACCCTGTCCGATGTCGTCGGGCGGGTCGTCTCCCGCCCCTCGGCCGCGTTGCCGGTGGCGGTGGTGACCGCCTTCATCGGCGCCCCCATCCTCATCATGATCGTCCGTGGAACGAAGGTGCGCGAGCTATGAGCACCCCGAGCATCACCGAGGCCACCACCAGCGCTCCCAACATCCAGTCTCTGCATCCGGGCTTCTCCATCGCCGGTCGCCGACGCCGCACCCTCCGCTTTGCAGCCGTCACCATCGCCCTGGCTCTGACAGCCGCAGCGCTGTGGGTGGCCATGATCCTGGTCGGCGAGACCTGGTACAGCCCGGATGAGGTGCTTGCGGTGCTCTCCGGCGACATCGTGCCGGGAGCCTCCTTCGACGTCGGAGAGATCCGACTGCCCCGGGCGATCATCGGACTGCTGGCCGGGATGGCCTTCGGAATGGCCGGAACGACCTCCCAGACAATGCTTCGCAACCAGTTGGCCAGCCCCGACATCATCGGCATCACCTCGGGCGCCTCCGCCTCGGCGGTCTTCGCCATCCTGGTGCTGGGCTGGTCTCCCGCCGGCATCGGCGTCAACATCCTGGCCATCGCCTGCGGTCTGGGCACCGCGCTCACCATCTTCCTACTGTCCGGTCAGGGGCGCTCCCAGGGCGGGCGGCTCATTCTTATCGGCATCGGCGTGTCAGCGATGTTCACCTCCCTCATCTCCTATCTCCAGCTTCAGGGCAACGTGTACAAGGCCATCGAGGCGATGCGCTGGCTGAGCGGCTCACTGGACTCGGTCAGCTGGAACCAGGTGCCGGTGCTGGCTGCGGCAATGGCGGTGTGCGGGGCACTGCTGCTCGTCATCGGCCGTGATCTGGGGCCCCTGACCCTGGGCGAGGAGACCGCCACCGGACTGGGCGTGCCCGTGGACCGGGCCCGCCTGGCGCTTGTCATCACGATGGTGGCGCTGTCGGCCTTCGCCACGGCGGCCACCGGTCCCATCGCCTTCGTCTCCTTCCTGGCCGGGCCAATGGCGGCCAGGCTCATCGGGCAGACCGACCGCAGCCTGTTGGTGCCAGCGGCACTCATGGGCGCGGTCATCGTGCTGGGATGCGATCTGGTAGCCCAGTGCTTTCTGTCCGCCGCACTGCCCGTGGGCGTGGTCACCGGCCTCATGGGCGCCCCTTACCTCATCAGCCAGCTCATCCGCATCAACAGACAGGGCGCCTCGGCATGACCTCCTCTGCAACCTCCGCCACCTCCCCGGTCCCCGAGCTCGCCACACAGGGCCTGCGTTCCGGATACGGTCGGCACATCGTCGTCGACGGCGTGGACGCGACGATCCCCAGCGGCAGAATCACCGTCATCGTGGGGGCAAACGCCTGTGGGAAGTCAACGCTTCTCAAGACCATGGCCCGGATCCTGGCGCCGACGTCGGGCCAGGTCCTGCTCGACGGCGAGCCCATCGACCAGATCCCCACCCGAAGGCTGGCAACGCGACTCGGTCTGCTACCCCAGCAGCCGATCGCACCTGAGGGGATCGCTGTGGCCGACCTCGTGAGGCGTGGGCGCCACCCACATCAGTCCATGTTCCGCTCCACGGGCGCCGAGGACCGTCGGATCGTAGAGGAGTCGTTGCTGGCGACCCGCACCGCCGAACTGGCCGACCGATCCATCGACGAGCTCTCCGGCGGTCAACGCCAGCGCGTGTGGATCGCCATGGCACTGGCCCAGCGCACACCGGTGCTGCTGCTGGACGAGCCCACGACCTTCCTGGACCTCACCCACCAGGTGGAGGTCCTCGATCTGCTCACCGACCTCAACCGCGAGCGCGGCACCACCGTGGTCATGGTGCTGCACGACATCAACCTGTCGGCCCGCTACGCCGACCACATCATCGCTATGCGCGCCGGCAAGGTTGTGGCCGCGGGACCACCGCAGGAGGTGATCGACGCGGACCTGGTGGCGACAGTCTTCGACCTGGACTCCGACGTCATCACCGACCCGGTCTCCGGCACCCCCCTCATCCTGCCCAAGGGCCGCCACCACGTACGCGAGGCCTCACACGGCAGCTGACCCAAAGGAGCATCAATGAGCCCAGCCAGACCGTCCGCCTCACCGACATCTCCGTTCCGCTTCTTCCATGTCACGGTGGCGGCAGTCCGCGACGTGACGCCGTCCATGCGGCGCTTCACCTTCATCGGGGATGATCTGGTCCACTACGCCGACCCGGGCTGGGACCAGCGGATCAAGCTGGTGCTGCCGGCGCCGGCGTCGGGTTACAAGCAGCTACCCGACGGCGAGGACTGGTACGGCCGGTTGATGAAGCTGCCCGAGGAGCACCGGTGCCCGATCCGTACCTACACGACGCGCACGGTTCGCCACGAGGTGGAGGTTCCGGACGGAACGCGTGCGGAGGTGGACGTCGACATGGTGGTGCACGATCCGCTCGGCCCGGCCTCTCGGTGGATCCTTGAGGCTGAGGTCGGTACCGAGGCGGTCCTGCTGGGGCCGAACCGGCAGTGGGACGGCGATGCCGGGGGCGTGGACTTCGTACCTCCGCAAGTGACCGAGCGCTACCTGCTGGGCGGGGACGAGACGGCGGCACCGGCGATCGCCCGGATCCTAGAGGACCTGCCCGCGAGCGCGCGGGGAGTCGCCGTCGTCGAGATGCCCGGTGACGCGGATGCCCCTTACCTGCCTACGCACCCCGGGATCGAGGTGCGGGTGGCTGGGCGCAACGGCCGCTCGCACGGGGAGTTGCTCGTCGAGGGTGTACGCCGGGCCGCCGAGGAGCTGTGTCCGGTAGGGGTGCCGCAGGAGGTCGAGGAGATCGACGTCGACCGTGAGCTGCTGTGGGACGTGCCGCGCCACGCCAAGGGCGGGGACGCACTCAAGCGCACCACCCTGTACGCATGGCTCGCCGGGGAGGCGGCTGCGGTGCGGACGATGCGTCGCCACCTGGTCAGCGAACGTGGCATCGACCGGCGCTCTGTGGCCTTCATGGGCTACTGGCGCCAGGGCCGAGCCGAGGCCTGAGCCCGAGGGCTCCCGCACCGGCCAGCTGAACGGCAGATCGCGTCATCGAGAACGTACTTTCTGCACGAGGACTGCGTTCTCCTCCAGATGACTGGGGACGGACCTCAGTGATCTGGAGGAGAAGTACGTTCTCGGGGCGAAACGCAGTCGCCGATTCCCTGAGCGCCAGGCTCGCCCTGCGGCCATCAGTGCGCCGGGGCGCAGGCCTGAGCTCAGTCCTTGGTGGCCCGGCTCGAGTCCGCGGGCGCGGAGACCTCGACGTCGTCGCCGTCCCCACCGCTGCTGGCGCGCGTGGCCGACTTGCCGGCCTTCTCACGCTCCTTGATGACCTCAGCGCGCTTCTCGACGACGGCCCGGCCGTAGTCGGGGTCGGCCTCGCCGACGCCGTCGCCGTCGAGGTCGAGCTCGTCGAGCACGCCCTGGTCGAGCTCATCGGGGTCGCGCACGGGCGAGTCGCCGGCGGACAGGAAGATCCCCACCCAGCGCGAGCGCGGGTCGGAGTCGATGAGGAGGGCCTTGACGAACAGGGTCAGCGGCACCGCCAGGATCGTCCCCAACGCACCGGTGACGGTGGACCAGAACAGCAGGCACAGGAAGGTCGTCGTCGTGTTGAGCCCCACCGCGTCCCCAGTGAACTTGGGCTGGATGAGGGACTGGATGACGAAGTTGGCCGCCGTGTAGGACAGCACCACCCACAGCGCCGTCCAGGGGCCGGAGTCCACCAGCCCCAGGATCGCCGGCGGCACCACGCCCAGGACGAAGCCGATATTCGGGATGTAGTTGGTGATGAAGGAGACCACGCCCCAGGTGATGGCCATCGGCACGTTCAGGTACCACAGGGTGACCGCGTTGATGACGGCCACGATGAGACCGAAGACCGTCGAGACCATCCAGTAGGAGCGCACCGCCTCACAGAAGGACACCAGGGCGGAGGCCATGCCCGGCTTGAGGACTCCGAGGGCCGCGGTGCGGATCTCGATCTTGGCGGTGTCGAACATGAGGAAGACGACCACCATCGACATGACGCCCATCATCGCGCTGGCCGAGGTCAGCTGCCCCAGGACCGACTGAGCCACCATGACGAGCTGGGAGGTGTCCAGGACGTTGGTGACCTGCTTGAGCACCGCGGACTGGTCGACCCCCATGCCGTTGAGCTGGGTCTCGACCTGCTTCCAGATCGCCTGGAACTTGGGGGCGTACTGCGGCAGGGTGTCGACGAGCTGGGCGACGGCGACGGCCAGGGCCGCGAACAGCAGGACGACGAAGGCGAAGATGAGCGCGATCGCCGCCGTCGCCGCGACCACGCGCGGCACCCGGTGGCGCGTCATCCAGGACACCAGCGGCCGGACCGTCACCACGAGGGTGAGGGCGAAGAAGGCCGGGGCGAAGAGGTCCTGGATGAGGTAGAGCCCCACCGCGCCAATGGTCAGTGCCGCCAGGAGATAGGCGATGGTTTCCCCCTGCGTGCGTTCCCCGGGGAGGGGAACGGCGGCCTTCCGAGCTTTTTCCGACACAACTGCCATGGGCGCATCCTCCCACGGACTGGCGGCGCACTGCGCCCCGACGGCCTGTGCGCGCCGTGGGAGCTCTCCCCCTTTTCCGCGGTCACGGTGGTGGCGCGGCAGTGGCGCGACGGCGCGGCAACGACGTGGCGACGACGCTCCGGCGGCAGTCCGATTGCAGTCCGGCGGCCGGGTGGCACTTCAGCCGCCTGCTCCCCCGTCTCAGTCCACCGGCAGGACCTCGGCCAGCCAGGTGTCGACGGCGCGGTAGAAGGCCTGCGGGTCGCTGCGACGCACCTGGTGGCCGGCCCCGGGCACGAGGACCGGGGTGATGCGGGGGTTGCGGGCGGCGGCGGCCAGGCCCTCGCTGCCCACGCGGGCGCTGCCGGGCCGGTCGCCGGTGAGCAACAGGGCGGGGACCTCGAGGGCAGCCATGGCCTCGTCCCAGGGGACCTCGGGGGCGACGACTCCGGTAAGCAGCAAGCCCGGGTCGGTGCGCTGGGAGGCCCACACGCCCGGGAGGGCCTCGGCGTCGGGCATGGTCTCCAGGGCGCGGCTGACGGCGGCCGGCAGGTCGGCGACCTCGGCGGCGCGGGCCCGTTCCCGG
>ERZ773213.1509-NODE-1509-length-12197-cov-3.303245_pt1 | contig 12197 bp, 8 predicted proteins | sample MGYA00580996_ERZ773213 | MGnify/ENA primary metagenome ERZ773213 (study PRJEB29015, sample SAMEA2738152) | human oral metagenome | biome: human oral; feature: human-associated habitat; material: saliva | place: China | collected 2197 ...
GTTGCGCTTTATAGAGAGTCCAGCAGGATGATAAGTAACCACCGTCTTTATTGCTATCCGAATAACCAAGCATGATTTCTTGATAGTTATTATTGGAGGCGATCCATTTCTGAGCAATTGGAAGAGATAAATATTTCTTCATCGTATCATAAGAATTATCCAAATCCTCAATCGTTTCAAAGAGTGGCACGATCTGCACACGCGCAAATTCCCTATCAATAAGACCAACTTCTTTATGCATAACCGCCAACTCTAAAAGGTCAGACACACTTGTTGCATGAGAAATAATGGTTTGCTTAATGACAGCATCCCCTAGCTTGTCTTTCAACTCACGTGCTGTCTGAAAAATTTCTAATTCTTTTTGTAAAAGATCTGATTTTTTAGCGTGTGTTGCAGAAAGAATCCGTGGATCATAGAGAAGTTCATTCAGCAGAACATGACATTTTTCGTCCTCAGAAAGCTCGCTATAATTCTCCACAATTCCTGCACTTGCTAACAACTCCGCAACGCAGGCTTCATGAACACTGGAATCTTGACGCATATCGATAGAAGCAAGGTAAAAACCAAATACTTCTACCGCTTGCAATAATTCAGTAAATTCGCCAGAAATCATTGCTTCGCTTTTATTTTCAAGAAGAGATTGTTTAATCGCTAACAAATCATGTTTAAATTCTTCAATTTTGTGGTAATGTGGCTCTGTCTTTATCTGATCAATAAAGTAAGCCTTTGTATTCTTTAATTTTGTTTGAATATAGTATAAAGCGCGACGATACAATTCTTTTTCGCGGTAAATAGAATTATCCTCTGATAAATAAGCCATTTCCTGTACCGCTTCACTGACTTTTACGATACCAGTTGACAAAGAAAACTCACGATACAGGTTAGCAACTTTTGTATCGTAATAATTCATAATCACTTCGCATTGTGTCAAAGCTGATTTTTTAAGCGTTTCAGATGTAACATACGGATTCCCATCTCGGTCGCCACCAATCCACATTCCCATTGTAATAGGGGTTGGATTTTTTAAGTCAATTCCATGTTTTTTGGCTAGACGCTTGTATTCTTCTGTTAGATTGGTCACTGCCTGTAAGAAAGAACTGTTGTAGTATTCCATCACATTAGTGATTTCATTCGTCACTTTTAATTTTTTCTCACGAATCATATCCGTGCGCATGATAATTTCTATATATCGCCGAAGATCATTATGCCATTTTTCTTCATTGAGCAAGCCCATTCGCACATCACGGTATTTACGTAACAAGACATGAATGTGATTGGTTAAATCCAACATAGTCGTCCGTTGCACTTGAGTTGGGTGAGCTGTTAAAACAGGTACAACATTTAAATGCTCTAAAATTTCAGCAGCATTTTCCTTTTCAGCAACTAAATCAATTGTTGTGGATAATTTTCCAAGATAATCTTGACCAACATTATTTTGATAGTTAATCTCAAAAGCTAAATCAACGTCTTCTGAAATATTGATCAAAAGAGGCAAGATAGAAAAATAACGTGAAATATAGGACATTTCCTTGTTCGACAGATTCTGAACAATTTCATTTAATCCTTCGTAATTTCCAACTGCTGCCAATTCTTTTAAAGCGATGATTTTTTCAAAGGTTTCAGGACTTAACATATTTTGTGTAACTTCTTCCAGTAAGTCCGTCAAAATCGTAACTTCTTCTTGGATGACTTCTTTATTATTGTAATTTTCTAATTTTTGAAGTGACATGATCTACACCTTTCAGTAAGCTTTTGCACAATCTCAAGTTAGCGAACAACTCTTAAACCGTGATTGGTTTCTTCTATTTCCCTATACAAACTTTCTCGTTTTTCATTGGCATCAATATTTAACACAAAAGCAATTGCAACAGATAATACCAACAGGCTATTTCCACCTTGTGACAAGAATGGGAAGGTCACACCAGTCGATGGAATCAAACCTGAAATTCCCCCAATATTGACAAAGGTTTGCGTCAGTAACATTCCACCAACACCAAGAGCCATCATAGAATTGAAAGGATCTTTCGCTCGAATTCCCACCAGAATGATCCGTAGAATAAGGAAAAACAAAAGAGCTAAAATCAAGCTGGCACCAATAAAGCCAAATTCCTCAATAACAATGGAAAAAACGAAATCTGTCTGTGCTTCTGGCAAATATCCGCGTTTCTCAATAGAGTTTCCCAATCCTAAGCCAAACCAACCGCCATTACTCATAGCATAATAGGAATTAGCTAGCTGGTGACCTGCACCTGACAGATCCTTAAATGGATTAAAAAAGGCACTAAATCGTTTTGCTACATACCCAAACACAGGAACCTTAGCGACTTTTTCCACACCAATGAGCCAAATACTGGTTAAAACAACTGTAGAAAGAGTGACCAGCACTCCGAGAAGAGTTGAAAACCAACGATAACCAATCCCACTAACCGTTACCATAATCATGGTCGTCAGCAAAAGAATGGTCGCATTTCCTAAATCAGGCAAGGCAGCCACGATTCCGATTAGCACGATAGCAAGAATGCGCCAATCGTTCAGTGCACGCGGAATCAGTTGATTTCGTGTCAAAGCCTGATAGTCATAAGTTGCGATTTCATCTTGCTGATGAGAAAAACGCAGCGCTAGGAACCAAACCAGAATGATTTTTAAATATTCAGCTGGCTGAATGCTAAAACCACCAAAACGTAACCAACCGTGTGCTCCATTGATTCGTGCACCAAGAACACGAGATAAAATTAAAAGCAAGATTTCTACAAAAATAACAATGATAATCAGTCGATTGTCCTTTAAGAAATCCAACTTTATTTTATAAATTAAAGCAATAGCAAGTAAACTGATTATCCAAAAAATTCCTTGATTTAAAACAGATCTGAGAGAATTGGCTCCTACCTGTACTAGAGTAGCACTTGACGTCGAATAAACAACTATCAGTCCTAAAATAGATAAAATCAAATAAGGAATCAAAATGGAATAATTCAGTAGGTGGCGTTTATCAATTTTCATAGTTCACCTATTATTTTAAAATTTTCACCGAACATTATACCATTTTTCAGGGTAAAATAAAAGTATTTAACGAACGGCGTTTTCGAAATCCTTTTGTTATCTAGGCTAAACTTTAACTAAAAAAAGAACAAGGCTATGAAATTTACTGTCACATTTTGAGCTTGGAAAAGTATTTATACACAAATAGCTTGATCGTACTCAATAAACCGCTTTCTTTAATATTTCAATTTGATGACAAATACTTATTTTCTACTAATTTATTTTGCTTTTTATCTGACTTTACGTTAAAATAAATTTATATGAGAAAGAGGATTAAACCGCTTGTTGTCTTTGTCTTTTTTGTGAGCTTTATTACGATTATTTTAGGAGCGAAGCATTATTCAGAAAGCAAGGAAACTAAACAGCAAAAGGCTGCCATTGAGCAATCATCCACTATCACTCCAAAACAAGCTGATATTTCTGATTCTAACAAGGAAGATAAGACCTACAAACCGATTATTGACCTGTCAGGTTGGCAACTACCAAGTGATATCGATTATGATCAATTAGCGAAAAATATCTCTGGCGCCATTATACGCGTGCATAGCGGAGCACAAGCAAAAAAAGAAAATGCTGCTACACATCTAAATGGGATTGACAAGTCCTATCAACGACATATCGAAGAATTTCAAAAGCGAAATATCCCTGTCGCTGTTTACGCTTATGTTGCTGGTAGCAGTAAGAAAGAAATGCAAAAAGCTGCCGAAAGTTTTTATAAAGCTGCTTCAAAATACAAACCGACTTACTACTGGCTAGATGTTGAAGAAAAAACTATGGAGGACATGAATGCTGGCGTTGAAGCTTTTCGTGCTAAGTTAGCATCATTAGGTGCTAAAAATATTGGGATTTATGTCGGAACCTATTTTCTTGAAGAACATAGTATTTCCACCAAAAAATTTACAGCGATTTGGATTCCAACTTATGGCTACAATGACGGTTATTACAACGCAGCTCCTAAGACAGACTTGAAATACGATTTACATCAATACACATCACAAGGTTCAATTAGTGGTTTTGCACATGATGTCGATCTCAATCAGCTGTCTCCTTTAAAAAATCAGACAAAAACGTTTAAAAAATTATTTGGTAATAGAAAACAATGACTCTGTAATGGTTTTCAGTAAAAACTTTACAGAGTTTTTCTCTTCTTCTACTCCATTTATCACTACTTTCTTGTTTCTAAATATGATATAATAACTAGCATAGAAAAGTTTAGGGAGTAATGGATGATTTCTTGGTTGATAAGAATTTTAAAGGGAATTATCATCGCGCTAGGATTTATTCTCCCCGGGGTATCTGGTGGAGTTTTAGCTGCTATTTTGGGAATTTACGAGCGGATGATTTATTTTTTAGCGCATATAAGGGAAAATTTTCGGGATAATGTGCTTTATTTTTTACCTGTTGGCATTGGAACGGTGTTAGGAATTGCACTATTTTCCTTACCAGTTGAATATCTATTAGAACACTATAAAATCATTGTTTTATGGGGATTTGCAGGTGCAATTATTGGCACAATTCCAAGTTTATTAAACGAATCTATCAGAGAATCTGATCGTGATCGAACCGATGTTATTTGGTTCCTTACTACCTTTCTCATTTCTGGTATTTGCCTATATTTCCTCAATAGTTTCGTTGGAACTTTACCTGCAAATTTCTTGACATTTATTTTAGCTGGTGCGCTAATTGCACTAGGAATTCTCGTTCCAGGCTTGAGTCCTTCAAATTTACTTTTAATTTTGGGACTGTATTCTCCTATGCTGATCGGTTTCAAATCTTTAGATATTTTAGGAACTTTTTTACCAATCGGAATCGGCGGTCTTCTCGCACTTGTAATTTTTTCAAAATCTATGCATTATGCTTTAGAAAATTATCATTCTCGAGTCTATCATTTTATCATCGGGATTGTCTTGTCGAGTACCATTCTCATCTTGGTACCAAATCCTGGGAACAGTGAAAGTATTCATTATGCTAATACTTCTATCATCACGTTAGTTACTGCTGCCTTCTTCTTTGGTTTGGGAACTTGGCTGGGTGCTTGGATGAGCCAATTGGAGGAAAAGTATAAATAATGGCTAAAAAAACAAAAATCAAGAAAACCTTGGTTGAACAAATCTTGACGAAAGCTAAAGTCAACCACAAAGGGCTTCAAATTAATGCTTTAGAAGGAGAATTACCTGAAGAAATAGATCGTTCACAGATTTATAAGACATTAGCCCTAACAGGTGATAAAACAGGTGTTATCATTGGGATCTTGCCCATTACAGAACATCTTTCAGAAAAGAAACTAGCCAAACTATCTGGTAACAAAAAAGTAAGTATGATCCCACAGAAAGATTTGGAAAAAACAACTGGTTATATTCATGGTGCAAATAACCCTGTCGGCATTCGACAAAAGCATCATTTTCCTATTTTTATTGATTATTCAGCATTAACACGCAAGACTATTATCGTCTCAGCTGGAGAATTGGGACACAGTATTGAAATTAACGCAAAGGATTTAGCTGATTTTGTTGAGGCAGACTTTGCAGATTTAAAAGAAAACTAATATACCATTCAGAAAGGAAACTGTATGAAACTCTACTTCGTTCGACACGGAAAAACTCAATGGAATTTGGAAGGGCGATTTCAAGGAGCTAATGGTGACTCACCACTACTTGAAACTTCTATCAAAGAACTACACTTGCTTGGAAAACATCTGTCTCACATCAAATTTGATAAGGTTTTTTCAAGTGATTTACCACGCGCAATGGCAACCGCACAGATTATCTGTAGTGAAAATCAATATTCATCAGTTGTTGAACCACATACAGAGCTACGCGAATGGCAACTTGGCTCCCTAGAAGGACAGAAAATCTCTACAATTACCGCCATCTATCCTCATCAGATGCAAGCTTTTCGTCATAATTTGGCAAAATTCAACAACTCTATTTTTGGTGCGGAATCAGTCTACAATACTACACGACGTACAATAGACTTCATTAAATCACAAAAAGAACAATCTCATGAAAATCTTCTTTTTGTTGGTCATGGAGCGAATTTAACTGCTTCTTTACGTTTGTTATTAGGCTATGACTTCGCTCAACTTCGTCAGCAGGGTGGTCTTACAAATGGAAGTGTCACCATTCTTGAAACGCAAGATTTTGAGCATTTTACACTTCTTGATTGGAACAATGTTGACCACTTAGAAACAATTGAAACTGTGAGCGTATAAAATCACGGTTTTTCTTTATTTATAGGTGAATTTCTGCCTTATTTATGATAGAATGAGGAAGGTAAACTTTAGGAGGAAGAATATGACTACTGAACATATTGAAGAATTAAATGACCAGCAACTGATTCGTCGTGAAAAAATGACTGCTTTAGCAGAACAAGGTATTGACCCTTTTGGTAAACGTTTTGAACGTACTGCAGATTCTGCCCAATTAAAAGAAAAATATAGTGATAAAACAAAAGAAGAACTACACGAATTAGCGGAAACTGCTACCATTGCAGGACGACTTATGACCAAGCGTGGGAAAGGCAAAGTCGGTTTTGCTCATATCCAAGACCGTGAAGGTCAAATCCAAATCTATGTCAGAAAAGATACTGTTGGTGAAGAAAATTATCAAATTTTCAAAAAAGCAGATATTGGGGACTTCCTTGGTATTGAAGGTGAGGTTATGCGCACAGATATGGGAGAGCTGTCAATCAAAGCAACTCACATCACACACCTCTCTAAAGCACTTCGTCCATTACCAGAAAAATTCCATGGACTAACAGACGTTGAAACGATTTATCGTAAGCGTTATTTGGATTTAATTTCCAATCGGGAAAGCTTTGAACGCTTCGTAACTCGCAGTCGTATCGTTTCAGAAATTCGCCGTTATCTTGATAACCAAGGATTCCTTGAAGTTGAAACACCTGTACTACATAATGAAGCTGGTGGTGCTGCTGCTCGTCCATTTATTACTCATCACAATGCGCAAAATATTGATATGGTGCTTCGTATCGCGACTGAATTGCACTTAAAACGTCTAATTGTTGGTGGTATGGAACGTGTTTATGAAATGGGACGCATTTTCCGTAACGAAGGAATGGATGCCACTCACAATCCTGAATTTACTACAATTGAAGCTTATCAGGCTTATGCGGATTTTGAGGATATCATGGACTTGACAGAAGGGATTATCCAAAGTGCAGCTAAAGCTGTTACAGATGCCGAAAGTGTCCCTTATCAAGGTACTGAAATCTTTATCGGTCGCAAGTTTGCACGTAAACATATGCTAGAAGCCATTAAAGAGCAGACGGGTATTGATTTCTGGAAAGAAATGACTCTCGAAGAGGCCACTGCACTAGCTAAGGAACATCATGTAACGGTTGAAAAGCATTTTACAGTTGGTCATATTATCAATGCTTTCTTTGAAGACTTTGTAGAAGATACGTTGATTCAACCTACATTTATCTATGGGCATCCAGTTGAAGTTTCACCTCTTGCTAAGAAAAATGCAGATGACCCACGCTTTACCGACCGCTTTGAACTCTTTATCGTTGGGCGCGAATTTGCCAATGCCTTTACCGAGTTGAACGATCCAATTGATCAATTATCTCGTTTTGAAGCACAGGCCCAAGCTAAGGAACTCGGAGATGATGAAGCGACTGGTATCGACTACGACTATGTAGAAGCTCTTGAATACGGTATGCCACCAACTGGCGGCCTCGGAATTGGAATTGACCGCTTAATTATGCTGTTGACAGATGTCACTTCTATTCGTGACGTATTGCTCTTCCCTACGATGAAGTAAACCAACAAAAAGAGCAGCTGTCTTCAAGCTACTCGCTATCAATAATAAGGCTCTATAATTTCTATAGTGGGTAACTCCATTTGGATATTATAGAGCTTTCTTTTTATTTATATATAGATTTATAAACGCTACAGTATAAAAACTCAACTTAAAAGCACGATAAGGAGAGAATTAACTATTTTCTCTCCTAATGCTAAGATATTCTCATTCTACTACAATGATTCTTTTATTTTTCAGCAACCATCAATCCGTCTAGAAAAGAATAACTTTCATAGTTATTATCAGGATTATCCGTCCACATTTCACATTGCTTGATAACAGTCACAATAGCGTCTTCAACACCCTCTGGTGGATATTTGTATTTCCTAAGGAGCCGTTTAACAAGCATGCGCATACGAGCACGCGCAGAATGTTTTTTCTGCCAATCAATAGTTCTGCTTTTGCGCAATGTCTCCGTTAATTCATGAGTCATTGCAACAAGCTCATCATTTTCATAAAAGTCTTTGACTGCTTGTGGTTGCGTCAAAGCATCATAGAAAGCCAATTCTTCATCTGTCAGACCTAAAGAATCCCCCTCTTCGTGAGCCTTCGCCATTTCTTTGGCCATTTTCATTAATTCAGCAATAACTTCTTCATTCGAAAGCATACCATTCAGATATGCTCTCATCGCTCGCGAAAGAATTTCTGAAAACTTTTCGGATTTGACTAAATTCGTTCTTTGATATAAGGTAATTTGCTCTTGTAATAATTTTTTTAAGAGTTCTACCGCTATGTTTTTCTCCTTCATTTTAGAGATTTCATCTAAAAATTTAGGATCAAATAACGAAAATCCTGTATCAATATCTGAGAATAAATTAATGACACCTTCACTCTTGATAGAAGCTTTTAGTAACTCATTGATACGATCATTAATATCTTTCAGAGAAAGCTTTTTACCCTCCCCAGTTATTCGTGTCAGCAATGTTCTGACTGCTTCAAAATAAGCTGCTTCAAAACGTTGCTCAGGTGTAAGCAAAGAACGACAAAGTGATAACGCTTGCCGTAAGAGTAACGATTCTTTTATGAAGAGCTCTTTCTTCATCTCCTTGTCTACACTTGACAAGAAGTTTACCCCACCACTAATTGTTTTAGCTCTAATTAAATCACTTGATTTAGAGAGCATGAATTCTGAATAGTCAAACCCATAAAACAAATCACAACAGATCTCTAGCTTTTCGACAAACTTTGGTAAAGCTGTCTTAGCTATGTCAGTGTCCCCAAAGTTACCTTTGTCTCGATTTGTATAATCGTTCATGGCTTGCTTTAAAGCACTTGCAATACCGATATAATCAACTACAAGTCCACCCTCTTTATTTTTGTATACACGGTTAACACGAGCGATTGCCTGCATAAGATTATGACCTTGCATTGGCTTATATACATACATGGTTGCAAGGCTAGGGACATCAAATCCAGTCAGCCACATATCAACGACGATAGCAATCTTAAATGGGCTTTCATTGTCTTTAAATCTTTTAGCCATCTCTTCTTTATGGCGCTTATTCCCTACTATATCATGCCATTCTTCCGGATCATTATTACTAGAAGTCATGACAACTCCAATTTTTTCTGTCCAATTCGGACGCTTTTCAAGCAAGGTACGATAAATTTTCATCGCAATCGGACGAGAATAAGCAACAATCATTGCTTTTCCAGTTAATTCCTGCGCACGATTTTCTTCATAATGAGTAATAATATCTTCACACAAGGCACTAATCGTCTGATCAGCACCTAAGATGCTATCCAGACGGCCCAATTCCCTCTTGCTTTTTTCAATCGCATGTGATTCAGCGCTTTGTGCCATCAAGTCATACTCTGTGTCAATCAAACGCAAGATATTTTCATCTAGTTTTAAATGCATGACACGGCTTTCATAATAGACGGGCCGAGTAGCGCCATCTTCAACCGCCTGTGTCATATCGTAAACATCAATGTAATTACCAAAAACCTCTGTTGTAGACTTATCTTTAGTAGAAATAGGCGTTCCAGTGAAGCCAATATAAGTCGCATTAGGCAAGCTATCTCTAATCAACCTGGCTGCTCCGACGACTAGTTTCGCTTCGCTTTCTCCATCTTTTCCTTTGGTAATTTTAATCTTTTCTTCAAGTCCATACTGTCCACGATGAGCCTCATCAGCCATGACAACAATGTTTCTTCTATCAGAAAGCGCCTCTTCTGACTCTGAAAACTTCTGCATAGTTGTAAATATAATGCCATTGGCTTGGCGACCAGTCAATAGTTCTTTCAGATGTAAACGGCTCTCTGCCCGAATTGGTGTCTGTCTCAGAAAATCTTGGCATTTGGAAAACTGTCCATATAACTGTTCGTCCAAATCATTTCGATCAGTCAAAACGACAATAGTTGGCGAGTCTAAAACTTTCTGCAGCAGATGAGCATAGAAAACCATAGATAGTGATTTTCCTGAACCTTGTGTATGCCAAAAAACTCCACCTTTACCATCTGTTTTTGTGGCTATCTTTGCTTTTTCGATAGCTTTACGAACAGCAAAATATTGATGGTATCCTGCTAATACTTTAAATCTTTCATTACTTTTACCTGAAAAAAGGATAAAATTTTTTAGTATATCGAGTAAACGTTCCTTTTGGAACATACCTTCATAGAAAGTTTCAAATCCAGCAAATGAAGTATCTTCATAGCTTCCATCTTTTGTCTTCCATTCCATAAAACGATCAAGGCCAGATGTAATTGTACCAGCCTTATTTGTAGATAAATCACTTATTACACAAATAGCATTATAGTAAAAAATAGTCGGAATATCCTTCATGTAATTACGAATTTGGTTATAGGCATTCTCAGCTCCTACTTCATCTTTTGTAGGACTCTTAAGCTCCATTAATACCAAAGGTAATCCATTTATAAATAAAATAATGTCTGGACGACGATTGTTTCCATTTTCAAGAACTGTAAATTGATTAACCACATAGAAAGAGTTATTTTCTTTATTTTCATAATCAATAAGACGTACAATCAAAGACTGTTCTTCACCTTTTACAAAAAATTTAACAGTAATACCATTTTGCAGATAATCCATAAATATTGTATTTTTTTGCAAAAGACTTCCAGTATCAAAATTTTTAAGTTTACAATGCTTCATTTATTGCCTCTAAAGGAAGTCCACGGTTAATACGTACCAAACTTTCTCTAAGAGTGGAGTCTAAAAGAGGGCTAGTATGGTCTCTAGTTAAATCTGGTGCATAAAAATAATCATAGCCCATATTTTTAAATAATTCTATAATTGCCTGTTCATATTTATCTTCTGTAAATAAATCTGACATCTTCAACCTCCTTTTTTTATCATGTTTTTACGGTAAATAAGAATTTATTTCTGTCTCAAAAAATTAAAACTCTACTTAAAAAAAATACCAAAAATAATACAAAAATATTACAGGTATCTTCGAGTGAAATGGCTGCTTAAAGATCAATGTTGGAAACATCAATTTCACCAGATATTAATTTAGGTAAGAGAGTGTCTCTTAGAGAAATAAGTTTTATATTTTCATTATTATTTCTTTCCCATTGATCCATTAATGAACCTGCAAATTCCTCAAATTTTTTGAGAGTATTTTCATCAGGAACCAATATAACGATTTTTTTTATATCTCCTTGTGTAATAAGAGGTTGTGTTGAACCCCTATTCATTGTTGAAAAATCAATTCTATTCAAAATTTGATTAGTAAATTCATAATAGGAACTTTTTATCACAAGAGTATTATCCGAAGCCCAACAAGGAGTATTCAATCTTTGAATTATGCCATGAGTTCCAACTCTGCCTGTGACAAGAATTCTATCTATATTGTTTGATTTAGAAGTAAATCCTATTATAGAAGATGCACCAACGATAGAAATAGGTGTTTCTTGATTGCAGATATTGGATTTAATAGGTGGACGTTTTCCACTTGAAATATTAGCAATTGTTGAAAGCTCTTTATAACTCCAACATTCTGGACAAATACCATTTGTGAGTTTAAAGTCTTCAAACCAAGATTGATAAATAGCACAAACTTGTTGCTCTAAATTCTTATTTATCTTTTCATTTTCTTCAATTTTATCATCGATTAATGATAATATTGTTGATATTTTTCTCTGTTCTTCAATTGTTTCAGGAATAGTCACTTGAATACTTTTCATAGTACTTCCTGAAACTTCTTTAAATGTAGTTCCGCTCCCAAGACTTTCTATCTTCTTTTTATTGTATTTAAGTAAGTAGTACAAAAATAAATAATCTATACTGTCATTTGGAACAATACTCTTAAAACCTTGATTAGTACAAACTTCATTTGCTGCAATTGCGATATACCCAATAGGAGCTCGTGATGA
>ERZ773213.1512-NODE-1512-length-12184-cov-2.904939_pt1 | contig 12184 bp, 8 predicted proteins | sample MGYA00580996_ERZ773213 | MGnify/ENA primary metagenome ERZ773213 (study PRJEB29015, sample SAMEA2738152) | human oral metagenome | biome: human oral; feature: human-associated habitat; material: saliva | place: China | collected 2197 ...
GTGATAAGCATCGCGCGGACCTGTGGCATCATCAGTGGCCCGTAGGCGCTGAGCGAATAGGCTGTAGACCCCGAGGGTGTGGAGATCACGAGCCCGTCACACTCGTAGCTGGCAAGCTCCGTATCAGCAAGGCGTGCGTGCAGCGTGATCATCGAGCCCGTCTCACGCTTGAGGAGTGCCACATCATTGAGTGCCTCTCCATAGTGCGCACCATCGACCTCCACAGAGAGAAGCATACGGCGCTCCGTCGTATACGTGCCATCGAAGAGTCGCGACAAGAGTGGGAGTGCCTCCTGGATACTACGATCCGTGAGGAAGCCCAGTCGCCCCATGTTGAGCCCCAAGACGGGTGTGCCTTCGGCAAAGACCCTACGAGCGGCACGCAGCAGCGTACCATCTCCCCCCAGACTGATGACAAAGTCCATATCCAGCGGACTGTAGTCTGCTGGTATATAGCCTGCTATCGTGGGGTGCAGATCGAAGTCAGAGGTCAGCGTACGATGGAAGCTACGGTCACACCACAGGCTCACATCAGGCCTATCAAGAAGGTGAAGGAGCTCGGTAAGATGGGCGGCATGAGCCGCAAGGTATGAGGAGGCGATGAGCGCTATCTTATACATAGGGTTAGCTGAAGCAGCGTTAAGTTATTGTAGGTAGGTCAAATAAACTTAACTTTGTATTTCGGGGCTCTTCGCCCTGTCTACAAATGTATAAAAGTTCGACGTATGACTCAACTAAGCGTCAATGTAAATAAGATCGCTACCCTGCGCAATGCTCGTGGCGGCAACGTCCCCGACCTCATCAAGGTCGCGCTGGACTGCGAGCGCTTTGGAGCACAGGGTATCACCGTCCACCCACGCCCTGACGAGCGCCATATCCGCTATCAGGATGTGCGTGATCTCAAGCGAGTGATCACGACGGAGTTCAACATCGAGGGGAACCCCATCCCCTCCTTCATGGATCTCGTCGAAGAGGTACGCCCCCATCAGGTGACCTTAGTGCCCGATGCCCCCGATGCTCTGACGAGTAATGCGGGCTGGGATGTAGCTCGCCACCGCGACTTCCTCACAGAGATCCTCGGCCAGCTCCACGCTTGGGGCATACGCACCTCGATCTTTGTAGGTACGGATCTCAAGAACCTTGATGCAGCTGCTGCCGTTGGTACTGACCGCGTCGAGCTCTACACCGAGCCCTACGCTTCGGACTATCCAGCGGATCGCGCCAAGGCTGTAGCCCCTTTCGTCCAGGCAGCAGAGCACGCTCGCTCCCTCGGGCTGGCTCTCAACGCTGGGCATGACCTCAGTCTGGAGAACCTCCGTTTCTTCTCCGAGTCTATCCCCTTCCTCTCTGAGGTCTCTATCGGGCATGCACTCATCTCCGATGCCCTCTACCTCGGCCTCGAGGAGACCATCCATCGCTACCGCGCTTGTCTCGCAGGTAAGTAGCGCCACCCAATAAGCAAACAATCCTTTCACATTTATATCGACTACAATTCACGTGGATACAACCGCAACAGCCTCTCTGGCTCAGACCCTCGCTGACACGGCCCCTCAGGCCTCTCTCTCCATCCTCGACCTGGCTACCAAGGGTGGCTGGATCATGATTGTCCTGCTCGTACTCTCACTCCTGGCTCTCTACATCTTCGTATCGAAGTACCTCCAGCTCCGTGCTGCAGGTCGCGAAGATAAGTACTTCGTAGAGCGTATCAAGGACTATGTCCTCGAAGGCAAGACGCCCTCTGCGATCAAGCTCTGTGAGGACACCAATACCCCCTATGCTCGTATGATCCGCAAGGGTCTTACCCGTATCGGTCGCCCCATGTCTGACGTCCTCGTGATCGTCGAGAATGCCGGTAACATCGAGATTGGTCGTCTGGAGAAGGGTCTTCCTATCCTCGCTACCATCGCTGCCGGTGCTCCTATGATCGGCTTCCTCGGTACGGTCACCGGTATGGTACGTGCCTTCTTCGACATGGCTAACGCTGGCTCTGGCGGTGTCGACGTAGCGCTCCTCTCGGGCGGTATCTACGAAGCACTCGTGCCCATTGTCGTCGGTATCGTGGCGCTCTTCGCTTACAACTACCTCGTCGCTGAGCTCGACAAGGTCGGGGGTAAGATGGAGACCAAGACGATGGAGTTCATGGACATGCTCAACGAGGTGCACTAAGCCCTGAGCTGTAGCCCATCTCACCTTACCCACGAACGCATGGCACTCAAGCGTAAGACCAAAGTCGCAGACACCTTCAGCATGGCCTCGATGACGGACGTCATCTTCCTCCTGCTGATCTTCTTCCTGGTGACCAGCACGATCATCGTACCCAATACGATCAAGGTCACCCTCCCCACCTCCGCCCCTCAGTCGGCTCCCGAGACGCCCTCCGCACGCGTCACGCTGACCCCCGACCTGCATTATTATCTCTCGATCGACCGCGGCACCCCCACCGAACTTACCCGTGATCAGCTCAAGGAGCAGCTGGGTATCTTCGCCGCAGAGCACCCCGAGGCCTTCGTTTCTGTACAGGCCGATGAGACCGTGCCATACAAGGAGGTCGTCGCCGTCATCAACGCCGCTGCTCAGGCCTCCCTCAAGGTAGTCCTGGCGACGCGTGCCGAGAGCGAGCCAGTCCAATAAGCCTCATGCCACAGACCGATCCCGCCGCCCCACGCCGTGGAGCCGTCGCCGCCCTGGTGACTGTGGCTTGCCACGTCCTCTTCCTCCTCCTACTCTGGGTCCTCAAGCTCAGCAGTGACCGCCCTGCCCCCAAGCCAACGGAGGTACTCATCGCGGTCAATGTGGGTAACGTGGCCTCTGCAGCAGGGGCCATCGAGCCTGGAGGTACACCCGACGTCACTGAGCCCGCTCCTAAGGTAGCAGCCCCTCCCAAGGTCGCTCCCCCTACTCCTCCCACGCCACCTGCGCCACAGCCCAAGGCGCAGCGCCCCACCCCACGCACTCGTGAGGTAGACCAGCCCCTACAGACCCAGCAGCATGAGCAGAGTCTGCAGGTAGAGGCTACCCGACGCGCTGAGGCCGAGCGTCAAGCTAAGGCTAAGGCTGAGGCTGCACAGCGAGCCGCTGAAGCTCTCGCCGCCTCCCGTCGTGCCCAAAGCCAGCAGATAGGCAACTCCGTAGCGGGTGCTTTCGGTAAGCAGGCTGGGCAAGCAGGTAGTCAAGGTACGGCTGCCTCTGGCACGGGCAATCAGGGGGATCCCAACGGAAGCCCCTCCAGCTATGCACTCTCTGGACGTAAGATCATCAGCAACGGCGGTGCTCTCGTCGCCCCACGCGTACAGCGTGCTGTCGAGGGCAACGTGCGTGTGCGCATCGTCGTCGATGGCAATGGCTCGGTGATCCGTGCTACCATCGCGCCAGGGACCAACATCGCTGATCCCTCCGTCCGTGCCGCTGCCCTTGAGGCGGCACGTAAGACGCGCTTCAACGCCGTACCAGGCTCTGACGAGCAAGAAGGTAGTATCACCTACCACTTCAAGATCCGAGCCTAAGGCCGACTAACCTTTATACCAAGTTATTCATATGTCTAAGAACGTGTACGTCTTCCTTGCGGAAGGCTTTGAAGAAATCGAGGCCATCGGGACGATCGACCTCCTGCGCCGTGCAGGCCTGCCCACGCACGTCGTGGCCGTCGGTCTGGAGCCCAACGTCACGGGGGCACATGGTATCGCCATCCACGCCGACCTCTCTATCAGCGAGGTCTACAACGATGACGTCCTAGCACTCGTCCTCCCTGGTGGACTCCCTGGTGTGACGAACCTCGACGCTTCACAGCGCTTGCACCAGCTCATCCGCGAAGCCAACCAAGAAGGTAAGCTCCTCTGCGCTATCTGCGCTGCGCCCTCCGTCTTCGGAGGTGCTGATCTCCTCGAGGGGAAGGAAGCTATCGCCTACCCTGGCTTTGAGAAGAACCTCAAGGGTGCTAAGATCTCCGAGGCTCCCGTCGTCAAGAGCGGGCACATCATCACGGCTAAGTCCGCGGGCTATACCTTCGACTTCGCTCTCGAGATCATCACAGCTCTCGCTGGTGAGGAGAAGGCGGGGGAAGTAGCTGCTGGTATCATCTACACACGCCGCTAAGTCGCCCTTACAGCAAAACGCATTGCGCCCCTACCTCCCAAGTGAGGTAGGGGCGCAATGCGTTTGTAGCAGACAGCTCAGCGAAAAGGGCACTCTACTACGGCAACCAGCCTCCAGCCCCGTAGCTATTCTTCGTCCTCTGCGGTGGGGGAAGTCGGGAGCAGTACTCATATGCCTATATCTTGGTGCGTAGTCCTTATAGCTAGGCACGTAGACGATATAAGCCACGCACGTGGATGATAAATCTACGTGCGTGGATATAAGTCCATCTCTATTGGTACGAAGGATAGCCCCATACTCCTCGGGAAGAATCGCGATACAAAGTCAAGAAAAATCCAGAGCAAGAGCGTGCCTCCTCCCACCATGGGCACTAAGAGAAGCTGCGTGCACGATATCGCAGCCTGCGACATACTGTCGCTGGGCAAATAAAATAGGTAGGCGCAGAGATTTACGAGAGATCCCTGCGCCTACTCACTAACAAACAAACCGCAGCTTGCCTATAAACTTAGGCCAACTGTAACCCAGAGAGAGGATTTCCCTCCAGAGTAGGTCGGTGCCATATACGTGGCATCGAGGGCTAAGGGCTTGAAGCGCAGGCCGAGCCCTGCACTCATGCCCTTCGCACCATTGGTATCATACTGATAGCCGGCACGCAGTGCTACGAGCTGGTGGTAGAGGTATTCCCCACCGAAGTGGATAGCACTTGATGCGGCATTCGAAGGAGCAAAGAAGTAGTCTACGCCTGCGCCGAGCGCCAGACGATGCTCACCGCTAATGCCGTAGCTGATCTCACCACCCGCACCAGCATAGGCGGGGGCATAGGTCGAGATACTCTTGGCGCTCTGCTTGTACTTCGCACCGAGGTTATCGACCTTAGCACCGAGGATGAAGTTCAGCCCCGTAGCGGATGGCTCTTCGCTACTGCGGAGGAAGACGCCCCCACCGAAGACCATCGTCGAGGCAGCAGCCCCTTGGTCGGTGTAGACGTAGCTCCCCTTAGCGTAGGCAGAGAAGGCGCCCATACGGATAGCATAGCCGAGGTCGACAGTGTAGTCGAAGAGCTGGCGCGTCTTCTTCTTAGCATTCTCGTTCTGGTCGATCGGTGTGTACTTCATGCCACCGAGATAGCGGAAGCCGCCGAAGAAGGCATGACGTCCGACGCAGATGCCGAGCGAAGCATTGTAGAGGCTATTCGTGCCATCGAAGCCCTCGACCTTACCGAGGGTACGAAGACCACCACCGAGAGAAAGGACCGTCTCGCCATAGAGGAGCGAGGTGGGGTTGGTGTAGAGATGAGATACATCGCTCTCACCATAGTGGTTCCCCCCGAGGGCTGCCGTCTGCGCGCTCTGAGCATACTCGAGGATAGGTAGGGCACGTGTCCCCTTGATCTTCTGGGCCTGCAGCGTGGAGGTAGCGCAGAGCCCGGCTGCGAGCAGCAGGATAGATGCTTTGGTATTCATGGGTAGGATGCGTTATTTCTTGACAAAAGCCTTAGTGTAGCTACCCTGAGCGGACTGTACACGGAGCGTGTAGGCGCCTGGGGCGAGGTTCTTGACGAGGAGCTTTACCTTACCAATCCCAGCGACGGTGTAGTCACGGTCAAGAGCCTTGACACCGGAGAGGGAGTAGATCTGGATATTAGCGCGCTGGATAGCGGGATTCAGCACGATGTTCAGCTCTGTCGTAGCGGGGATAGGATAGACTGAGTAGACGGGCTCAGAGGCATCCTTGACGACACGGACAGCGACAGACGTCTGCACGGGCGTGCTGATACCATCAGAGGCCTCTACCTGGACCTGAGTCGTACCCGTCTTCAGACCACGGATCGTGAGCTTACCATCTTCAGCGATAGTAGCCGAAGCGATAGAGCCGTCAGCGACGCTGGCCTTATAGGTAATGGTCACGCCATCACTCTTCTCGAGGGAAGATGCTACCTCTACCATCGTGGACTGACCCATCCCGACGACATGGTTGCCGAGGGAGGCGATGAAGGCAGGAGCCTTATAGGTGTAGACTTCGAAGGGGACCGTCAGCTCGGTCTTTGCCCCGAGGACGTCGGTAGCCGTGATCTTGATCTCATGATTACCCACAGGAGCTACAGCACGCAGAGAGAAGATGACCTTATCACCGCTGACCTGATAGCTCACCCCACGAGTCTCACCAGCGACATTGATGCTGACCTTCTGCTGGTCTGGATCAGAGAAGGTGACGGAGAAGGTTTCCTTCGTGAGAGCAGAGACGCGGATCTTCTTGTCGGTAGAGAGCGTCAGCACAGGAGGATTATTCTTCTTCGTCTTGAACTGCCCCATCGTCAGGCCCGACTTGAGTCCCCAGCGGTCGACAGCTTCGATAGCGATATGGTAGGTAGTATTCTCCGTCAGAGCACTCAGCGGGAGGAACATCTTTGTGCCAGGAGCATAGCCCGTAGCATTGATCTTCGCATAGTGGACATCCTTAGCATTAGCATCAGTGATCGCCTTTTCAGAGAGGTAGACGTTGTATTCGACAGGCGTACCATCGTCTTCGTCGCTGACAGCAGCCCAAGAGATGTTGGCCGTGACGAAGGAGACTTCGTCGACATTGATCTGAGAGACCTTAGCAGGAGCCTTGCCCTTATTTTCAGCGAAGACAGCCGAAGCATCGATATAGCCACGACCCATACGACCTGGGTAGCCCGTGAGTGCATCAATATTCTGAGCCTTCAGAGCACCGAGCAGACGCTGCTGACACTCGACATTTGTGAAGCCCTGACGGCCGAAGTGCGAGACGATAAGGGCGGCGATACCAGATACGTGAGGACAAGCCATCGAGGTACCCTGCATATAGCCGTAGTCCTTACCCGTGATCTTCTTAGAGAGCGTACTGAGGACTTCACCCTGAGGATAGTGAGCGTCACCACCAGGAGCCGTGATATCGACCCAGTCCCCACGGTTGGAGTAGTAGGCAGACTTCCAGTCAGGAGCCATCGAACCGACGGCCACGACAGGAGGATAAGCCCCTGGGAAGGAGCGGTAGTCCAGCCCATCGTTACCAGCAGCGAAGATGACTACCCCACCCTTCATAGGCGAGTTGGGCAGCTGATTACCATCCTTGTCGCAGCCAGCGTACTTGATGAAGTAGTCGATAGCAGCCTTCTGGCTCTGAGGGATAGCGGTGATGTTGGCCTTGTAGATATAGCCCCAAGAGTTCTGGCTGATGACAGCACCATTATTAGCACTGTAGACGATAGCGTTGGCACTGTTACCGCCTTCACGTTCGCCCCCGAAGATCTGACAGCTCATCAGGCGAGCTCCAGAGCCATCGGTACCATCCCCCCCAGCGATACCAGCGACGCCGATACCGTTGTTGTTGCGGGCAGCGACCGTACCTGCGACGTGCGTACCGTGGGACTCATCGTCGGGGTAGATCTTACCATTGTTGTGGATGAAGTTGAAGCCGTTGATATCGTCAATGAAGCCGTTGCCATCATCGTCGACACCTTCCTGACCATTGAGCTCCTTCACATTGACGAAGAGGTTGTCCTTCAGGTCAGGGTGAGTGATATCGATACCACCGTCGGTGATAGCGACGATGACGTTAGGCTTACCTGTTTCCTTTTCCCAAGCCTTGAAGAGGCCGATATCAGCACCAGCGACGCTGCGTGAGAAGCGGCCAGTATTGTTATAGTGCCATTGGTCGCCGAGCATAGGGTCATCGAAGGGAGCTGCAGGAGCATCGCTTCTACGAGGAGCATCGACAGCTACAGCCTTGCCCGTAGGACGAGCGATCTCGTAGACGGGCTCGGTGTATTCGATCTCGGGCGTAGAGGCAAGGGTCTGCATAGCCCCCTGGAGATCCTGCTGCTTATTGAAGCGGACGACGTACCAGAGGTCCAGACCTTCGCGGCGCATACGTTCCTCGAAGCGAGGGTCAATGGGGAAGAGGGGCTCGAGGGATTCGGTGCCGATGCTACGCAGGGACTGAGCCATCTGCGAGGGCAAAGAATTCATCGAAGCGCCATTAGCATCGAAGGCACGAAGGCTGCTCTTGGCCGAGCGCTGGATGCGGAAATAGAGTACCCCAGCCTCTGCCCCTTGGGTAGACAGGAAGGCACGAGCGGGTGTAGTGGGGCTACCGGTCTCAGAGGCCTGAGGCTCTCTCTGAGGTGTCACTTCATCGAAATCCCGCTGACAGGAGGTGACGGCCAGTGCCGAGAGAAGTGACAGGGTCAGTATAGATCGTTTCATTGTCGTAGTCTTATATGTGTGTTTAGACTAAGGCGCCTGTCGCTGGAAGGGACTTCACCACGAGGGGCGCAGGAGGGAAGATCGTTGGGCGGGCATCCCGAGGTTAGTGAGGCGGGTATGCGGGCCAGAGGGAAGGTGGAGATGGAGGACTTACTTGTCTTCATCCCCATCAGCCTATGGGAGGGGGGCTAACCCCTCCCACGGCTGCGAGGTGCGGGTCATGGGAGGCGGTGGGCTGGAGGTGAGTCACCCACCATGAGATGCACGATCAGGCGATGCATCTTGCTGTGGTGTCCTTAGTGGTGGTAGTGATGTGTGTGCTGTGCGACTCTTGTAGTGTGTATGGAGATTATAGTGAATGATGAATCGGACGGTATAGGCTACTGGACCTAAGAGTGCGAGTGGTGGATCAGTGGCGGGACTGGAGGCGATGCGTCTTCTGCAGATGACGGCTGATGGTCTCTACGATGCGAGCACGGCGCTCGAAGAGGTTTTCCTTCTTAGCAGCCTTCAGGCGGGGAGCAGAGCCAGCACCACCAGGCAGCTCGACGAGGAAGGTCTGGATCTCGAGGACGGGCTTACCATCGAGTTGGGCAGGGTGTAGGATGTAGGCAGCCTTCTCCGCAGCATTGTAGTAGGCGACGAAGCCTCCATTGAGCGTACGGAGGTAGTTGTAGCCATTATCCTTGAGGAGCTGCTCCATCTCCCTCGTCACATAGGACTTGCCGAGAGGGTCGGTCCAGAAGCCGAGCGTGACATCGGCAAAGATGGCTTGCGTCGTGAAGACTTCGCCTACGAAGGGGTCATCAGCAGGGATATCTTCGCTGGGCTGGAGGTAGAAGTAGCCACGGTGAGACTCACCTTCGAGCGAACCCTTAGCGATGAAGCGCTGGTAGTCTTCGCGATTAGCACGAGGATCCTTCACATCGAGTTCGCCCTTCCATTCAACTTCCTTCTTAGCGACATCATCTCGCTTATAGCCGTGGATACCACGACCGCGGTCACAGTTCAGAGCCAGCAGCTGCTTCATAGGCAGGTGGTCGAAGGTCTTGTAAGCCTTAGGCTGACGGGGCATATAGACCGTCTCAAGGAGTGCTTCGCCCGAGGAGTCGAAGGCTACATTGAGGTTGTAGGGAAGGGTGCTGTGTACATAGACGTCCTGACCAGCATTGCTCAGAGCGTCGGACTTCTGATAGCCACGGCCCTGCAGGTAGGCGACGAAGGTAGGATTGTCCTTCACCGTCTTGTCATCGAGACAGAGCTGGATCGTAGCCTGGAAGCCCTTGCTACGCTCGTGCTCGAACTCATACTCGATCAGAGGGAAGAGCTCGCTCTGCGTAGCATAGCGGAAGACGACGGCGCTACCACGGGTGAAGCTACGCGTCAGCTCACTCAGACGACCACGCTCGAAGCGGATGACATCCTTGAGACCAGCGGGGAACTGCTGCAGGGGTAGGACGTACTGGTTGGCACCATCCTGAGTGACCTCGATCTCCTTGAGCTGAGCACCAGCCGTGATGACGACCTTCACCGAGCGGGGCGCATCGCTTTCGTTGCGCTCAGCGGCGAGGGTAAAGCTTGACTTCGTCACTTCGGCGAGCTTGAGCCAAGAGGCTTCAGCTCCGATCTCCACCTTAGCAGTGGTATTGCTCTCGAAAACGACCTTCTTCGTCCCCCCTTCGATGGGGAAGACAAGGCGCTCAAGGTCGGTAGCGAGGATGACATCGCCAGAGGCCTGACGGACGGTGACGCGCTTCTGCAGGCCACCGGCATTGACGATGACCGAGCCGACGCGGTCGTTGCCCAGGTCATTGGCCTCAGCACGGACCTTCAGAGTGTTGCCCTCCTGCGTGAGGCTTAGCCAGGTAGCTTCTTGCGGGGAGAGGGCGGACCAACTTTCCTTGTTCGTCGAGACGGTGAGGGTCTGCTCTGAAGCCTCCTTAGTGAAGGTCAGTGTCTCGGTGGAGAGATCCAGGGTGGCCTCCTCTACGTCGCTCTGTGGGCTACAGGCGGGGAGCAGAGCGAGGAGGGCGGAAAGACCCAAGATACGGCTGATTGTCTTTCTCATCTTGTTTGTTGTTAGTTAGTGGATATAAGCTTGGAGCACTCAGCGTATGGTACGCTGAGAGAGGGCATCTAGACGGCGGAGGAAGGCGGCACGCTTCTTCTGTGAGGTGCGGTGGTTCATGAACTCCTGGACGGAATTTGACCCATCATCGATCTCGGTGTAGTAAGCCTGGACGTCGAGGACTCGCTGCTCCTGATAGAAGAAGATACGTATGGTGTAGGCTAAGTTCTTCGCACGATTAGCGAAGGCATAGCTGGCATTGTGCGTTTGGCCCATATACTCGTAGCCGGCGGAGGTGAAGAGCTTCATCACCTCATCGGTAAGGTGATAGTGCCCGTCGATCTCGTCGTACCACAGAGCACGCTCGAGCTGGGGGAAGTAGCCCAAGACACTATTCACGACACCCAGATAGGGGTCATCCATCTGCGTCGGGGTGATGATGTAGAAGTAGCCGCGGATGATCTCATCTTGGAAGGGGCGCTTGGGCTTGAAGAGGTCATAGAAGTCGGGGGTATTCTCAATGCGTTCGCTCCCCTCGGCCTGCTCGAAGGCACGTACATCCTCCTGCTTCTTGCCCTTGATATCCAGCTCACGGCTCCCGAGGAACTCGATCTGGCGCTTCAGAGGCATCTCGCTGAAGGTGGGGAAAGGCTTCGTCTGCGTGGGGTTGTAGACAAACTGCACCTTCGCCCCTCCTGTGAAGATCGTCACGAGGAGCTGCAGAGGGAGCTTCGGATTCTCATACAGCGTGTAGACGAGGTCGGGCGAAGAGCTCTGCTTGACAAAGCCATAGGCAGCTACGGCTTCGTCGAAGTCCTTGTTCCCCTTGACGAGGTCCTTGTCCGTATAGATGAGGGTAGCGATAGAGAAGCCGGGGCTATTCGTCGCGCTGAACTGATACTCGATGAGTGGCACGACCTGGCTCTTGGTGAGGAAGCGGAAGCTGGGGTACTGCTCCTTCGTCTCCTCACGGGAGTAGAGGAGCGTATTGCCTCGCTCATGCTCGTAGCGAACGATATCATAGAGGCGTGAGGGGAAGGTCAGCATGGGGAAGATGTAGGGAGTGAGTCCCAGCTGGGTGACCTCCAGCTCACGGACGGCTGTCCCTGCGGTGAGGGTGATCTTAGCCGTGCGGTTGTGCTTGTCGGCATTGGCCTCTGCGACGAGAGTGAACGCCTTAGCCGTGCGCTTATCGACACGAAGCCAAGAGGCTCCCTCGGCCAGCTCGATGGTGAGGGCATCGCTATTGCACTCGAAGCTCACCTCGCTTGACCCGCCCTCAGCTTGGAGCACAACCGACTCGGGAGCCTCCAGGAGGACGTCGGCCGCCGTCTGATGCACAGTGACGCGACGCTGCAGGCCGCCAGCTTGGACGAGGACAGCACCCGTGCGCTCCTGCCCAGAGGCATTCGCTTGCGCTCCGACATAGAGGGTATTGCCCTCCTGTCGTAGGGTGATCCACGTAGCCTCCTGCGGGGAGAAGGCTGACCAGCTGGACTGGTTCGTCGTGATGGTGAGGGTCTGCGCCGTGCCCTCACGTGGGAGCGTCAGAGCGGTGGCAGAGAGTTCGAGGGTAGCTTCCTCCACATCGCTCTGAGGGCGACAGGAGGGGCAAAGGAGGCCGAGTAGGAATACGCTCAAGACCCCAAGAAGGGTAAAGTGAAAGCGTCTCATGGTGGTAAAATTGCGCGTGGTGTGTGGAAGGTGTGAAAGGAAGAAAAGTAGCTGTTCGTTATAAGCAGTCTGATTTGATATGGAGAGGAAAAGCTGGAGGCGGGGCGGGATCTCCCCGCCT